>Ga0137418_10000845_pt1 | contig 26367 bp, 16 predicted proteins | sample CZODoug3_1_2_16f_FD_122242 | JGI IMG/M metagenome (GOLD analysis project Ga0137418, IMG submission 122242) | Vadose zone soil fungal communities from Angelo Coast Range Reserve, California, USA - CZODoug3_1_2_16fungal (Hybrid Assembly) | ecosystem: Environmental > Terrestrial > Soil > Vadose...
ACGAAGAATCCGATCAGCCCCTCGGTCTCCACGTGGTCGCGTCCGGCGACCGGGATCCCCACCAGGACGTCTTCTTGTTTGGCATACCGATAAAGCAGAATCTTGAACGCAGCCAACTGCACCATGAAGGGAGTGGCCTGGCAACGAATTGCGACGTTGTTAATTCCCGCAATCAGGTCGCTGGAGATCGGTGCGACCGCAATGGCACCTTCGAATGTTTGCGCTGGAGGCCGAGGAACATCGGTTGGCAGCTCGAGGAGAGCCGGCGCTCCTTCAAGTTTGTTCTTCCAATAAGCAAGCTGCTGCTGAACGCGATCCGTGTGAAACCATTCGAGCTGCCACTCGGCGAAGTCGCCATATCGAATCGGAAGGGGCGGCAGAGATGAAGTTTGACCCCGCGACAAGTCTTTATAGAGTAGCGCCAGTTCTTTCGCGAAGATCCGAATTGACCAAGCATCCGTAACAATGTGATGCATGGTGCAAAGAAAAACATGATCGAGTACTGTAACCCGGAACAGACGCACACGAAACAAAGGCGCCTTGCTGAGGTCGAACGGTTTCTCAATCTCATGGCGGGCAAGCTGGTAGGCCTCCGCCGTGGGGTCGGCAACACTCGTCAGGTCGGTAACGGGGATTTCTGCACTGCAGCTGGGCGATACAACCTGCTGAAGATTTCCTCTCTCCAGCCGAAATGCCGTGCGCAGGCTGTCGTGCCGGTGTACGATCTCCCGGAAGCTGGACTGGAGCACCGTTAGATCGAGCGGACCTCTCAGCCACAATCCCAGATGCACGTTGTACGCGGTGCTTCTTCCCTCGAGCTGATGCAGAAACCACAGACGTTGCTGCGCTAAAGATGCCGGGTAAACACTCGGACTTGCCTGGAGAAGCAAATCGGCAAGGCGGCCCTTCTCTTGCCCATCGCTGGTCACGACGTTGCCCTTCCATATAGCATGCGGGTCAAGTCCTTTTCCCGCTCAATGACGGTTGTTACGGCCGACGAGGGATCACATTGAGCAAACGAGAGATGGCGGAGCTTGGATGGGTCGCAAAGATAGATCGATCTCTGCATGAAACCCGGGAGGTCGGGACGGAGGCAAGCCCACCCCTTTAGGAACAGCGCCGCTGACGATAGTGACATCTGCAATCCTGAACGACGCTCAAATCTCGAGGAAGAATGATCCGCCCCGACTCTCTGCTCGAGTCTCAGGATCCAACCTGCGATCCTTACGCCCTGTTCATCTCGGGGATGGGCTTGGCCAGAAACATCCTCTGCGCCGGACCCCTCGGCTTCCGATCTCGATCACGGATCGGAGCGTCACGGCGCGGTCATCCAAGCGTGCAGAACCCAAGTGTGCGAAATCATCTTCCGCCACCAGCTTGTCGCAAATCTTGCCACAAGTAAGTCTTGCCACAAGTACAGTTGGCCCCTTCGGCATCCCCGATATCAGCCGGAGGCTAGGTGACCGACATTTTAGGATGGCAAAAACCCACATGATATTCCATACAGGAAAATACTGATGTTCGATTTCAGCGTTTTGGCGCACACTGACGTCTTGGTCCGTGCCTCCCTGAGGAGCTATGAGGAGCTATTCAGGGACAGGCAGAACCACAGCATGTTCGGCAGACTACAAAGCCTAAAGTTGGCATGCCGGAATCGCGCACCATACCGAGAGGTGAGTGCATGGAGCGCGATGCGAGTCGCGAGAGGTGAGTCGATGGAGCGTGGCAGGGGCTGCCTGACCCAATGACCGGGGTCCCGCCGTGGTTGAAACCAAACAGCAGCTTGTAAACTGTCCCATCCCCTCTACGGGAACTATCTAAAGGAACGATCTAAGGAACCATCTAAGGAATTAACGGGATGATCCAAGCGGTGTTCCCAGCTTCGTTCGCGCAGCAGAGACTCTGGTTTCTCGATCAACTCGAGCCTGGAACTGCGGCGTATAACCTCCCTCGCGCCTTCCGGATTACGGGTCCGTTGAACGTTGAAGTCCTGGAGCGGGCATTCGAGATCGTCATCGAGCGCCACGCTTCCCTGCGTACCGTCTTTGATTCCGTTGAGGGCGAAGCCAGACAAATCGTGTTGCCGGAGGTCGAGCTCAAGATCCCCATCATCGATCTGGCTGGATTTCCCCAGGCTGAGCGCGAAGCTGAGGCCCTGCGCATTGCCAGTGAGGAAGGAAAGAAGCCCTTTGACCTGATGGCAGGGCCGTTACTCCGGCTCATTCTACTCCGCCTGTTTCCGGATACCCACTTCCTCATCCTGGTGATGCATCATATCGTCACCGACGGCTGGTCCATCGCGCTTCTGTTCCGCGAAGTGACCAAGTGCTACGCCGCCCTCACCATGGGCGATCCACCCGAGCTCCCCGAGCTTCCTCTGCAGTACCCGGAGTGCGCAAAGTGGCAACGTGAGTACATGAGCGGAGAGGTGCTCACGAAAGAAGTCGAATACTGGAGACGCAAGCTGGCCGGCGCGCAAACCCTGCTCGACCTGCCCACCGACCATCCGCGTCCGGCGACCCACGGTTGGCAGGGCGCAACCGAAGAATTCAGCCTGGATAGCGCCGCCCTGGCGAAACTGAAGGCACTCGCACAGGCCGAAAGCTCGACCCTGTTCATGGTCGTCATGGCTGCATTTCAGTCCTTACTCAGGCGGTACACCAACCAGGAAAGCATTCTGATCGGAACTCCCATCGCCGGGCGTAACGAAATCGAAATTGAAAATATGATCGGTCTGTTCGTGAACACCTTGGTCTTCCGTGTCGATTTTGCGAACAACCCGAGCTTCCGAGACCTGATTCGTCAGGTGCGATCATTCGCGCTGGAAGCGTACGCTCACCAGGAGGTTCCCTTCGAGAAACTCGTTGAGAGGTTGGTCCCGCAGCGCTCGTTGGACACGCATCCCCTGTTCCAGGTGATGTTCACCTTCCAGAATATCCCCAAGCAAGTTTTTGAGATTCCAGGACTGAGGATCAAGGAGATGCCTTTCGAGACCGGCATCGCTAAGTTCGATCTGTCCGTCGAAGTGTGGGAGGACAGTGAGTTCCACTGCCAGTTCGAATACAACACCGATCTGTTTGAGCGGTCTACGATTCGACGGATGTTGGGACATTTCGAAAAACTGTTGACTGCTGGGGTAGTGAATCCGGATCTGCGTCTGGGGCAAATCCCGATCATCAGCACCGAGGAGCAGCGGCAGGTATTGTTCGACTGGAATCGGACCGCAGCCGACTATTCCAGGGATTTGCCTCTTCACAAAGCATTCGAAAATCAGGCGAATCGCTCTCCCCACGCGACCGCATTACGGTTTCCACCCAGGGAGTGGACCTATCGGCAGCTCAACGACGAGGCCAACCGACTCGCGCACCTGCTCATCGAGAAGGGGGTCCAGCCGGGTTCTCTGGTCGGAGTCTTTCTTGAACGTTCCCCGGAAATGGTCGTGGCGCTGCTGAGTGTGCTCAAGGCGGGCGCTGCCTATGTTCCGCTCGATCCCGCGTATCCGCTCGAACGTCTGAGGTTCTTGATTGAGGATGCTGCGCTCGCCTGCATTGTGACTCATTCCTCGCTCAAGAATCAGTTGCCAAGTAACGCGCCCAGCATCGTGGCATTCGACACAGACCGCAATAGCCTTAGGGGCAAGCCCACGACCAATCCCGCAACACTCGTTTCCGCGGATCAGTGCGCTTATGTAATCTACACCTCCGGTTCGACGGGAATCCCCAAGGGAGTAGAAGGAACGCATCGGGCCTCGATGAATCGCTTCTCCTGGATGTGGAGAACTTATCCGTTCCAACCCGGAGAGGTTTGCTGCCAGAAGACCAACCTGGGCTTCGTCGACTCCATCTGGGAGATCTTTGGCCCTCTATTGGCTGGGGTTCCGAACCTGATTATTCGGCAAGAGGCAGTGCGCGATCCCGAGGAGATGCTGCTGCTGCTGGCCCGTGAGCATGTGACGCGCATCGTCCTTGTTCCTTCATTATTGCGCACACTTCTCGATCACTCTCCGAATCTCGAGCGGCGGGTGCCAGAGCTGAGGCTTTGGTCCTGCAGCGGCGAGGTTCTGCCGGCTGATCTGGCCAAACGCTTTCGCGAGGCGTTCCCAGAAGCAACCTTGCTGAATATCTATGGCTCGTCCGAAGTTGCCGCGGATGTCACTTGCCACGAGGCTACGGACAGGGACCTGGCTTCCGCCGTGGCCATTGGCAGGCCGATCAGCAACACCCAGATCTACCTGGTGGACGGCCAGGGCGATCCGGTCCCCCCTGGAATACGCGGCGAAATTTATGTTGGCGGTGACGGCTTGGCGCGGGGATATCTGAACCGGCCGGAGTTAACGGCAGAGCGCTTTGTCGCCAACTGGCTGGCTCCGGAGCAGTCGCCGCGTTTGTATCGCACCGGGGACTTGGGCCGCTTCCGCGGCAATGGCGAAATCGAGTACATGGGCAGAGTCGATAGCCAGGTGAAATTACGCGGGCTCCGCATCGAGCTGGGCGAAATCGAAGCGGTTCTGGGATCGCATGCTGGAATCGAGGAGGCGGTGGTAGCGGTGAGCGGCGAAGGGGAGCAGCAGAAACTATCCGCCTACCTGGTGGGGAAGGATGAGGGCAAGGCCGCGCCTTCGGCGGGACAGTTGCGACGTTTTCTGCGGACGAAACTGCCGGAACACATGGTGCCGGCGAGTTACTGGCGGGTGGATCAGTTCCCCTTGCTGCCGAGCGGGAAAGTCAATCGCGCGGCGCTGGTGGGGTGTGGAGAAAGACCCCTAGTGGATACGGAGGAGCTGGCCGGTCCGCGGAATGAAGTCGAGGCCAAGCTGGCAGAGGTCTGGCGGGAATTGCTGCCGGTGGAGCGGGTTGGGATCGAGCAGAACTTTTTCGAGCTGGGAGGACATTCGCTGCTGGTGCTGCAGGTGACGGCTCGCATCCGGCGGATCTTTGATGTGGAATTGGCGGTACGGAGCGTATTTGAGGCGCCGACGATTGCCGGACTGGCGATGGAAGTGGAGAAAGCGCAAGCCCTGGGCCTGAAGGCACGTACCCCGATATTGCAACGGCATCCACCCACGGTTGTCGCCAACCGCGAGGCTTTGCTGGCGCAACTGGACAACCTGTCTTCCACAGAATTGCAGAGTTTGCTCCTGCGCGTACTCGATGGGAAGCAGCCTGACATAGCAGGCATTTTCTCGGAGGGCTCGCACAACGAGTGATGTTCAGCGAACCAGCGCAAGTACGAAACCCGCGCTCGTCCGAGTTGGGTTGCGATCGTTAGGTCTTTAGGCTGGGAATATGTTGGTACATGAATTGGTAGCAATACAAGCCGGCGTGGTCCCTGACGCGGTTGCCATCGTCGCTGGTGACCAGGAACTCACTTACGGGAAGCTCAATGCACGGGCAAACCAACTGGCTAACCTTTTGTCTTCGCTCGGGGTCAAAGCCGAAGTGCCAGTTGCACTTTTTCTGGAACGCTCTCCCGAGTTGGCCATTGCCGCCCTGGCTGTGCTGAAAGCCGGAGGACCCTATGTGCCGCTCGATCCAGGGTATCCACCGAATCGCGTTTCGATGCTGCTCGAGGATTCTGCCGCTCCGGTGGTCGTGACTCATTCTTCGGTGGCTAAGAAACTCCCCCGTGGGATTTGGCAGACCATTGTCATCGATGCCGAGGAAGCCAACCATGTTGAGCATTCCTTCGTTCCTCCACGCAACCAGATCCATCCTGAGAACCTGGCCTACATTATCTTCACATCGGGTTCAAGCGGCCGGCCCAAAGGCGTGCAAATTACGCACGCGAACTTGCTGAACCTAGTGCGCTGGCACCAGCGTGCCTTTAACATTACGTCGGCTGACCTGGCTACTCTACAAGCGAGCCCCGGCTTTGATGCGGCCGTTTGGGAGTTGTGGCCGTACCTGACAATCGGGGCGAGTGTCTACGTTGTGGATGACGCCGTTCGCACGATTCCAGACCGTCTTCGCGACTGGATGGTCGCAACCGGCATCACCATCAGCTTCCTTCCCACGGCCCTGGCCGAGTGCATGGTCAACCTGTCGTGGCCCGCGAAAACCGGTCTTCGCGTCTTACTGACGGGCGCCGACACGCTCAGCCGCTATCCCCCGCCCGGTCTGCCTTTCGCTCTGGTTAACAACTACGGTCCTACGGAATGTACGGTGGTTGCGACTTCGGGAGAGGTTCATCCCCATGGCGAGTCCAAAGACCTCCCCTCCATCGGACGACCTGTTGACAACGTGGAGATCCACATCGTCGACGAGCGACTGAACCCCGTCCCTGATGGCACTCCCGGAGAACTCGTCATCGGAGGCGCCGGTGTCGGTCGCGGATATCTGAATCTCCCCGAACTGACCGCTCAGGAATTTGTAGCTGATCCCTTCAGCAGGAGCGAAGGCGGCGCCCGTCTTTACCACTCGGGCGATCTTGCTCGTATGCTTCCCGACGGCCAAATTGCGTTTATGGGACGCATGGACCGACAGATCAAGATCCGGGGGTATCGCATTGAACCGCGCGAAATCACTGCCCTGCTGGACCGGCATCCCGCGATTGCTTCGAGCTGTGTCGCAGCTTACTCCGTCGATGCAGGCGACACTCGCCTTGCGGCTTATATCGTGCCGGCAGCGGACGCCCACCTGAATGCCGCCGAGCTACGTACATTCCTCGGTGACTGTCTTCCCGACTACATGGTGCCTTCGACGTTTATAAAACTTACATCGATGCCGACATCAGCGCATGGAAAAATCGATCGGGCCGCGCTTCCGAAGCCCACAGCGGAGAACCAACTGAACGACGATCCCTTCGAAGCTCCGCAATCGGAAATTGAGCAATGGCTGGCTAGTTTCCTGGCTGGTCTGCTCGGCGTGCCTCGTGTAAGTAGAGGCGACAATTTTTTCAATCTGGGCGGGCATTCGTTAATGGGAGCTCAACTGATTGCAAAGATCTACGAGAGGTTCCGGGTGGAACTCTCCCTGAGAAGCCTATTTGATCATCCCACAATTGGTGGAATCTCCTGCCAGATCGAGCGCCTACTTTACTCGAAGCTGCAAACGATGACCGACGAGGAAGCGCAACGGATCCTCGAATCTTCCCCCGATGGAATCCAGGCATGACCGCAGCCGGCACGCCACCCTCCGTCCAGCCTGCCGAGGATTGCGTGCTCAGTCTTTACCAGTTGCTGGATCCTGAAGTGCTCGCGAATCCGTACCCGCTGTACCACAAACTGCGGAGCCAGGACCCGGTGCACTGGGATCCCTTTCTGCACGCATGGGTCGTGACCCGGTATTCCGACGTCGTGCATGTACTGCACCACTTTTCTGCCAATCGCACACCGACGCCCGAGCAACTGAGTGCGTTGAACCTGTCGGCGCTCAATCCGATTGCCGAGGTCATGGTACGGCAGATGCTATTTCTGGACCCTCCGGATCACACCCGCCTGCGCGCTCTCGCTTCCGCCGCCTTCACCCCGCGCAGAGTGGAGAAGCTGCGCTCGCACATCCAGGAAGTGATGGACACTCTGCTGGATAGGGTCGTTTCCCAAGGAACGATGGATGTGATTGCCGACTTCGCGGGTCCAGCCCCGGCGATCGTGACCGCCGAATTGCTGGGTGTATCGACGGGCGACCATGTTCAGCTTAGGGAGTGGTCGCAAGATTTTGCCGAGATGCTGGGCAACTTCCAGCACAATCCGGAGCGATTTCCACGCGTGCTGCGCAGTGTCGAAAACCTGTGCTCCTATTTTCGCTCAGAGATGCGGTCACAGCAGACGCACCCACGCGATGGGTTAGTCCAGGCCATGATGACCACTGAGATCGACGGCGCACGCCTCAGCGAAGAAGAAATCATCGCCAACCTGATCGTCACCATGGTCGGAGGTCAGGAGACGACTACGAACTTGATTGGCAACGGCGTGCTGACTCTGCTGTGCCATCCGTCTGAATTAGCCCGGCTGCGTGGGGACTCTTCTCTGATTCCTTCGGCGGTGGAAGAGCTGCTTCGTTACGAGAGTCCCAGTCAGCACACGGCAAGACTGAGTTCCGCCGATGTCGAACTCGGAGGAAAGCGTATCCGAAAGCGTCAGGCTGTAATCGCAGTCATGGGAGCTGGCAATCGCGATCCGGAACGATTTCCCGAACCCGATCGCCTGGATATCACACGCCAAGACAATCGCCATCTGGCATTCGGGTGGGCCGCCCATTTTTGTTTCGGCGCGGCGTTGGCTCGCCTCGAAGGCCAGATCGCCTTCGCTACGATTCTGCGGCGGCTGCCTCAACTGAAGCTGAATGCGCAGGGTCCGCTGGTGTGGCGTCATAATCTCGGCCTGCGGGGACTGACTTCGCTCCCGGTTGCGTTTGCCGCGAGCGACCCAAAGAGGAACCTCGTTTTGCGACCTGGGACGGGATGAAATGGCCCAATACTCCGACGCGAAGCGCAAGTTGTTAGAGAAGTATTTCCGTGGGGAGGTGGGTTTTCGGTCCGCCACTCAGGAGATTCCCCGACGCCAGCCGGGGGAAACCATTCCTTTGTCGTATTCACAAGAACAGGTTTGGCTGCACTCCCAACTTGCCCCCGAAGTTCCACTTTATAACGAGCCGGTTACGATTCATTATTCGGGGCCATTGCATGTCAGAGCACTCGAACAGAGCTTTAACGAGATTCTCCTTCGGCACGAAGCCTGGCGAACCTGCTTCACCGTAGTGGATGGCCAGCCGGTTCAAGAGGTCCAACAGGATCTCTCCGTCTCGCTTCCCCTGATCGACCTTCGCACTCTTCCGCAGGAGCAACGAGACGCTGCGGCCTTGGCGATCGCTACCGCGGATGCTAGCGTTCCTCTTGATCTCGGGCATGTCCCGCTTTTTCGACCAAGACTGATTTGTCTCGACGACGACGAGTATCGTCTCTACCTGACTCTCAGCCACATCATCTTCGACGGAGTGGCGATGTATCGCGTCTTTCTGCCCGAACTGGCGACGCTTTACAAGGCTTACGCCGCAGGTATGCCGTCTCCACTCCCGGAGCTTGCCCTCCAGTATCCCGATTATGCTTGCTGGCAACGCCGCAACACCACGGGCGACGTCCTCGCCAAGGACATCGAGTACTGGCGTGAAAAGCTTCGCGGGCCCTTGCCCGAAACCTACTTGCCTACAGACCGCCCACCTGGGCGATCGCAGTCGTTCCGCGGCTCGATGCATCCCTTCAAACTGGACAACACACTGACGAGGGCATTGCGAGAGTTCTGCCGCTCCGAAGGTGTCTCGTTATTTCACGCACTGCTGGCGAGTTTTGGGGCGTTGCTCCACCGCTATTCCGGGGAAGAGTGCATCCCGATTGGGACTGTCACGGCCGGCCGCACCCCCCCAGAGACATCGTCCCTCCTCGGATATTTTCTCAACACTGTAGTTCTCCCCGTCGAGCTGTCCGGCAACCCCAGTTTTCGCACCCTGGTCCATCGCGCACGCGATTTGACCATCGACGTGCTCGATCATGATCGTGTCCCTTTTGAACACCTGGTGCGCGAGCTGCGGGTGCCGCGAGATCCAGGCCGCAATGCACTATTCCAGGCATTGTTCTCGCTCGAACCCCCCCTGCCTCAACTGGATCCCGCCTGGCGTCTGACCCAGATGGATGTCGACACGGGTACGACGAAATACGATCTCTTCCTGGAATTGGACGAACGCGCCGATGAGATCCTAGCCCGCTTTCACTACAGCACAGACCTGTTCGATGCTCCGAGCATCGTCCGCATGACGCGCCATTGGCAACACGTGCTTGCGCGAGCCCTCGCCCAACCCGAGCAGCGGCTCTCGGAGTTGCCGATTCTCGCACCCGACGAACGGGACCAAATTCTGGCGCAGTGGAATAGAACCCGGTGCGCTTACCCGCAAGCCTGCATTCATGAATTGTTCGAGTTGCAAGCCGAGCGTTCCCCGGATGCTATCGCTGTCGTCTTTGAAGATTCGCAACTGACTTACCGTGAGTTGAACGAACGTGCCAACCAGCTTGCCTGGTATCTGCTGAACAAGGACATAGGACCCGACGTATTCGTGGGCCTGTGTATCGAACGCGGACTGGAAATGGTGATTGCCCTGCTCGGGATCTTGAAAGCAGGAGGGGCTTATGTTCCGCTCGATTCCCGGCTGCCGGACGAGCGGCTAGTCTTCATGCTTGCCGATGTGCAACCGCGGATAGTTCTTACAACTCAGCGTCTGCGACGTGGGGTTTTCGGGAAAGACACGGTTATTCTTGACACACTCTGGGAAGAAATCGCAGGAGAGCGTCAAGCGAATCCCAGCCACCGCTCCAGTCCGCAAAATCTTCTCTATGCACTGTACACGTCGGGCTCAACCGGAAAGCCGAAAGGAGTTCTGATTGAGCACCGCAGCGCCGTCAACTTGCTGACCTCGATGCAGCGCACGCCGGGTCTGACCTGCGAAGACATGCTGCTCGCCGTAACGACGCTTTCGTTCGATATCGCCGCACTCGAGCTCTATCTCCCGCTGATCTCGGGGGCGCGTCTGGTGATCGCTAGCGAACAAGATGTGGTGGACGGGCATCGCCTCCGGGACTTGTTGACCGAGAGCGGAGCCACGGTCATGCAGGCAACACCGGTGACATGGCGTCTGCTCATGGAAGCGGGCTGGCAAGGCTCACCCAATCTGAAGATTCTTTGCGGCGGTGAAACGTTACCGCCGGAACTTGCGAAAGACTTACGGGCACGCGGCAAATCCGTGTGGAACGTGTACGGCCCGACCGAGACCACGATCTGGTCCAGCGCCTACCGCGTGACGGGCCAGGAACAGGAGACGATCCCGATCGGCCGCCCCGTCGCGAACACATGTATCTACCTACTGGACGCCCATCTCCAACCTGTGCCGGTCAATGTTACTGGAGAAATCTACATCGGCGGGGAGGGGTTGGCTCGAGGATATCTGAATCGGCCGGACTTGACCCGAGAGCGCTTCCTCTCCAACCGGGTGGCACCGGACCAGTCCCCGCGAATTTATCGCACGGGAGATCTAGGACGCTTCCGCGCTAACGGCGAGATCGAGTGTCTAGGCCGAGTCGACAGGCAGGTGAAGGTGCGCGGGGTGCGCATTGAGCTGGGAGAAATCGAGTCGCTGCTGGCATCCCATGCGGGAATACGGGAGGCGGTCGTAACCGTGACAGGCGAAGCAGAGCAGCAAAAGCTCTCCGCCTACGTGGTGGTGAATGAGGGCCAGGCGGCGGTTTCCGAGGGAGAGTTGCGTCGATACCTGCGGATGAAGCTGCCGGAGCACATGGTACCGGCGAGCTACTGGAAGGTAGCAAAGCTGCCGCGGTTGCCGAGTGGGAAGGTAAATCGTGGGGCGGTAGCCGCATCCGGCGCGATTCTGCTTCTTGATCGGGCCGAGTTGCGCGATCCACGCAATGAAGTGGAAGCGAACCTGGCGGAAATCTGGCGGGAGTTGCTGGGGTTGGAGCAGGTGGGGATGGAGCAGAACTTTTTCGAGCTGGGGGGACATTCGTTGCTGGCGATGCAGGTGCTGGCGCGAATCCGGCGGATCTATGCCATGGAGTTGGCGGTGCGGAGCATATTTGAGGCGCCGACGATTGCGGGACTGGCGATGGAAGTGGAGAAAGAGCAAGCCATGGGCCTGAAAGCACGCGCCCCGATTTTGCAACGGCCTCTCGGTGGCCGCCGGATCAACGCAAAACAAAAGGCGCTGCTCAGTCAATTGGAGAAGCTTCCGGCAGAAGAGGCTCGGAACCTGCTGAGGACCCTGCTGGATGGAAAACAGAAGTATGAACTTCGATCTTGACTCCGTGACTCGCCGGAAACCCGGTCACCGGCGGATCGAGCCAAGACGTGAGCGTGGACTTGTGCGGCAACGCAGGGGCCGGACTCGGCGGAGTCCGGCTTCACCGGCGATTTGACGTCCTCGAACCACTCGAGGCGGGGTACTGGTGCTGGCCAGAGGCGCCAGAAGGCTGTGGACGCTTTTTTCCTCGCTGCCATGACAACCGTCTCGCCCGCTCCACCATCCATATGGCGCTCTAGATCCATTTTGGGGAGGCCGGTTGGTGACTCGGTGGAGCGTGCTTTCGGTAGCAGCATGTTTGAGTGCAGGATTGATTCTGAACGGCTCCGCACGCGGGCTGGCCCATGCCTCTCCAGCTTCCGATTCAGCTTCCGATTCCCCCGTGGCCCCGTCGCTGGCGACTTCATTCCAACTGTCCCTGCGATTGGCAGGCACGGGCAGTGGGAGAGCAACCAGCAGCCCTGCAGGCATCCGCTGCGCTCCTACCTGCACCGCTGTTTTCGGTTCCGGAACCACGGTGACATTGACGGCGGTGGCAAGCCAGGGGTCCTTCTTTGCGGGATGGGCTGGTGCCTGCAAGGGAACGGGTTCGTGCCGGCTCACCATGAATGCGAATCAATCGCTCATGGCGACTTTCAATCCGGTGCAGACCGTCAATGTGCTGCAACACATTATTTTCATGGCGCAGGAAAACCGCGGACTGGATCACTACTTCGGTGCGTTGCGCGCTTATTGGGCAGCAAATCACTACTCGGATGTGTCGTTCGATGGCTTGCCCCAGTTCAATCCGACTTCGGGTACGCCGCCGTTGTACGGACCACCGCCTACGAATCCGGGCTGCGACCCTGCCTACGGACCGCCGAACGATTGCAGGGTCGATACGAGCAGCCCGCAGGTCGCGTCGTACCGGCTGATTACGCAGTGTATCGAAAACCCCAGCCCCTCCTGGAACGAAAGCCACGTGGATTGGAACCTCAGCAATCCGGTTTCGGCAACCCCCACCTTGGATGGCTATGTTTACACTGGGGCCCATGACAGTCGCGCCATGCGTCCGCCGTTTTACGACACCAACGGCATTCGTTCCATGGGGTATTACAACGGCACGTCGTTGAACTACTACTACTTCATGGCCTCGAAGTTCTCGACTTCAGACCGGTGGTTTTCCCCGGTGATGACGCGAACCACACCGAATCGCGAATATCTCGTCGCCGCGACCTCGCAGGGCGACGTCTATGCCATCGGGACCGACAGCGGAGACCGGTCACTGCTCACGGCTAAGACGATCTTTCAGGAACTGCAAACCGCGGGGGTTAGTTGGAAGATTTACGTAGATCCCGCCAACGGTCCCTGCGCAACGAATCCCACGCCGCAGTGCCTCCTTACACAGAGTTACATACAGAACTTCCAGTGGGGACAAACCATCCCTGCCAACTACCCCAGCAGCCTGGCTCCCATCTCCCAGTACTTCACCGACTTGCAGAACGGGACGTTACCGCATGTCGCTCTCATCGAACCGGCCTCGAGTTCCGGTCTGGATGAGCATGGTTCCGATTCCGACCAGTATCCCATCAACATCCAACTGGGCGCCAAGTACGTTTCCTCTCTGATCAACGCGCTCATGACCAGCACTTCCTGGAAGGATTCGGTGTTCATTCTGACCTTCGATGAGGCGGGAGGCCTCTACGATCACGTCGCGCCGCAGCCAGCCGTGCCCCCGGGTGCGCTCAAGCCCAAAGATTTCCTGGCGGGAGACATTTGCACCGTGACCACCGGCCCAACTTGCGATTTCTCCTATACCGGTTATCGTTTGCCGTTAATCGTGGTCTCGCCTTACGCGAAGAAGCATTACGTATCCCACACGGTGTCCGATTTCACGGCCATTCTGAAATTGATTGAAACTCGCTTCCAGTTACCTGCCTTGACCAAGCGGGACGCCGCCCAGAAGAATATGACGGAGTTTTTCGATTTCAACTTTCCCCCTTGGACGACCCCTCCTAGCCCTCCAACCCAGAACACCAGTGGGTCGTGCTATCTGAATCAACTGCCATAAGGCGCCCCTGAAAGCTGTCTTCAGCGGTTGCAGCCGCATCGACAGCGGCAGGTGATTGGAGGGCTTCAAGCCCTGCTCCGCCCAAAAAGCGGTTGCGTGCCAAAGGCAGCGGACAGGACGTCCGCTCTCCACAGGCCGTCGCGATCAGGAATTCGGTGTGCCGTTCGGAATGAGTATGCCGACTGGGCATTGGGTGTGTCGCGGGGCGAAGGCGATCCCGTTGGGGGTGGATCCGCTTACCACGCGTCCCATCACGTCGGCCGTGCCTGTTCCGCTCAGAGTGCCGTTGGGCTGCAGCGTTAAGATCAGAGGACCGCCGGCCTTGTCGAGGGTGATGCGTAACGCGGTTGCATCGTTCCGGACTGTATACGCGGCCGCAACGTGCGCCTCGCCGCAATCGAGGACGGCGGCTTCGGAGGCAAACTGAATCCTGAGGCCGCCGGAATTCTGGTAGGTGCCGGACATACGCGGTCCTGCCGGGGTGGTCTTTTGCTGGGAAGCATCGCCGGCTGCGGCAGCCAGGGAGGCCAGAAGGTCGGCGGAAGGCACCGGGCCGGTCGATGGCAGGGCGCCGATGGCGCAGCGCTCGAGTTTCGGTCCGTAGATCGGTTCGCTCACTTCATGTTGACTTCCTGGAACAATCGTATTGTCGCTGACCCGGCGCTTGTAGGCGGTGTAGTGGCGATAGCCGGTGACGATCTGCCCCTGGACATCGGTGGGGCCCGGGCCTGAGAGGTTGCCGTCGAGGCCGAGAACGGCGGTGAAGGGCTTGGGATTGTTCGCGAGTTGAATGAGCAGCGCAGCGCCTTGCCGGGTGACGGTGTAGTGGAGCGACTGGTCGACCAGCTTGCCGCAGCCAGCAAGTACGGCAGTGTCATCGCCAAACTTGAGGCGGACGCCGTTCTCGCTTTGGTGCTGGCCGGCGATCACGAGTCCCACCCGGGGAGACTTGGCGGTGGCGTTGAGGTTCAAACCGCTGCCGGGGCGAAACATGTCCATCAGGCCCGTCGAGAGGCCTTTGCCTGCGCACTCGAGATCGGTTGCCGCCGAGTTCGACGCAGCGGCGGGCGGCCAACGTGCCCGGATCATTGCGGACAAACGTGGCGCCTCCTGGGCTGGCGTTGGCCTGCGCTCTTTGTTCTTCGCCGGCGTGGCGTTCCTGGTCGAGATGAGCCTGGTGCCACTGATTGACCGATTTGTTGATTTTGCGATACTCCTCCATGAAGGCCGGTGAAAAGAGTTTGGAGTACATTTCGCGATCGAGGGCTGCGTCGAGTTCGTAGCGGCCGTGGAGGCGGAACAATTCCTGGGCTTCGGCCGGGGTGTGCGTCTTCTTGTAGCCTTGTTCCAATTCGTACGCTGCGAGGTTGTACTGGCCGGTGATCTTCTGTTCGTCGGGAGTGGGGTTGTAGCGGGCGCGGTCGGCTAGCTGGAAGCGCTGGATGACCTCGGGCAGCATGTTGAAGACAGCGACCTGGCGGGCCAGGGTATCGGTGGGGTCTTTGCCTTGGATTTCGCGCTTGACCAGGTCCACGGAGGGCATGCCGCTGAGATACGGCGGATTGAGAACCTGCCCGGGTTGCAGGGCTGGTTGCGAGGCTGGTTGCGAGGCCGGTTGCGAGGCTGATTGGGCGGCTGACGTCGCCGAGGGCGCGCTGGCCTTCGTTTGCACTTTGCACACCTTGAGCCAACCGTCCATCTGGCTGCGGATGTTGAATACCTCCACGATGAGTTGGCCGTTTTTCTCTACGCGCCGGAAGCAGACCTCGCCACGGGTGTTCGATTGGCAACGGGTGATGATCTTGTCGGTGCCATCCTGGCAGGGGTAGGGCACGTTGAACTCGAGGACTTCCTGTGCGATTGCCGGGGAGAGAAAGACCGTCCCCGGAAGCAGAACCAATGCCACCGAACGAAAGTGGTGCCGGACGCGCTCGCTGGTACTCATGTGGTTGAGGGGGGACTGGCCGGGGCAGGATTGAGGCGTCGCCATAAGACGGACATGATCCAATCGCATGCGGTGAGCGGCAAGGCCCAAAAGTTGTATACTCGCGGCGAAACCGGTTCCGAATGCCAGTCGCGATCAGGAGGCTGTATGGGCAATTATCCCTGGGGGCCGCATGGGCCTCAGACGGGTCCGAATGAGGTGACGCCGAATCCGACCCCGGCTTACGTCCCCCCGCCGGACCCCACTTCGGCTTACTACCCCGCTCCGACACCATCCTACGGCACGCCGGCTCAGGGCCCTATTGCAAGTGGCGGAGGGTCCCTGGCGTATCGAGGACCGATCCGGCTCCGACCGAAGGGCTACTTCGTGGCTTTGCTTCTTACCTTTCTTTTCGGGCCGCTGGGATTGTTCTATGCCACCAAGAGGGGTGCTCTGGCGATGTTGTTGTTCCTGGTGGGAGTTCCAGTGGCTTTGAGCGCGATCGGCGTCGTGCCTTTCGGATCCGCCAGCCACCCTTTCGCTGTGCTCGACCACGGCTCGGTGATGGAGCCGATGTGGAAGATTTCGGCAATTCTGTCGATGCTTTGCGCCGTGATTGCGGTGAACAGGCGTAACGCCGGGATCAAGGCGAGCGCGTAGAGAACGGCAGCCGTTTGGTCGCGGTTGCGAAGTAACCCCAGGCAAGCCAAAAGAAGGCTTGCGTGGGGAGCGGGTGCTATTTTTGACTGCTCGCGCGGCTTGCGATCAGCTGCGCGGCGTGCGCGGCGCCGTTGCGTGCGCGTAAGCGGCCCGGCTCGTTCTTCAGGGTCGCTTCGAATTGCTCGAGTGCCTGCGCCGGCTCGTTCGTCTCGAGCAACATCTCGCCGAGCAACTCGCGGGCGGGAGCCAGCGGGCCGGGCGTCACCGCGCTCTTCTCGGTCCCATCTTCTAGTTCTGCTGCTGACTTCATCTGACGTAGCGCTTCTTCTTTGTTCCCTTCCGTCAGCCGGGCCCATGCCTCGACTGCGAGTTCCTGGATTTCCACCTGGCGCGCCCAATAGTCTTCGCCGGCCTTGGAGAGCTGCGCTTGAATCCGCCGCAGCGCGGTTGCTGACTCGTTCGCTGCCGCGGCTTGGCCGAGTCGCGCCGCGCCCAGTCCTCGGGCGAACCAGGTGATGGCATCGGTATGCGGAAACGGTGTCTGCCGCAGCGGGAGTCGCGCGGCCTGCTTCCAGTCCTCGCGTTCGAGCGCGTAGCGTGCCGGGATCGCTGCCAGCGCGAAATATCCTACCGCCGGGCTGCCGGCGCCGCTGATCACCACCTTCGGGTCGAAGCGCGCTGCGATCTCTGGCAGCGAATCCACGATCCGCCTCGCCGCCTCGTCCTGCCCGGTTTGCAGGTAGGCGTAGATTTCGTAGTCGGTGGCGTGGAGTTCTTCCGCGGTCTGGCCCTCGCGGCGGGCTGCGGCTGCGGCCGCTACGTTGCTGGCGATGGATTCCTGCCAGTTGCCCGTGCGCGTGAAGGTATGCGAGGGCATGTGCAGGGCATGCGGCGCATCGGGGGCAATTTCCGAGTAACGCCGCGCCGCCAGAAGCGCGCGCCCCGCCAGCGCTGGCACGTCGTAGGTATGGATAATGTAATGCGCCAGGCCAGGATGCGTCGGCTGCTCCCGAAACAATTTTTCGAGAATCGCTCCTGCCTGGAGGCGTCCGGCGTAGGTCTTGTCGGCGGGATCTTCGGCAGCCGCGATCGCCAAGGCATAGAAGATTTGCGCCTCATGGTCTTCTGGATATTTCGTCGCGAGCTCGCGCATGCCGTCGCGGTAGGCGAGCAAACGGGTTTGCTGCGGCGTGCTTTCGAAGTCGCTGTACAACTTGTCGACGACCGCAAGATAGGCGCGTTCGCGGTCCGTCTTCGCTTCCAGGCTCTGGCCCCGTTCTGCATTTTCCCGCCCGGCCTGCAGCTGGCTTTTGTCTTTCATTCCCGGGGCGAAAGGATTACTCCAGTCGCTGAGCGCGATTCCCCAGTAGGCGACGCTGCAGGTTGCATCCTCGCCCAGCACGGCGTGGAATCCTTCGATGGCACGGCTGAACTGGAAGGAATGAAGCAGGGCTACGGCGCGGTTGAATTGTTTCTGCGCCGCTTCGTTGCACGATGTGGTGAAGTGCACGGCCCCCAGCTTCTCAACCGTCCCGTGCGGATGCTGCCCGGCTGCGCTGCCAGCGACCGAGGTCAGCAGCACAGCCGCCATGAGCCTGGCCCGGATCATTTCGCTCCTCCCGCCCGGTCATTATAGGCGGGTTCGAGGAACCCGAAACTAGCGGGATCGACCGGGACAACGTTAGCGGGACAACGATAGAGGCATGCGGATGGCCTGGGAAGGGTTGTGGTCGGTGGGAGAAGGCGAAGGGGCGGCGTCTGGGTTGGCCAGAGTGCGCTGGCGCCAGACCGAGTAGATGGCGGGGTAGACGAGGAGTTCGAGGGCAAAGGACGTAAGGATGCCGCCGACCATGGGGGCGGCGATGCGCTTCATGATTTCTGAGCCGGTACCGGTGGCCCAGAGAACTGGGATGAGGCCGAGGCACATGGTGGCGAAGGTCATGAACTTGGGACGGAGACGTTTGGCTGCGCCTTCTACGATGGCCTCCTCCAGGTGCTCCTGGGTGAGAACGCCGTAGCGGCGGCGGGCTTTTTCATAGGCCAGGTCGAGGTAGAGGAGCATGAAGACCCCGGTTTCGGCGTCGACGCCGAGCAGGGCGATTACGCCGACCCAGACAGCGATGCTGAGGTTATAGCCGAGCAGGTAGACCATCCAGAGAGCGCCGACGGCGGAAAACGGGACGGCCATGACGACGATCATGGTTTTCACGAACGACTGGGTGTTGGCGTAGAGCAGCAGCAGGATGATGGCGATCGTCAGTGGAACGACCACCAGGAGGCGGTCGTGGACGCGCTGCATGGATTCATATTCGCCGCTCCACTGGAGGCTGTAGCCGGCGGGAAGATGAAGCTCGGTATCCAGCTGGCGGCGGCCCCGCTCGACGTAGCTGCCCGGGGCGAGGTCGCCGATGTCGACGTAGACGTAGCCGGTGAGCAGGCCGTTCTCGTTGCGGATCATGGCCGGGCCGTTGAGGCTGCGAAGTTTGGCAAGTTCCGAGAGGGCGACTTGCGTGTCGCCGGTGACGGGGATGAGGACGCGGCCCAGGGCATCGAGGTCGGAGCGGAAGTCGCGGAGGTAACGTACGTTGACGGGATAGCGTTCCTGGCCGGCAATGACCGTGCTGACGTTCTCGCCGCCTACTGCCGTCGAGAGGGCGCCCTGCGCGGCTTCGAGCGAGAGATTATAGCGGGCGAGGGCCTCGCGGTCCCAGACCACGTCGAGGAAATAGCCGTCGTTGGAACGCTCGGAGAAGACGTTGCGGGTACCGGGGACAGCGCGGAGATTGCTTTCCACCTGACGGCCGATTTCCTGAATCTGGGCCAGGTCAGCACCCTGAATCTTGAGTCCTACGGGCGTGCGGATGCCGGTGGTGAGCATTTGCGTGCGGCCGCGGATGGGCATGGTCCAAGCGTTGGAGAGGCCGGGGACTTTGAGGGCGGCGTCCATTTGCTGGGTGAGTTCTTCGGTGGAGACGTGGTCGGGAGTGATGCGGCCGAGGAGCGGTTTGAGGAACGACGGGGCCCAGGAGGAATACCAGACCTGCTTGGGTCTCCACTCGGACTGCGGCTTGAGGACGATGACCGTTTCGAGCATGGACAACGGAGCGGGGTCGGTGGCGGTGTCGGCGCGGCCGGTTTTGCCGAGGACGTGGTCGACTTCCGGGAAACTCTTGAGGATGGCGTCGGTGGTGCGGAGGAGTTTCTCGGACTCGCCGATGGCGATGCCCGGCATGGTGGTCGGCATATAGAGGATGGCGCCTTCGTCGAGCGGCGGCATGAATTCGGAGCCGAACTTCCACATCAGGGGCAGAGTGATGACGACCAGAAGGACGGCGGCGGCGATGACTTGGGTTCTGCGGCGCAGGGTCCAGCGGACGACCGGATCGTAGATGCGAATGAGGGGGCCGGTGATGGGGTGGTCCTCTTCGGAACGGATGCGTCCGCCGAGCAGAGCGTGCCAGGTGCGGCTGAGCCAGCCAGATCCGGTCCTCGTCCCGGGGCGCTGCACCAGCAACAGGCGTAGAACCGGGTCGAGCGTGATGGCGAGGACGGCGGCGCCGAGCATGGCGAAGTTCTTGGTGTAGGCGAGGGGCTTGAAGAGCTTCCCTTCCGGACCTTCGAGCACAAGAACTGGCAGGAACGCGACGGCAATGACCAAGAGCGCGAAGAAGGTGGGGCCGCCTACTTCTTTTACGGCTTGCAGGATTACCTGGTCGTACTCGAACGGCTGGCCGGAACGCTCGGCCATCTCAAGCTTTTTGTGTGTCTGTTCGACGACCACGATGGCAGCGTCGACGAGTCCTCCGCAGGCGATGGCGATGCCCGCCAGAGACATGATATTGATGCTGACGCCGGCATATTGCAGCGGAATAAAGGCCAGCAGCACGGCTACTGGAATGGTGACGACCGGGATGGCAGCGCTGGGGAAATGCCAGAGAAAGATCAGGATGATGAGGACGACGGTGACGACGACTTCGATTACGGTGAGGCGGGCGCTCGAAATCGAGCGGCGGATCAGATCGGAGCGGTCGTAGACGGGCATGACCGAGACCCCTGAGGGCAGGCCCGGCTGAATTTCCTTGAGGCGAGCCTTGACCCGGTCGATGACGTCGAGGGCGTTCGAGCCTTCGCGCATGATGACGATGCCAGAAACAGCTTCGCCAGCGCCGTCGAGGTCGGCAGCGCCGCGGCGGATGTCGGGGCCCAGCATGACCTGGCCGACGTCTTTGATGCGGATGGGGGTACCCTTTTCGGAGGAGAGGACCGTATCTTCGAGGTCTTTGGCGGAATGGACGTAGCCGCGGCCTCGGATCATGTATTCCGCGCCGCCGAATTCGAGCAGGCGGGCGCCGGTTTCATGGTTGCTGCCGCGGACGGCTTCGGCCACGCGAGAGATCGGTATGCCGTAGTTGCGCAAGCGGTTGGGATCGACGTTGACCTGATACTGCTGGGTGAATCCCCCTACCGTCGCGACCTCCGATACGCCGGGGACGGCCTTCAAGTAATACTTGAGGTACCAGTCCTGGTAGGAACGCAGCTCGGCAAGGGTGTGCTTTCCGGAATCGTCTTTGAGCACATACTGGAACACCCAGCCGAGGCCGGTGGCATCGGGGCCAATTTCTGTTTTCGCGCCGTCGGGCAGGCGTTCGCGGACGCCGGAGAGATACTCCATGGTGCGCGAGCGGGCCCAATAGATGTCGGTTCCCTCTTCAAAGATTACGTAGACGAACGAGAAACCGAAGTCGGAGACGCCCCGGACCGTCTTGACCTTGGGCGCGCCGGTCATGGCGGTGATAATGGGATAGGTAATCTGGTCTTCGATAATGTCGGGGCTGCGGTCCCAGCGGGAGAGGATGATGACCTGGGTTTCGCTGAGGTCGGGCGTAGCGTCTAACGGGAGGTGCGTCATCGACCAGAAGCCCCAGAGGCATCCGGCTAGGACGATGGCCAGGACCAGGACTTTATTGCGGGATGAGAAGTCGATGATGTTGTTGATCATGGGAGTTCGCCATGCCCTTCGACTACGCTCAGGACAGGCTCTTCAGGCCTGCCCTGATACGAAGCTTACCCTAAACTTTACCCCTGACCTCGGCGGCTCAAGCCGCTCGCTGCAGGAGCCTTCCATCGCAGGGCCAAGGCCCTGCGCCGCCCAAAAGCAAGAGCAGATCCCTCCGCGGCGGTCGGGATGACCAGCTTTCCCACATCAACTACAAATTCCCTGCCACTACGATAGATCCCTCGCTGAGCTCGGGATGACCAGCGTTTATAGAACTTATGGGGCTCCGATGCCGGCTTGGGCGGAGGAGGTGGTTTGGGCTTTTTCGCCGGTGTATTTTTCCGGATTGGCTTCGAACTTCTTCTTGCAGTTCGCGGAGCAGAACACGAATTTGTGGCCGCGATACGAGGCGGTATACTTGCTCGATTTGACTTCGGCTGCGGAAAGGGGCATTCCGCAGGCAGGATCGACTGTCGATTCTGTGGCGGCTTCCCTGGTCGTGGCGGCAGCGGTTTTGAGAGTGGCTTTGGCGGCATCGGCGGCCATATCGGACGAGTCGGTGCGCATCCTGCCGCCCATCATGGCGTTGGTCGAAGCGGGCTTCATGGTTGGAGTCATGGCTGGGGTGCGCATGCGGCTTTCCGAGTCAATCATGAAGTTGCCGGCGGTGACGACGCGGTCGCCTTCCTGCAAGCCCTTTTTCACGGTCATGCGATTGCCGAAGGCAGCTCCGACTTCGACGGTGCGCGGCTCGAAGACGTTGTCGCTGGTTTCGACATAGACGATCTTGTGCATGCCGCTATCGAGCACGGCCTCTGCTGGAACGGAGACTCCGGCGGGAGCGCTGGAGTTGAACTCAACGTCCACGAACATGTCGGGACGAAGCAGGAAGCCGGGGTTGTCGGCTTCGAGGCGCAGCTTGAGCGTGCGCGAAACCGGATCGAACAGTGGCGGAGCGCCGCTGACGGTGGCGGTAATGGTCCTGGACAACTCGCGGACGTTGACTCGCACGCGGGCGCCGGGCCGGAGGAGGTAGGCATCGTCGCCCAGCAGATCGGCAAGAATCCAGACTTTGCTGAGATCGGCGATACGATAGAGTTCGACGTGGCCCTCGAAGCGCTGCTCACGGGAGACATTGCGTTCGAGAACGACGCCGTCGACGGGCGAGGTGACTTCAATGTCGCGGGTAATCTGCTTGGTGCGGGCCAGTTCCTTGATTTGGGGATCGCCCATGCCGAGAGCACGGAGCTGTTCTTCATTGATGCGCAGGTTGGCGTCGCCGCTCTTGGTGGAGTCTTCGGGATCGCGGCCGGCGTTGCGAAGTCTTTCCATGCTCGTCAGGGAGCCCAGATAAGCTTGTTCCGCATTGCGAAATTCCCGGCTGTAGAAAGAGGCCAGAACCTGATCCTTCTTGACCACGGTGCCAGCCGGATTGTCGCCCAGGGACTGGATGCGTCCGTCGGTGACGGCGGTGAGGCGGTAGACGCGGTTGTCGTCGGCCTCGACGCGGCCGGTGGTACGAATGACGCGCGAGCCCGAGGACTTGGCGACGGTTTCCACGCGGGCGCCGATGATCTGCTGTTTTTCAGGGCTGAGGGCAACCGCGCCGGGCGCCAGTTGCAATCTCGCGCTGGGGTCGTCTCCCTCGTACACGGGTTCGAGCGCCATGCCGCAGTCGGGAGCGATACCCGGTTTGTCGGAGCGATACGCGGGGTGCATCGGGTCGACGTAGTAAAGGATGCGTTTGGCCGAAGGATTTTGGGCTGGATTGGAGGTGGTGGTGTAACGACCTGCGACGAACGCGGCCAAACCCAAGACAAGTACGGAACCGACTGCCGCCGGTTTATTCATGATATTCCCCCACGACACATCAGCTAGCACTTGAGGTGCCGCCAACGCCTGTCGTTTGCTACCTGTTTCGCGGCAAGGAAGGCCTTTACTTAGGCCAACTTACGCGGATGATGAGGGGGATTCACCAAAAACGAGCAGGCGGACCCGTTTGCCTCGGGCACCTGCTTACGACAAAGATTAGCACATTTTCGGTAATTTTGTGCGATCGGCCCCGGACCGGCGACGTTCCCGCACAACAACACTTTTGTTTAGTTAGGCTTAGCGGCTACACTGCAGCCAGCGCAGGAGGGACTGCCCGATTGTTCCCGTCTTTACCTTTACCTTTACCTTTGGCTTTTGCTCACGTCTCTACTTTGCTCCCGCTCCCGATTTCGGCTGCTTCTTTTTTGGCCTGAGGATGCCGAACCCTGGAGGAACCTCGAACAGTGCCGTCGACAACTTTTCTTGCTTGGTAATATTGCGGAGCTCGGCACCGGTGGTGGCATCTTCCCACTTGACGACGAATTTCAAGGTGGGATCGATCCAGACAGCGGCGAGGGGTGCGGCCAAAGTAGCTCCTTTATTCTTGTATTTCACGGTGTCGTGCCCATCCACGGTTTCATGGCCAATCTTTTCGCAGGCGATTTTCCGCTCCGAGGCCTTCTGCCAGTCTGAGCAGGCATTTTCAGGGTCGTCCACGCGAAAATATTCGCTGGGCGCGGAACTCAGCGGCTGGTAGGCCTTTTGCGCCGGGAACAGGGCGACGGTGGCGTTGGCATCCGAATCGACCAGCAGGATGGTGCCGGTCAGTCCTCGGGTCTCAAGGCGCATTTTGTGGTTACTCACGTAGAGCTTGGAGGGTTCATGGAGCGGGACGGCCGCGGCTGCTGCAGCCGGCTTGCCGGGCGCGACATACACCACGTCGGCGAAAAAGTCCTGCGCCCGCGAAACGGCCGGAATGCAGGTTAGAACAATGGCTGCTAGAAAACTGCTGGCTTTACGGTTCATGCTTTGTCCTTCATTTTAGTGATTCCAATTTTAGTGATTCCGACTGCGTCCAGGCAGGGAGTGGAGGCAGATCAGTGGTCCAGGCGCGGCGTGGTGGCCTTGATCCAATCCTCGAGACTCCGTTGCGGCGTATCCGGCGCCGGTATTTTTCGCAATACAAGGGGATCGTATTTCTTCTTTTGCTCGTCGGTAAGTATGGCGCGAATCTGGTTGACGGTCTGATCCTGAAGAGCGCGGAACTTGCCGATGCGCACGTTGCCCGGCTCTGGCGAATTGCGAATACGAAGAGTTTGCTCCTGACGTTGCACCAAGATCTTTTTGACGGCGGAGCGCTGCGCTTCGGTCAGTTGCAAGTTTTTGCTCAAGATGGCGATGCGGTCGTCGAGAGTCGGCCGCGTTTTGCGGGCCGAAGCACGGTGCCGCGGAGTGATGGGGGCCGGAGTTGCTTGGTCCGGAGTTCCTTGGGCCGGAGTTGCTTGGTCCTGGGTTGCTTGGTCCTGGGTTGGAGGTGCAGGTATGTCAGCGGCCGGGCTTCGCGGAGCCGGTGCGGCCGGAGCCGGTGCGGCGGGCGCCGGTGTGGCGGTCTCATCCGCCTGCGCCTGCGCCAGCGCGCGCTGAACCGGTAAGAGCCAAGCCAGAGACAAGAATGCGGCGCAAGTGCTGAGCTTCAATGCCGTTATCGAGGTCATGCGAGGAAAGCCTTTATGAAAACCGGACCTGACTATTGCAGTTTCGCGAAGCGGGTATCATCCAGCTTCGGGTTGACTGTAATCTTCAGAATCTCGATCTTTTCAGTTTGCTTGACTCCCTGAGTCACCGTCTCCAAAAGATGGGGCATCATGAGACCGCCCTCCCCCCGGAAGTCGCGATAGTAGACTTCGACGTTGTGCATCTTTCCGTCCAAGCGGCGGGGCGTACCTTCGATCTTGGTTTCGAGAAAGGTTTGGGAGTTGATCCACAACTTCTGCGACTCGCCGTTCTTGAAGGTGAGTTTGAGGCGATAGTTGTCTTTGCCGTCCACCTTCTCGACGCCTTCCATCTCGATCTTGGTACCTTTGGCGGCGTAGTCAACGAGCGGACCATCCACATCGGCCTGGCGCGCGGCCTCCTTCAACTGATCGGGCGTGTAGGGTTCGACTTCATGGCGATTCAGGAAGGGGCGCAGCCTCCAGCCATTGGTTCCGTCGAAGACCTGGACCGCGGTCTGCCCCTTAAAGTCCAACTCGAGGCGGGTCTTGCGGGGGCGTTTCAGTTCCATGCGAAAAGGCAGCTGGATCTGCTCCGCGGGACGCATCTTGGGCACTGCGGAACTGGCGACAGCTCCTGGAACCCGGAGCGTGGTGGCAGACTGTTCATTGCCACCGGCATCCATCTTGCCGCTCATTTGCACGGCCTGAACTGCTCGCCAAGCCTGGAGGCCGCCGCGGGCGGCAATATTCTTCTCCACGACTTGTTCGGCAGTGAGATTGACTGCGGTGGACGGTTTGTCCTGGGCGAATGCAACAGAAAAAGCTAAGGTCAATAGAGAACCGACTATCGCCGTTTTTCGGGACATTGGTGATCGCTCCTATACTCTCGGATGCATAGTTTGTCGGGGGAGGACTGCAAGAATCTTACTGGACGGGAAGGCCTTCGGCCTTGAACGTACCAATCACGACACTCACCCGGTGGCCGGGTTTTACTTTGCGGCCTTTGTTGGAGAAAGCCATCCAATACACCTTCCCGGCTTCGGGAGTGCTGCTTTGGCGGAGTTGACCGACCTTTTCCAAGGACGGGACGATGAGGCTGACGCCGGCCTGCGGGTCAAGGAGGGCAGGTTCATTTTTCTTGTTGTTGAGCACCTTGGCCTTGGCTGGGTCGAGGACGCGGTAGCTGAAGCGAATGATCTCTCCGGATTCCACCGCCTTGACCGACAGGTCGTCGACACCCCAGACGAGGCCGTAGTATTCGCGTGCGCTCTTGGGGAGCTGAGTGGAGCGGTAGCGGTAGGGCTTCACGGCCGCTTTGGTAGCGGGAGCAGCGGGCTGCGGTGGATTGGCCGGAGCCGTCTGCGCGGGAGCGCTGGAAATCGTGAGGCAAACGGTAAGAACAAGCAACGCTC
>Ga0137418_10000968_pt1 | contig 26362 bp, 19 predicted proteins | sample CZODoug3_1_2_16f_FD_122242 | JGI IMG/M metagenome (GOLD analysis project Ga0137418, IMG submission 122242) | Vadose zone soil fungal communities from Angelo Coast Range Reserve, California, USA - CZODoug3_1_2_16fungal (Hybrid Assembly) | ecosystem: Environmental > Terrestrial > Soil > Vadose...
TCCACACCAGTGCAGATATTATAATGGTAATAGCAGACACAAAGTACATGCAGGCTGTTGTGGCCATTCCATCCATTTCTGGACAGGTCTGTGGGTATATTTAACAAGTATCAAGGTGCTATGTGAGATGTCTCAGCAATCACTGGTCAGCCAGTGCCTTGCTTGTCTTAGGCAGATAATTATTGCTGTTGGTGTTGAGAGGGCCATGCATTGTGGAACCAATCTTGCCAATCATTTCAGTATATCACCATTTTTTTGTCTTGAATGGGCATCAAGTTGTTTTCCATTATACCATCAATGATCCCTTGCACACCATCTTTTGGCTTGCTGGCTGTCAATGGTTGTGGGGCAATGGTTATGATGGCTTTGGTGGTGCCCATGTGTTTGAAACAGGCAGCCAAATCATTGGCTAGGTAGTGCAAAATTTTTGGCATCATTTTATATAATTATGGGCCAGGAGAGACCTTATCATGCAAGGTGATATACTATCATACCATCAATATCATCAATGATAAAAACTGATCCAGCTCACTCAAGTTTGCAAGCTTGTGCTCAAAATATGTTTTGGGATGCACTGAGAATACCATTTGTATAGATACAATCTCCAATAAAAGAGGTTTTGACTTCAAATGTGGATCTTAAGGGACACAATAGGAGGCTTGTGGTTCAGTTGGATTAATGGCTTAGATTCACAGTTCCTTGAGGTATAAGGTCCCACTGATTGTAGCATGTGAGTCCTCATTCCTTTTGTGGTTTTTTAACATGTGGCTGTATTGTAGTGTACGGCCTGCCCTTATGCCTTATGAACCTTGAGCTAATTCTACCATACATCTGATGATGGGGTAGTGAGCATATATATTTAAAACTTGAATATGTCTTAACCGATTATTAAAATGGTAAGATAGACCTAATTCATACTCAGATTGATCATGTGACTTTAGTGAAAATATGGTTGGATGGCTTCAAAGTTGGCCATCAGGGAAGTTGGAAAAAAAATACATCCTATAATTAGTGGAGTTCACAGTAGACGAAACCAGCCAGTTTCAAGGCCAGTTTCGATTCTGGTTTCAAAAAAGTTGTGAATATTTTTTGGGCCGGGGTAGTCCGAAATGGTACCAAAATCGAGTGTCAACAGGTTTCAACTTTGATCGCACCAGGTTTCAACTCGTTTTCGTGCGCAATAACTTTGGCGGAGCTTAAAATTTTTTGCTTGATCATTGACATCGCATGGCTTCAATTACAAGTTGCTCATCATGGGCGACAGCGCCAGTGTTGTGCGTGTCGCTGTTGTCACTTCCCGACCCAATGTGGACAACAATAGATAAATATTTTTTAATTAAAATTTATGGGGAATGTGTCTTCATCATTGACAGCTGGCTTTGACAGTCAATGGGGACATGTGGGGGAGAAAGAGGTCGGCCTTCTCGTCGTCGTGCACAGTGAGGATGGCCTGTTTGAAGTTATTGGGCCTTAGGGTTAGCATTACATTTCAAAGTCCGACCTAGTCAGCCAAAGTGAAATCAAGAAAGTGGTTTCGCTCGGGTATTAGATTGCTGGTGGACCAGAGGAGAAAATCATTCGAAATGTTTTTTGAAACCAGAATCGAAACTGGCCTCGAAACTGGCTGGTTTCGTCTACTGTGAACTCCACTATTTTGTAGATAAACATCTTGTGAAGATATTTGTCTAATCAGATTTTGAAATTTCACAAAATAGAGCGAGGTGTAGGCTTTTTTGTTATGAGAATTGCACAATTTCCAAATTGGTCTGACCACCAAATTTCTGAGACAACAAAGCCTACTCCTCCCTCAATTTTGTGAAATTTTAATATCTGATTAGACAAATATCTTCACAAGATGTTTATCTACAAAACCATGGGATGTATTTTTTCCAACTTCCCTGATGGCTGACTTTGAAGCCATCCAACCATATTTTCACCAAAGTCATATGATCGATCTGAATATGAATGAGGCCTATCTTAGGCGGTGAACTACTGATATGAAACAATAGAGCCCTACGTCCATACTGAATCTTTTCATCTGCCCCATTTTATAATGGGTGTTTTCTGGGTGGAGTTTGCATGATGTTGAGGAAGAGAAGATGGCACATAATATGACAGTTTGTACTTAATGCAAGTTTGGATAAAACCACCACCAAAGGTGATATCATATGTTGCATGTTAAAATATCTCAGGTATATCCAGCTGTGACATATCAGGGATGTCCCAGCATACCATGGTATATCTACATTATAGATCTGGTATGTACCAGTGTGCCATGGTACATTCAAGTGATGGACCAGGTATATTGAACTAATGTACCATGACAGACCTTAGTAATATACCAGCATACCATGGTACGTTTAAATGATGGACCTGGTATATGTCAGCATACCATGGTAAACTTAAGTGATGGACCAGGGACAATGGATTAACCTACCATGAGAGATCCAGGGTATGCACCAGCATGCCATGGTACCTCTATGTGATGGACCTAGTATGTACCAGCATGCCATGGTACATCTAAGTGATAGACCAGGGACATTGGATTAGTATATCATGACAGGCCTGGGTGATGTACCAACATACATTTAAGTGATGGACCTGCTTGATATGATATGACTTGCAAGTGCAAACAACAATAATATTAGGTGTATTGCCTTTCTTAGATGTGGCACTTATTTTAATTTATTTGTATTGTAAATTGAGCCTCACTGGCTCGTCACCTTAAGCAGTCTGCATGTGTTAGTTTGTGCCCTACGCATTTGTACCCTATTACTGCGCAGCTTCAATATATTATTGGGTTTTGTGTTCATTTAGCCCAAACCAATTCTCATCACAAATACAAAATATCATTGCTGGACTAGTGTGACGGTAAAGTCACATGGCTATCTTATCTTATCATTGTTGCTGTTGCCAAGCCCCCAATGTCTACAGACGATAAAATTCGCTTCCCTCCACTTAATGATGGTAATTATATGGAATGGTCCATCCATATGGAGGCTGAGCTCATTTGCAAAGGCCTCTGGGATAATATTCAGTGCGAGGTGAGCTTGGAAGGCAGGAACAACATGGAGATGGAAGAAATAGTTACAAAGTGGCACAGAAAACGTACTCAGAAGAAGATGGCAGAGACCTGCATGGAGATGGTCAAGGACTCACAACTCATGCACATTTGCACTTGCAATCCCGAGGTTCTCTGGAGGAATTTATTGCCTTTGACTTACAGAAATCAGTGTGGTTGTCACTGATGAAGATCAGATCCTTGCATGTACCGTGGGTCTGGATGTGACATATGACCCCTTTGTCATTTCCCTTGACTCTGCACAACCCAAGCTCCTCATGCTAAATTATGTCATCCACCATTTGCTTAATGAAGACATTCATCAGGGAAATCAGCAGAAAGGGAAGGTTAGCGAGGGAGATAAGGCTAAGAAGGACAAGGACAATGTGGCAGTTGCCCCTGTTTTAAGTGATGGTCCCTGCATTTGCTGGCGCTGTGGTAAAATGAAAACATCAAAGCCTTTTGCAGAGAGAAGCCAATCTGTGGCCGCCATTCCAAGCAGGCTAATCTCACACTATCTGTACAAGGTTCTGACATTTAGCTTGATGAGGTACCTGAATCAGATATTTGAGGTGGAAATATGTATGTGTATTTTTAGTTTCTCCCTCTTGCTGATATCCTTTAGTTTGAGGGGGTGTGATATGATATGACTTGCAAGTCCAAACAACAAAAATATTAGGTGTATTTGCCTCCCTTGGGGTGGAGCACTTATTTGTATTGTAAATTGTGCCTTGTGCCTTGTGCTCATTACTTAAACGGTCTGTATTTGTTAGTTAGTTCCCCATGTGTTTGTATCCTACTACTGTGCTGCTTCAATAGTTTTGTGTTCATTGAGCCCAAACCAATTCTCATCACTGGTATATAAGCATACCACGGTACACTTAAGTGATGGACCAGGGACATTGGATTAACCTACCATGAGAGACCTGGGGTATGTACCAGCATACCATGGTACATCTAAGTGAGAGACCAGGCACATTGTATCTGATGTACCAACATACCATGGTATGTTTATGTAATGGACCTGCTGGTATATATCAGCATACCATGGTACACTTAAGTGATGGACCAGGGATATTGGATTAATGTACCATGACAGACCTGGGGTATGTACCAGCATACCACAGTATGTTTATGTGATGGACCTGGTATGTATCAGCACCCTGTGGTACATCTAAGTGATAGACCAGGAACATTGGATTAATGTACCATGACAGACCTGGGGTATGTACCAGCATACCACAGTATGTTTATGTGATGGACCTGGTATGTATCAGCACCCTGTGGTACATCTAAGTGATAGACCAGGAACATTGGATTAATGTACCATGACAGACCTGGGGTATGTACCAGCATACCAAAGTACATTTAAATGATGGACCAGGAACATTGGGATTAACATACCATGCAGACCTAGGATATGTACCAGCATACCATGGGTGTCTAAATGATATACCAGTTACTTTCATTATTATACAATGGTATATTGATTCAATATATCGTGATAGGTAATATATATATATGCTATCAAAGCACATGATGACCATTTCACCTTATCATAAAATCAATATGGAGCATTCTTTGAGTTATGAAACAATCAAATTTTAACAGAATCACTTAAGACAACTTGAGGATTCTAGATGATGGTCTTGTGCATCTGTAATAAATATATCTGGACTTGCCATGCAGAAATGGCCAAATCAGGAATAAAAGGCAGATGTAGCAAAGTGGCCAGTAGTGGCTGAGCGTCAACCATACAAAATTATATATGCCAAGATATTTCAATCAGCATCAGAACATATCAGGACACTTCAGCCTATGATTTATCATTATTATCTACACCTGGTATAAAATACATTTCAGAAATAACAAAGGATTATATCTCTCGAGCTCGCTTGTTGGGTGATTGACTACCATATCTACGTGTTTCTAATGAGGGACGATAATCAGCAAGTTCATACACCACATGATCAGCATCCACTCCATGATACTCATCTGCAAATGCCATGGCTTCCAATGATTCAAACAATTCAAAGTCACTATCTTCAAAATCACTGTCTTCATCAACCACATCCTCCCAATCTGGTCCTTCTGGCATATCATTAGCATCATGGCCTGGACCAGTGCCTTCCTGCCATTCCCCATCTCCTTCATTCCAACTGGCTGTTACCTTCCAGACAGCTGCCTCTAGCAGTTGTTGTTCAGATGGTCCCCAAGATTGAAGATCATCACTGCCAGGAATTGATTGAACCTTTGTCCTCCATGTATGACATAGTTGGCAGAGTTCTGTAGCACGTAAATCCAATTGGAAGATAAGATCTGCGTCATCTAAGAATATTTTAGCAAATTATCAAACAGGGTGATAGAATAAATCAATGGTAAGTACTTACTAGTAAGCCTATGGGTCTCCACATTTACTTTCCATTCTTCCAGCATCCACTGCTGTAGTGCACGTCTCTCCCGTATCAGTCGCATTTCCTCCTCCTCACAACGGTCTAAATCTAACAACTTTGTAATTCCCAGCCGTATTCCCTCATCACTAAGCCACAATGGTGGAGCCCCATCACTTTCCTCATCAAGCCCAACATCCTGCCATATCTCATCATCAACATCGAGCTTAAAGATACCTTCACGTGGAATATCCAATGGTCTAATTGCACCAAGGGGGGCTTTCCCTTGACGGATTAGAACATCCATCTGTCGACAGAGATCATTATAATTTTTGCTAAGTTTGAGAATTGTAGGTTCCCGTCGCTTTAGAGCAGTTTGGGTATGTGCATGAAGTTTGGCATCTAATATTTATTTAGCATAATGAACACAGAAATATGCAAAAACAAACCATTAGCACTGCGGCGATAAGATCTCTCAAGTTTGTCAATCTCAAACTTGCGTTGTCGTAGGCGATCACGAATGCGTTGTTTGAGTGCCAATGCATTCATACGCAAGCGCAAGAATGCATCATTCTGTAACATGGCCAAGTTTGCCCTCTCGGCTACACCCAATTCTGCTCGTTTGCGACCAAGTCCCTGTTCAAGACGTGAATAGTGTGCTCGAGCATCTTGCAGCTGCTCAGACAGCTCTGCAACATCCAAGTCATCCCCTGCAGCAAGTGTAATTTCCAACTGCCTGATGATCTTTTTATGAGAGCCCATAGTAGACTCCAAGACCAGAATGGCTTCCACTGCCTGCTTTCCCTTGTTCTTTGCTCTGCCTTTGAATAATAGATGGATTAATGAAACTTGACATCCAAAAAAGAAACACATACGAGGTGGTGGCCTTGTCTGTGCCTGAACTTGTGCAGCCCATTCTCTTCTTAAAATCTCTTCAGATATACCCAACTCCCCTAAGTCAGCCTCTGCGGCCATTTTCTTGGCTTGGCAATGATACCAGCGACGACGAAGCCAATGGCCTAACCCTTCAAGAGACTTCTCATCTAGATGCCGAATTTGAGTGTCTAAAAGAAAGAGCCGCTGAAAATACTAGAAGAGTGTCAGTCAATCACAACTAACAGTTAGTGGTATAATATCACTCACACCTGAGACGCGCAAAGAAGGGATGAGCTTCCTAATTGCACTCCAAAATCGTTCACAACCTTCACCATCTGTAAGACCAAACCCCCGACATTTCCTGGGATGATAAACAATCTGACATGGCCATTGATGACCAAATGCATGGAACACAGAAATTCCAAAAATTATGCGATGAAGATAATCCGCAAGAAATCCCCATTTGAGACAACTCCGATGTAACTGGCAGCCAATGTCATACAGTAGACCCACGGTCATATTGGATGGGATGTGTTCAAATAATCTTTGAATCAGAGCAAGGGCATAATGTTGCCGCTCACCCGCATGAGTCATATTGACAAGCCAAAGAACCCGATCATGGCGGCAGAGTAAGGCCATGAGGCCAGTGTCTGCAAAGAGCTGTGTGCTTGCTTTCTCACGTTTTTCGTTGGCAGCCTTAAAAGACTCCCCACAATCATCAAGTACAGAAGTGGGAACCTTCATGCCATCTTCGAAACCATCCTCCTTGCGAGGGTGGGTTGTCCGAGTTGCCTTGGTGGCCCGTTGTGCAGCTACATATTCTTCCATTGCTTTAACCTCTTCTTCAGAAAGGAATGCAGACTCAGGATGGTGCCTTGGACAATCCCGGTGATTAGGATTGTTCAAGTTCTTCCCCCGCTTCTGCGTGTAACAAGCATCCAGAGCCACCAGGAAATCAGCTCTAAAAGATGCTAGATAATCAGTGTCAATAGAGCGGAAATGATATGGAGAACCCACAGCATGCTCTCGTCATGTACTTGATCTCCGCCAAAGCATAGAGGGCATCGCCTTCGTAGGTATTCACTAGGCCGGGTTAGTGGAGGCAACCCAGTCTGAGCACCTGCATTTTGCATGGAAGGGAGAGGCTGAGGGGAAGCCGGAGGTAGATGTGAAACTGAGGATGGAGTCCACGGAGAAGATGGAGGTGGGGGTGATGGTGACGATGGATGGTGATCTTAAAACATGACAATCAATTTATGAGATGCACAGCAATTGACAGAATAACCGCACCCTCAGACAAGAGAGCATCATTCCGGACATCTGCTGATGCTAGTGAAGCCCGGGCTGTTTCAAGTTCTTTTTTGACGTAAACTTCGGTTGCATTGACCAGCGAATAATACCACCGTAATGCATTTCCGAATCTACGTCGTAAAGTGTCCTGGTCAAACTATTCAGAAATTGCACTTCATTAAATTTGATAAAACCTACCCGGGTTGTTAATTTATAAGACCGTTTCCCTAGGAATATCTCCAAAGTATCACACCATGATGTAGTGTTTGGTGGCATTCTGACGAATAGTTCACGGACGAACTCCAACATCTGGAGACTCACAGCAAGCGTAGGTGCAATTGGAGCACATGGGAAAAGCCCACGGGAGAGTAACTGTAGTGCAGCAGGGCAACACTCGCAGGTGTCTATTTCAATAACCTGCAATTCTAAATGCAAGTCAATTGGTCAGCGACAAACCCAATGGCAACAAAACCAAATAATGAATACCCTGCGACGCGTAGTCAAGCAGGGGAACCCAGCCTCTGACGCACAGTCTAAGAGGTCAAGTCTCAGCTGAAGCGACGCGTAGTCTAGCCTCAGACACTGGCTGGTATCACTAATACATAAGAACGAACATGCCACTCACGTTCAAAGGACACACATACAACCCTGAGCCTACGTGAAGGACCGTGACAATTGCACTGTGGATTTGCAGGCTGGGACATTGACCGTAAAGATTCTGATTTGCGAAGCAAATGCAAATGGGGACGCAGCATGGATGGAATCACATCTTCAGTCCACTTCTTCCATTGCTTCTCCTGCTTGCGTTGTTGCTTCTGGCATTTTGGTGAATCTGGTTCAGGTCCATCGTTGGTGAAGATGTCCTCTATGATATCAAAGTCATCGGTCCGCCCATAGAGGTCAGCAACATGAGCTTCAGGGGGGTTAGTCATGGAAGTCCCACGAAATGGGCTCTGGGATGGACTAGAAGCAGCACTAGCATGGCTGGAGGACGGCATCTGAGAATATTCTTGGCCAGGCAAAGACAGAACAGTCTCGGGCTCTGCAATGAACATCTTCCCGGTGTGGCGAGGTCGGCGTTTCTTTGGTACCATTGATGGGGTAACTATGTGGTCAAATGTAGCAGAGGATTTTGATGGAGAGGCGGGACGTGAGGATGAGGGACTTTCTGACGCAATAGAAGAAAGGTCTCGGGATGCACTGTGCGATGCAGAACCCCCTTTTGCATGCCTTGAAGCTGTGGGTCGACGGAAGCTCATGATGGACAACAATTGGAAACTAAATGAAAAGGTGAGTTTCTAGTTACCAGGATCTGATGGACAACATACTGGAAGAAGATGGGGCCCTAACAAATATTGGAATGAGAACAAGATCTGTGTCGCTCACTGCAGGCGATCAGAAAGATTGATTGAAAAGATCAAACATGTACATCGTGACCAAAAAAGGCAACAGTCCATTATATAATACTACGGTCGGCCTTGGGAGGCATGAAGTGGGATATAATGAGGCACAATGGGTGGACGCCCAAAGAAGTCGAAGAATGATTGACAATAAAATAAAACCACTTCATACTCAAGAGCTTCAAGGTCAGCTGGCATCCCGGCCATAAAGGTGCTGCCAGTGATGGAGGCTGGCACATCCGGCCAGGACAACATCAACCTCCTCAGAGATTCCAGAGGGCGCAAACGGGTTATGAACCTTGAGCTGCGCAAGCCCTCATTTTCCCGAGGAAAAGGATCATTCCAGATAATAAATTTCCCATCAAACCCATCCCCAATGGCCTGGGAGACTGTTTTGAAACGCGTGATAGAGGCATCAGCACCATCCCATTGATCTGGCGCTGCGATCATATCCAGAGCCTGGACTTCAAACCGGAAATTATGCTCAAAGAGCTCCCAAATGATTTCCCTGACGATGTTGGGATCCAAGTTGACAATATGATCGTTCTCAACAGGCATTTCACAATCATGCCAAAAAACAGTGTTTTGGCCCGCTTGTAGCTTCTCGAGCAGCTCCTGTCCAAATAATTGCTTGATCGCTGCCGCAACCTTGGATGTCTTCATCTCCTTCCCATTATCAGCGTGGTAGCAGGGATTATCGGGAATCAGGGTTGTGCTGTCAATGTTCAGAACAGAACGCCAAACAGCACCCGATCCTGTAGGAGGTTTGCGGCCAGCAGACACGAAAGCCCTAGAACAGGTGCCAGGACGTAGACTCAGCCAGGCAACAAGCTTTTTGGCATATTGGTCAGGAGTCAGGCCAGCCAAGCTATTCGGATCAGGGAATGTAAATCCTTTCTCGGATGGAGGGAGATCAGAACGGACTCGCGCCTTGTTTTTGTCAACCGCTTGCAGGGCACGGGTCCAGATAGGGATATTTGGTGGAACAATATCACTCTCAACGTCGACCCATACATTGCGATTTTCGGTTGGATGTGGACGGCGGATCTCAGGATTGCCACCATTGGTCTTGCTCTTCGCAACTTTCCTTCCTTGGTTACGTGCTTGCTGAGGGTCTACCAAAATATGAGCTGCCTGAGATACATACAAAGTGAGAGTTGGCTTACAAGGGGTGTGACGAGTGGTCTTTACGGAAGAAATCATCTTACTACCAGCAGAGTGGACTTGATGCTGCTGGGGAACAGGCATCTTGACTGGTGGTGCAGGAAGAGATTCCGAGGCAGCCGCCGATGATGGAATCTCACCTGGGATCAAAGTAGATCGTATTTTTGATTTGGGTCGTATGCGGGACACTGCTGATGATGTCGGCAAAAGAGTATGAGAGATTTGGTTTGATTGGATTGGGATGGCCTGGCGGTGCTGAATTTGGGCAATGTCAACAAAAGCTGAACCCATCTGTCGTGATGCGGTGTGTCTGTCCACCCCCCCAGACCCAATATGAAGGATAGGGAACGGCTTTACATGACCACTCTGATGGTCACACCAGAAGGATTGTCGAACCTCGTCTTCAGCTGGGATTGCATCGTATGTAACTTTTGAGACGATCTTCGTAGCCGGAAAGACATGTTTCTCTGGGCGGATGAGCCATACAGGAATCCCACAATGATGTAGTTTGCTTGTGACCTCCAGATCATTGGTAAATGCACCCATGATATTGAAGTTGACAGTCGGCTTGAGCTGATTAGGATCGTTCGATAAGCGAGGATGGTAGATAGTAACGAAATCCAGCATTGCGTTGACATCCAGACAGAGGCGCTGGAATTCTGCAACCTGGCCGACAGTATCTTGAAAAGAGAGCGGCTGATCTTTTAGGCGCAGTAATGTTGACCTCATAGAAAATTCGTATGTGTAGGCGGCTGAATCAATGGAGTGATGCTCTGTATACCTCCTGAACCGCTCGGACAGAAAGATCTGAACCTGTTCAAGCGGCTCCCATGCCCTTCTCACAAGCCTCCCTAAGTCACCAAATGCACAGCCTGGCTCTAACTCATAGAACTTTACCGTTGGTGTCCACCATAAAAGCGCTAAATCGTGAGTAACCAATTGGTCTGCACTTGGCTTGCGGAGAATGCAGGGTGCCCAGGGGTGACGGCTAGACCATATTTGAGAGTGCTGAAAGCAATCCTCAAGTCCGAAACGCCCATCCGCACGGGCTCGTAGCTCATGTGGTTCATGCAAATCGATGTACGGCACAAATGGTGCATTTGGCGATGTGACAACATATGGGGGATCATGTACGAGTGATACCGCGTCAAGACTAGTAGTGGCTGCAAATATTGAATCAGAAAACAATGAAAAGAATGAAGAATAACAACGAAGTGACTCACATTCGAAAGGCGACGAGTTCTCCTCAAAGACCATGATAGACAAAAAAATAGATGATGACACCTGAGACTGATTGACGGGCTGAGTGAGGTGGAATTCGCGGCTAAAGCCAAATTAGTAACCCAGTAAACGACGGAGTGGATACAAAGGAAAATGAGACCTACCTCTTACTTGGAAGCTGCGTTCGAAACAAAGACCAGTAAATATCGCAACGAGGAACGACAACAGCGTTATAGCCAAAATTATGACACGTATTGGCGGTAAACAAAATACGTGGATTGTATCGATCAATCTGCGAGAAACCGGTCAGCATTCTGTTTAACAAAACAATTTGCGAATACCACCCTCGCGACGCGCAGTCGAGCAAGGGAAAGCTACACCTCCGACGCGTAGTCAAAGAGGCTATTGCAAGTTGGAACGACGCGCAGTCGAGCTCCGAGCCAAGAAATGGGAGGCAAAATAGAAAGTAATATTCACCTCTGCTAATCCAACCGATATTGATAGCGAGACAAAACCGAGAGCCTCGGACTAAGAGGAGGTGATACGGAGCGGGAGTTGCGCGAGTATCGATCAATCTGCGAGAAACCGGTCAGCATTCTGTTTAACAAAACAATTTGCAAATACCACCCTTGTGACGCGCAGTCGAGCAAGGAAAAGCTACACCTCCGACGCGTAGTCAAAGAGGCGATTGCAGGCTGGAACGACGCGCAGTCGAGCTCCGAGCCAAGAAATGGGAGGCCAAATAGAAAATGATATTCACCTCTGCTGATCCAACCGATATTGATAGCGAGACAAAACCGAGAGCCTCGGAATAAGAGGAGGTGATACGGAGTGGGAGTTGCGCGAATGAACAGGGAGTGATACGGTCTTGCAGATGCGGAGTCAAATGACGCGTAAGTTGCACAGTGTCGAACGCGAGAGACAAGTTTGAGTCGGAGTTTCTAGTTGGGCATTCAAACTCCGCTCGTTGCCATGTCGCCACAATGCAGAGGAAATCGCGCATAGCACTTGCTGCACGGTGGCTAGCTCTCTGAAATAACGTGGCGCACTGTGTGTATGTGCTTTAATATTCGTATTATTTCTAATTATAATTTATAACTGTACAAAATAACAGAAGTGATCACATTTGTAGAATCCACACTGATTTGGTTTGAAGCAACAACAATGTGTGCGTAGGCATGAACCTGTATTCAAAAATGGGTTTAACCCAGTACAAACGCACTGCCCCAGCTCCGACCATGTTTAAGGACAAATTGTGATTGTCAACTGCGAACACCAAAAGCGTGTCGTTCGTGACTCAGGAGTTCTCGATCCGTGTGTTCACAAGTACACGGAATCTCTGGAGTTCCATTCAACAACGACTGCCTATGGGTTGTTGCTGGGTCTTGATCTCGAAGGAACCCTTGAAATATCTAACTCACTTCCATTACCATGACGATAAGACTTCGAAATCAATTGGTGAGATGCCATGTCACTGTAATATCATTTGACAAAACTTTTGACGCTTGTCACATTGACGCACGATACCAGGCGCCAATTCTGCAGTCATTGAAGGAGATACAGTTGGACAATAGTATCGTTGGTTTCTACCAGGCTACTACTTCGGGCGCATTCTTTAACCAGTCGCAGCCTCCTATTGACACAAACGATGGATCAGAACAGATGCCGAAAAACCGTACAAGGAAACGTACCATTCCCCGATTTCAGCATTTCTCTTGGTGATGGTACATTCAAAAGTTTAATGAACCATTGCCCGACACTCTCCACCATCATATAGATCTATAGATTCACAAAATCCGTACCAATGCTCTCCTCAGCGCCTCTCCTTCCTCCCTTGAAGACATGTCACCAAATTTGGCAAGGGCCTTGGTCATTGCCAACCATTTTCCGATCTCTATCTAGACAGAACAGGCCTTACCCGAAATCTCGAACAATAATTAATCTGTTGATTCCTACTGCCCGTAAGAAGGCAACTTAGCATATCTCGGCAGAAAAGTCAGGTGCGAGAAAGCACGGGCTGAATTGTACATTGGCTAGTACAAGGATAGAATGCAGATCGGGTCGCGCAAGGCTTGGCCGTGCTTTCTGAGGAGGACGTACGTAGGTGTCCCACAGTTTTGTCTATGGCCCTCTTATTCTTTGGCATGGTCGGGATAAACGTCGCAGGGTGCGCCGAAAGGTCGGAAGCATAACATCGGCACCTTTGCACCTTTGCCGCGTGACTGCATAATGATTCTTGTTACCATTCGAACGGTTGAATGCTGACAGACTTTTCAATGTCCACAAAACTGGAGAGGAACGCATCAGCCACATTTCCCTTTATGGGCTTTGAGGCTGTCCGCACATCCTTAAACGCGGTTGTAGTATACTCTCAGCTCTGGCACACAAGAGCCTCGCAAATTGTGTGTATTACCAGGTACGTCTAGCTACAATGTAGATGCTTCGGAGTACTTACTCATATCTCGCGATTTGCACAGGCTCACCTCGTTTTGGGCCTTGGAATCCCGTGTACATTGCTCGTATCATTGGGCCATGCGAGAGAGGGAGAGCATCTGTGTGGCAGGACCCAGGTACGTTGCCAATGTTCCTGATATCTGTTTTTTTTGTTTTTTTTGTTTTGTTTTTGTTTGCGCAGTGTTTCAAAGGGCCGCTTTCAGCTGCCGCCATGCCAACATGACAGCGTTCCACTGTGCTTGTCGAACACATTTGCTCCCGCCTCGATTCAGACACTCTATGCAGCACTCTATCGACAGCTATGTTTTATTGGGCAATTCCAGCCACAATCAACGCATTTCTTCTTCGTACTCGCAAGAATACCACCTATATCACCGCCTTGACTGTTAGCTCATGCCTCCATACCATCTCTATATACTTTGAACCTATCCCGACAGCTTTTACTATATTATGCCACTGCGAATTGTATTCCGCAATCCCGCATCCCTTCTTCACCACGCCTTTGCTTTTCTGGTCTTATTTCCCACATCTATCCAGATCAAATATTTATTCGTAACTCGGTTGCCGCACATTCATCTAAGATTCAGTGTAAGCTATCATAATATAGCTTTTGGGTCATGAATGCTGATGAAACCCGTGACTGTGATTTTAGTTACACCATATCTGGAACCGTAGTTCACCGTACCGTTCCGTTGATCAAAATACCCTGTCCCCCACACCCCCAGCTATCTGTAGTATTGTCTTGTGCCCATCTTTCAATAGGATATTGACAGGTAAAGCTAGTTTCTTAAACTTCCACCCATGCTGCGCTCGGAGCTCGACTACGCGTCGTTCCAAGTGGAGCAGGCCTCTTAGACTGCGCGTCGGAGTGCGACTTTTCCTCGTTTGACTACGCGTCACGAGAATGCACCTGCGGTTCTTCGTGATCCTTCCATCAATGTAACAGATTACTGACTGTTGCTTCTTTTTTTACAGATTCTTAAATTTCAATCCGTATTGATCCATCATCGTTCCTGTCGTTATCTTCGCTTGTGAGCGGGGTTCATTTTGGTCTTGGTTACTTCATGGAAGGTTCCTGATTGACTGTTCGGGCAGATATTTTTTTGGCTTAGTTATTTTGGGCCGCCGTCGGCCCGATGCTCATTTCCAACAGACTCCAACGCAGACATTATGCTCTCGCAGTCCGTGCAGTCCCACATTGTCTTAAACTCAGGTCTCGTTGAATCATCCAACATGTCCGATAGTCGTGCCCTACGACTCTGTCTGGCACAAAACATTGTATTCCGGTGTCAATGAAATTCCAGACTGTCGGAAACTCCGTTCTGACACATAGCCATTTGATTTATATCACGTATTCAATAGTCTGAAACATTACCATTCCAGTAAGCTATCTCTGCTTCCCTGTACACACGTAATTGTTGATCCGCCGACTCTGTTATGATATTATCATTTTTATTTTCCCCAAAAAGCACTCAATAGTTGTGCCTCATCCTCAAGTGCTGTGTTTTTGCTGGGTAGCTCGAACCTGCAGCAGCAGCTATGCGGGTTCTGTGTTAAATTTGCAGTCCGGTGTGTATTGATTTGGCCCGTGTGTTAGTCCGATAGTTTCGTACTTAATCCTTTCGGTTAGCTGCTCTCAGTTCAACACGCCCTGCCAAGCGCACAGACTTCGAGATCGGTTCAACAAGCCCGAGCCGCATCTCAAAGTCTTGACGCGTACCTGAGGATATTGAAGACGCCGCTGAACGTGAGTAATTTTGATCCCATTCACGCACTAGTTTCGGATTGATTTCGGCAGCCAGACGTCCCATAAAGCTGCGTGTCCTTCGCATTGGATGTCGCCCTTTTCCAGATCATCGAAATATTTTCCACCTATTTTGTTTTAACTCAAGTCACGATGGTAAAGACCAGGAACGGTACTTCCACTATCGATGTTGCCTCGCCTCTCGGGACACCTCGCCCACGTCCTCGGGCCCGCTCGAAAGCCAACACAACCAACAAGGAAGAGTCAGGCGAACAACTCCGACGTTCAACCCGTTTCCTGGCCCCTTGCTCAAATTCTGAACATGACAGTAATGACGACAACGAGACCCTCAATGATGACGATGGACATGGGGCAACTCCCACAGCTGCACAGGTTCCAGATACGTCTTTGACCAGGAACGTCCAAACCAAGAGCTGTCCTACCGACTTGAAATTAGCTGGCCCCTCCACCTTTGTGTCCGTGACAAAACGTGGCCCCCCGCGTGGCCTGCCAAAAGATGGGGTTGTCAATATTGTTTCCCCTGGCCAACGTACAATGACAAACATGCCATCAATGAATGACACTTCTCCGCTCGCGGTGTCTGTCTCCAATAATGTGACGTGAGTGTCATTTCATGTTGGGTTGTATGGTGTCTGGGACTCGACTACGCGTCGTCTCAGTCGAAGCTTCACCTCATAGACTGCGCGTCAGAGGCTGATGGTTCCCCTTGCTCGACTGTGCGTCGCGAGGTGTTTGTTTGCCTGTATGTAAACATATGCTAACTTGTGGTTTTCAACAGCTCGGATTCTTTGCTCAAGTCGACACCCAGTCATTTGGAACATGTAGTTATTCGAGACAAACTACTTGCAGCAACCGCCCCGCAGCAGGTAACCGCTTTTTTGGTCACATTACATTTGACGTTATTGACGAGTTTTTTTGTGACAGCTATCACGTCCTGCCATTACCACCCCTTCTGCCACTGCCATATCTCGCTCTCCAGATGATGGGTTTGATGACTATGTGAAGCGTAGTCTGGGTGATCGAGATCCTTGGAGAAGGAAATTGCATGCGCAGGATCGTGAGAAAGAGCTGGTATCAGCAGCTGCTCTGAAGGAGCGCAACCGCAGGGAGGAGGAGGCTAGGGTCCGGGCTGACATGGAAAGATATGATAAAATGTATAATGATGCTGTGGCTAGGGAGGAGGCTAGGGAAAAGGCTAGTCGAACGGCCAACAGCGGTCAGGGTGGGCAGGATATGGAGCATGGTGACTTAAGTGAAGAAAATGGAGTTACGTCGTGTCGTAAGTAACCTTCGTTAATCAATACTAGGAACACACTAACTTGGATGTCGTTAGCTGAGGATGATGCAAGTCGGACAGCCCACGGTAGTGGGGATAAACCAACTAACAACAGTCGCAAAGCCCAGACAGGGGACGGTGGCCTTAGCAAGAAGAATGGTACTCGGTCCAAAAGTAAGTATTGCTGTTGATGAGTAGTACGTGTGCACTAAGCTGTACATTCTTAGAATCCGTCACTTCCCGTTCCCCCCATGAAGATGACCCTCCATCGAGTGAGGGTTCTAATGGTGAAAGTGATTATGGCAATTCGCGAGATGAGGCCATGAAAAAACGAGTCTTGCTGCGCAATCGAGGAAGGCCTGTTAGTGATACAGAGGACGAGGACCGACTAGCTGAGGATGAGATGAATGCCGAGGTTGTGGCCGAGTCTGATGGACGTCATCGTGCAGGGGCACGAAGACAGGTCCCGAGTGCCAAAAAAAAGGGAAAACAACGTGCGACTGATCAAATTGACAGTGACGGTGATGGACGGAATGATGATGGTGTAGACAATGACGATGACCAGATGGATGAAGATTGCGATGACAACAATACTGACGATGACGGTGATGGTGATTCCCACACACGATATATTTCTGGTCCACTCTCTGAGGAAGCCCAAGAGGAAGTGCGGCAACTGGGTGAGGAGACCAAAGCCCGCGCTGATGATCTTGCTAGGAAATATCGAAAATCACCAAATACTATCATGCGCATGGCCGGCTTGGGTGTACAAAATGCTCGTCAGCGTGAGAACATGGCAAATAAGCACAGGATATGGTACTCCCACCACCATCCAAGGCCCAAAACAAGTCAGTGAATTCGTTGCGCACCGATGTCTAAGTTGACAATTATAAATTCTACAGTGTCGTTTGGAGAATACAGCAGCACATTGAACGATGCATACAAGCAGTTCAAAATTGATAATCCCCCAACAGACAAGGAAGCCTATGCCCTCGCTTGCAAACCCATCCTCAATTATTGCGAGGAACTCCAGAGACCTGATACACCCGACGACAAATCTGCGGTGCCTCACATGCGTGCGTATAAAAAGCAGTTCACAAACCTGGTTTGTTTTTTTTGCTATTGGGTAAATTCCGTGCCAATGTCATTTATGCAGGCTGGTTCCCTTTGGAATTTGCACCAAATTTTGGTTGTCGGTGCCATGGTGTATGTTGGCGATGATCCTGCCTCAAAGCAAGCAACAACTGTCTTTGGTGGCAATGCGTCCATCAAGGACTTCATACAGGCAAACAAGGTGGATGTCAGGAAATGGCTTCGCAACCTCTCCACACTCGCCGAGTTAGTAACACTTCGTTTCACTTGTTTTTTGCTGAGACCCTCTGTGCCATCTAGGAGCATTGAATTGCAAAAATCTGGTGGTGTATTCAATTTCCCCACACTTGTGGATCCCATCTTCAAAGGGAAACATGGCCCACGCGATCGTGATCGGAAAATTGTTGGACATTTCCTTGTATCGAGGCTTCGTAAGTGACATTGACAAGTATATCTTCATTGAATTCTGATTAATACTCTATCTATAGGGGACCTTATTGGTTACAAGGGTAATCACATTCAATGGCAAAAATGGTGTGATTTTGCTTGGAAGTATAAACTTGTGCTAGTTGGTTGGGACGGCAATCTCACACCGCCAGGTTATGACTTCATAGTTAAGGGAGTTGGTGCGATTAGTACAGAGGGTTGGCATAGTTTAGTAAAGCGCATTGACTGGAAGGACAACCCATATCGAGATCCAAATGCACCAAAGCTAGACATTGAGCATTGGCATGAGGGTAGGCAGAGCTTCCTTCCTATATTGATCTTCTACTAAGTTGACCGCTGGCAGATGACATGAATTGGGATGACCCTGGTTCCATTGCTCTGGTCGTTTGTGATGGTGGTGGCAATTTGCGTTGTGTCGCGGACAGCAAGGTTTACTTGCAGAATGGCCCATCAGCAATTGATGATCAACAATTTCCTTCCGACACAGAGTCAGACAAGGGCAGTTCGCCACCTCCTACTACTCGCATTTCCAAGGCAGCCACAGCCACATCAAATACTCAGCACTTGCATGGTCCTTTACCAGTGAAGGCGAGATCCACCGTTCCTCGCAAACGTGAGGCCAAGCGCCCAAGGGACGATGTTACAGATGAAGATGATGGTCGTCCTCCACCACGTCGGAAATTTCCTCCCCAGCGCACAGGAGATGCAATGTTGTCGCATGACCGCCCGGTGCATGCAACTAGGCCCAACACATCACATCAATCACAACAAACGCACCGTCTTGTCACAGCCCCCGTGCAGGCTATAGCCCATGTTGCACCTCAGTCTTCTCGATTTCCATCCCACCGCCATTCTCAAAGAACACATGGTACTATTACCCGCATGGATGCTTCTCATTCCCAGATCCAGTCTCAACCCCCCTCACGAAATAACACCCAATTCATGTCTAGACCATCCACTTCCACATTTAATGCCCCCCGCCAACGAACCTTTGCTGCTCTTCCTCCTGTTTTTGAAAATGGACCTCTTGGGGCACCGATGACTCAGCGTACCAGTGGACAACGTGGTGCAACAACAATGCAACGTGCGACACATTCTGAGCTTATGATGCCACCCCCTTCCCACATTAATTCTATGGCACGAAGACATCCAGGCCAATATAATCACTCCACGCTGGAAAGTCGCTCCTGTAATCAGTTTGAGAACTCCTCTGGCATGCACCAAAATATTGTCAGGGGTCCACCGGTGTATGGTGCTGTGGGATCACGGGGTCAGCAAGTTTTACAGCGTAATGAATACATTGAAGAGGTTGATGGGGACTTTGTTGATGGGTTCGAAGACAATCTAGTATATGATCAAAGTAATGATGGTGTAGATGACTATGGTGACTATTATTAGTCTGTATGCCTTGCATATCTCAATATCCACTGCTCCGTTAGCGATGGTATGATACTAACTATGACCAATTTATGCCTTTTATGATATTATGACCTTGATGACCAATGATTGACTTGGATGACTTACATCCCATATTCTTCCCTTGCTGCATGCAGTATCATTAAGCTCGGTGTTGATGATGAGCACGGCAGACCATGGTGGATTTAAGTTCATTGCATGTGTTTTGACTATCCTTTGGCATATTTAAAATATTTAAAATAATATGAAATGTCCACATATCTATCCACATATGTAAAATATGCCAGACAATAAGCATGTGCGTGCACCAACTATTTAGAATATGCATGGTCTGCATATTCCGTTGTCAGTTAATGAATATTAATGAATATGTGGATGTATTTTCTAAATAGTTGGTGCACACACATGCTTATTGTCTATTTTACCTAATATGGACACACAATATGTGAAATATGCTGAAACCATTTGTGAGCACTGCCTATTGTCTTGGCATATGCAGATAGATATGTAGACATTTCATGTTAATTTAAGCATTTTAGATATGCCAAAGGATAGTTGAGACGTATGTGATGAACTTAAATCCACCGTGGAGGTATGGCAGGATGTTGGGCTTGATGAGGAAAGTGAGCATCAGGAAAATCAGAATTTTTCTTAATTGGTACTTAGCATATTTATTGCCAATGAAGTGAAATAAGTGCAAATTGATCAGAAGACGCTACTTGCAGGCAATTGCACTTGTTTCAATCTTTAAATACAAATTAAGCAAACTAAGTTGCAAATAAGATGCTTTTAAATGCCCACGGGTGGGGTCTTCTGATTAATTTTACTTAATTGAAGGTAAGTATGCTAAGTACCAAGTAAGAAAAATTTTGATTTTCCTGATGGATGGGGCTCCACCATTGTGGCTTAGTGATGAGGGAATACGGCTGGGAATTACAAAGTTGTTAGATTTAGACCGTTGTGAGGAGGAGGAAATGCGACTGATACGGGAGAGACGTGCACTACAGCAGTGGATGCTGGAAGAATGGAAAGTAAATGTGGAGACCCATAGGCTTACTAGTAAGTACTTACCATTGATTTATTCTATCACCCTGTTTGATAATTTGCTAAAATATTCTTAGATGACGCAGATCTTATCTTCCAATTGGATTTACGTGCTACAGAACTCTGCCAACTATGTCATACATGGAGGACAAAGGTTCAATCAATTCCTGGCAGTGATGATCTTCAATCTTGGGGACCATCTGAACAACAACTGCTAGAGGCAGCTGTCTGGAAGGTAACAGCCAGTTGGAATGAAGGAGATGGGGAATGGCAGGAAGGCACTGGTCCAGGCCATGATGCTAATGATATGCCAGAAGGACCAGATTGGGAGGATGTGGTTGATGAAGACAGTGATTTTGAAGATAGTGACTTTGAATTGTTTGAATCATTGGAAGCCATGGCATTTGCAGATGAGTATCATGGAGTGGATGCTGATCATGTGGTGTATGAACTTGCTGATTATCGTCCCTCATTAGAAACACGTAGATATGGTAGTCAATCACCCAACAAGCGAGCTCGAGAGATATAATCCTTTGTTATTTCTGAAATGTATTTTATACCAGGTGTAGATAATAATGATAAATCATAGGCTGAAGTGTCCTGATATGTTCTGATGCTGATTGAAATATCTTGGCATATATAATTTTGTATGGTTGACGCTCAGCCACTACTGGCCACTTTGCTACATCTGCCTTTTATTCCTGATTTGGCCATTTCTGCATGGCAAGTCCAGATATATTTATTACAGATGCACAAGACCATCATCTAGAATCCTCAAGTTGTCTTAAGTGATTCTGTTAAAATTTGATTGTTTCATAACTCAAAGAATGCTCCATATTGATTTTATGATAAGGTGAAATGGTCATCATGTGCTTTGATAGCATATATATATATTACCTATCACGATATATTGAATCAATATACCATTGTATAATAATGAAAGTAACTGGTATATCATTTAGACACCCATGGTATGCTGGTACATATCCTAGGTCTGCATGGTATGTTAATCCCAATGTTCCTGGTCCATCATTTAAATGTACTTTGGTATGCTGGTACATACCCCAGGTCTGTCATGGTACATTAATCCAATGTTCCTGGTCTATCACTTAGATGTACCACAGGGTGCTGATACATACCAGGTCCATCACATAAACATACTGTGGTATGCTGGTACATACCCCAGGTCTGTCATGGTACATTAATCCAATGTTCCTGGTCTATCACTTAGATGTACCACAGGGTGCTGATACATACCAGGTCCATCACATAAACATACTGTGGTATGCTGGTACATACCCCAGGTCTGTCATGGTACATTAATCCAATATCCCTGGTCCATCACTTAAGTGTACCATGGTATGCTGATATATACCAGCAGGTCCATTACATAAACATACCATGGTATGTTGGTACATCAGATACAATGTGCCTGGTCTCTCACTTAGATGTACCATGGTATGCTGGTACATACCCCAGGTCTCTCATGGTAGGTTAATCCAATGTCCCTGGTCCATCACTTAAGTGTACCGTGGTATGCTTATATACCAGTGATGAGAATTGGTTTGGGCTCAATGAACACAAAACTATTGAAGCAGCACAGTAGTAGGATACAAACACATGGGGAACTAACTAACAAATACAGACCGTTTAAGTAATGAGCACAAGGCACAAGGCACAATTTACAATACAAATAAGTGCTCCACCCCAAGGGAGGCAAATACACCTAATATTTTTGTTGTTTGGACTTGCAAGTCATATCATATCACACCCCCTCAAACTAAAGGATATCAGCAAGAGGGAGAAACTAAAAATACACATACATATTTCCACCTCAAATATCTGATTCAGGTACCTCATCAAGCTAAATGTCAGAACCTTGTACAGATAGTGTGAGATTAGCCTGCTTGGAATGGCGGCCACAGATTGGCTTCTCTCTGCAAAAGGCTTTGATGTTTTCATTTTACCACAGCGCCAGCAAATGCAGGGACCATCACTTAAAACAGGGGCAACTGCCACATTGTCCTTGTCCTTCTTAGCCTTATCTCCCTCGCTAACCTTCCCTTTCTGCTGATTTCCCTGATGAATGTCTTCATTAAGCAAATGGTGGATGACATAATTTAGCATGAGGAGCTTGGGTTGTGCAGAGTCAAGGGAAATGACAAAGGGGTCATATGTCACATCCAGACCCACGGTACATGCAAGGATCTGATCTTCATCAGTGACAACCACACTGATTTCTGTAAGTCAAAGGCAATAAATTCCTCCAGAGAACCTCGGGATTGCAAGTGCAAATGTGCATGAGTTGTGAGTCCTTGACCATCTCCATGCAGGTCTCTGCCATCTTCTTCTGAGTACGTTTTCTGTGCCACTTTGTAACTATTTCTTCCATCTCCATGTTGTTCCTGCCTTCCAAGCTCACCTCGCACTGAATATTATCCCAGAGGCCTTTGCAAATGAGCTCAGCCTCCATATGGATGGACCATTCCATATAATTACCATCATTAAGTGGAGGGAAGCGAATTTTATCGTCTGTAGACATTGGGGGCTTGGCAACAGCAACAATGATAAGATAAGATAGCCATGTGACTTTACCGTCACACTAGTCCAGCAATGATATTTTGTATTTGTGATGAGAATTGGTTTGGGCTAAATGAACACAAAACCCAATAATATATTGAAGCTGCGCAGTAATAGGGTACAAATGCGTAGGGCACAAACTAACACATGCAGACTGCTTAAGGTGACGAGCCAGTGAGGCTCAATTTACAATACAAATAAATTAAAATAAGTGCCACATCTAAGAAAGGCAATACACCTAATATTATTGTTGTTTGCACTTGCAAGTCATATCATATCAAGCAGGTCCATCACTTAAATGTATGTTGGTACATCACCCAGGCCTGTCATGATATACTAATCCAATGTCCCTGGTCTATCACTTAGATGTACCATGGCATGCTGGTACATACTAGGTCCATCACATAGAGGTACCATGGCATGCTGGTGCATACCCTGGATCTCTCATGGTAGGTTAATCCATTGTCCCTGGTCCATCACTTAAGTTTACCATGGTATGCTGACATATACCAGGTCCATCATTTAAACGTACCATGGTATGCTGGTATATTACTAAGGTCTGTCATGGTACATTAGTTCAATATACCTGGTCCATCACTTGAATGTACCATGGCACACTGGTACATACCAGATCTATAATGTAGATATACCATGGTATGCTGGGACATCCCTGATATGTCACAGCTGGATATACCTGAGATATTTTAACATGCAACATATGATATCACCTTTGGTGGTGGTTTTATCCAAACTTGCATTAAGTACAAACTGTCATATTATGTGCCATCTTCTCTTCCTCAACATCATGCAAACTCCACCCAGAAAACACCCATTATAAAATGGGGCAGATGAAAAGATTCAGTATGGACGTAGGGCTCTATTGTTTCATATCAGTAGTTCACCGCCTAAGATAGGCCTCATTCATATTCAGATCGATCATATGACTTTGGTGAAAATATGGTTGGATGGCTTCAAAGTCAGCCATCAGGGAAGTTGGAAAAAATACATCCCATGGTTTTGTAGATAAACATCTTGTGAAGATATTTGTCTAATCAGATATTAAAATTTCACAAAATTGAGGGAGGAGTAGGCTTTGTTGTCTCAGAAATTTGGTGGTCAGACCAATTTGGAAATTGTGCAATTCTCATAACAAAAAAGCCTACACCTCGCTCTATTTTGTGAAATTTCAAAATCTGATTAGACAAATATCTTCACAAGATGTTTATCTACAAAATAGTGGAGTTCACAGTAGACGAAACCAGCCAGTTTCGAGGCCAGTTTCGATTCTGGTTTCAAAAAACATTTCGAATGATTTTCTCCTCTGGTCCACCAGCAATCTAATACCCGAGCGAAACCACTTTCTTGATTTCACTTTGGCTGACTAGGTCGGACTTTGAAATGTAATGCTAACCCTAAGGCCCAATAACTTCAAACAGGCCATCCTCACTGTGCACGACGACGAGAAGGCCGACCTCTTTCTCCCCCACATGTCCCCATTGACTGTCAAAGCCAGCTGTCAATGATGAAGACACATTCCCCATAAATTTTAATTAAAAAATATTTATCTATTGTTGTCCACATTGGGTCGGGAAGTGACAACAGCGACACGCACAACACTGGCGCTGTCGCCCATGATGAGCAACTTGTAATTGAAGCCATGCGATGTCAATGATCAAGCAAAAAATTTTAAGCTCCGCCAAAGTTATTGCGCACGAAAACGAGTTGAAACCTGGTGCGATCAAAGTTGAAACCTGTTGACACTCGATTTTGGTACCATTTCGGACTACCCCGGCCCAAAAAATATTCACAACTTTTTTGAAACCAGAATCGAAACTGGCCTTGAAACTGGCTGGTTTCGTCTACTGTGAACTCCACTAATTATAGGATGTATTTTTTTTCCAACTTCCCTGATGGCCAACTTTGAAGCCATCCAACCATATTTTCACTAAAGTCACATGATCAATCTGAGTATGAATTAGGTCTATCTTACCATTTTAATAATCGGTTAAGACATATTCAAGTTTTAAATATATATGCTCACTACCCCATCATCAGATGTATGGTAGAATTAGCTCAAGGTTCATAAGGCATAAGGGCAGGCCGTACACTACAATACAGCCACATGTTAAAAAACCACAAAAGGAATGAGGACTCACATGCTACAATCAGTGGGACCTTATACCTCAAGGAACTGTGAATCTAAGCCATTAATCCAACTGAACCACAAGCCTCCTATTGTGTCCCTTAAGATCCACATTTGAAGTCAAAACCTCTTTTATTGGAGATTGTATCTATACAAATGGTATTCTCAGTGCATCCCAAAACATATTTTGAGCACAAGCTTGCAAACTTGAGTGAGCTGGATCAGTTTTTATCATTGATGATATTGATGGTATGATAGTATATCACCTTGCATGATAAGGTCTCTCCTGGCCCATAATTATATAAAATGATGCCAAAAATTTTGCACTACCTAGCCAATGATTTGGCTGCCTGTTTCAAACACATGGGCACCACCAAAGCCATCATAACCATTGCCCCACAACCATTGACAGCCAGCAAGCCAAAAGATGGTGTGCAAGGGATCATTGATGGTATAATGGAAAACAACTTGATGCCCATTCAAGACAAAAAAATGGTGATATACTGAAATGATTGGCAAGATTGGTTCCACAATGCATGGCCCTCTCAACACCAACAGCAATAATTATCTGCCTAAGACAAGCAAGGCACTGGCTGACCAGTGATTGCTGAGACATCTCACATAGCACCTTGATACTTGTTAAATATACCCACAGACCTGTCCAGAAATGGATGGAATGGCCACAACAGCCTGCATGTACTTTGTGTCTGCTATTACCATTATAATATCTGCACTGGTGTGGA
>Ga0137418_10000969_pt1 | contig 26333 bp, 19 predicted proteins | sample CZODoug3_1_2_16f_FD_122242 | JGI IMG/M metagenome (GOLD analysis project Ga0137418, IMG submission 122242) | Vadose zone soil fungal communities from Angelo Coast Range Reserve, California, USA - CZODoug3_1_2_16fungal (Hybrid Assembly) | ecosystem: Environmental > Terrestrial > Soil > Vadose...
CGTCGTGGAGCGCCTCGTGCAACCGCCGCGGGTCTTCGTGTTCGGGGCCGGGCATGTGGGTGCCGCGATCGCTCGCGCGGCGGCGGCGGCGGGGTTCCGGGTCGTCGTGATCGACGATCGCGCCGAGTACGCCGATCCACGCCGCTTCGAGTCCGGGATCGTGGTGCTCGCAGCGGAGGTCGAAGCCGCCCTCGCGCGCTACCCGCTCGCCGCTGCCGACGCCGTCGTCATCGCCACTCGTGGCCATCGTAATGACGCGCTCATTCTCGAGCGCGTGGCGACGTCACCCGCCGGCTACGTCGGGCTGCTCGGCAGCCGTCGCAAGAAGGCCGTGGTGACCAAGGGACTGACGGGGGCCGGGGTGCCCGCGCAGGCACTGAAACGCGTGCGCGTGCCGGTGGGGCTCGCGATCGGGGCCGTGACACCGGAGGAGATCGCGGTGAGCGTGGTCGCGGAGCTGATCGCCTGGCGACGGGAAGGCGTCTAGGGAATGGGCTTCAGTTGCTCCAGCAGCCGGTTGAGCGAGTCGGCTGAGAGCGGGCCGGCGATTTCCACGCGCAGCCGGCCGATGAACCGAGCCAACCGCTCCGTCCCCGCGGCCCGCTGTCGCTGGGCCGTAGGCGGCGGCGCAGACTGTGGCTCGGCGGCGCGCTCCCGGAAAAGCATCGCCCGGTCCTCCTCCTCTGCCCGCTCCTGGAACACCTGAATCACGGTCGCGGAGTCGATCGCCTGCTCGACCAACACCACGTCGCCCGCCGGGCTGCGGCGGATGTTCCGCACTGCCAGGCCGGGAACACCAACGGGATCGGCGCCGAGCAGCTCCCGCGCCGGTCCCGGGCGAATGATGGGCCACTGCGTGGCCACGAGCCGCCCGCGCTCTCTCGTGAGGTCGGCCGAAGGGCGAGCGGTGGCGACAGCGGCCCCGGGCACCGGCTGCGGCGCCGCCTCGCGTAGCTCGGTTTGGGGCCGAATGGCCACGACGCCGGAGGTAAGGGCGACGCTGTCGGAGCGGACCTTGAACGCGTCGCGATCGCCTGTCTCCTCCGGCCGAGCGACAACCTGATTGGCCGCACGCCGCTCGGCGGGCGGGCCTGCGGGCGCCTTGGTCGCCGCCGGCGGCGGCTCTGCACGCTCCGTGTACGCGTAGCCACTCGGCGGGGCGGGGGAGACCCGCGACGCCAGAGTCTCAGGTTGCCGACCAGCGTAACCTATCCCGCCGAGGTAATAGCCTAGGCCGACGGCCAATACGACCGACGCCGCCCACGCGATCGGCACCCGCAGCCGCCACGCCAGCCGCGGCCGACGCAGCTGGTGCATCGGTGGCGCGGGGCGCTCGACGGGCTGCGCGAGACTGAGCAGCTGTCCCGCCCGCGCGACGAGCGCGCGCTCTTCCTCGAGACGCGTGCGGCACGCGGGGCACTCGGCGATGTGGGCCTCGAGCTGCACCCGCTCCACGGGGGTCAGCTCCCCGTCGAGGTAGGCGTGCAGTGCGCCGTCATCCACGTGCGACATGTTGCCCCTCACTTCCTGTATCATAGGCCTCCACCAACCGCCGGCGTGCGCGCGCCAAGGTCGTGCCGATCGCGCCGCGCGCCAGGCCCGTCTGGCTGGCGATCTCGTCGTAGGACATCCCGGCGTCCCACAGCAGCAAGGCTTCCCGGTCGCGCGGCGTCAGCTGGTCCAGCGCCACCCGCACCTGGTCGCGCCGGGTGGCCGCGTCGATCTCGTCCTCCGGGGCGCTGTCGACGGCGCCCGGCTCGCTCTTCAGGAGCGTCAGGTGTCGCCGCTCGCGCGCCGCCTTGCGCGCTTCGTCTCGTGCCATGTTGGCCGCCACGACGAACAGCCACCCCCGTGCGTTCTCCGGTTTGTGGACCAGCGCCCGGGCGAACGCTTCCTGGGCGAGGTCCTCCGCGCGCTCGGCGTCCCATACCTTGCGGTACAGGAAGCGCACGAGCGAGCGGTAGGTGCTGCGATAAACCTCAGCCAGATCTTCGGGCATCTCGCCTCAGGAACGGAAGTCTCGCACCAGCGCGTCCAGCTCGCCGGGGCGCCAGGCGGTCTTGCCGCCCGCTTCAATCTTGATGCTGGCGCGTCGCCCGGCTACCAGCACTGCCGGCTCGAGCGCCGCTGCCTGCCCCAGATCGGGCATCGCGCGCAGCAGCGCGAAGTACGCGTCGCTGTACGGCGCCACCGTCACCACGCGCAGAGAGTCGCCGTGGCCCAGGTCGGTCCAGGTGCTGTCACGCCAGATGAACAGCCGCCCGCCCACGCGCTGCGTTGGGGTGCTGCCCGACCGCGTGCGACGCACGTCGTCCGCTTCAGCCCCCGCAGCACTGACGACGACGGCATCCAGATACAGTGTGCTCGACAACGAATCTTGGCGTGCCGACTTGGCGACCGCCCCCGAGCCAGCCTGGTCGCGCGGTGCAGCAGCCGGCGCGTTCATCACGCGCTGTTCTTCACGTTGCCGCGCCACGACGTTCGGCTCCTGCACCAGGTAGGACGTGTACTCCGTGAGAATGCCGTAGCGCAGCGCCAGTTGCTTCAGGGCATCGATCAGCTCGCGCGTCTGGCCGCGGAGCCGGATCTCGCGCGACAGCGCCCCCGCCTTCCGCGCCGCCCACAACTGCTCGATGTAGCGCGCGTCGCCTTCGCGATCCACGAGAGTCGTCTGGAACGCTTCGTCGCGGCCGTTGCGCCGCCCACGCACCGCGACGGTCCGCTCGCCGCCTGCGCTCCCCGCGCCCCGGTACCGCCCGAACACCACCATCTCGTCGCCAGCGAACAGGTCCGGCAAACTGCCGGGCTGCAGGTCGTACACCTCGACGCCCTGCGACCCCGAGAGGGAGAGGTCGGTGAGCACGGGGCTCGCGACCTTCGCGGCCAGCGCGCCCACGGCCCGCTCGATGTTTTCTCCCGGCCGAACGTACTCCGTCGTACCCCGCGCCCGCTCCGTGAGCCGGTCGAGCAGGTAGGTGTTCACGTCGTCGCCCACACCGAACGCGAACACGCGGAATCGGCCGCGGCCTTGTTCGGCTCGCTCGGCGATCCGCTCCGGGTCGCTCTCCCCCACGCTCGGCTGTCCGTCCGTGAGGAACACGACGACGCCCAGGGCTTCGGCATCAGCTGCCTCGGCGAATGCCTCGGTCAGCGCGCCGGCGATGTTCGTGCCGCCCTCGGCTTCGAGGCTGCGGATCCAGTTGGCGGCATCGCCGCGGTTGGCCGCGGTGGCGCTGGTCCAGCCGGACGCGTAGCGGCGCACGCCGCCCGAGAAGGCCACCAGGCGGAAGCGGTCGTTCTCCCGCAGGCTGGCGATCAGCTGGGTCAGCGCGAGCTTGGCCTGCGCGATCTTTTCACCCGACATCGAGCCCGAAACGTCGATCACGGCGACGAGATCGCGCCGCAACGCGTCGGTCTGGGCAGCCGCGCCCGGTGCGAGGAGCAGCATGAAGTAGCCGTCCTCGCCGGCGGGGTGCTGCGTCACCAACGAGAGCCCCACCAGCCCGCGCGCGAGCGGGAGGAGCAGCTCGAAATCGCCTCCCGCAGAGCCGTCGGCGAGTGTGACATCGATGCGGTTGTCTCTGCGCGCGACTTGGACCTGGTGCGTGGGGGAGTACGGATCGCCGAAGCGCGACGCGCTGTCGATCTCCATCCGGAAGCTGCGCGGGGCACTTTGCCGCCCGCGATCACCCAGGTAGCGGAAGCGCCACGCGTCGCCGGCGCGGTCCAGCATCTGCGTATACTTGAGTGTGATCTTTCGGGTTTCGCCGGGGTTGATCGGGAAGACGCGGGCTCGGATCAGGCCCTGGCCGGCGAGCTCGATGAGTGCGGGATCACGTTTCAGCCGCACGATACCTTCGTAGATGGTCCGCGCCTGGACGGCATCCATGGCCTCGCCGCGCAGCTCCTGGTCGCCTTGCCACAGCGAATAGCTCGAGAACACCGCCTCGCCGGGGAGGGGGAAGTGGTACATCCCTTCTTCCATGGTCGGTCCGACGTTGCGGAACCACTCCTCGACGGTCACGCGGGCGACGCGTCCGCTGACGCTCACCTGAACCGTGCTGCGAATGCGCTCGATCCGTGCTCCCCGGTCCGGGGGAACGGGGCGGATGGGATCGATCCAGCCTTGAGCGCGGCCGGCCGGGGAGATCGTGGTGGCGAGGGCGACGGCAAGCCCCAGCGCGCGGTGCAGCAGCTGCATGGCGTACATCCTGTGGGAGACGCCATGAGAGACGGTGGGGGGGGAGAGCCTTGCACAACGGGGGTGCGCGGTGCGCGGTAAGGTGTGGGCGGGTAGACGTTTACCGCGCACCGCTCACCGCGTACCGCTCACCTCACGGCGCATTGATTGGGCCCCGATTCCAGCACGTCCGCATCAGAATCCGACACGTCGAGCAGGCCCAGATTCGCCTGCTTAATGGTGCGGTAGGCCTCAGGTGGGGTCACCTGGTGACCGGCAACCCAAGCAAGAAACGCCGATTGGTCTTGGATTCGCGCTGCCTGATTCGTGGCGGCGATGACGTCGAACCGGGCGGCGACGACTCGGTCGGCGCGGCGTTCCTCTTCATTCGCATAGTGCCCGGGCAACACTAGCAGATCTCCGGACCACTCGCGGCGCACCCGCTCCAGGCTCTGCCACAGCAGGCGGGCCCACGCGTCGGGCTGTCCGCCCAGGTCGGGGCGCCCTATCGAACGCACGAACAGGAAGTCGCCGGTGAGGGCCAGGCCGTCGTCGGCGAGGAGTGCGACGCTGCCGAGAGTGTGGCCGGGCACGTGCACGGCGCGCAGGGCCGCGCGTCCGAACGCGATGGTGTCGCCATCCGACAACGGCTGGTGGGCGAACCGCCCCGGCGCGCCATCGTAGGGGGATACGGCGTCGTCCTGATGCACGAAGTACGGGACCTGCCAGCGATCCGCCGCGGCGCGCGCGCCGCTCAGGTAGTCGGCGTGCATGTGCGTATCCACTACCGCGACCGGCGTCGCGCCCAGGTCGGCAAGAGCCGAGTCGTAGCGGTCCAGGTGCCGGCCGGGGTCCACGACGAGCGCGTCGCCGTCGCTTACCAAGATGTAGCTCAGGGCGCCTTTGCCGAGGCGGTCGAGCTGCACGACGTGCGCGAGCGAGGGCGTCGGTACCAGGGGCCGCGCCACGTACACTTGCTCCCACGCCGCCATGCCACCGGTGACCGAGAACGCCTCGTAGCCCCGCTCGCGCAGGAATGCCGTCGATTGCTTGCTCGAGTTGCCGCGGTTGCAGATGACCGCGACCGGTCGGGTGCGGTCGAGTCCCACCGGGTCGAGCGAGGATAGGCCGAGGAGTTTCGAGTTCGGCATGGCCCGGAAGTCGAGCGCGGACCCCAACGCGACATGTCCCGCGGCGACCTTCTCCGGCGCGCGCACGTCGAGCACCTGGAGCGGCTCGCCCTGATCGAGCCGCTCCGCGAGCTCCTGGGGTGGGATCTGTGCGATCAACGAATCTGGCATCGGTTACTTGAGCGCCATCGTTACACCCAGCAGGACGGCGAGGGTATTCTGCGCAAGCGGAAAATCTCGGCGCTCTTTGAAGGTTGTGAAGCTGAATTCCAATCGCCCATCCAGCTCCTCGATCAGCGGAAACCGATAGCCGGCGGCGACGTTTGCGCCTGCGAATGCGAATCCGGAGATTCCGGTCTGTTCGACATAGCGAATGTTCCCCCCTCCGGCGACGTACCAGCCACGATAAACCGCCAGGTTGAGCCGGGTGGAGAGTTGACCGTCGAACAAAGTACTTCCTTGCTGCTGGGAGCGTAGCGCGTTGAACCCGGTTTCGAGAGCGACGCTGCCGCGCAGCGGCACAATGAGAGACAACGCCGGTGGGGTAGTCGAACCGGAGCCGGGAAGAGCTACGAGGGTCTCGTGCGCGTCGACTTGGAGTCCAGCCGTGTTTCCATATAGGTGATTGCGAACGTACCCTCCCGCCATGCCGATCCCCAGGCGCCACGGACGCGCCCGCGCGGACGGGGAGTCGCTTGCGGGCGTAGGCCGTGCCGACCCTCCGACCAGGCGCCGAGAGAACCCCAGGAGCAACGCGTACACGTTGGCCGGGACGATGGAGTCGGTCCGTCGCTGCGAGATCCATTGGACCTCGATCCGCGCGCTCAGGTCCGAGCCCAGATCCTGGCGGTATCCCAACGCCCCAAGCGCACCCGCTTGTACGTCATGAGCGGCATCAGCCTGCTTGTAACGAATCATCCCTCCGGCGGCGGCGTAGAAGCGCGAGGTGAGTGCGACATCGGCGCGAAGCGTCAGGCGTACATTGGAGCTCGCGGCGCTGGGAACCAGGTCGCTGGCCTCCTTGAAGGCCATATGCGACGCCGCGATAGCGGGCTCCAGGGCCAGTCGAGACGTGAGGGGAACGACGACGAACAGGGTGGGGTAGGCCGATCCCGTGCCCGGCAGCTCGACCCGATCTACGTCATCGGGCCGGCCGGTGCCCGCGGGTTTGATGCGCGCGAAGCCGCCGACGATCCCGATTTGCGGCGTCCAGCCTTGCCCGGCGGTGGGCGCCGCGCCGACCGTGGCCATGGCGAGCACGACAATGAGGCGTCTCATCCGAACAAGCTCGTTGAATCAGGCCGAAACGCCAGTCGTTTTGCCGGGACTCCCGTTTTGCGGGCCCCCGCCTATATTCAGCGGCGTATTGTGAATCTGTTCACAACCCCCCCAAGCCAACGTACCCGGAGGACATCGCAATGCGCTTCACTCTGCTCACGACCATCGTGGCGCTCGGCGCCCTCGCCTGCGGCGGCGAGAAAAAGGCCGATCAGACGCAGACGCCGGCGGGCCAGCCCGCCGCCGCGCCCGCGGCGCCGGCCGGTCCCGTGGTCGAGGTCAAGATGACGGGCAACGGCAGCACCATCGCGGCGTTCGAGCCCAAGACCCTGACCATCGCGCCGGGCACCACAGTGCGGTTCATCAATGTGTCGGGGGGCATGCACAACATCGCCTTTTGGGCCGATTCGATCCCGGCCGGCGCGGCGGCGGTCCTGACCGCGGGGATGCCGAACACGATCGACAACCTGTCGGGTCAGTTCCTGATGCAGCCGAACGACCACTACGACGTCTCGTTCGCCAACGCTCCGACGGGTACGTACAAGGGATACTGCGTCCCCCACGTGGCGTTGGGCATGAAGCTCGCCATCACCGTGAAGTAACGCGGCCGCGTTCGACGGACGGTGACGGCCCCGGGAGCGCTCCCGGGGCCGTTTTGTTGGCGCCTGCGGGCAGACTCGCGCACCGGCGGTTAGATTCGCCCCGCCCGTCATGTCCGCCCTGCTGGAACGCGCGCGCGCCACCCTGGCGCCTGAATACGACGTCGAGCGTGAGCTCGGCAGCGGCGGGATGGGCACGGTCTTCCTCGGGTGCGACACTCGGCTCGATCGGCGCGTCGCGATCAAGGTGCTTCATCCCGAGCTCGCCAGCGCGCACGGCGCCGAGCGGTTTCTGCGGGAAGCGCACGTCCTCGGCAATCTGACTCATCCGAACATCGTCCCGGTGTTCGACATCGGTCCGCGGAGCGGTCTCTTCTATTACATCATGCCCTACCTGGACGGCGAGACGCTCGCGCAGGTTCTGGAACGGGGCCCGCTTCCCCTGGCGCAAGGCGTGCAGATCGGCCGCGACCTGCTCGACGCGCTGCAGACATGTCATCGCCGCGGCGTCGTGCACCGCGACATCAAGCCCAGCAACATCCTTCTCGTAGACGGACGCGCGGTTCTGATCGATTTCGGGATCGCGAAATCGGTGTCTCACCCCTCCACACCGCCGCTCACCGGGCCGGGCCAGCCGCTCGGGACGATCGAGTACATGCCCCTCGAGCAGGCCGCGGGCCGGGAAGCCACGGCGCAGACCGACCAGTGCGCACTGGCGATGACCTTGTACGAAGCGATCGCCGGGCGCCCCTGGACCGACAGCGCGAGTTGGACCGGAGTGCCGCGCGATGTGGCCCACGCGCTGCAACGCGCGCTGCAGCCTGATCCCCCGGCTCGGTGGCCGGACGCGGCGGCCTTCAGTCGCGCGCTGGGCGGGGAAGGGGGGCGAGGGGGGGATGGCCTGCGGCCGGGCTCCTACGCGTGGCCGATCGCGGGAGTCGGGGTGGTCGTGGCCGCCGTCGTGGTGTTCTGCGGTCCGCTCGGGCTTTGCTCACCTACGCCTAAGCCCTCCTCGCCGGCTGCGGCACCGCCCTACGAACTCATGGTCGGCGGCTTTCAGGCGGCGGGCGCGACGGACCCAGCACTCGCTCGGCACGTCGCCTTTTTCGTCTCGGACTTACTCGAGCGCGTGCCGCGAATACGCCTCGTGCCCACGAGCTACGCGCAGGGCCGCGTGCAGGATTCGTTGGCCGGGCGCTCTCTGCCACCGCTGCGGGTGGCAGCCACCGCGGTCGGGACCGTCACGCAGCGTGGGACCACTCTCCACGTGAATCTCGAAGTGCGAGACTCGCTGGGCCGGCGCCTGCAGAGCGGGGGTGTCAGCGGCCGGACGCGCGGCGAGGCCGAGTTGGCGGACGCCATTGCGTCCTGGGTAGTCGGGCGGTTGCGACCCGACCTGGCCGGCGAGCTCGTGCACGATAGCACCCTACGTGGGCGTAGCGTCGCTGCGCTTGGCGAGTTCTTGGCGGGACAGGACGCGTTCGCTGAGGACGCATGGAGCGAGGCGGAGCGTCATTTCGGCGCGGCGCTCCAGCTCGACCCGACGTTTGCGCGAGCCGCCTGGCAGCTCGCGAACGCGCAGCGCTGGCGGCGCGCCCCGTCGTCGGTGAACCTGCGCGACGTCGTGCGACGCTATGGACACTACTTGAAGCCGCTCGATTCCCTCCTGATCGAGGCCGAGTTGCTGCCGACAGGGCCGGCCCGCTATAGGGTCTACGAGCGTGCCCTCGCGCGCGACGACGCGAGGAACGATCCCAACGCGCGGCTGCTGTACGGCGCGGAGCTGATGCACCGCGGGCCGCTCGCCGGGGTCGGCCTCGACAGCGGTGCGGCGGTGCTCGAAGAAGCCGTCGCGCAGAACCCCGCGCTCGCTCCCGCGCACGACCAGCTGGTATGGGCGCTGATCCGGCTGGGCCACCGAGACGCGGCGCGACGCGCGCTCGATCGCCTGCAGCAAACCCGACGTCCCCCGCTGCGACCCGAAATCGACATGGGCGCCGTGATGGAGGTCGCGTTCCAGGCGCGGTTCGAGCCCGAGAGCCTGCGGACGGTGCTGGCACGGACGCCGCCCGGCGCGCAGGAGGACCTTGGTGAACGGATGCGGTTCGGAGTGGGGTTCGACGTTCCCGCGATCCAGCTGGCCTTGGGACAGCAGGTGGCAGCGACGGCGCGGGACCCGGGGCTCCGAGCCTCGGGTTACGAAGCCCAAGCGCTCGCGCTCGTCGCATTGGGTCGACCCGCCGCCGCGCTGGACCGGTTCGATTCCGCGGCGGCACGGTTCGGAACACCAACCGCACGCCTCGAGGCACTCGAGTGGCGCGTGCTCCCCAGTGCTCTCGGAATCAGCGGCGTGCCGGCCGCCGAGGTCGAACGGGCCCGGGCGGCGCTCGCCACGGTGCGCGGACCGCTCGCCGCCCGGGCGGCGTGGGCGCTGGCCGTGGACGCCTATGCGCGCGGCGATCTCCCGGCGGGGCGCGCCCTCCACTCTGCGGGCCTGCGGCGGCTCAACGTGCTGCTCAGCGCCTTGGACACCGCCGCGCGCGGCCACCCGCGCGCGGCGCTGGCGCTGACGGAAACCTTGCTGCCGTCCGAGGAGTCAGAGCAGGTCGGCGATCCGTTTGCCCGTGCCGTGCTGCACGTACGTCGTGCGCAGTGGCTCGAGGGCTTGGGTCGCCGCGACGCCGCCGAGCGCGAGTGGCTCTGGTACGAGAACTCCGACTTCGAGGGATGGTTGACGGGCGAGGTGGAGCCGGCGGAGGTCGACTGGGCCCTCGGCACCTGGGCGAGGCTGCAACGGGCGCGCAATGCCCTCGCGGCGGACGGCGCGGCCCGAGGCTGCAGGTATCTGGAGCGAGTCGTCGAGTTGTGGCGGGAACCCGAACCGGCCGTCGGGCCGGACGTGGCCAAGGCTCGCGCCCTGCGAGAGACATGCCCAAAGTGATCCAATGCCGTCTCCTCGGCCCCATCGAGGTCCGGGTCGCGGGGCGACGCGCGCCCGCCAAGCTGCTGGAGTACAAGAACCTCGCGCTGCTCGTCTACCTGGCGTGCTCACCCAAGCGCTCTCGCTCCCGCGATCACCTCATCGGCCTGCTCTGGCCGGACAAGCCCGAAGACAAGGCTCGCCACTCGCTCAACGTAGCTCTCTCGGTCCTGCGCGAGGCAGCGGGGAGCGACGCCCTCACGACTCAGGGTAACCGGATTGGGCTCGTTCCCGGCGCGGTCGAGCTCGACACCGAACGATTCGAAGCCCTCGTCGCGGCGGGCGACTGGGCGGGGGCGTGTGCGCTCGTCGAGGCGGAGTTTCTCGACGGCTTCGTGGTGCGCGGTTCGACGGACTTCGAGCAGTGGCTTGCCGCCGAACGTCTGCAGTGGCGCGCGCGAACGGTGGACGCGTTGACGCGGCTCGCGGACGCCGCCCTCGCCCGCGGGGGCGCCGCCGAGGCCGCCGGCCTGGCGAGCCGGGCGCTGGCGCTCGACCCGACCGCCGAGCTGGCGGTCCGCACCGCGATGCGCGCGCTCGCGCTCGGTGGAGATCGGGCCGCGGCGCTGGCGGTACACGACGTGTTTGCGGCGCGGCTCGCGACCGAGGGCGGCGGCACACCGGCGGCGGAGACGAAGGGGCTCGCCCGCCGCATCGCCGGCGAACGGAGCCCACCCCGCAGCGTCGCGAGTCCCTCGCGGCGCGCGCCCCTGGTGGGGCGCGAGACGGAGCTCGAGGGCCTCGGCGCCGCCTGGGACGAGTGTCGACGAGCGCCGCGCGCCACCCTACTGATCGTCGGGGGAGACCCCGGCGCCGGGAAGAGCCGCTTGACCGACGAGGTCCTGGCGCGCGCGCGGCTCGATGGCGCGGCGGCCGCCGTGGTGCGCGCGGTCGGAGCCGACGCGGCGGAGCCGTGGAGCGGCGTGTTCGGGATCGCGCGCGGCGGGCTGCTCGACGTCCCCGGCGTCGCCGCGGCGCCTGCGGCGGCGCTCGCGACGTTCGCCGCGCGGATTCCTGAATGGGCCGAGCGGTTCGGCACCGTCGCGGCGGATCCCCTCCCGCCCGGCGCTGCGCTTCGTGACGTGCTGCGCGCCGTTACCGCGGAACAGCCGGTCATGATCCTGGTGGACGACGCACATCGCGTCGACCGAGAGTCTCTGCTCGCGCTCGAAGCGGCGGCGCGCGACCTGGCCGCCGCACCCTTGTGCCTCGTGCTGACGCGCGTGGCTCATCCGGCGCCCGCGGAGCTCGATGAGCTGCAGTCCCGCGTGGGCCGCGACATGAACGGCGTGATTCTGCACCTGGCGCCACTCTCGAGCGATGCGCTTCGGCTCCTGGCGCACTGGGCTCTGCCGGCTTATGCCGATGATGATCTGAACCGCCTCGCCCGCCGTGTCGCCAACGATTCGGCCGGCCTGCCCCTCCTCGCGGTCGAAATCCTCCACGCGGTCGCGTTGGGACTGGACCTCGAGCGCACCAGTGGCGCCTGGCCCCGGCCGCTGAAGACACTGGACCAGACGCTCCCGGGTGATCTCCCCGAGGTCGTGGTCGGGGCGATCCGGGTGGGATTTCGGCGCGTGTCGGCGGCCGCCCAGCTGGTCCTCAGCGCCATCGCCGTCCTCGGGGCGGGGGACGACGAGCGGATCGATAGCACCGTACTCGCCCGCGCGACCGGGCTCGGGGCCGCGGAGCTAGGGGCCGCACTCGACGAGCTTGAGTGGGAGCGCTGGGTTGCCGCCGAACCGCGGGGCTACGCCTTCGTGGCGCGCATCGTCCGCGATGTGGTGAGCCGGGACCTCGTCACCGCCGGCCAGCGGCAGCGGTTTGTCGCCGCCGTCCGACCTTGACGTTTCCTACCGAATGCCGTAGCAAGGACGTCCAATGATGCGCGACTGGGACATGGTGGTGGTGGGGACCGGGTTCGGGGGGAGCATGGTGGCCCTCGCTGCCGTTCGCGCCGGCTTGCGCGTCCTCCTGATCGAGCGCGGACGTTGGGTGGACCGGGACGACTCGGCGTGGGACCCGCGCAGCATCCTGATCGACCGGAAGTACCGCAGCGTCTCCCCCTTCGAGACGCCGCGCTTCGGCTTCGGGCGCACTCGCTTCTTCCCCGATGAAGCGGTCGGCGGCAAGTCGGTCTTCTACGGCGCCGCCTCGTTCCGGCTGCGCGAAGCGGACTTCCGGCTGCGCGACCGCTACCCCGACGTCTGCTCGGATCTGACCGACTGGCCGATCGACTACGCCGACCTCGCGCCGTTTTACGACCAGGCCGAGCGGCTCCTCGGGGTCGCCGGCGTGGCGGGGAGCGATCCCAACGAGCCCACGCGGGCCGGCCCATACGGCGCCGCGCCGCCGCCGTTCTCGGCGCCGGCCCGCCGCGTCGCGAGTGCGGCCGAAGCGCTCGGGCTGCGTCCGTTCCCCATCCCCCTCGCCATCAACTTCGCGTCCACCGATGGGCGGCGGCCCTGCGTGCAGTGCCTCACCTGCGACCTGTTCCCCTGCAAGATCGGCGCGAAGAACGACCTCACGGTCACGGTGTTGCCCACGGCGATCGCCGCCGGCGCTACGGTGCTGCACGGCACCGTGGCTGTGCGCCTGCGCCGCGATGGGAGAGAGGGCCGGGTCTCGGCGGTCGATTGCATCGACACGGCCAGCGGCGAGCGCTTCTCCGTCACGTGCCGGGTCTGCGTCGTCAGTGCCGGTGCGATTCCCTCGGCGGGGCTGTTGCTCGCGTCCGGGCTCGGGGCGGTAGAGCCCAACGGCTCCTGGATCGGCCGCTGCCTCATGCGCCACTGCTCCGGGATCGTCATTGGGATTTTCGGCGGGCGCACGAACCCCGAGCGCGTGTTCCATAAACAGGTGGCGCTTACGGACTTCTATTTTGGGGACGGGCATCGATCGCCGCCCGGGCCGTGGGGGATGATCCAGGGACTGCAGGTGCCGCCACCCGAGTACATCGTGGCCGAGGGCGGATTCCCGATCGGAACGCTGGGCGCGAAGACCGTGGACCGGCAGGTATTCCTGCTGTGCATCGCGCAGGACCTGCCCGATGCCGAGAACCGGGTCGAGATCGATCCCGCGATGACCGACACCTATGGAGCGCCGATCCCGCGCGTCTTTCATTCTTACTCCCCCCGCGACCGCGGGGCGCGCAGCGCGCTCTACCGTGAAGGCGCCCGCATCCTGCGCAAGGCCGGGGCGTTGATCCGCGTCCGCAAGCCGATCAACACCTTCTCGCACGCGCTCGGCACCTGCCGCTTCGGTGACGACCCCGCCCGGGCCGCGCTCGACCCTTGGTGCCGGTTCTTCGGCGTCCCCAATCTGTTCGTCGTCGACGCGAGCTTCATGCCCAGCTCGGGCGGCGTGAACCCGAGTCTCACGATCGCGGCGAACGCGCTGCGGGTGGGGCAACACGTGGTCGCCGAGTGGGACCGGTTAGCGTGAAGCCGTTGCGCCTCTGCCTGCTCGGCTGCGGTAAGGTCGCTCGCACGCACAGCCGCGTGGCCCGCTCGCTCGGCGGGATCGAGCTGCTCTATGCCAGCCGCTCACTCGAAAAGGCGGAGGCGTACAGGCGGCGCTATGGCGGGGTGGGAGCCTTCGGCAGCTATGAGGCGGCGTGCGCCGACCCGCGCGTGGACGCCGTCTTCATTTGCACACCGCAGGCGTTCCACGTTGAACACACCCGACTCGCCGCCGGCGGTGGCAAGGCGGTCATAATCGAGAAGCCTGTGGCGCGCACGCTGGCGGAGCTGACCGAGATCGAGGCAGCGGTCCGCACCGCGGGCGTGATCGCTATGGTAGCTGAGAATTATCACTTCAAGCCGGCGGTACGAGTTCTGCGCGAGCACATCGCGCGGGGGGATATCGGCCAGGTATTGTTCGTGGAATTGAACCGGGCCGGACGGCAGCGTCCCACCGGGTGGCGCGCCGACCCGACGCTGATGGGTGGCGGAGCGCTGCTGGAGGGCGGCGTCCATTGGGTGAATTATCTTTGCCGGCTGGGCGGCGCGGTTCGGGAGGTGTGCGCGGCCCGGCCCGAGGTCGATCGCCCCCTGGTTGCGCCGTTCGAGGACGGCCTCGAGGTGTTGGTGCGCTTCGAGGGCGGGGCGGTGGGTAAGCTGCTCCACGCTTGGAGCGTGACGAACCGGCTCGCCGGCCTCGGGCTCTCGAAGATCTACGGTACCGAGGGGAACATCACCTTCGAGAGCAACGGCTTGTTTGCGCTCGTCACGGGACGGCGGACGCGTCTGCGTTTTCCTGGTGTGCGCGATCTGATGGGGTACCGCGCGATGCTGCGCCACTTCATCGACTGCGTGCGCCAGGGCCGTGAGCCCGACATGTCGCTCGTCGCGGCGCGCCGCGACCTCAGCGTGGTGGTCGCGGCCTATCGGTCGCTCGAGTCTCGGCGTTTCGAACCCTTATCTACGGAGAACTGAATGCAAGCCGGTCACGTCCCGCTCGCTCTCGCCATAGCCACCTACGACTGGAGCCCCGAGATGGCGGTGTTCTGTCTCGGCATGCATTTCCTGCCCAACGCCGACTCGCTCGTCGTGAAGGCCGGATTCGCCAAACCGGAGTTCCATTGTACGGTGACTCACAGCTTTCTCTTCGCCCTGGTGGTGAGCGGCATTGTGGCCCTGTTCTCGCCGCACTATGCGGTCTTCGCGCTGATCGCGATTCTCGCGCATTACGCGGCCGACATCGGGAGCACCGTCGGATTGCCGCTGCTCTGGCCCTTCTCGAAAAAGAAGTTCACGCTCGCCTTCTTCAAGGATACGGGCTACTGGGGCTGGCAGATGCTCATCGGCTACTACCGCCAGCCGATGGCCTGGGTGCTCGAGGGCGCCGTCCTGGTGTTCTTCGTGTACCGGCTGTATGTGGTGTCGGCCTAGCCGGAGTGCTCCGGGACCTCGGTCAGGCACTCGTCAAGAAACACGGGACGCCGCAGTGGGACGCGGTCATCCGCGCCACCGGCGTGCTGGGCGTGCTCGCGATCTACCCGACGCTGCGGTGGCCCGAGATCGCCGGACTCATGGGGTTCTTTGTGATCTCGGTCGTCATGAACGGCCCGCTATCACCCCTGTTCCCGGTGTTCTTCGAGCCCGTGATGTTCGTCGCGGCCCGTATCTACCCGCCCGTTGCCGTGGGGCTCGTGGCGACGCTGGGCGCGTGTTACATGGAGTACCTCAACTACTACCTCCACGAGTATGCGATCTTCCACCCCAAGCTCGATAAGGTCCGGTCGTCCTTCTGGGTCCGAAAGAGCGTGGAGTTGTTCGCGCTGAGCCCGTTCTGGGCCATTGTGCTCATGGCGTTCACGCCGTTGCCGTATTGGCCGGCCCGGATTCTCGGGCCGCTGACGCGGTATCCCATCGAGCGGTACATCCTGGCAACCTTCGTCGGCCGGTTTCCCGAGTGGTGGCTGTATGCGGCCTTCGGCAGGTGGCTGCCTATCTCGACTCCCCTGCTCGTGATCGGTACGGTCGCGTTTACCGTGCTCTTTCTTCTTTATGTCGCGGTGCAACGGCACCGCGCCACCCGACAGGCGCCGACCTAAGGATCGGGGGACGGGAACCGGCGGCGGTGGGGTCTTGTTTGTGGGCAGACCCCTTCGTCAATAGGTACTCGTGACTAGACGCGCCCTCATAGTCCTTGGTACCGCGGCGGTGGTTGTGGCGTCCTATGTGGCGTCCGCCCCGGCCCGGAGCGCCTCGCCCCGTCTCGCGGCGCGGTCGGTCCCCCCACCCCTCGCCCCGGAGCTCAGCGATCTCCCCGCCGCTCGTGTAACCGCCGACGCCCGCAAGGGCGAGCTGGTGATCGAGCTGCCGCCCGTCGACCTGCCGGCCGACGCGGGTCACCACAGCACCGACCAGCCCCCCGTTTCCCTGGTAGAACTCCCCGTCGGGGGCTCGATCTTTGGTTTTCGTACCGAGCTGGTAGACGAGGCGGGGCGGCGGCTCCCACGGGAGCTGATCCACCACTTCAACGTGCTCGATCCCACACATCGCGAGCTGTTTCTGCCAATCGGGCAGCGCCTGGCCGCGGCGGGCAAGGAAACGGGCCCGATTCGCATGCCCTGGCTTCTGTTCGGGTCGCCGTTCGAGCGGGGAGCCAAGATTGTGGCCAGCGCGATGCTGCACAACCCAACGGCGGAGACTTATCGTGGCGTGCGCGTGCGGATCGTTCTGTACTACACCCCCGACAACCGCCCCTGGCCGCTGTTCCGCGTGTATCCTTGGCAGCTCGACGTGGGGTTTCCGGTGGGTGACAAGTCGTTCGATCTGCCGGCGGGACGGAGCGAACGGGCGTACGAGGGGAGTCCCGCCGTCCCGGGGGACATCGTGGCGATCGGCGGGCACGTGCACGAGTACGGTGTGAGCATCGAGCTGTCGGACGCGACGACCGGCGAGCTCATCTGGCGGGGGCAGCCGCTACGCGACGCGAACGGCAACGTGGTCGCGATCCCGATCGGAAGGTTGTACGGGCTGACCCGCATCGGCGCCCACATCGTCCCGGAGCACCGCTACCGGGTGCGGGTGATCTACGACAATCCGACGGGTCACGCGCTACCGGAGGGCGGGATGGGCGTCGTCGGCGGGCTGTTCGTGCCGGACGGCGACGTGCCATGGCCGGCGACCAACCCGAACGACTCACTGTATCAGCAAGACCTGCGGCACTTTCTGCGGTTGCATGGCATGTGGCTGGAGGCGAAGCGGAGCGGCGGTGGCATGGCCATGCCCATGCATCACTAGGCGCCGCCGCCCGGTTCCACGCCGAGGTTCGCCACCGGGACGCGCACCGGCTCGTCGGCCTCGGCGGTCTGCATGATGCCGAGGATCAGCGCCGCCACGACGAGTCCCGCCAGGGCGTCGACCGCGTAGTGGAACTGGCCGTACACCACCGCCAGGATGAGGCCGGCGGTGAATGGCAACAACACCAACCCCAGCGCCCGCCAATATCGCAGCGCCATGCCGGTCGCGACGACCGAGGCCGCCACGTGCGATGATGGAAACGCGGCGCCCCACGAGTCGCCGCGGTCGAGCAGCCATTGCGCGAAGCGCGCCGGTCCGACGTTGGTCGCGGCGTTGTGCGCCGCGTCGAACGCGTAACGCGGGCCGGCGACCGGGAAGAAGAGGAATACCAGGTAGCACAGGTAGAACGTGACCATCACGGCGAAGATGGTGCGCCGCGAGGCTTCGCGGCGCCCCACGAGCCAGAGGCCGAGCGGGGAGGCGTACAGAATCGGATAGTATGCCAGGTAACACGAGTGCAGGATCCAGGAGAGGGTCGCGTTCGGTTCCTCACGGATCCAGCGGTAAGCCACCTGCGACCCGAATACCCAGGCCTCGAACCGCTGAATCCCGAGGTCGTTTTGGAATCCCGCGTCGAGGGTAAGCACACCGATCTCGCCGTATAGCGCCGCCAGCAGCAACATCGGGTACCACTCGCCGAGGAAGCGGCCGGCGGGGCCGCAGGTGCGGGCCCGCGGCGCGAGCACCACCAGCAGCACGAGCAGGGCGTGGGCCGCGAACAGCCACGGCCACCCGGGGATCGCATCGCCGTGGAACGACAGCGCGACGGCGATCGTCGCGAACCCCACGTACGAGAGGGTCGCGATGTCGATTCCCGTGAAGCGCCGTGCCGCCGCCCCCTCGTTTACAGCCATCCCACCTCCCGGTACCAGGCCGCCGTGCGGGCGAGGCCGGGCTCGAGGTCGATCTCGGCCCGCCAGCCCGTGTCCCGCGTCAGTGCGTCGCCCCGGCAGGTCCACGCGGGGGCGAGGTATTCGTTCGCTTTGTCCGCCGACAGAAATGTGGCACGTCCGGCGAGATGCGCGAGTGAGCCGACGGTCCACAGCAGGCCGCGTGCCAGCAGGGGCGGCAGCGGCACGATATGGGGGCTCGTTCCCAGGGTGCGGGCACAGGCGAGCAGCAGGCCCCGGCTCGTGGTCGGGGTCGGGTGGGTCGCGAAGTACACCCGGCCCTGAGCCGCGGGGCTGGTGCCCGCGGCCACGAGCCCGCGTGCCAGATCGGCGGCGTGAATCATGGACAACTGCTGCGAGCCGTCACCGAACACGGGCGCCACGGGCCCCCGCGCGAGTTGAAAGACCTTCAGGGTGCCGCGATCCCATTCGCCGTACACGACCGGCGGTCGCACGATCGTCCACGGAAAGGGCATCGCCTTCACCAGCACCTCGGCCGCGAGCTTCGAGCGCCCGTAGTCGGTCACCGGAGCGGGAGGCCGGGTTTCGTCGATCGGGTGACCCGGGGTCGTCGGTCCCGCGGCCGCCAGCGAGGAGACGAGGACGAAACGCGTGACGCCGTGCTCCTGCGCCGCCTCGAGCACGTTGGCGGTGCCGTCCCGGTTCGTCGCCATGAATTCGAGCGCGTTCCTGGCGACGATCTTCCCGGCGACGTGAAACACGAGCTCGGCGCCCTCGCACCCTTGGAGCAAGGCCGAGGCGTCGTCCAAGTCGCCGCGCACCAGCCTCACGTCGCGCCACCCGAGCCGCTCCGCCAGCTCTGGACGGCGCACGAGGCAGCTGACGTGGTCGCCGCGCTCCTGGAGCGCGCGCACGAGGTGGGCGCCGACGAAGCCGGTGCCACCCGTCACGAAGACGTTCACAGCGCTTTGTCGTAGACGCGGTAGGTTTTGTAGACTTTAAACCCGAGGGCCAAGGCGGCCTTGTTCATCGGGGCGTTGTCTTCGAGAATCCAGCCGCCCTCACCCCAGTTGTAGCCGCGCTTCACCCCGTGCGTCCAGATCCAATCGTACATCAGACCGTCGATGCCGCGGCCGCGGTATTCCGGGATGACACCGAGCAACAACACGCGCGCGCGGTTGGTCTTCCCCGCGTACCACAGGACCTTGAGGATGCCGGGGAAGAGGCGGCCCGAAGGGTTTTTCTTGAGCGCCACGTTCAGATCGGGGAGCGCCACCCCGAACCCTACCACTTCGCCGGCGCGCTCGGCGAACACGACCAGGTCGGGGACGACGATCGGCTTCAGCTGTTTCGCCAGGTGATCGATTTCAGCCTCGGTCAGCGGCACAAAGCCCCAGTTTTTTTCCCAGGCCTTGTTGTACAGCGCCTTCACCAGCTCGACCTCCTGGGCGAAGCGCTTCATGTTCAGGCTCCGCAGCGTAATCCCGGCGCGCTCGGCCACGCGCTTCGCGATCCGCACCAGCCGCTCGGGGGGACCGTCGCCGCTGCCCTCGTAGGCGAGCAGGTCCTTGGCTTTCACGAACCCGTAGCGTTCATGCAACGCAACGTAGTACGGCGGGTTGTGTGGCATCATCAGGGTGGGCGGCGTGTCGAAGCCGTCGACCAGGAGACCGCATTCGTCGTTGACGGACGGGCTCATCGGGCCCCGCATCGTGTCGAAGCCGCCTCCCCGGGTGCGCAGCCAGGCGGCGGCGGCGTCCCACAGGGCGTTCGCCACGGCCTGGTCGTCGATGGATTCGAAGAAGCCGTAGAAACCGACGCGGTCCTCGTGAATCTGGTTATGCAGATCGTTCTGGATGGCGGCGATCCGTCCCACCGTCCGGCCGTCCCGGCGCGCGAGAAAGTACTGCGCGGTGGCGTGCTGGAAAAAGGGATTCTTCCCCGGGGTGAGCAGCGTGCGGACGTCCATCCGCAGTTGCGGCACCCACAGCGGGTGGCCGCGGTAGTGCTCGTAAGGGAAGGCGATGAAGCGCTCGAGATCGCGCCCGCTGGTGACGGGCGCGATCTCCACTGTGCTCAGATGACCCCCAACGCTTTCCCGAGCCGGGCGAAGGCATCGAGCGCGAGGTCGATCTGCTCGGGCGTGTGGGTCGCCATCAGGCTGGTGCGCAGCCGGCATTGCGACGGCGGCACCGCGGGCGGCACGACCGGATTCGTGAACACGCCGGCGTCGAACAGCTGGCGCCAGAACAGGAACGTCTTGTCGAGCGGTCCGATGAGCACCGGGACGATCGGGGTCTCGGTCGGGCCGATGTCGAAGCCCAGGCTGCGGAGGCCGTCCTGGAAGCGGCGGGCATTCTCCCACAGCCGCTCGCGGCGCTCGGGCTCCCGCTGCATCACGTGCAGGGCCGCCAGCACGCCGGCGGTGTTCGCGGGCGGCAGGGCGGCGGTGAAAATCAGCGGGCGCGAGTGATGCTTCAGGAAGTGGATCACGTTCTCGGTGCCCGCCGCGAAGCCGCCGATCGATGCCAGCGACTTCGAGAACGTGCCCACGATGATGTCCACGTCGTCTACGAGGTCGAAGTGCGCCGCGGTGCCGTCCCCCTTGGGACCGAGCACGCCCACCGAGTGCGCGTCGTCGATCGCGAGGGCCGCGCCGTAGCGCTGGGCGATCTTCAGGAGCGACGGGACGTCGGCGATGTCGCCTTCCATCGAGTAGATGCCGTCCACGATGATCATCGTGCCGGTACCCTCGGGCACCCGCTGCAGCTTCCGCTCGAGACCCGCCAGGTCGCCGTGATTGAAGCGGATCGTCTCGCCGTGCGACATCTTCGCGCCATCGACGATCGAGGCGTGATCGAGCTTGTCGAGGAAGACGACGTCGCCCCGGCCCACCAGACCCGAGATCAGCCCCAGGTTCGCCTGGTAGCCGGTCGAGAAGACGAGGCAGGCTTCCTTGCCGAAGTACTCCGCCAGCTCGGCCTCGAGCTGTTCGTGCAGGTCCAGCGTCCCATTCAGGAACCGGCTGCCCGTGCACCCGGACCCGTAGCGCTCCAGCGCGCTCTTGGCCGCGGCCAGGACGTCCGGATGATGGGTGAGCCCCAGGTAGTTGTTGGAGCCCATCATGATCCGTTCCTGGCCTTCGATGACGACGACGGTGTCTTCGGACTGGGAGATCGGCTTGAAGTACGGGTACAGCCCGGCGGCCTGAATCTCGCGCGCCCGGGTGAAGTTCTTGCACTTGTCGAACAGCGCGATGTGCTGCAGGGTCTCGGTCCGCACGCAGCCTCGAAGTCTATGTGGTTAGCGGTGCTACAGCTTACCCCGGAGGCCCGGAAATGGCAAGGGTAACGTAAGTTTCAACAATGGGCACCCCCCAACCCTCGCTGCCGCGGGTGATGACGCTCCGCGACGTGGTGCTGTTCAACATTACGGCGATCGTGGGCCTGCGCTGGCTCACCACGGCGGCGAGCCAGTTCGGGCTCGCCAGTCTCGTCCTCTGGGTCGTGGCGATGGTGATCTTCTTCATCCCCTCCGCCGTGGTGGTGCGTGAGCTGACCGACATCGAGCCCGGCACGGGCGGGATCTACCGCTGGGTGAGCCGCGCGTTCGGCGCTCGCCAGGGATTCGTGGCGGGCTGGGGCTACTGGGTGAACAACCTGTTCTATTTCCCCTCGTTGCTGGTGACGACGGCGGCGATCGCGGCGTACGCCGGCGGCCCCCGCTTCGTGCGACTGGGTGACGACGCGACGTTCATCGGTGCGGTCTCGCTGCTCGGACTGTGGATCGCCGTGGGCCTCAATGTGGTGGGCTTGCGCGTGGGGAAGTGGCTGCAAAACGTGGGCGCGTACGGTACCTGGATCCCGCTCGCGATTTTCATCGTGCTGGCGGCGGCGGCGTTCGCCCTGCATGGCAGTGCGACGCCGCTGCGCACGGCTGACCTCGTCCCGCACCAGTTCGACTTCCAATCGATCAATCTGTTCGGGACGATGCTGTTCGCGTTCGGCGGGCTGGAGTTGGCGTCGACACTGGGCGGCGAGATCCACGATCCGGCGGGGACCGTGCGGCGCGGAGTCGCGCTTTCGGGCTTCGCCATCGTCGCCATGTACGTGCTCGGCACCGCGGCGATCCTCGTGGCGCTGCCGGCGGCGACCGTGAGCATCACGAACGGGATGCCGCAGGCGACGGCAGCCCTGGTCGAGCGGCTCGGCTGGGCGCCGCTCGCGCCCGTGGCCGCGATCGTGGCGCTGATGCTCGTCCTGGGGAATCTCGGTGGCGTCGGGGCATGGCTCGCGGGGTCGGCTCGGCTCCCCTACGCGGCGGGCGTGGACGGGGCGCTGCCCGAGGCCTTCTCGCGCGTCCACCCGCGCTGGCAGACGCCTTACGTGTCGCTCATCGCGCAGGGGGTGCTCGCCACGGTGTTCGTCGTGGCGAGCCTGTTCGGCACGACGGTGAAGAACGCCTATCTGGTGCTCACGCAGACCACGTTGATCCTCTTCTTCATTCCCTTTCTCTACATGTTCGCGGCCTACCTGCGACTGCGGCGCGAGCGGTCGCTGCGGACGGCCGCAGTGGGATGGTCGGGGATCGCGTCGGTGGCTTTCGCAATCGTCCTGGGGTTCGTGCCCCCCGCCGGTGAAGACGCCCTGCTGTACGAAGCGAAGGTGGTTGGGGGGGTGGTGGTGTTCATGGGGTTGGGGTGGTGGCTCGCCGCGCGTGGCGTGAGACAACGCGCAGCCTCCGGGGTAGCTAGTTCCTAACCTACGTTACGCCGAGCGCCGCCCCGTGGAGGCCAGTTCGTGAGACCATCAGCCGTTCTCATCGCGGGGCTTGCCACCCTGCCGCTTCTTGCTGCCCCTCGGTCCGCGGTCGCGCAGAGTGGATTCCACCCGCGCTGGGAAATCCCAGGATTCGATTTTCGCGAGAACGGCGCCTGGCGCGTGCGTGCGGGACAGGTGGCGCAGCGGCGGCGTCAAATGATCGCGCAGAACCGGCTGGCGGCACTCAACGCGGTGATGCTCAGTGGTCCGGCGCCGTCGGCGACACAGGTGACGGGCACGGTGCTGGTCCCGGCGCTGTTTTTCGCGTACAGGAACACCGCTGCGCAGTTCAAGCGCGACACGTCCCAGTACGCCTCGGTCCTTTTTGGCGCTGCTCCGCCGTCCGGCAATCCCTACACCCTGCGCACGTTCTACGAGCAGATGTCAAACGGCGTGTTCAGCATGCGCGGCAAGATGATCGGGTGGGTCGTACTCGACAGCAACGAGACCACGTATACGGGGACGCCGCCGTGCTTCGGTCCCCCCGTCAACCCGCTCGGCACCAACAACTGCAACGGGCTCTTCTCGACCGACGCTATCTGGCAAATGCAAAAGGGGTTCCGGGAGGCGCTGGCCAAAGTCGATGGGGCGATCGACTTCCGCCAATTCGACAACGACGGACCGGACCTGATCCCCAACTCCGGGGATGACGACGGTTACGTGGACATGATCATGTTCGCGTATCCGACCAAGGACGGGGCTTGCGGCGGCATCGGGGGCGGCACCGCCGCCGGCAACAACCACATCTGGTCGCACCGCTTTGTGCTGGTGGACTCATTGGGGCTCGGCTACCGGGACTACATCACGAACGATGTGTCCGCCAAGCCCGGGTTCGGCCACATCCGGATCAGCGACTACTTTACGACCACCGCCCTGGGCGGCGCTTCGGCGTGCGACAGCACGCAGATCATGCCGATCGGGACCGCGGCGCACGAGTTCGGCCATGCCCTCGGGCTCCCGGATCTGTACGCCACGGAGGGTTCCACCGAGGGCATCGGTGAGTGGGGCCTGATGGGCTCGGGCAACTTCTCGAGCCCCCGCAGCCCGTCGCGGATGGAAGCGTGGTCGCTGAATGAGATGGGCTGGATTGCCCTGCGCGTGCTCACCACAAATGGCACGTACAGCGTCGGGGCGGAAGCCGTGTCGGACACGGCGTTCTACGTGCGCGTGCAGGGCTCGAACCCCCGCGGCGAGTACTTCCTGGTCGAGAACCGCCAAGCAGTCCAGGCGGACACGGCCCTGATCCGGCTGCACTGCCAGCGGTCGGGCCAGCCGGCCAATTGTCCCGGCGGTCTTTTGATCTGGCACGTCGACTCGACCAAGGTGACGACCAGCGGGTTCCATCTCGGCAATACGGTCAATGTGGGCACGCCGCACGGGTTGGCGCTCCAGGAAGCGGACGGGTTGCGGCAGCTGTGGTGTGAGTCTCACGGCTGCAACCGCGGCGACGCGGGGGACTACTATCCGGGGACGAGCGGCAAGACCGCGTTCTCGTTCAACACGGCCCCCGCCGCCGCGAAGAATTCGGACAGCAGTTTCATCGGTTTCGCGATCGACTCGATCCGCCAGATCGTGCCGGGAGGCCGGATGGCGTTCCGGCTGCTGTTCGGCGGCCTGACCGTCGTGAGCGGCAGCGACACGAGCGCCGTGATCTCGGTGGACGCGGTGAACTACAACGTCTACCGCAACCTGCTCGCCAACGGCTCGACCCACACGGTGAGCGTCGCGGACACACAATTCTCAGCGAGCAACCGGACGCGGTGGCGGTTTGCGTCGTGGTCGGACCTGGGGGCCCGGACGCACACCATCTCCGGGAGCCTGTCGGGCGGCACGCTGACTGCGACGTTGAACCGTGATTTCAAACTCATCGCGACCGCCGGCGCCGGCGGGACGATCGCTTCCAATCCGGCCGTCAATCTCCCCGGCACGTTCATCGCAGAGGGCAACGCGGTCCAGCTCACGGCGACGCCCGACTCGGGTCTATTGTTCGGATGCTGGAGCGGCGACACCGCGTCGACCAACACCATCCTCACCTTGCCGATGGGCCGGCCATTCACGGTGGCGGCGGCGTTCGCCACGTCCCCGCCGCCGCAGGCCATCGTGAACCTGATCGGCGGGTACACCCCGCCGCAGCCGCTGTCCGGGCTCGACGTCTCGGTGCTGCGGCAGCAGCTCGAGCTCAACCTGGTGACCGCGGCGATCGTCACCAAGCACGCCATGCCGGTGCTGGCCGCGCAGGACGGCGGGTCGCTCGTGCACGTGTCCAGCCGGGTGGCGGCGGAAAAGGGCGAGAACGGTTTCGCCTACAGCGTGAGCAAGCTCGGGGTGGTCCGGCTGGTCGAGGCGGCGGCTGCGGAGGGCCGCGAGCAGGGGGTGCGGGTCAACTGCATCCTGCCGAGCATCATCGACACCCCGGCCAACCGGGCGGCGATGCCGGACCTGGCGGCTGCCATGCGCATCTGGCGTGACGTGTTCCCCGAAGCGGACGACGTCTCCACCCAGGGAGTGCGTTTCATCTGGAAACAGTGGGCCGCCGCGGGCGAACCTGCTCAGCCGTCATCTCAGCTCGATTGAGGCAAACCAGATGATCACTCGAGACGACTTCCGTTTCGTACCCATAGGAGGTGAGCAATGAAAAAGTTAGGCGAATCGCATCCGTTGGTGAAGGTACTTGGACTAATAATATTGTTCATCCATCTAACAGTGCAGGCGCAAGACAAGCGCATCCAATTAACGCTTGAGCAGGTGAAGCAAGCGGTGGGGGAAATTCAAAAACTCTGCGCCAATGAGATCGAACAGGATGCAGTCCTGCGGATGGAAACATAAGCATTAAAAAGCCGCACAGAATCGGTGATCCGTTCAGAGCGTATTTTGATATCCTCATGCCCAGGTTTCGCCAGGAACGCGCGTTTTTTACAAGGATTATTCCGCCAGCTTCTCCAGCTTCGGAAGCGCTGCACACTGTCGCATTTTCCGCCCCGGATGTTTCGCCTCGGCCGCTCAGAAGGCAAGCCGAACTAAGATCCCCATTGCGGTTATGAAGCCGGCGAGCAATGCGAAATCGAGCACCGCCTCGATCAAGCGCGTAGTCGGGTCGGTTTTCTTTCGGCGTTTCATGGTAATTCGCTGGCTTGCCCCAGGAGTCCGACCAATAGGGACTTGTTTGTTTGCAAGTGGGCCGAGTCTTCGGCTTTCATCCAAGTACAAAGGATTTACCGACCGGCAGTTTCAGAAGAGCCTTTTTGAGATTCCAATCATGATGGTGATGATAGCGCTCACGCAGGAGCCAATCCGGAGGACAACCTAACTCTGATGCTTCGTCTAAGACGAAAGTGGAATGCCGCTCGACGAATCCAGCCGCAGTAGGATTAGAGCTCCTCGGAGAGTTGAAAGGCGAAACGGCCCGTAAGAGAGCCTTGAATAGCCAGCCTTGCCTTTGCGTCTCAAAAATTGAAATGAAGACATTGTTACTATCTCTCCTGGCCATCACCGCAATAGTAGGAAGCTCACTTCCGGCCAGAGCAGACGACGACCGCCGGGACCACGATTGGAATGACGAATATTGGCATGGCCATCACGATGGGTATTGGCACGGCCACAAAGGACACTGGGAATCTCACCATCATAAACATACGTTTATCCAAGCCGGCCCGGTTACCATCGAACAACACTGACGGTTCAGC
>Ga0137418_10000970_pt1 | contig 26317 bp, 22 predicted proteins | sample CZODoug3_1_2_16f_FD_122242 | JGI IMG/M metagenome (GOLD analysis project Ga0137418, IMG submission 122242) | Vadose zone soil fungal communities from Angelo Coast Range Reserve, California, USA - CZODoug3_1_2_16fungal (Hybrid Assembly) | ecosystem: Environmental > Terrestrial > Soil > Vadose...
AATGTAGGCGATCAGACCGGTTCCCGCGAAAAGTACTGCTAATAGCCAAACTAAACGAATAATGGTGGGATCCAGGTCGAAGTAGTCGGCCAGGCCGGCAGCTACGCCAGCGATCTTTTTGTCGTTTGTGGAACGCACCAGGCGTTTTTTGGGGGCGTTGTCGGGCGCGTAGGCCGCGGCATTGCCAGTGACAGGCTGCTTGGCGCCGCAGTTATAGCAGAAATTGGAGCCTTCGGCGATTTGCTTCTGGCAGTTCGTGCAGACCATGAGTCACCTCCACAGGCCTCATTCTACTGATTGATACGAATTGATGGCAAATAAAGTTTCCGGATATAAGAATTCAGGATACGGAGTACGGTTTGCTAGTGATTACGAAAAGCCGCAGGGCTGCGCGGACTCCGCCCTGCGCTACAGGTCTTCGCACATTTAGTATTCGAGGAGCTGCTTGACTGCTGCAGTGATGTGCTCGGTTTGGGGAAGGATTACGTCTTCTAACTTCGGATGGTAGGCGCAGAAAGTGTCCATGGCGGCTACGCGCTTGACCGGGGCGTCGAGTTCGTCGAAAAGCTCGTCGGCGATGCGCGCGGCGATTTCCGCACCGAAGCCCCAGCTCAGCATGTCTTCATAGGCGACGATTACTCGGTGATTCTTGCGCACAGTGGCGGCGATGGCGTCCCAATCATAGGGAGAGAGCGAGCGCAGATCGATGATTTCGACGGAGATTCCTTCGCGCTCGAGCTGCGCGGCTGCAACTTCCGCGCGATGCACGATGGCGCCGAAGGTAACGATGCTGACTTCGCTGCCTTCTTTGACCAGGCGCGCTTTGCCGAACGGAACGGTGTAATCGGGACCGGGATATTCGGAGCGATTGTACGGCTGGCGATAGAGGTGTTTGTGCTCGAGGAACATCACCGGATCGTCGGAGCGGACCGCGGTGCGCAGAAGGCCGGCGACATCGAGCGCGGTGCTCGGCATCACGACGCGCAGGCCGGGGCAATGCGTGAAAATGGATTCACCGCTCTGGCTGTGATAAATGCCGCCGCCCGTGAGGTAGCCGCCGATGGCCACGCGGAGCACGGCAGGACATTTGAAATTGCCGTTGGAGCGCCAGCGCAGGACGCAGAGTTCGTCGCGAATCTGCATCATGGCGGGCCAGATATAGTCGAAGAATTGGATTTCCGCGACGGGCTTCAGTCCGCGCGTGGCCATGCCGATGGCGCGGCCGACGATGCTGGCTTCGGCGAGCGGCGTATTGAAAACGCGATCGTGGCCGTACTTTCTCTGCAGGCCGGAGGTGGCCTTGAAAACGCCGCCCTTCCCTTTTACGTGCTTCAGATTTTCGCCGCGGCTGGCGTCGGCTACGTCTTCACCGAAGACGGTGATGCGCTCGTCGCGCGCCATTTCGTCGGAGAGCGTAGCGGCGACCATCTCGACCATGGTTTTGGGCGCACCGTGAAATTGCGGCTGGGCGGCGAAAGTTGGTGATGTGGGATCGACGTCGGGCGAGTAGACATTGACGAGAATCGAGTCGACCGAGGGAGGTTCGGCCTCGAGAGCTTGGTCGCCGGCTTCGCGGACTTCGCGATCGACCTCGGCTTCGAGAGCTTCGATTTGCTTTTGGTCGAGCAGGCCTTCGCGCACGAGGAACAAAGAAAATTTGGAAAGCGGGTCGCGACGCGCTTCTTCTTCGCGCTCCTCGGCGGTTTTGTAGAGCTTTTCGTCGTCGGAAAGCGAATGCGAATAGGGGCGAATGACGTGCGCGTGAAGCAGTGCGGGGCCGCGGCGCTGGCGAACGTAGTCGACGGCTTCTTTGGCTGCGGCGTAGCTTTCGAGCGGGTCGGTGCCGTCGAACTCAGCGACATGGAGGCCGGGAAAATCGCGGACTAACTTCGAGATGTTGCCGCCGGCGGTCTGGACTTCGACGGGGACCGAAATGGCGTAACCGTTGTCTTCGATGAGATAGAGGAGCGGCAATTTTTTGGCGCAGGCGGCGTTGAGCGATTCCCAGAACTCGCCTTCGCTAGTGGCGCCGTCGCCGGCGGAGACGTAGACGATTTCATCGCCGTCATGGTGAACGTACTGACCGAGGGGCGCTTTCTTGGCGTGCGCGAGCGCTTTGGGGCGATCCTGGTAATAGAGAGCGGCTTCGGCAGCGCCAACGGCTTGTACGAATTGCGTGCCGGTGCAGGAAGATTTCGAGACGATGTTCCACTTGGGATGGCCCCAGTGCGAAGGCATCTGGCGTCCACCGGAGGCGGGGTCGTCCTTTGCGCCCACGGCTTGCAGCAGAGTCTCGAGCGGCGTAACGCCGAGCATCAAGCAGAGCGCGCGGTCGCGATAGTAGGGATAGAGCCAGTCGACACCGGGGCGCAGAAGAAGGCCAATGGCGGCGGTGACGGCTTCATGGCCGGCGCTGGAGATCTGGAAATATATTTTGTTTTGGCGCTTGAGCTGAATTTCGCGGTCGTCGAGGCGGCGGGAGAGAAACATCGTGCGATAGATGCGGATGAGCGCTTCGCGGTCGAGGCCGTGAAACTTATCGGCGTCGAGCTTGGCTATCTTTGTGCGCGTTTGTACCGCCATTCAGTGGCCCTCACAATGGAGTGGAGATGCTCGCCGTGGAACTCTTATTATATCGAAAAGATGCTCGAGATGCCGGAAAGGGCCTCGGGATTTCGCTGGATTCACGGGCGGATTGTCGGGGAGTGTGGTGCCAATTTGGCTCACTCTAACGTGTCGAATTGTTTGAGCGTGTCGGCGAAAGCGGGTTCGGTTTCGCGCACCATTTTGGGCGAGGCGCTCTTGAATGGCTCTTCGGCGGGGATGCGGTCGAGCCAGCGCTGCTCGGAGAGTTTCTCGTGGCCGGAGAAATAGAGGCGGACGAGCAGTTTTACGGGGCCGTGGTTTTCGGTTTCGCCGGGCTCGTTGCCGGACTTAGCTTTGGGCTTTGATTTGCCCTTGGTGGGTTTGGATTTTTCCGATTTCGCCGGCTCGGGCTCGGACTTCGCTGATGGTTCCGCCTTTGCTGCTGGCTCCGCCGAAGGCGCTTGCTCGCGTTCGAGCTTGTACTGGAGCTTTTTGTCCAGGCGGAAGGCCTGCTTCCAACTTTCGAGTTTGTGGCGGGCCTGCTGAACTTTTTCCTCGTCCGACCCGAAATCAAAGAGCAAATAAGTGTGAGCCATGACGAAAGTCTGCGATGCGGGGTGGCGGGAAGTCAAGGCGGGCGTGGTCGGAGTGCGGCTTGGTTGCGTAAAGGCTGGATTTATTGGATGGGCACGAAGCGCGGTTTTGGCTTATCCTACGTCCTAGAGAATAGGAACGTGGACGGATTGCGCACAGATCGCGGAAGAATTCTCGGGGCTTGGGTGTGCCTGCTTGCGGCTGTGTTCTTGTACGCGCCGCTTGCGGCGGCCACGTGGTCGGCGCACGCGATGGCTTGCTGCACTGGGGATTATTGCCCGATCGCGGCGCATCATCATCGACAGAATGCGCCTGCGCCGCAGCATTCGCACATGGATTGCGAGCACGACGCGGGCGAAATGATGAATTGCTCGATGGCGTGCTGTCAGAGATCTGAGCAGCCGCTGGTCATGGCGGTGGCGTTTGTCCTGCCGCACTTGGTATCTGCTATTACGCCGGCTTCGGTCGTTTCTGCGGTTGGAAACTTACACGTTGTGGCGATTCCGCAATCGGCCGAGCCCCTGTCTCCCCCGCCTCGCTTGCTTCGCACTTACTAAGAGCCACTTTTTCCCACCTATCTGATCGGCTCCTGCCGCGACTTTGCGTCGCGCTTTGCTGCTTTGGAGAACATTTATGCGAGGCGTTTTGAAGTTGCTGGCTGCTTTGCTTTTTCTGAGTGTGCCTGCGATGGCGACAATTTTTGGGACTGTGCGCGGGATTGTGCACGATCCGCAGCACCGGCCGGTGGCCGATGCCACGGTCACGTTGAAGGCGAAAACATCGGACTACACGCAGACCGTGCGGACCGATGCGGAGGGACAATTTCACTTCGATGCGGTGCCGGTGGGCGAATATAGCGTGAACGTGACGCAGAAGGGATTTGCTACACAGGAGCAAGCCGTGACGGTGTTATCGGGCACGGCGCCTATTTTGCATTTCGAGTTGCGGCTGCCTACGCAGGCGCAGTCGGTAACGGTTTCGGCGGAATCGGAGCCGGCGCAAACGGAATCCGTTACGCCAACGGAGATAGTGAGTCGACAAGAGATCGCGCAAACGCCGGGCGCCACGCGGGCCAACAGCGTGGCTATGATTACGAACTACGTGCCCGGCGCGTATGTGACACACGACCAGTTACATGTGCGCGGAGGACACCAGGTGAGCTGGCTGATCGACGGCGTGCCGATTCCGAATACGAATATTGCGAGCAACCTCGGTCCGCAGATTGATCCCAAGGATATCGACACGCTGGAAGTGCAGCGGGGGAGCTATGCGGCGGATTTCGGGGACCGCACTTACGGCGTGTTTAATGTGGCACCGCGCACGGGGTTCGAGCGAAACAACGAGGGCGAACTGGTCCTGGGCTTTGGGAATTTTTACCAGACGGATGACCAGGTCAATTTTGGCGGGCATACAAGTCGCTTCGCCTATTACGCAAGCGCCAGCGCCAATCGCACGAACCTGGGATTGGAGACACCGACATCTGCGGTGATCCACGATGCTGCGAATGGGCAAAGTGGGTTTGGGTCGCTCATTTACAACCTCGGATCGCAGGATCAATTACGATTGGTAACTTCGGTGCGGCGCGATTTTTATCAGGTGCCATTTGATCCGAAGAATCCAGATACTGCTGGCGATTTTTTCCGCGATGTGAACCGGGAGAGTGACGCGTTTGTGGCGTTTTCCTGGGTACACACGTTTAATCCCGGACTGCTGGTGACGGCAGCGCCTTTTTATCATTTCAATCGCGCGGATTTTGAGAGCGATCCGCATGATATCCCGACAGCGACCACCGACAATCGAGCGTCCAAATATGCCGGTGGGCAGGCAACGCTTGTGTACGTTCAGGGCAGAAATAATGCTCGGGCCGGAATTTACGGATTCGGCCAACAGGACGACGAACTGCTCGGGGTTATTTTTAATGACGGGAGCAATCCCAATTTTCGCACCCCGGTAAATGCGACAGGGAGTTTGACAGCACTATTTGGAGAAGAACAATTTCTCGCAACGTCCTGGCTGACGTTAAATGCGGGCGTTCGCCAAACGCATTTCTCAGGGCATTTGGTGGAGAACGCGACCAGCCCCCGGTTCGGCGCAGCTGTGCGTGTGCCGCGCCTAAATTGGACATTTCGGGCGTTTTACGGGCACTTCTATCAGGCACCGCCGTTGCTGACGGCGTCCGGTCCTGTCGTGCAATTCGTGAACAGCCAAAATCTCAGCTTCATTCCCCTGCGTGGAGAACGGGATGAGGAGTCGCAATTCGGGGTCACCATTCCGTTTCGCGGATGGACAATCGATGCGGACACATTCAAGACACGCGCGAAAAATTACTTTGACCACAGCAATGTCGGAAACTCTGACATATTTTTCCCGCTGACTATAGATGGAGCGCGCATCGTAGGTTGGGAGCTCACGATTCGTTCTCCGAAAATAAAAAATCGCGGGCAAGTGTACCTGACCTATTCAAATCAGGTTGCCGAAGGCTTCGGTGCCGTGAATGGCGGGCTGACCGATTTCTCGCCGCCGGGCGGTTTTTTTCTTCTCGACCACGATCAGAGGAACACGTTGCATGTCGGGGGCACTCTGAATCTCCCGCGGCGCAGCTACGTGTCGACCGATGTGTACTACGGGTCGGGATTTGCGAACGGGAACCCTCCGCCCGACCATCTGCCGGGCCACACAACGCTTGATCTCACACTAGGTAAGGATTTTGGAGACAAGTTCTCCGCTTCATTGAGCGCGACCAATGTGGCCAATCGCCGCGTGTTGCTGGATAACAGCTTCACCTTTGGCGGCACGCATTATCTGAATCCGCGTGAAATCTTCGCGCAGGTACGCTACCGCTTTCACTACTGACAACCAGACATGCGGACAGCCAGAAATGCCTGGCTGTCCCGCGAGTAATACATCGGCGACTCTCGACGCTATTGTTTCGTTGGCGGGGCACCGCTACACTATCGGGCGCGGTAAACAATTCAAAGGCGATGGAGTTCGCCACAACCGTTCCAGCAACGCTGTTGGAACTGATGACTCCTGGTTGCCGGGCGGCGCCAGGAGTTTTTTGTTTTGCCGTCCTGGTTTCGCCTGGGCGACGGATGGGAGCTTAGTTGCGGCTTATTTTGATTGCGGTGTTTGGCGCGGTGGGCACGCTGGCTCGTTATGGGCTACAAGGCTTGGTACAAGTACGCGCGGGCGGAACCTTTCCATACGGCACGCTGCTCATTAATCTGAGCGGGTGTTTCCTGCTGGGCCTGATCGGGCAATTGACCTTGAATCGGCTGGTGATTTCTCCAGACTGGCGCATTGCGATGGCCGTTGGGTTTTTCGGCGGCTACACAACTTTTTCCAGCTTTGGCTGGGAGACCGCGAAGATGTTGGAAGATGGCGAGTGGATTCCGGCGACGACCTACGTCGCCGCAAGCGTTGTTATCGGGTTGCTGTTGTCCGTGGCCGGAATCCGGCTCGCGAACAGGTTCTAGGAGCTGGGAATGCCACACGAAAAATTTGAGGGCGAGCGCACGTTGATGCGCATCCATATCGGCGAGTCGGATAAGTGGCATGGCAAGCCGCTGTATGAGGCGATCGTGGAGATGCTGCGCAAAGAGGGATTTTCCGGCGTGACCGTGCTGCGCGGAGTGGCCGGCTATGGCGGCTCGAGTGTCTATCACACCGATAAGATTCTGCGGCTCTCGCAGGATTTGCCAATCGTTCTCGAAATTGTGGAGACAACGGAACGCATCGAGCAGATTTTGCCCCGCCTGGACAGCATGGTGGAGGGCGGCCTGATCACACTGGAGAAAGTGCGAGTGATTCTGTATCGCGCTGCCAAGAAATAGCCCGAGCACGTTCAATCGGAAGACCTCCCTGCTTGGCAATCTAGAAAATTGACCGAAAACGCTGTTGCGAATGCGAAAGCCGCGTGCTAGCCTTGGCGAATAAAAGGCGAATGCACCGGAGGGCCTCGGAATGGCGGAATCATTGGCGGTTTGCAGAGCTGGAACATCGGCAACAACAACTTCCGATGCACCCGGTTCGCCCCGCGAATCGACCGCGATCACTCGCGTGCACCAGGTGCTGGACGCGTTCGCCGACCGCGATGTTCACGGCGAGATCCTTACTGCGATTCGCCACTTTCCCGCACGCGAGGCGCAGTGGGCGGACTTCCCTGCCTGGGCGCACGCCGATCTGAAGGCGGCTTATGCCGGCAAAGGCATTCGCCAGCTCTACAGTCATCAGGCTGCGGCGGCGGATGCGGTTCACAGCGGCAAGAACATAGTCGTAGTCACGCCAACCGCCTCCGGGAAAACTCTTTGTTACAACCTGCCAATCCTGAACGCGATCCTGGAGAGCTCAGACAGCCGCGCGCTCTATCTCTTCCCCACCAAGGCGCTTGCGCAGGACCAGCTCGCCGAGCTGCATGATTTGAATCAACGCCTTGAGAATCGCTTCGGCGTTTTCACCTATGACGGCGACACGCCAAGCGATGCGCGCAAAGCGATCCGTGAAAAGGGGCACATTGTGCTCACGAATCCGGACATGCTGCATACGGGGATTTTGCCGCACCACACGCGCTGGACGCGGCTCTTCGAAAATTTGCGCTACATCGTTGTCGACGAGCTGCATACATATCGCGGAGTCTTCGGCAGCCACTTGTGCAACGTGCTGCGCAGACTGCGACGGATCGCCAGATTTTACGGGCGTGAGCCGCAGTTCATCTGCGCGTCGGCAACAATCGCGAATCCGGGGGAGCTAGCAGCGAAACTTCTGGAAGCTGACGTCGAAGTGCTGAATGCTAACGGCGCGCCGGCGGCTGAGAAGACTTTTGTTTTCTACAATCCGCCCGTCGTGAACCGCGCGCTGGGGATTCGCCGCAGCTACATCAACGAATCCGCGCGCGTGGCGCAGGAATTCCTGAAACACGAGCTGCAGACCATTGTGTTTGCCAATTCCCGATTGCATACCGAATTGTTGCTGAAGTATTTGCAGCAAGCTAATCCCCACGGCCCGGGCAAACCGGAAACGATTCGCGGCTATCGCGGCGGCTATTTGCCGAACGAGCGCCGCGAGATCGAGCGCGGATTGCGCGACGCACGCATTCGCGGTGTGGTGTCGACGAGCGCGTTGGAGCTGGGCATCGATGTTGGCTCGCTAGATGCCGTGGTGATGGCGGGATATCCCGGGACGATCGCCGGAACTTGGCAGCGTGCGGGACGCGCGGGCCGTCGCAGCGGCAGCTCCTGCGCTGTGCTGGTGGCCTCTTCCGCGCCGCTCGATCAGTTTATGGTGCGCAATCCGGACTATTTTTTTGGCAGCACACCGGAGCGAGCGTTCATCCAGCCGGACAACCTGGAAATTCTCGTGAATCATCTGAAGTGCGCGGCCTTTGAGCTGCCGATCGCGCCCGAAGAACGCTTCGGTGACGTGGATGTGCCGGACATTTGCGCGCGGCTTGCGAGCGCCGGGTTTCTGCATCAGGCCGGCGGGCATTATCACTGGACGCACGACGCGTATCCGGCGGACACGGTTAGCCTGCGCTCGGTAACCAGCGACAACTTCGTGATTATCGATATTACAGGCGTGCCAAACGTGATTGGAGAAGTGGATTTCTCCAGCGCTCTGACCACCGTGCACGAAAAGGCTATCTATCTGCACGGTGGCGAGCAGTATCACGTCGAGCACTTGGACTTCAAAGAGCGGAAAGCTTACGTGAAGCGCGTGGATGTGGATTACTACACCGATGCGATTCGCTACACGCAAGTGCGCGTGCTTGAGATTGCGGCGAGATCTGACGAGCCGGTAGATGGGGAGCAACCTGATGCGCCCCCAGAACGGCGACCGTCTCTCCGCTCCGATTCTCATTCACATGGAGATGTACTGGTGCGTTCGCAAGTCGTGGGTTTCAAGAAGATCAAATTTTTCACCAATGAAAACATCGGCGCGGGAAAGCTGGAGCTGCCGGAAAACGAAATGCACACGACTTCCTATTGGATAACGCTGGAGCGGCCGCTGCTCGATTCGCTGCCTTTTACCGTCAGCGAACGTCAGAGCGGCATGTTCGGTCTGCTGCACGCACTGGAATCCGTGGCGACGCTGCTGCTGATGTGCGATTGCCGCGACCTGGGCACCGCGATCGGCGAGCGCCCGCCGGATGCGACGGCCGTCGAGGCTTTCTCCCCGGCGCGCATGGAAGAGATGATCGGATCCAACGCGAAAGAATTCTTCGAGCCTAACCTGTACCTCTTCGACGCTTACCCCGGCGGCATAGGATTTTCCGAGCCGCTCTTCCGCGCGCATGAATTGCTTGTGCACAAGACGCGCGAACTCATCCGCGCCTGCGAATGCGAACAAGGTTGCCCATCCTGCGTGGGACCGGCGGGAGACCTGGCGCCGAGGACGAAAGAGGCCGCGCTGGCAATTCTCGATCGGCTGTGTGCGTAATGGCGGCGTTTACCGACCGGTTTTCGAGGATTTCAGCGCTCAAGCCGACACGCCCGCGTCCATCGGGTGCGGAGCTGCTGCGCGCGCCACATGCCGAGGATTCGCTGTCGCGACTTCTTGGCGCGGGTATCGCCACGAACAAATACGGGCAGCACGTCCTGGTGCGCAACTGGTTTTCGTCGCCGGAATACTCGGAGATCTCCGATATCAGCCTCGAACTCCTGTCGCGTGTGCGGGATGAAACCCTCTCCAAGCGAACGCGTGCGGTGCTGGCCGACCCGGCGAAATGGCTCTTCCTCGATACGGAAACAACGGGTTTGGCAGGCGGCACGGGCACGTACGCATTTCTTATCGGACTCGCCTGGTGGGACGCCGGCGCGTTGCAAGTGGAGCAGTTTTTCATGCGCGATTTTGGCGACGAGCATGCGATCTTGCACGAAGTCGCTTCACGCCTTGCTGAGCGGCCCGTGCTCGTCACCTTCAACGGCAAATCGTTCGATTGGCCGCTGCTCGAAAATCGCTTCACGATGACGCGATCGATCCCCGTGCCGCGGCTGGCGGCTCATCTCGATCTGCTGCACCCTGCGCGGGCGCTGTGGAAGTTGCGGCTGGGCTCCGTACGCCTTGTCGAACTGGAACGCCACGTTCTCGACGCGGCCCGGTTGGGCTGGCATCGCGAAGAAGACGTGCTGGCCGCGCTGATCCCGCAGCATTACTTCGATTATCTGCGCGGCGGCCCTGCGGAGCCGCTTGCCGCAGTAGTACGCCACAATCAGATGGATTTGCGCGGGCTCGCGGCTCTGGTGGGCAAGATCGATGCATTGCTTAGATCGGATGAAGGCGCCGAAGCGGAGAGCCTGGACTTATTTGGACTCTCGCGTTATTTGCAGCGGCGCGGCGATTCCCGTCGCGCGCACTCCGCCTGCACGCAAGCCATTGATCTCGGGCTGCCCAGGGAACACGACCGGCAAGCGCGCCGCGAACTCGCCCTCCTGGCAAAACGCCGTGGCGAACACGAGCAGGCTGCCAAACTCTGGCACGAACTTGCCTCCGATGAATCCATAGGCATTTACGCCTGCGTGCAGCTCGCAATTTATTACGAACGGCGTGCAAAGCGCCTGGAGAGCGCTCTGGAGTTTGCTCAACTCGCGCTTGCGAGGGTTCGTCGACACAAAACGAATGCCCTCGACCGAGCGACAATCGCGCGCGACCTGCGCCTGGAGCAATCCATCCTGAATCGCGTCGAACGGCTCGAGCATCGAATCAGGCTGGGTCGGGTGTTGCCTGCCCTACCGATGGGCAGCCCTCCGCCGAAGGCCAACCTGGGCGTAGGCAGCCCTACCTAATAGTTGCTGTGCTCTCAGTTCAAGGGAGTAAATCGGATGGAAACTTCAGCAGCAAAGCCGCAACTTAGAGCAGGAGGTTCCATGGCCACAACGGAACAGGTTTATTTTCGTTCCCAATTAGAACAACGGCGTGAACGTCTTCTCTCTGCATTGCATTCCTCGGCGGATGCTTCGCTATCTGATCTGCTCAGCGAGGTCGACGCCGCCCTGGGTCGGATCGATGAGGGCAGCTATGGAATCTGCGAGACATGTCACGAGTCCGTTGAAAAAGAACGTCTGCTCAACGATCCTCTAGTCCGCTTTTGCCTCGACCATCTCACGCGCAAAGAACAGCTCGCCTTGCAGTCCGATCTCGAACTCGCAGCGCGAATTCAACAAGGGTTGCTGCCGCCGCCCGAGCTGTCTGCAGCCGGCTGGCACGTCCGCTATCACTACGAGCCTGCTGGGCCGGTCAGCGGCGATTATTGCGACGTGCTCGAATCCGACGGCGGATTGCTCTTCCTCTTTGGTGACGTCTCGGGGAAAGGCGTGGCCGCTTCCATGCTCATGAGTCACTTGCACGCCACATTTCGCAGTCTGGCCCGAGCGAATCTTCCGCTGCAACGAATGGTGGAGGCGGCAAACCGCATTTTTTCGGAGAGCACGCTTGCTGGCCAATTTGCTACCTTGGTCGTGGGGCGCGCGACAGAGGATGGCTCCGTCGAATTCGTCAGTGCGGGGCATCTCCCTGTTCTTCACCTTGGATGCAACGGAGCCAAATCGGAAGGCGCGACCGGAGTACCTCTCGGCATGTTCGCCAATTCGCACTTTCCGGTGCATCAGCTCTCGCTGAACTCCGGCGAAGCCTTACTGATCTACACCGATGGACTCACCGAAGCTTGCAACGCCGCCTCCGAAGAGTACGGCGTCAAGCGTGTGAAGGAGACGGCACAGCGGCATTATGCCGCCGCACCTGACGGCTTGATCGCGGGATGCCTGTCAGACCTGCAGAGCTTTACGGACGGGATGAAGCGAGTGGACGACTTGAGCCTTCTTGTCCTTCGACGCGCGGCATAGCCGGAGAGTCAAAATCATTCAGGTGCCAATTCTCGAGGATCAGCTCGCTTGATCTGTAAGGCTGCCTGCGTTTCGCAATTTCCTTCGCGCTTTTCTCCGATACTTTCGGCTGCTCTGGCACGGGTGGCCAACTCAGTTCTTTGTTGAGCCTGAGAAATAGCGCGCGGTCGCCGCCTTCCAGCGTGACGCATTCTGTTTCAAAGCAACGCAAGAAGACGCCGCCGTCCGGAGTGTCGAAAGAAAAGAAGCCCGGCTTGCGAAACAGATTGCTGCGCGTATCGTGCTTTTTCTCAAGCGCTTCGGAATACTGCACAAGGAAATGCTCGGCTGCCTCCTGAGTGCGCAGCCGCTCGCGGGTGATCAGCAAAAGGTGCTTGCTCGGCTTTTGCTCGTAAACGGCATACCGATCGCCTTCCCAGGCGGCGGACAGTGGCTTGGCTCGCGGCTCGCCGATAAATTGCTTGAGCACTTCTTTCCAGCCGAATTCGCCCATTACGTTGTCTTCCAGCTTGGCCCAATCGGCGCCTAAGGCCTTTTCCATGGAAGGCAGCGAGACTGTCGCAGGAACTTTTCCGGACGTATACAGAGCGGGATGCATAATCTGCTGCGTGGAGATTGGCGGCTTGGCAAAAATGCGAGACAAGCCCTCCCAGCCGGTGGGCTTGAGGATGGCGGCGGAGAAGGTGAGACCGTCCAGGTACGGGAAAATCAGCGCGTCCTTTAGAAACGGCGGCGCCTTCTTCAACAAGGGCGTGTCTGCCATGTCGCCAATCAGCATGGCGGGATCTATATCGGGCAAATCTTGCAGAGAGCGCCCGCTACCCTGAAGCAGATACTCCACCATCGCGACCATGGCGCTGCCTTCGAGCACTGATTCGCGCGCGAGTTCGCCATCATCATTGGGGCGCGCGGCTTTGGCCCACGCTTCAATTTGAAAATGTTGATCCTCCAGGGCATGCGTCAGCTCGTGGGCCATCACCATGCGCTGGTCATCTACTGGAATCCAGTCCGCCACGTAAAACTCGTGGGCTTTGGGATCGTAGAGTCCGGCGATCTGCTCTGTGAGCAAATCGATCATGTAGGAGTCAAGGTCGAAGCCCTTGGGAAGCAAGCCGAAAGCCTCGGCGCTCCGAGCGCCCGCATAACGTTCGGCGGAATCCTTGTCGTCGTTCATTTCCTGAATAATATGAGCGCGAATATCTTGGCGTGAGCGCAGAGTTTTCTTGAGCGGCGTGCGCAGCGGCAGCCCGGTGATTTGACTCATCTGCGCGAGCACCTCGTCGGCGGCCACTGCAAAATCAGCGGCATTGGTCTTACCCGTGGCGCTCGGTGAGGTTGCAGGGGCAGGAGTTTGTTGCGCGAATGTGTAGGATGCGAAACCTGCGGCGAGGCCGATACTTAAGACGATGACCAGCACAACGGAGCGTCGATAGCTCGGGACCGTAAAAGACATAACGGTTGCAGAATAGCAGATTCCCTGCTGGCCCGCCGATGGAGCCGACGTGTCGACGCACTTGGCTGACCACCTGAGTTGGTTCGAACCGGAACAGTGCCGCGCAGAAACGTGGTATTTCAGCTTATCCACGAGTGACGCACGGAATCACGCGAAACTCACAGTTTTCCTCAGATACAACTAGTTCCGGATAATTAACATCATGGTAAGCTATGTTCCACCGACAAATGGATCCTGGGTTTCGTCTCCGCCAGATCCGTGAACGTCTCGGCTTGACTTACCGCGACGTTGAGCGGGCCAGCCTCGCGCTCGCCCGCACGCATTCCCGCCCCCAATTCACGGTGCACATCAGCCGCCTGGCCGACATCGAGAATGGAGGAGTTGTGCCGAGCCTTCATAAGGTCTATTCGCTTGCCGTGGTTTATCATTTGAACCCTCTGAAGATTTTGGAGTGGTACGACATACCATTGGATCGATTCCTCGGCGATGCGGTTTCCTTTAGCGCTCCGCAAACCCACCTGATGACGTCTCTCGGTTTTTCACGCGCCGAAAAGCTGGCGATGCCGTTTTCACCCGAATGCACGGAATTCCTGTCGCGCAGCGCCGCGGAAAGTACAGGACTTAGAAATATTCTCAACAGCGAAAACGGTCATCACCGTTATGGGTGCATCGGTCTTCGCGACCGGCGCATGGAGCCGATTCTGAGACCAGGGAGCGTGGTTCTCGTCGATGTGTCCGTGCGGCGGATGCAGGAAAGCGATTGGTCGAACGAATACGACCGGCCGATGTATTTCGTTGAATTACATGACGGTTACCGCTGCGGATGGTTTCAGCAGGAAGGCGCGCGGTTGGTGATGCAGCCCCATCCGCTCTCGCGGTGCATGCCCGAATCCTGGAAAACTCCCGACGATGCGGAAATCGTGGGCCGCGTAGTGGGCATGGTTACCCGACTGCCTGTTCCGTTGAAGGCTCTTTCTCGAGAATCTCCAGAATTGCACGGACATTCGAGCAAAAAAGCTCTTTGAGGTACTCCGGAGAGTCGGCCGGCAGTAGCGCGCGGTACGATTCGAGCCTTCGCCACTGCATCGCGGCATTGCGCGAGCCATTCGGCAGGCTTCGGAGGTGCGCGCGCAAATCTTCCTCTTGCGCCAGCAAGGGCATTTCTAGAATCCGCTCGAAAACCTCCTGGTGGCATTGCTCGAGGGCTTGGCGTACAGCCATTCGCGGGTAAATGGCTGCCAAGCCAGCATGCTCATACACATTGGTGGAAATGTCGCGCAAGGAAGCTAAATAAGCCAGTCGCGAAAAAAGGCAGGAGATTCTTGCCAGCGTAGACAATGTCAGATCGTGGATGATCCGCCGGTTCTGCTGGAGCTGCGTCAGCGTATCCATCTGTTTCCCTGTTCTGAAAACAGAACGCTTTGCAGCGAATGACCCGATTTATGCCGTTTTCTAGCAAGGTGGCCCTCAGGAGGGTCACCTATGAAGAAAATCGGTGTGGTGTTCGGCCTTTTCATTGCTGCAGTACTGGTCGTTTCTGTAGCTGCCTCAGATAATTATAGTACAAGTAATTTTGCTGTCGAGCAAAATCTTGCAGGCGCACTTCTGGCGGATGGCAGTCCAAGATCGCCGATACCGCCACAAACGCTCCTCGTTGATGGCAGTCCCCGGCCGCCGATTCCACCTGCGATGTTCGACGGCAGTCCGCGACCACCGTTTCCTCCCGGCTTATCTGCCTAGGCACACTTAAGGATCGCAATCAGGGACGGGCTTCCAGGGCGGTAAACCTACTCGCGCCTAGGCCCGTCCTCCTTCATTAGAAGGATCTGAGATTTTCGTCCCCCAGCCGCTCTAGTACAAGCCACCTACTGGCTAAGCGTCAGAAGCACTATGTACTATCTTTTTACGTTTATGGTACGATTCGCCTGCGATGAACGACCTGGCGCTACTTACGCAATGGGCCTGGGCGAGTACCGCGATAGTGCAGGCTCTGCTCCTTTGTCTGCTCCTCGTTCGCAAAAATGTTAGCAGCTATCCGGGTTTTACCGCCTACATCTTTATGACCATAGCCCAAAGCGGTCTGTTGTTCATAGCCATCAAGCGCTGGGGATTTTCCTCGACCGTCGCCTGGGGTGTTGGATGGGCTACGCAATGCCTGGTCCTCGGAGCGCGCGCGTTTGCCGTTGCTGAGCTCTGCCGGAACGCTCTGGGTCGTTTCATAGGAATCTGGTTCATGGCACGCTGGATCTTACTTACTTCCGGTGCCATCGTGCTTCTGTATGCGCTAATTGCCGCAAACCATCAATGGCGGCTCGTCCTGAACACCGCGGAGCTCGGACTGGAACTGGCGACCGCCGCGGTAATCGTGACGCTGCTCCTCTTCGCCCGCTATTACGATGTTGCGGTCAATCCACCGCTTCGTTTGCTGGCGCTCGGGCTTTGCCTATATTCGTGCGTCTCGGCGCTGAACGACGCGATTCTGGAGCGTTGGCTTAACAGGTATGTGCCGCTTTGGAATGTGCTCGGTATGGCCGCCTTCCTGGCGTGCCTGCTTCTATGGAGTTGGGCCTTTCGCAAGCCTGTTCCGCAAGCGGTTGCCGCTCCTCTCTTCTCGAGTGGCTCCGTTTACCTGAGTCTCATCCCGGAAATGAATTTTCGATTGCGCGCGCTCAATGAGCACCTGATCGAATTCTGGCGCCTGGAGGCGCCGCGCACGTGAACACGCTCTTCATCATTGCCGCGGTAATTGTGCTGCTGGCGCTGTTTTTCTGGGCGCTTTGCAGCCCGCGGCGGGGGAATCACGCCGGCGCGCCAAGTTTGGAATCCGTCGAGGAACCGGCGCGCCAGCACGCAACGTATTTCGGCGTGATTCGCCGGGCGATGTCGGAGGAGGACTTCGAGTTTCTTGCGGCTCGCGGCCCAGTGCGTTTGGTTCGTCGAGCGCACAAAGAGCGCCAGCGTATCGCCATGCTATATCTGGCAAACTTGCGCGCTGATTTCGAACGGTTGTTGCGCCTGGCCAGGGTCATCGCCGTGCTCTCACCGGAAATTGCCGTGTCGCATGAATTCGAGCGCTTGCGGCTCACGGTTCGCTTTTTCTGCCGCTATCAGATGGTTGTGCTGGGACTCTATGCCGGTCTTCTGTTATTACCGCAACTCGGCGGCTTGAGCCAAATGGTAAACGAGCTTGCGTTTCGCATGGAAAAAGCAATGAGGGAGCTTGGCGAGCGCGCTGCTGTTGCCGCGGAACTGGCGTCAACCCTGAATCGACGCGGGCTGGACGCCACCTAAAGCGGGCTGCCCCAAAGCCGTCTCCACGGCACTCAGTAAATCCTCAGCTTTGAAAGGTTTCTGCAGTACCAGCAAGCCGTTCCCTGCATGGTTCTCATTTGTTGCGGGATCGGCCGAGGCCTTCATCCAAACAATTCGCGTCGCCAGTGCGGGATTATTCACCGTCAGCCAACTCGACATGCTTTCGCCCCCCGGCCCAGGCCGTACGTCCGCGTCGGCAACAACCGCGTCAAATTCCTCATCAGCCAGCAGACGCTGTGCTTCCGGCAGGCTTGCGGCGGCACGCACCGTATGATTTCCGTCGCGCAGAATGGCCTCTACCGCTTCCAATACGGAAATATCATGGTCAACAACAAGGATTCGTCCACCGAAGGCGGCGGATAATCCGGTTTCGGGAATTGCATCATCCGCTACGGTCGCCCGCTGGTACGGCAATTCGATAGTGAAACACGCGCCAGAGGGCTGCACATTGTCCACGCGGATGGAGCCCCCATGCTCCGTGACGATTCCATAACAGATGCTCAAACCGAGTCCGGTGCCTTTGCCCACTGGCTTGGTGGTGTAGAACGGGTCGAACACACGCGATGCGTCCTTCACACCCGGCCCGCTATCCTTGAATTCCACAATCAGGCGGTCATCTTTCGCCCGCGTGCTGACCCAGAGGTCTCCATCAGCTGACTGCTCCAACATTGCGTCTACAGCATTGTTCACCAGATTTAGAAATACCTGCTGAAGCTGATGAGGATCCGCGGCGGTCATCGGCAGATCAGGGGCGAGGTCGTAATGGACTCGAATGTTGCTCAGGCGGAGGTCGTAATCGCGGAGCGCCAGCGTATCTTCCAGTATTTGGTTGAGCTGTACCGCGATACGCTCCGGCTTGTGCTGGCGGGCAAAGCTCAGCAGGTTCTGCACGATTCGATGCGTTCGCTGTGCCTGTTTGTATAGCTTGTCCGAATATTCCATGCCCTGCGCCGGCATTTGACCGCTGGATAGCAGCAGTTGGCTGTATCCCAGGATGGCAGTCAATGGATTATTAAGCTCGTGCGCCACCCCCGAAATAAGTTGACCCACCGCCGCCATCTTTTCGCTGTGAAGGAGCTGTTCCTGTGTACGCCGCAAGTTTTCGTAAGCTTGCCTCGTTTCCTCATATAAGGCAGAACGATCGATGGCGTTAGAGATTTGGCTACCGACGGCGATCAACAGATTGATGTCGGCGGGCGAGAACTCCCTGGGCGTTCGGCTCCCGACCACCAGTCCGCCAATCACACGGTCCTTCGACCAGAGGATCACTACGAAAACAGAGTGCAGCCCTTCTTTCCGCTGCGCTTCTCGCAAAATTGCCGGGATTGGCAAGCCTTGTGCCGATAAGAATGTGGCATGCACCGCTTTAATATGTTGCAGCAATTCCGGCTGCATAGTGACTGGGGGAATATGCCGGGCCTGCTCGGAACGGTGGCCAACCGCTGCGATGCGCCGCAGTTTCAGTCCAGCTTCATCCAGCAGATACAGCGAGGAAGCATCCAAGCTAAAAAGCTCGGTCATCTGCCGCAGCGTGCGGTAAATCGAATCGGTGAGGTCCAGGGACTCCGTAAGCGTCTGACCGATGGAATTCAACACCATCAATTCGCGATTGCGGCGGCGTATTTCCTGCTCAGCCCGCTTCCGGTCGGTTATGTCCAGCAGAAACCCCTGCAATGCGGTTAAGTTGCCGGCGGCGTCTCGAATAGCGATCGAAGACTCCAACATCGCGCGCACTTCGCCATCTTTGCGACGAATTTCATATTCAAAATCCGCCACGGCCCCGTGATCCTGCAAAAGTTTTTTGAGGCGCTCGCGATCAGCGGGGTTTACGAACATCGACGGAATTTCGGCGTTCAACAACTCCTCGCGCCGCTCAAATCCCAAAATTCGCATCAATGCATCGTTAAAATCCAGGAACCGTCCCTGCGGATTGGAAATGAACACTCCCTCTTGAACGTTCGACACCAATGTCCGGTATTTCTCTTCGGCGCGCTTGCGCTCGGAAATATCTTTCAGCGCGTGCACGGTGCCGAGTTGGCGGCCCGAGGGATCCGTGAATGTCGAATTTGAGGCAAGAAAATATCCCGTCAGCCAAGGATCCGGATCATCCCCTTCCCCGGCAATGCCTTCGCAATAAGGACAACTCTTGTAGTTTGTCCCCTTGCGCGGAAGCAGATCGCTGACCATGCGCCCTACCAACGCGGCGGCATCGCGACCGAGCAGATTCCCGAGACGCTGGTTAGTTCGCAAAATCCGAAATTCCGGGTCGTGGACGAAAATGGGATCGCCAATCGAATCAAATGTGTAAGCCCATTGCTCCTGAACAGTGGCCACCTGTTCAAAGAGCTTTACGTTTTGTAGCGTCAACCCCAGAAGATTGGCAATGTTCACGAGATACGTGATCTCGTCTTGCTGAAAGCGAACGGCCTGAAAGGATCCCACAGAGATAATTCCGACTGGCGCGTCTTTCCCAGGAAGCGCCAGGGAGATGCTCTCGCTGACGCCGCTTTCTTCCATCCTCGTGCGCTCTTTAGCGTCCACGCCTTCATCTAGGCGCACAAACAAGCAATCCTTCTGCAGGACTCGCTGAACCCATGGCTCCGATACCGCCACACGTTCGTGCTTTTGCAGATACGTTTGCTGGAAACCCACCGAAGCTCGCGCCACCAACTGCGCTTTATTTCCCTCCCCTTCCAGCAATCGCACGATCCCATGGGTCGCGCCCAGGCTCTCCACCAGGTGACCGAGTACCTGCTCAAGGACGTCGCGCACGGAAAGTGTCTGTGTGCTGGCCGCTGTGAGCAGCGAAAGCCGACGCATTTTGTCGTTTAATTCATCGCTGCGGGCTCGCGCGCTCTCCAGCACCAGAACCGCCATCGCAATGCCAATCGAAACATTCAGCAAGTGATCGAAGGCCAGCCGCAGCAAAAAAAATGGATGCGATAACCACTGGTAACGATCGATGCTGTGGAGACCGCTGGCCAGCAACGCTCCCGCAAGTAGCCGCCCGCCGTGCCCTTTGTGTTTGGCTCTTGCTCGCCACAAGAGCCATCCCGCCCACAAGCAGATACCTGACTCGAGCGTCGCGGTTTCCCAGTGGATTTTGGCGAAGTATGGCGCAGGCGTGCTGCGCTCAACGTAGTAGACCCCCGCCAGAATGGCCGTAGCCAAGGGCAGCACCGGCCAGTTGCGTGTGACGCTGCCCAGCGTCAGTTGCATGGCCGACGAAAGGAACAGAAGCAACGCTATCACTTGCGCCGCGAGTACAGCCAGGCGCAGCTCTGGGCTCTCCTCCAGGACCAGCCCGAGCTCGAAGACCGCGGAAATCGTCAGGCCGACCCAGCCCATTACCCACAGACGAAGATAGCCGTCCGGATGGTCTCGCCGAAGCAAGAGAAACAACACCAGCAGCACGATGAGCGCTGTCACTTCAAAGAAGGCGATGGCCAGCGGGCCCTGGTTAACGACCAACAATTGTGCCGCCTCCGGCTGATACGATTGGCGATTTCGAGACACACGGGTGCAGGCTCAAACAAGATCCGCCCTGAACCGTGGGGTATCTTATCTTTCAAGCTACATGCTGTTTTCTGAATGGGCAATGGACCCAACTTCTTCGTGTGCCGTCCCATATAATGGCGTCTGGGTAGAAGCAGCGCCGGGAGCCAACCAAACGTGGAAGTCGAAAATATACTTGTCGTCGACGACGAGGAAGCCATCCGCGAAGTCGTTTCCACAATGCTGGAGTCCAAGGGTTACCGCTGCACCGCGGTCAGCAACGGTCGTGCGGCACAGGATCAGGTCAAGCGGACAACTCCAGACCTGGTGCTGAGCGACATGATCATGCCGGAAATGGACGGCATCAAGCTCCTGGAATGGCTTCGCCAATATGACCCGGAAGTTCCGGTGATCATGGTTACCGCGATTCACGATATTTCCACGGCGCTGGAGGCCATACGCCGCGGAGCCTACGACTACATTTTGAAGCCCTTCGAGAAAGATCAGCTTTTTCTTGGTGTTGGGCGAGCGCTGCAGCATCGCCGCCTGATCATGGAAAACCGCACGTACCAGCGAAACCTCGAACAATTGGTGGAAGAGCGCACCGCGCAATTAACCGGCGCCATCGCGCAACTCGAACAATCTTACGACGACACACTCGAAGCGCTCGGCAGTGCGCTGGACTTGAAGGACGCCGAGACCGAGGGCCACTGCCAGCGGGTCACCGCGTTCTGCATCTCCATCGCAAAAGCCATGCCGGTGCCCGACGCGTATCTTGCGGTTCTCGCGCGCGCGGCCTTCCTCCACGACATCGGCAAAATGGCCATCCCAGACGGCATCCTTCGCAAGCCGGGTCCGCTCACCGAAGACGAAAAAGAGATCATGCGCAAGCACTGCGAAATTGGTTACAACATGCTCATTCGCATCCCCTTCCTCCGCGATGCCGCGGAAATCGTGCTGGCGCACCAGGAATTTTATGATGGCTCCGGATACCCGCGCGGCTTGAAAAATGACGACATCCCACTCGGGGCGCGCATCTTCACCATCGCAGATTCTCTCGATGCCATGATCAGCGACCGGCCGTATCGCAAAGCTCTGCCGCTTTCGCACGCCAGGGGAGAGATCAAGCGCTGCTCCGGCACACAATTCGATCCCAAGGTAGTCGACGTTTTCATGTCCATACCCGAGGAGCACTGGCTGGAACTGCGCGAAAACCTGGGCTCGCCGTTCCGCTTGGCACATTTAAAAAATTTGTAATTTCTGTCGTCGTGCATATGCGCCTGCTGCGCACCATGGTTTTAGGGCGTATACTGGCCAATCGCTTGATGTGTGGGAGGCAACAATGCGTAGCATCAGTTTCACGAGCATGATCGTGGTCGCCGCTTTGGCCGGCAGCGTGGTCGTCGGCGCGGCTCGGCCACAGGAAGACGTCAAAGTCTCGCACACCTCGCTGAAGGCCGGCGATATCGCTCCGGATTTTACGCTGCTCGACAATAAGTGGAAGCAGATTCACCTGAGTGATTACCGCGGAAAGAAAAATGTCGTGCTGGCCTTTTACGTCTTGGCCTTTACCGAGGGTTGAACGAAGGAACTTCAGGCCTATCAGGCTGATATGGCCAAGCTCGAAGCTTCAGACGCTGTAGTCTTCGGAATAAGCATAGATAGTCCTGCTGCCAATAACGCTTTCGCGGAAAAAATAGGCGTTACATTTCCTCTGCTCAGCGACATGAACCGCAAGGTGCTGAAGGAATACGGCATCCTGAAAATGTACAACGTCCAGAAAGAAGAATATGATTGGGCGCAGCGCACTACATTCGTCGTCGACAAGAAAGGCGTGATTCAGTCGGTCGAGGAAGAAGCTAGCGCCATCAATCCCAACAATGCCGTCGCCGTTTGCACAAAGCTGCCGAAAAAATAGCGCCCAGCCTCACGGCGGCGCAATGCGCATGCCATCCCAGACCGGATTAGTTTCCGCATGAGCTCCAATCCACTCGCCACGTCGTATAGCCCTGTTCCTCAATTTGATTTGGGCGCGCAATTCGCTGTCATTGGCGACGAAATTCGCGACGCGGTCGACCGCGTTCTCTCATCCCACCAATTTATTCTTGGCCGCGAAGGCGCCGCGTTGGAAGAAGAGATCGCGCAACTTTGCGGTGTTGCGCACGGTGTCGGAGTGGGCTCGGGGACCGATGCTCTCGTCCTTGCGCTGCGCGCCTGCGGAGTCGGGGTGGGCGATGAAGTAATCCTGCCCCCGTTCACGTTCGTCGCCACCGGAAGTGCCGTGAGCGCGCTGGGAGCGCGGCCCGTTTTTGCGGACATTCACCCCAATACCTACAACGTCGATCCTGCCCAGCTCGAGCGTCGCGTGACTCCGCGTACCCGTGCCATCGTGGTTGTTCACCTGTACGGCCTCACCGCGGACATGGACCCGATTATGGAATTCGCGCGCAAGAAAAACATTCCGGTTGTTGAAGACGCCGCGCAAGCCGTCGGGGCCGGCTACAAAGGCCGACACACCGGCGCGCTCGCCGATGTCGCGTGCTTTAGCTTTTATCCGACGAAAAATCTCGGCGCGTGCGGCGATGCGGGCATGATCGTGACGAATTCACCGGAACGAGCCGCGCATTTGCGCATTCTGCGGAATCACGGGCAGACGGAAAAATACGTCAGCAGCGAACCTGGCTGGAATGGGCGGCTAGATGAAATACAAGCCGCGATCCTCCGTGTGAAACTGCGTCATCTTGGTGCGTGGCAGCGCGCGCGGCAAGCTCACGCTGCGGAATACACTCGGCATTTTGCGCAAATTCCAGGAATCATGCCGCCGCTGGTTCCGGACGGCTATGAACACGTCTTTCACCAATACACCGTTCGCGTGGAAGAGCGCGACAAACTACAGCAGGTGCTGGCGGAGAAAAAAATCGGCAGCGCCGTTTATTATCCCGTGCCGCTGCATCTCCAGCCGCTTTACGCTCCTTTGGGTTACAAGTCCGGGGATTTCCCGCACGCAGAACATGCCGCGCAAGAAGTCTTATCGTTGCCAATGTATCCGGAGTTGCGGCCCGCTCAATTGACGCGCGTGGCCGAAGCCGTCAGCGAATTCGTCCGCCACTAACCGCTTATCGGCCAAAGTAAAGAAGTAGCAGCAGGAAAACCCAGAGGCCGTCCATGAAATGCCAGTAATACGAGGTAATTTTCACGGCGGTCTGGCGTGAGATCTTCCCTTTTTCAAAGTCGCGCATCGCCACATATAGCAATGCTGCAATCCCGCCAAGCAAGTGCACGGCGTGTGCCGCGGTAAAGATGTAAAAAAAGCTCGTGGCTTGATTGCTCGCGATATACAGCCCGGAAGCAACCAGTTGCAGCCACGCAATAACCTGCCCGACCAGGAACAAAATGCCGAGAACAGTCGTCGCACGCCACAAGATTCGGAATGCAGAAAAGTCAGCTTTCAATAATCTCCGCCGCGCTTTCTCCAGCGTATAGCTGCTCGCCAGCAAAATCGCGGTATTCAGCCAAAGGATTTTCGGCAGGTGCAGCGGTACCCATGCTTTGCTGGTCTGCTCGAGCACAATAAACACCGTGCACGGCACCAGAAAAAACATAAGAATCGAAATCATCCCGAGCTTGATCGCCGTCGAATAGCGGCCTTGCGGCGGTTTGCGAGGCCTGCCGCCTTTATCGCTGTCTCCCCCGCCACCGCCGCCCGCGGGAGGCTCGGTTCCTCCCCCTCCGCCGCCAATATCGATGACGACGATCTCAGCGTCTTGTGCGGCCGTTGTCCCGGGCATGAATTCCTTCCAAACTATCGGGCCTTCCGCCTAGCGCCGCCGGTTCGCGCGCAAAGGAAAAATGAAGGCCAGCGTCTCCATTCTCAATACATTACATTCACGCGGCGATTTCAAGCAGGAAAGTCAGGTAGGCGAAAACCGCGGGTGCGCACGATTCCAGGAATCAAATTATAGGAAAATCGTGCGCGGATACGAATTCCGGAGAAAGCATTAGATCGCTGATATGGTGCGGTAGAGAGGACTCGAACCTCCACGGTATTGCTACCGCCAGCCCCTCAAGCTGGTGCGTCTGCCAGTTCCGCCACTACCGCATTTCACAGACTTGCTGATTATAGTGGAGAGCCGCGCGAATTGCGAGGCTCCCTCGCCAATTTCGCCGACGGGGCCGCACGAAAACCGAGGGTTTTACCCCGTCCTTCCAATCATCCGACCTTGATCGTGGTTTTGCGCGCTACTCACGCTAAATATCTTCACATGCGATGATGCTGTTGTGAACAGAAGGCTCCTAGCAATGCTGCCATTGCTCGCAGTTATTGCCGCATGCAACCGTGTGACGCCAACTACAATTGAGGCACGCATTGGGCGCGCCATAACCGATCGATACCGACCGGCAGCCAGGTGCATCATCCAACTCCGCGAGGTCACGCCGTTCGAGTGGGACAGGATGTTCTATTTCGATTACGTCGTGTCACCTGCTGCACGCCGTAGTGCTGTCGGTTTGCCGTTCGATACCGCAGAGCTTCGGCGTCAGCTCGCTTTCCTTCGCAATGGACAAGTGGTCCGCAACGATTTGCTGCCCACGAATGTTGAGAAACCCGTCGAGAATGAGCTTGATTTCGGGGGTGGCAACGAACCAAATTGGCTGAGTTGCGATAGAGCAGCCCAGTTCGAGGTCACACGTGATTCTTTCGGAACTGGTGTCCTCTTCTTCCAACTCAAGCCCGTTTCACCCAATAGCTGCCGATAATCCCGATAGCGGTCACAATTCGAAAGGTGCTTGTCCCGTCGCACTGGATAGCGCCATACGGACTTTGTGCTGTATACATAGGGATATGACCTTCCTGCGCCGCGTCGTAATGCTCTCTCGCAGCCGCAAATCTTGCCGGTATCCAGCAGCCAAATGGGCGAATTGCACTCTTGGGACCATGCAAGGGTCCATCGCTTTGCTCGTGCTGTTCTCGCTGCTGCATCCGTCGCGAGCCTTTGCGGCGAATCCTGATCAGGACACGGCGCTGACTGGCTCGCGCCAGCGTATTCAGAAATTGGACTACCGCATGACCGGGCGACTCACGCGGGTGGAAGGCAATGGCAAGCGCACGAACTACAAGTTTGTCGCCAAGGCTCATTGGTTTCCCGATGGTCTGCGTCTGCTGTGCGAGATCTCGGGGCCTGGATCAGAGAAGACGCGCCTTCTTTTGCATATGAGCGTGACTGGGCAAGTGACCATCGAGGTGGCGCTTGCTGGTGAGAAGGCCGCTAGCGTGCTGCCATTCAAACATTGGAACGACCCCCTGGTGGGAACCGACTTCTCCTATGAAGACATGGTAGAGAACCAATTCTTCTGGAAGGATCAGGAACTCCTGCCGCCGGAGAAATACGGCGCACGGGATTGCTTTGTCCTGAAGAGCAAGTCCGGCTCTCAGGACCGGACTTACTATGATTCGGCAAGGTCGTGGATTGATCGCGGCATTTTGTATCCTGTACATGTGGTGAAGACGCTTCGCGGCACGGGACAGCAGAAGGAATTCATTTACTATGGGCTGCGGCAGGTCGGCGGCCTTTGGTCTGCCACGCAAGTAGAGGCAAAGCTGCAAGGTAAGCCTGGCTCCTCGATTCTTGTAATCGAAAGAGGCTCGGGAAAAGCACATCTTGAACGCAAGGACTTTGACCTAAGCCATGTCAGCGTTCAAGAAGAGACAGCGAAATAAATCGAATCGCTTAATTAGCCTGTTGCAGGGCCTTGTGCTCTCGCTGCAGCATCCACGTTGTTCGCCTTCATGGCATAAGCTCTTTTTCAGACTTTGCCTGGGTCCCGCGTAGGCCAAACGGCCACCAATTCCAATCGCCGGCAAGTTGCAGTAACGCTGGCCCAACCACCATCCGCACCACTGTCGCGTCAATGAATACCGCCACGGCGAGCGTAAAGCCCAGCATTTGGACGACGAGAAAACTTCCCATCGTGAATGCCGTGAAGATGGCAATCATAATTGCCGCCGCACTCGTGATGAGTCCGGCCGTCCGCGCCAGGCCCT
>Ga0137418_10000971_pt1 | contig 26306 bp, 23 predicted proteins | sample CZODoug3_1_2_16f_FD_122242 | JGI IMG/M metagenome (GOLD analysis project Ga0137418, IMG submission 122242) | Vadose zone soil fungal communities from Angelo Coast Range Reserve, California, USA - CZODoug3_1_2_16fungal (Hybrid Assembly) | ecosystem: Environmental > Terrestrial > Soil > Vadose...
AGAACGCGCGGTCACTCCCGACGCCGCCGACATCGTGCAGCGTCGAGGCATTCGCTCCGCCATCCGCCCCGACGATCAGCGTGATGAACTGCGCTGGACGTCTGCTGGTCGGAATCGCATCGAGGATCTCGCGCGAGAGCGTCTGCTGCTGCTCGACGTTCTGCGTGTCGACCAACGGGGACTCCCCGGTGACCGTGACCGTCTCCTCGAGTGAACCGACTCTCAACTCGGCGCTCACGTTCGCCGTGAAGCCGGTGGTTAGCGCGACACCCTCTCGCTTGACAGTGCTGAAGCCTGGCAAAGCAAAGGTCACGATGTAAGTGCCAGGGCGCAGATCGACGATCCGGTAAAGACCCTGGCTGTCGGTGACGACGGAACGGACTTTCTCGATGAGCGCTGGACTGCTTGCTTCGACCGTGACGCCTGGCATCACGGCGCCGGACGTGTCTCGAACCACGCCGGCGATGCTGCCGCTATCCGCCTGCCCCCACGCGATGGCCGGAACCGACAGAGCAAGGCACGCCAACAGGAACCGCGCGAATCTCGGGTTCATTTCGTTCCTCTCCTTTTCAAGACGCACCCGGAGTGAACGCAGGGCGCCAATAAACACCCGTGCTCGGTATAAGTCAAGGGCGAATCGCGCGCCTCTCCGGACGCCGGGCCGGCCGCGGCGGGAACCCTGCTAGAATCCGCGCGGCACTCGGATTCCCGCCTTTACCCTGAGATCTGTCGCGCGCCGTCCAATCCAATAAGGAGGTTCCCTCGTGGTCAGAACCCTGATCGTGGTCACCATCCTCCTCGCGCTTCCTGCGCTGTCGCGCGCGCAGGACGCGACATTGACCGGCAGCGTCAAGGACTCGTCGGGTGGCGTCCTCCCCGGCGTCACCATCACGGCGCTGCACGAAGCGTCCGGCAACACATTTGTCGCCGTCACCGACAGCGTCGGATCGTTCCGGCTGCCGGTGCGGACCGGCAGCTATCGCCTGTCGCTCGAGCTTCCGGGCTTTGCGACGGTCGTCCGCAGCGTGAACCTGCTGCTCGGGCAGATTGCCGCGCTCGACCTGCAGATGTCGCCCTCGACGGTGCAGGAGTCGGTGACCGTCACCGGCGAAGCGCCGCTCATCGACACGCAGAGCTCCGTGCTGGCGGGCAACATCGACCCGAAGCAGATGCAGGAGCTGCCGATCAACGGCCGGAACTGGATGGACCTGGCGATGCTCGCCCCCGGCAGCCGGCAGAACCAGTCGAGCGGCGTGCCGCTGCTGCGCCAGGGGTATTCGCAGATCAACATCGACGGCCAGCAGGTCACCAACAACTACATCGGCATCGGCGACGACCAGCCACGCTTCTCGCGCGACTCGATCGCGGAGTTCGAGGTGATCACGAACCGCTTCGACGCGACGCAGGGGCGCTCGGCCGGGATGATCGCCAACGCGATCACGAAGTCGGGGACCAACGCCTTCTCGGGCGGCCTCGGCGGCTACTTCCGCGACGCCAAGCTGAACGCGGCCGACAAGGTGCAGAACGTCGTGCTGCCGTACCAGAACCAGCAGATCAGCGCGACGTTCGGCGGGCCGGTGATCAGGGACCGCGTCCACTTCTTCGGCAACTACGAGTACGAGCGTGAGCCGCAGGTGCTCGTCTTCGCCGCCAACGGCGGGCTCGCGGCGTTCAACCGCAACATTCCGGCGCCGCGCACGCAGTACATCTGGGGATTGAAGGGGGACATCCAGTTCTCGCCGAGGAACCGCCTGTCGCTGCGCGGCAACGGGTACGACCAGGAATACCTGTCGGGCGGCGGCGCCACGACGCACCCGTCAACCGCGCTCGAGAACCAGCGCTTCACCAAGCAGGCGCAGGGCGTCTGGACGATGGTGGTGAGCAACCGGATGGTCAACGTCGTGAAGGCCGGCTACAGCAACTTCAACCGCAACAACCATTCGCTCGCCGGCTTCAAGGGCGGACCGAACCCCGACATCCTCGGCATCCCGTCGTTCGGCTGGGGCGCGCCGCCGCGCGTGACCTTCACCGGCTACTCGGTCGGCGCGGTCGTGCAGCACCACAACCAGGACCTGTCGTCCGTGCGTGACGACCTGACGCTCTCGTTCGACGCGCGCGGACGCCACGACATCAAGACGGGCGGCGAGTTCATCTACAACCTCGCGAACCTCGTCGGCTGCGGCAGCCTCTGCACGCCGCGGCTCATCGCGCAGGGCGCGTCGGCCGCCAACTCCGCGGCGCTGCTGCGCGCGGCGTTCCCGGTGTGGGACGACACGTCCACCTGGAACATGAACGCGCTGGCGCCGATCTCGACGCGCTACGAGGCGTCGTTCACCGACATCCGGGGGTTCTTCAGGACGATCCCGCAGGACACGCTCGGCGTGTGGCTGCAGGACGACTGGAAGATGACCTCACGCCTGACGCTGAATCTCGGCGTCCGTTACGACTATCAGAATCACGTCGGGCAGGAGCTGCAGCTCGCGCCGTTCCTCCCGGGTCCGAAGACGAGCGACAGGAACAACGTGGCGCCCCGGTTCGGCGCGGCCTACACGCTCGGCCCGCAGACGGTCATTCGCGGCGGCTACGGGATCTTCTTCGCACAGGGGACGCAGGACGAAGCGCACCAGACGATCCTCTACCAGATCGGCGCGTCGCCGCTCGTCGCCTACGACGGCCGCGCGGATTTTCCGACCAATCCGTTCAACGGCGCGACGCCGACGTTCAGCTCGGTGCTCGCCAACTCCTGCGACTTGAACAACAACCGGCCCGGCTGCATCGTCCGGCAGTTCATTCCGGAGATCAACAGCCCGTTCTGGGAGATGCCGTACAGCCACCAGGCGTCGGTTGGCATCGAGCGGCAGTTCGGTTCGTCGATGTCGTTCCAGTCGAACCTCGTTTTCACGGGCGGACGCAACGAGGAGTTCACTCCGAACGTCAACCTGAACTTCGACCCCGTCACCGGCGTGAACTACAACAACAGCGACGCGAGCCGGCGGCCGCTCTCGCAGTTCGGACCCGTTCAAATGAGCCTCTACAACGGGCGCTCGAACTACCGCGGGTGGGAAAACGGGTTCACGCGTCGCATGCTGAATCATCTGCAGGCGTCTGTGACCTACACGCTGTCGCAGTTCAAGGACGCGACGCACGTCCCGTGGCTCTGGTACATCGACAACGGCCACCTGCAGCGGAAGGACCTCGGCTTCGGGACCGCGGCGGACATGGGCGGTGAATACACGCTGGCGGCAACCGACCAGCGGCACCGCGCGGTGTTCAACGGCATCTACGAGGCGCCGTACGGGCTGCAGGTGAGCGGCGTCTACTTCTACGGGTCGGGTCTGCGCTTCGGCACGTCGGTCGGCGGCGATCCGCGCGGGCAGGCGGCGGGCGGCGAGAACCGGTTCCGGACGACGACCACGCCGGTCGGCGCGGCGGGGACGGTTTCGCCGCGCAACAACCTGGTCGGCTCACCGATTCAGCGCCTCGACATGCGGCTGCAGAAGCACGTGAAGCTGGGGCGCGTGGGCGCGGACGGCATGCTGGAGCTGTTCAACGTGTTCGATCACGCGAACTACGGTTCGTACACCACGCAGGAGAGCAGCGCGTCGTACGGGCTGCCGGCCTTCAACAACAACGTGTCGTACGGGCCGCGGGCGCTGCAGCTGGGATTCAGAGTGCAGTTCTGAGGCCGGGCTACCGGATGAGGCGCGTCGTCGTCGGTCGCGCGAACCGCGCCGCGTCGATCGCGGCGTTCGGCCGGATCTCCTTGACGACCATCGTCACCTGGTTGCGCGTGGAGGTCTTGACCCACTTGAAGGGCCGCTTGACGCCGCCGGCGTCGCGGTAATCGGAGTAGTCGTACTGCGTCGCGACCGGTCCCACCAGGGTCTCGTTCCAGCGCAGCAGCCGGACCAGCAGGCCGGAGTTGTCGAAATAGAAGTTGACGGGCTGCTGGCCGGGATTGCTGCCGCGAAGGATCTGCACCGGCATGTCGTCGATGAGCCCCTTGGTGATTTGCCACCTGGCGAAGGCCTGCCGCAGCCGCGTCGGCGCGATCGCCACGATCGCCTCGATCTTCGCGCCATCGAGGTTGCCCTTGGTCAGCGGAATCGCGGACGGCAGCGCCGCGTTGATGCTGACCTCCCACGCACTCTGCCCGTCGTAGGTCCAGACGCTGTTGCCCTCGGTGCGGTGCGCGACGGTCGCGTACTGCTCCGGCGCCTTCGCGAAAATCTCCACCGGCACTTCCGACAGCCCGGTGTCCCATCCGGCGTAGGTCCCGGTCGCCGTGAAGCTGGTGACCGCGTTCAGCCGCTGCGCGCCGCCGAGCGCGTCGATGTACTTCGCGAACACGCCGTCGATCTGGCTCGGGTTGCTCCCGCTGGCGACGATGAACTCCAGCGAGTTCGGGTTGTCGACGGGATCGCCATACTGGATCGCCATGTTCGGCACGTTCTGCGGCACCGACGTGTTGGTGTGGCACGTCGCGCAGCTCACGCGCTTCTGGTTGCCGAAGAAGTTCCGGTTGATGGTGTTCATCATGCCGACCATGAACCGGGCCTTCTGGATCATCGGCGTCTCGATGGCGAACGCTTCGGGCTTTCCGTCGAGGATCTGCGGCGAGTGACAGCCGGTACAGTCCTTCGACGTGGCGGCGGCGAACATGCCCATCGTGTCGATGAACTCGTCTACGGGAATTCCCTTGAGGACGCGGATGTCCTTGAAGAACGTCTCGGACACCTGCGGGGCCGCGGGCGGCGCGGCGGGTGCGGCCTGGCGGGCCGCGGCGGCGATGCTCGTCGCGCAGACGAGCACCGCCGTCACCATTCCACGATTACGGCCGTTCACCGCTGCCGTCGCCGTAGTCGTGCCAGAAGTCCATCTTGGTACCGTCCGGCAGCGTCCACGTCATAACGTAGCCGCCGTTCGACCCGTCACGGGCGGGGGCGATCATCGCGGTGTAGGTCTTGCCAATCGGGAAGACGCCGGCCGCCGAGACGCCGTTTGCCTTGTACGCGCCCGGGCCCGAGCCCTGGAGCATCCAGGTTTCGACCTCGCCCGTCTTCTCGTTCTTGATGTCGATGTACCAGCGCACGTGCGGGTTGGTCCACTGCACGCGCGTCAGCACGCCCTGGATGGTCTTCGGCGAGTTCTTGTCGAACTCCGCCTGGCTCGCGTGGTGCGCGAGCGCCGGGATGGCGACCGCGATGATGGCCGCGGCGATGACGGTTACAAATGACTTACGCATCGAAAAACCTCCTGCTGGTGTCGCCTGTAGGGGCCGACCTTAAGGTCGGCCCCTACGTATCTTGCGGTATTAGCCCCGCTCCCGGCTCACCATCGGCCGCGGATTCATGATGCACGGCGGGTCCTCGTTATACGGCCCGTTCGTGGTGTTGAGCTGAATGGCGCGCGGTCCAACCGCCCACGGCTCCGCGAGGATGTCCGGATCATACACGGTGTACCCGTAGTAGAGGGTGTTGCCCTCGCGCCGGAACCGCTCGACCACGCGCATGTCCGTCGTGTGGAACCAGCCGGGCGCCGTCGCCACGTTCGCGAGCCACGTCTCGTCGTTGAAGCCGACCGCTTCGACAACCAGCGTGTCGCCCTCCCAGTGCCCGATCGAGTCGCCCAGGTAGGTCTGATCGCGGTCGTCCTCCTTGCCGTGCGGACGCCCGTCGGTGGGCACCACGCGCCACGTGTTGCGCGCGTTGTACATCAGGACCACCTCGCCGGGCAGCTGCACGATCCGGATGGGCGCTCCGATGCGCGGCACGCCGACCGGCGCGCAGAGGAAGGCCGTATCCAGGTAGTTGCCGTGCATGTCGAGGTACTGGACGCGGTCCCAGAATTCCGGCTTGTAGAGCGGCGGGTTCAGGTTGTCGCGGTACCGATCGTCCATCCCCTGATCGCGCTCGGCCCAGGTCGGGTTGCCGTGGCGAGCGTTGTAGTTGCGCGCGAAGATCTTGGTCGCCTTCGCCTTGGCCTCCTCGAGGCTCTCGAACGTGACGCGCTTGCCGTCCTTGTCGAGACCCTGCACCGTGCCGGTGCCGATGCCGCCGCCCCCGCCGCCGCCCCATCGCCCATTCAGATCCGGATGGCCGTCCGCCGTGCGCGGGGTCGCGGGCGCATTCGCCGCGGCCGGTCCCGCGCCGCCGCCACGTCCTCCCGCCGCCGCCGCCGGAATCGCCGGCGGCACGGTGGTCGCGGCCGATGCCGGGTACGCCGCCTTGACGTTGGCGGGCACCGGTACGACGACGTACGGGTTGTAGGTATTGGTGCGTTGGGTGGTGAGGTCTGCCACCGTCGTCCCGTTGCGCTTCTGCGTGGTGCGTCGCGGGAAGAAGACGTCGCTTCGATAGTCGGGCTCGTTCAGCTCCGCGTAGTCCGAGTAGGTCGTTTCCAAGGCGACGGTGCCGACGCGCAGCTCGACGCGGTCGATCCAGTAGCTCAATTGATACTTCTCGCCGCTGTCCATCGTGAGCTCTATGGCGTCGGTCGTGTTCAACGCGACGCGGGCGGTGCCCGTGAGCGGCGCCGGAAGCGGATACGCCAGGTACACGACGCCGCCTTCGAGCGTCACCTTGGCGTTGTTGCCCGCGAGGGTTGCGGCCTTGTACACCGAGTACGGCAGCGACCAGAGCTGCATGAGCCGATCGGTGACGGCGTTCGGGGCCGCGGTGGCGCCGGCGCCCGGCGTCGTCTCGTTCCACGCCATCGCGTTCGCGAGCACCTCGACGTGACGCGCGCCCTGCGCGCAGACGTAGTCGACGCGCAGCGCGGGGACGCTGTAACGGACCTGGCCGCGATAGCTGGCGAGCGTGCACGACTGCCCGTTGACGGTCATGGTGCCGGCCGCGCGCCAGTCCATCGTCAGGATCGCGTCGCGTTCCTCGGTGTCGCGCAGCATGCCGAGCGCGTCGCCGATCCGGTAGAGCGTGTCCTTGACGCTGGGCGCGGTCGTCGGCGCGGGGTTCTTCAGCTGCACGCGCTTCGTGGCGGCGTCGAGGCTTGGCTGAAAGGTCTTCGGAATCCCGACGTACTGCGCCTCGGCGTGACCGAACGTCACGCCCAGGACCAGGACCGTCGCCAGTGCGGTCGTACGCATGGAAGCTCCTTTTAATTGGCTAATTCGCGCGGAGAATACCACTTAGCCGCCATCGATACCACGCTGTATTATGGCGGCCTCACGCGAGGGCCCGATGTCACAGAAGCTCATTCTCGCGCTGCTTGCCGCGGCCGTACTGCTCGCCGTGCCGCACGCGCAAACGCGTCCGCCGGCACGGCCACTGCCACCGGGTACGTTCGCCAAGAACGTCGAATACATCGGCTTCACGAACGTGAACGGACACCTGCCGTTCAAGATCGACATCCAGCAGGTGAACGGCCGCTGGTACATGTACGTCGGCGCGCAGACGGATCGCGGCTGGAGCATCCTCGACGTCACCGATCCCGCCGCGCCGAAGGTCCTCAACTGGATCCCCGGTCCGAAGAACACGCGCAGCGGCGAGCTCGACATCGCGGACGGCAAGCTGATCACCGCGGCCGAGCGGTCGCAGATGGGCGGCGACACGGATCCGAACGCGCCATGGGACGACGGCATCGTGATCTGGAGCCTCGCGGATCCGGTCCACCCGATGCGTCTCGGTCAGTGGAAGACCGGCGGCCTCGGGACGCATCGCAACGCGTATTTCGGCGGCCGCTACGTGCATACCGCCGCGGCGGTGCGCGGCTACTTCGGGCAGATCTACGTGATTGTCGACATCGCCGATCCGGCGCACCCGGTCGAGGTCGCGCGATGGGGGCTGCCCGAGCTGAGGCTGAAGGATCCCAACGCGCAGAACGCGGCGTACCCGCACGGCCACGGCCTGCACGGACCGCCAATCGTCGTCGGCAACACGGCCTACCTGCCGTTCGGCACCAAGTTCGTGATGCTCGACATCAGCGACATCAGGCATCCGAAGGAGATCAGCGAGCTGACGTTCGATCCGCCGTTCCGCGGGCTGTTCGCGGTGCACACCGCGCTTCCGTTCCCGGCGCGCAAGATCGTCGAGACCAATTCAGAGGCCAATTGCGAGGACGGCCCGAGCCAGGCGTCGCTCGTCGACGTGGCGGACCCGAAGAACCCGAAGGTGATCTCGTACTTCCCGCCGCCAGTGCCGCCGGCGGAGGCGCCCTACAGGAACTTCTGCGAGAAGAGCAACGGGTTCGGCGCGCACAACGTCAACATGCTCTTCCACAACCCGTTCGTCGATCACGCCGACACCATCGTCTACATGACGTGGGTGAACGCGGGACTGCACGTCTACGACATCGCGGACGCGCGCCTGCCGAAGGAGATCGGCTACTTCATCCCGCCCGATCCGCCGCGCGTCGCGGGCGCGCCGCCGCCGCCGGCGAAGTGGGTGACCGACTCCGCCGACGTCCTGGTCGACACGCGCGGCTATATATATCTGTCGGACCGGCACGCCGGGATTTACATCCTCAGGTACACAGGCCCGAAGCCCGGCCCGGCGATCCCGTTGCATCCGAGCGGCGCGACCAATTGAGCCGTCACCTCGCCAAGACCGGTTCGGCTTCCGCGATCACGTTGGATGTCGCGAGCTGATCGATGGCGCCACCGTCGTAACCAAGCTCCTCGAGAATTTCCCGATTATGCTCCCCGAACCGCGGCGGCGGTCCCTGCAGCTCGCCGGGCGTGTCTGACAGCTTCACCGGGATCCCGACGTAGCGCAGCGGGCCGTACTCCGGGTGGGTGAGCTCCCGCACCATCTCGCGAGCGTGGATGTGCGGGTCCTCGAGCACTTCGGCGACCGTGTTGATCGGCCCGACGGGCAGCTCGTACTTCGCGAGCAGCTCGAACGCTTCGGCCCGCGTGATCGTCTTCATCGCCGCGCCGAGAATCGCGCGGAGCTCCTGGTAGTTCCTGAGCCGCCCGGCCATCGTGTTGAACCGCTCGTCGAACGCGAGATCGGGGAAGCCGAGCGCGCGGCAGAAGTTCTGCCACTGCTTCTCGTTGGCGGCGCCGACGTTGACGAAGCCGTCCTTCGTCTCGAACGTTTCGTACGGGACGATCGACGGATGCCGCGTGCCCATCCGCTTCGGCGACGTACCGGTCGCGAAGTAGCTCATCGCCTGGTACGTGAGCGTCGAAATCATCCCGTCGAGGAGCGCGATGTCGATCCGCTGTCCCTTGCCGGTGCGATGCCGCGCGAGCAGCGCCAGCAGGATCCCCTGATACGCGTACATGCCGGCGACGATGTCCGCGATCGACGCGCCCACTTTCACGGGCTGCCGGTCCGGCTCGCCGGTCAGATCGACGATCCCCGATTCACCCTGCGCGACCACGTCGTAGCCGGGACGATTGCGGTACGGCCCCGTCTGGCCGTAGCCGGAGATCGACGCGTAGACGATGCGCGGGTTGCGGCGAGAGACCGCCTCGTAGCCGAAGCCAAGCTTGTCGAGCACCCCGGGGCGGAAGTTCTCGACGAGCACGTCCGCGCGATCGACGAGCTTCCAGAGCACCTCCTGGCCGCCCGGCGATTTCAGGTTCAGGCCGATGCTCCGCTTGTTGCGATTGATCGACAGGAAATAGCTGCTGATGCCGTTGACGAACGGCGGACCCCAGAGGCGCGTGTCGTCGCCGCGCGGCGGCGGTTCGACCTTGACGACGGTCGCGCCCATGTCGCCAAGCATCATCGTGCAGAACGGACCGGAGAGAATGCGTGAGAGATCGAGTACGAAAATGCCGTCCAGAGGAGTCACGGCTTGATTAAATCACGTGCCCCCGTCAAAACCCGGCTGTGATGGATTTACGCCGCTTCGATCTCCAACGGTGTAACGGCGTCGCAACGTTCGAGATGGTGCACGGTCTGCTTCATCTCAAAGAGGGTGGCGAGCGTGTAGACGACCGCGTTCACCCCGAGGTGCGTTTCACGGCGGTAACACCACGCCGCCATGTTGTACGCCGCCATTGTGGCCGCGAGAATGCCGCCCAGTGCGTGGAATGCGCCCTTGACCGCCTCGTTTTCGCCGCTCTTGCAGAACGTACGAACCATGGACACCCCTCCAGGGATAGGCCCCACCTGCGCTCGATCGCGCGTCGGGGGAAGGCCCGCCGTGCGCGGTGCGCCTCGGCTTGGCAAGCGCACCGCAGAGGTGTGCAATTGGAATGCCGCGGCTGGGTTCTTTGCCTGAAAGGCTACGCGCGTCCGTTTGTCGGCAGATGTCTCGCGACAACGGTCGCGATGTAGTCCGGATCTACGGGTTTCCGGATCACCGCTTTCGCGTGCGTGATCTGACCGATGTCCGCGCCGGTGACGACGACCACCGGAATGCTCCGTGTCGAAGCCCGCGCCTCGAACTCGCGGAGCACGGTCCACCCGTCGACCTGCGGCAGCATCAGGTCGAGGACGACGACGTCGGGCCGGTAGTCCTCGACGACGCGCAGCGCGGTAAGGCCGTCGGCGGCGCGCATGACCGAGAGGCCGTTCAGCGTCAGCGCGGTGCAGTACATATGCGCGAGCGGCGCATCGTCTTCGACAACCAGCACGCGCGGACGTGAAACCATCGGCGTCAGTCTACTGGAATCTTTCCACCACAAAGCTCGGGCGTAGCGCTGCTATTTACAATTTCGCCACATGGTCGAGGTAGTCGCTTACGCGTCCTGATCCAGGACCTTTGTCAACCCGCCGACAGGACCATGGTCCTTGTGATGCTTTTCGATTTCGACCATCGTGGCGTGCAGCCGGTCGATGTGCTCGTGCAGGCGAGCCGTGTGCGCGCGCAGGGCGGTGAGGTCGCCCGATCTGTGCAGCGCCTGCGTCTTGCGCACAAGGTCGGCGTGCTCCTCCTGCAACTGCAGCCACTCGGCGCGCAGCGCGTCGGCTTCTGCCTCTCTCATCGCGTCCTCGCCGCCTTTCCGCAACTTCGATGACGCCGGCTATCGACGTTCAGTGTATGCCCGTCCACCGCGCGTCGCATGACAAGGGTACCCGGTGCCGGCGATGCGCATCAGCCGGGCCGCGAAGTCATCTCTCCGCGCGTCATAAGTCCGCGGCCGGAACGCGACTCGTTACGCCGGTGCCCGGATCTTCGCGCGCCCGGCCGATCGCAGCTGCCTGAACGCGCGTTCGACTCGCGCTCGACGTGAACGTGTGCGCCTCGCGCGCCACTGAATACTGGTCGGGCAGTATTGCGGAGGACCGGCGCCGTCGGCGATACTGCGACACCCCCCAGTGCCCGGTTCGTGGTTGTCGTTTCTGGTTTCGTGGCTCGTTGGCCCGTTCGTGCGGTGTGCGTATTGCGGCCAATGGGGCGCTTCGCTCGAGGCTGATCGTGTGCTCGATCGCTTGTTCTGGCGATGCCGCGTGTGCGGCCATTCGCGCCGGCGGCGATCGTCCTCGAGGTCTCGACGCTACGTGCGCAAGCACATCTGACGCGCGGCGCGTCTTGCGCGTGCAGACGAGCGCGTTACACTTGTGCGCCGCGGTTCGAGCCCGCCGCCGCACGATCGCGAGTGGACCTCACCCGGACGCGAATGGCCGTCGCGCGCGAATACGTCTTCCGTAACAAGTTCAAGGCAGTCGCCGCCGCGCTGCGGTCGGCGCGCGGCACGCTGCTCGACGTCGGCGCGCGCGACCGCGGCCTCGCGAAACATCTTGACGCTCGACACCTGTCGTACTTCTCCGCCGACGTCGGCGAGGGCCACGACTTCCAGATCGACCTCGAGCGGCCGCTCGAGGTTCCCGACGCCAGGTTCGATCACGTCGTTGCGCTCGACGTGCTGGAGCACGTCGAGAACATCCACGGTGCGTTCCACGAGCTGGCGCGCATCGCCAGGGTCGGCGTCGTCATCGCGCTGCCGAACGTGGCGACGCTCTCGCGGCGCCTGCGGTTTGCGCTGACCGGCGGGCTCGGCACCGACAAATACGATCTGCTGACCGACCATCAGGGCGATCGGCACCGGTGGCTGACGACGCACCGGCAGGTCAACGCGTTCATCCAGGCCAACGCGCAGAAGGCCGGGTTGCGCGTCGAGAAGATCATCGAGGAGATGGACGGGCACGCCGCCGGCCGGCTCGTCGGCTACGGCCTGACGAGGCTGCACCTGATTCCCGCCGGATGGGTCAGCGGGAGATCGATTTTTTTCATGACTCACGTCCGGCGCGAGACACGAGACTGACGCGCGTTCGAGAATCGAAAATCATCTCGCGCGTCGAAAGGCCGCGAGCTCAGGCTCGACCGCCAATCGCCGAGTGAATGTGCGTCGACGTGCGTGGCGGCGGCCTTGCACGCCGCGGGCACGGAACACGGCACGGCACCTCGGCTGCTTCGGCAGCCGCCCCCTCCCCATCGGATTTCCGAGCGCCACGCCGTCGTGGGATCCGCTTCCCGATCCCTTGCCAACAGAAGACCAACTCATAGGCTGAAAAGGAGGCCAAAGATGAAACGGAATTGTGTCTCGTCCGGCGCGGTGCTGCTCCTGCTGGGCGTCCTCGCAGGATCGGCGCACGGCCAGAGCGCGGTGCTCTCCGAGACGACGTGGGGCGGCTTCGGCGTCGATGCTCCAAGTGGAGTCGCCGTCGCGGTTGACGGCAGCTCGTACGTGACGGGCATCACCGACAGCTTCACAGTCGATCAATTCGGCAGCCCATCAGCCAAAATCTTCCTGGTGAAGTTCACGGCGGGCGGATCGATTGCCTGGCAGCGGATCTGGAATGGCGACACCGTCAGGATCGGCATCCGCGGACCCGCGGTCGCCCTCGATGCGGGCAAGCTGCCCGCTGACCCGAGCGACGACTCGATCTACGTGACGGGCCTGACGACCAGCGGCGGAAACGACGCGGTCCTCTTGAAGTTCAACGCGCTCGGCAACCTGGTCTGGCAGCGGAGCTGGGGCGGCCTCGCGGGCGAAGAGAGCAATGCGGTGGCGACGGCCTCTGACGGGTCTGTCTACATCGCCGGTCAGACGTTCAGCTTCGGCGCGAGCGGCGCAGGTCTCTTCGTCGTCAAGTTCGACGCTGCGGGCACGATGATCTGGCAGAAGGTCTGGGATGGATCGGCCGGCGTCGGCGCGCTCGCCGTCGCGACCGACGGCAGCCTGTACGCCGCGGGCACGGCGTCGAGAGGTGGATCGCTCGGGCAATTCGATCTCATCGCGCTGAAAATCACACCCGCCGGCGCGTTGACGTGGCAGCGCGCGTACACGGCAGGCGATGTCGCGGACCCGCGCGGCGGAATGGCCGTCGCGTCCGACGGCTCGGTCTACATCGCGGGCGCTCTCCAGGCACCCAAGATGGGCTTCGTCCCCATCAGCGCCCTCATCGTGAGGCTCAGCGCGGCCGGCACGCTGCTGTTCGACGGGCAATGGGCTGGCAGGACCGGCAGCGAGACGGCCGCCGGGATAGCGGCAGCCCCGGACGGCTCGGTCTACTTCGCCGGAACGACGTCCAGCTCCGGCGTCGGTGGTCAGGACGCGTTCGTCGTCCACATGCTTCCGAGCGGAAAGGTGGCGGGCGCGGCGACGTGGGGAGGGACCGGGTTCGATGAAGGCGACGGTATGGCCGTGGCCGCCGACGGGAGCGTCAGGCTCGCGGCCATCGCGCAGGCGCCGCCGTATTCGCTGCTGCCCGCGAGCAAGCGTGTCTCGAATGTGAAGGGGACTCTTGCCGCTGCGGCCGCCACCTTCGGCGACGCGTTCGGGACCGCGGTCGATCCGGGCGACGTCGCGACGACGCCGGCTGGAAGCACGACCTTCGCCGGAAACGTCGATGCCGCGCTCGTCAGGCTCGCGCCCTGAGTGCTAGAACGCCACCATGTAGGTCATCTTCGCTACGAGGGCGCGGTCCAGCAGGCCGCCGGTCGTTGAATCGCGCCGCTCGTTGAACACCAGGAAGAAGTCGCTCAGGTGGTGGTGAATGAGGTTGAAGCGCAGGTTCGAGTTCCACTCCCGCGCGTCGGTGTTGTATTGCAGCAGCGCGTTGGCGAACGCGATGGTCGAGAATCCATATTCGACGCGCGCCGTAATCAGATCGGTCGTGTAGCGGCCGGCGCGAAGCTGGATCTGATTCCGCGACTCGCCAATCGAGGCATTGAGCCGGCCGCCCAGGCGCACGGCCGCGCCGGCGCCGTATGACTGCTTGTGGCCGTCGTAGAAGTCGCCGGCATCCACGCGGCTGTTCACCGAGAAGGGCGCCGCGCCATTGGTGCGCCAGGTGGCGTGCCAGTCGTTGAACTCGTATCGGCCCACGGGAATGACGATGCCGCGCCGCCGGTTGATCGCGAACGGTGCGATCAGGTTCTCGGTCGTCGGATCGACGCCGAGCTCGCCGCCGCTGCCGTCCTGAAGATTGATGCTCATGTGCGCGCCGATCAGCCGGGATTGCAGTTGGCCGGTCAGCCACGACACGTTCGTGACCCCGAGATGCGGAAACAGCTCGCGCAGCCACTTCGAGAGGCGCGTGGGCCGGAAGCGCGCGCCGTACGTGCTGTCGAACTTGGAGACGCCCGTCCGCGGCACGAACCCCATCTCGTCGTTGAACCGCTCCCCGATCCGGACGTAGGTGCCTTGCAGCTCCCAGCGCCGGTCGCGGTAATGGAGGGTCGCGTTGCCCATCGATTCGCCGCCGGCATTGGCGACCGCTGCCACCGGCGAGAACGTCCTGGCGAGGGCGAGGTTGACGTCGAGGCTGTCGAAGAACCGGAAATTCGCGTCGGCGCCGACGACGCGGTTGTAGGCAGGTCCGTTCGCTTCCTTGTTCAGCGCGATGACGCCGATGTCGGAGTTGGCCAGCACGTTCCGGCGAAGCCTCAACGCGGTGAAGTTGGTGGCGGGTGAGGCGTCCTCGCTCCGCTGCTCGATGTTGAGGAGGCCCACCGCGTAGGGGCCGGCGCGGCCTGTCAGGCGCGTGCCGCCCCCGATCGGAATCGACTCGCCGTTGCCCGACAATCCGATGCGGCGGCTGAAGAACAGGATCGCGTCGGTCTGCCGCCCGCTCGTCAACCCGCCGCCGCCGAAGACGACGCCGCGCCCCTGCCCGAACTGGAAGATGCCGGAGTTCTCCAGGAAGAAATCGCGCTTCTCGGGAAAGAACAGGCTGAAGCGCGTGAGGTTCACCTGCTGCTCGTCGGCTTCGACCTGCGAGAAGTCGGTGTTGACCGTGAAGTCCCACGTCAGGCCGCTCGTGACCCCGTACTTGACGTCGAGACCGACGTCCGCGTCGGTGCCGACGTTCACGCCCGTTGACTCGCCGGCGCTCCCGAGCACGTACGGCTTGATGCGGATGTCGTTGCCCGGCCGCACCCCGCGCAGCCCCGCGAGCGTTCCCGCCAGCGAGACGCGCTGCAGATCGTAGATGCGCGGCAGCGGCGCCCAGAAGCTGTCCTCGTTGCGGCGGCGGATCCGCCGCTGGAAATTGACGCCCCAGGTCTGCTCGTCGGCGCTGCTGAACCGCAGCGTCCGGAAGGGAATCGCGATCTCCGCGTACCACCCGTCCTGCGTGATGCGCGTCTCCACGTCCCACAGCGCGTCCCAGTTCTCGTTGGTCTCGCGCCCCTCGTTGATCGTCTGCGCGTCCCACTTCGCCCCGTGCGCGTTGGTGGCGAACATGTAGCCGTTCCGCTCGTCGTGGAACGTGTCCAGGATGATCTCGAAGTCGTCGCCGGACTCGCGGTTGAAGTCCTTCGCCAGCTCGCTCGTCAGGATGTTGAGCGGCTCGCGGTCGTGCGCGAAGACGCCGAAGTACAAGTTGGTGGCGTCGTACAGCACCCGCACGTCGGTGTCTTCCGTGGCGGGCTCGCCTTCGCGCGGATCGCTCTGGATGAACCCGTGCGCCACCGGCGCGCGGGCCCAGTCCGCCTCGTCGAGCGCGCCGTCGACCCGGATCGGTCCGTCGGCGCGCACCGCGGGGAGCGTGCGTTCGGTGCGGGCGGTCGTGTAGTCGATCTGGCCCGCCTCGCCGCCCGGCGCCCACAGCAAGGAACCGAGCAGGAGCGCCGCGGCCGCACGGATGCGGACCGACACGCCTACGAAGACGCGGGCCGATGCGCCTTGAGGAACGAGTGTATCTGGCGCACGGCCAGCGGAATCCGCTCCTTCGGCTCCTTCCACGGGAACATGCTGACCTCGGCCTTCGGCGCGAGCATCGCCGCCTCCATCGCGACCTTGTACGGATGCGCCGGGATGTCGTCCGGCAGGATCAGCACGGGCGTCTGGCAGCTGCGCACGAAGTCGCGCGACACCGTGAAGACGAAGTCGACGTTCTTGTACATCTTCGTCAGGAACCTGTCGACCATCTGCGTCGTGATCTCCGGCCGGCGCTTGACCAGTTCCGGACCCCAGCCCGACATGTTGGTGTCGTAGTTGAGCGTGGGCATCTCCGGCCGCCAGCCGCTCGGCTGCGCCAGCACCGCGGCGACGACGCGGTTCGGCGCGCGCTCCAGCAGGTTCCAGATGAACGGGCCGCCGATGCAGAACCCCATCACCATGAACTTGTCGATGCGCAGGTGATCCAGCACGCCGAGATGATCGTCGGTGTAGGCATCCCATGGACGGTCGATCTCGAGCGGGCCGGACGACTGCCCGTTGGTGGCGTTGCGCAGGTCTGACGCGATGCAGCGGTACTGGCCCTTGAAATCCTCGATCGCGTCGAACGGATTTTTCAGGCCGGCGATCGTCGAGTTCAATCCGCCGCCGGCGATCAGCAGCAGCGGGAAACCCGAACCGTGCTCTTCGTAGTGGATTTTAACGGGGCCCTTTTCATAGAAGGACATGGCAACTCCTTGTCCCTGCTGCTGTGCGAATACGCGGTTGGCCGCGGCCATCGCCGTCGCCGCCGCGCCTGTTTTCAACAACTTGCGTCTGGTCGGATCCATAAGGCGTCCTCGGCGGCCTACTCTACGCCAAAACCGGATGTGCCGACTTGAAACATGAGACACGGCACGTTCGGCACGTGGCTGCACAGTTCCGCGTCGCCGTGTTCACCGGCGCGCCCCGCCGGCCCTGCCGTGTCGCGTCGCGGAGCAGAGGCGCCCCGCCGCGCCGCCGCGCCCGGCAGCGGCCGCATCGCCCCAAGTCATTGAAACACTGGCGGTAGCAGCCGCAAATCCCCTGAGCGGCCGCTCGGGTACGTCCCTTGCGGCAAGGTTGGACGTATGGCTCATCTGCGTGTCCCTGCATTGATCGGCGCTGCCGCGATGGTGAGCGTCCTGGCCGCGCGGCCTCACGTCCCCGCGAAGCTCGATGTCACGCTGAGCACGTGGGCGAAACATCCGACGACACCCTTTGTCCGGACGCTGATTCACGTGCGGCCCGGGACCGTCGCGCAGATCGCGCGGCAGTTGGCGAATGTCTCGCGGCCGCTGGGAGTCGAGAGCACCGCCGACTCGATGGTCGCCGACCTGTCGCCGGCCGGGCTCTTTGCCGCGAACCTCGATAGCAACGTCGTCCGGCTGTCCGTCGATTCCGCCGTCAAGCCTGGAATTCCGCGGCCCGGCGATCACCAGGCGAGGACGCTACGAGTGGCCTCCGGTATTGCGGGTCCCGATTCCGAGGCTGGTCTGCGGAACGTCGTCGGCGAATTGGCCAGGTAACGCGCTCCACACGAACTGGGATTCCCGCCGCTTCACGATCCACTGATCGTCCCGGGCCGTCACCGGACGATCCCCGCGAAACACGCGCACCCCGAAGCTCGACGCCGTCGGCATGCCGAGGTCCACCCATCGATGGATCAGCCGCAGCAGGCGCTCGGTCGCCTTCGCATTACCATAGGAGATGAGCTCGTCGTTGCGCGCGAGGACGAGAGAGGCGCTGTCGGCGTCCCACAGTCCCCAGTAATGGTGCTCCCTTGCCGCGCCGTCCGTTTTCGCCGTCTTGAAGACGCGGAACGACGGTTCGGTCACGCCGAGAAACGAACGGATGCCGGCCGTCTGCCACATGAACCACTCGCGCCCTTTTCCGCCCCACCAGAAGGCTCGTCGTCCGACTTCCATTTCTTTCAACGCGCTCCATTGCGGGAGCGCTTCGACGGGACCCGGATCCAGGGTGTCGACCTTGTATTTGCCGGTCAGCTGCACGAACCCGCAGGGCATCGCGTATCTAGACTCGAAGTGGTCGTCGACTTTTTCCAGCAGGAAGAGGTTGTCGCCCCCGCCCGCATCCTTGATGACGACGAGCATCAGGCCGCCCGGCCGGATCTGGTCGTAGAGCGGACGCGGAAGATCGTAGGTTCCCGCGGTGAAGATGATGCGATCGTACGGCGCGCGCTCGGCGTACCCGTCGCCGCCGTCCGCGCTGACGACGAGGACGTTCGTGACGTCGAGCTCCGCGATCGTCGCGGCGGCGCGTGCCGCGACTTCCGGGATGATCTCGAGCGTGACGACGCGGCCCGACAGTTCCACCAGGCGACCGATGAGCGCGGCGTTCCACCCGGAGCCGGCGCCGAGCTCCAGCACCGCGTGCCCCGGGCGAACCTGCAGCAGGTCGAGCATCCGGAGCACGAACGACGGCTGCGAAATCGTGGAGGGGACGTTGTTGTCGTCGTCGCCGAACAGCGTCAGCGGATTGTCGGCGTACAGCGTCGCGAGATGCTCCGTCAGGTTGCTCGCATCGACGTCGCGCCACTCTTTGCTGGCGCGCTCCCGGTAGTGCCGGACGAACAGGTGCCGGGGAGTCGCGAGGAACGCCCGGACGGTCGCCTCGCTGATGGGCGTGTCCTGGTACGTCTGCTGCGCCTGGTCGAGGAGCTGGCGCTGATACTTCGAGACCAGATCATCGGGCATCTTCGTGACGTCGGACGACATTCTCCCTCCAGCTCTGGAAGCGAGCTTCTCGACTCGCATCTGTTCTTCTACGTCCGAGAAGCCCACTATCGTGCCGCGCCCGACGACGAGCCGCCGCTGAAAACTGCGGCGATGGCGATGGCCGTGCCGAGACCACCGATCACGACGAACGCGGTGAGCACGACGCGAATCACGAAACCGTCGCTGGAGCCATCGACCGACCTGGTACCGTCGCCGGCTCGTTGATCATCGATCGAACGGCAGCATCGTGCCGCCGAGACACAAGAAGGGGATCCTCGCACCACGGGATTCACGGGTCAACGACGGCGCCGGCCTGCGGGCTTGCGTAGGCCGGGTCCTTTTGGACCCGGCGGCCAAGAGGTCGGCTCAGCAACCGAAAGCGGAGCCGGTGCTGCCGCGATCGGAGCAATCTGCGGCCACAGTCCACATGATCACGGACGCAGCTACGTAGACGGCCGCTTTGGCCCACGGTCGCCGCCGAGCAGCTTGATGCCCGCGACCAATTGAAGCAGCACGACGGCGGCGACGAAGATGGTGTTCAGGATGGACTCGATGCCTCGGTTCTGACGGATCTCGGCGACGACGATGACGAGCGCGATCACCGCGCCCACGATGAACACCCATCCAATCGGACTTCCCGGGCCTCCGGGCTTTCTCTTCAAGTACGGAGGAATCCGGCCGCCGGTGTAGTAGCCGGGGTCATACCGATGTTCGATCCACTCCGTGTAGTCCGGGGCAGGATCGGGCGGCGGGCCGGGGAAGTCACGTCTGCGGCGCGTCATCAGCGAGAAAGTCCACAGCGATCCTGCCGCGGCAAGCAATCTTGCGGCAAGGTCAAGCGGTCACTAAGGCATGAGCATCCGCAGCCACCGCATCAGCATCGACGCGATGAAGAGCAACAAAGCGAATGCGGGCAGACCGAACGCGAGCCACATCTCGGCGCGATGCTTCCGGTCCACGATGTCAGTCTACCGCTCCGTTATGGCGGACAGCCTTCGCGTGGCCATGGGGAGCGGAGGCTGGCAGACTCGCGTCGGTGCGAGAGAAAAGTGTCTCTAAAGAGTCTATTCGGGGAGCAGGCCACAACGGTCAGTTTGAAAATGGCCCTCGCGGCCTGAGAACCGACCACAGGACGAGAATCGCCACCAGCAGGAACGCCAACTCCGGCAAACCGATTCGGGGCAGGCCCATCGTCGCAGCCCGATCATCGCACGGTGTCGAAGGCAGCCTAGGGTGGGCATCATCCCGGCGACCATACAATGCCCTGGCGCTGACGCACCGCCTGCACCGTGCACGCGGACGTTGCCGCCCAGAGGTCTGGATGCATCATCCATTGATCCACGCGCACCGGCCGCGGCCTGTCGAGCGGCCGCCGGGATTCGACGTCGGATTTCTCGGCACGCTGACCAGGCGAAGCTTCGTGGCAGGCATGCCTGGAGAGTTCGCGCCATTCGACGCGTCTACCTTCACGCCCGATTACCCGGCCTTCGACGAGGAATACTTCGAGTGGATCGCGCTGCTGGAAGCGGTGGCCGAAGCGCGTGAACAATTCGTGTTCATCGAGTGCGGCGCGGGCTACGGCCGCTGGTGCGTTCGCGCGGCGCTGGCCGCGCGCCATCTGACCTTCCACTGCACCGCGGTCGAGGCCGAACCGACACACTGCCATTGGATCGGCGAACACCTCGCCGACAACGGCATCGACCCCGCCGACCACGAGATCATCTGGGCCGCGCTCGCGGCCAGGCCAGGGTTTGTCCCGTTCGCGATCGGCCGGTCCGATGCCTGGTACGGGCAGGCGATCCGGAAACGCGCCCCCGAACCGTTTCCCGACGCCCGTGCACGGCGAACACTTCGCATGCACTCCGTCAGCGGCTTGCCCCCCCTCGCATCACCCGCCACCGACACCTCTATGTGGATTCTGGCCACCACGCTGATGGACCTCATCGCTCCGTACCAGCGTGTTGACGTGATCGACCTCGACGTGCAGGGCGTGGAAGCCGCCGCGCTCGCCCCCGCGATGAAACTGCTCACCGACCGCGTGCGCCGCGTCCACGTTGGCACGCATTCACGCCCGATCGAGGCCGACCTTCGACGGATGTTTCTCAAGCATCGGTGGACGCCGCTCGCCGACTACCCTGGTTTCGCTACAGCGTCGACCCCGTATGGCGAGATCAGGTTTTCCGATGGAGCGCAGACGTGGCTGAACCCGCGGGTCGACGAGCAATGAAGCGTCCGGCTGCCGTCGTCCTTGTCAGCGTCTCTGCTCCACGGTCGTAATAGCCGTCATTGCAGTTTCGGCGACGGACACCTGAGGACCGGCAAGGTCTCTACAGCAGGAAGTCGAAAAGGTTCGCGATTGGCATCTCCAGCAGAAAACGGATCCGGTGCGTCAGCGGAGAGCTTCCGAGGAGGGCCGAACGCTGCACGATCGTGCCGCGCTCGATGACTGTGCCGGAGGCGGCTTCGCGCGCCGCGATGCTCGCCAGCACCTCGGCCGCGAGATCCTTTTGCCCACGGCACACCAGCATCAGCTCGGAATTGAGATTGGCGGAGCGTGGATCGATGTTGTACGTGCCGAGCAGCGTGGTTTCGCCGTCGATGACGCCGCGCTTGGAATGCACGCCCCACCGCGGCGTGCCGCCGCGGAGATTGGTGCTCTGCGGGGGTAGAGGCGCTCCGCCGTACGCGGCGAGCGTGAGGCCGGTATCGGCCAGTGAGCCGAGCCGCGGATAGAGCGCGGCAACGGCATACGAAGCGTCGGTGGAGGCGAGGCTGTTGGTCAGCACGCGGACACGGACGCCCCTCTTGTGCAGGTCTTCGAGCACGGCGTACGTGCCGCCGCGGTCTTGAGATCTTGGCGGAGCGATCCGCCCCGATCGCTTCCAACATCGAGATGTTGGAGGCGATCGACTTCCTCGTGGGGCAGCTACCAACCGATCTCCTGGCCAGGAAGAAGATCATCCGCGACGAGATCGCCCGCCTTGTCGGTGCTGCTCTGACAGGCGAACGGGAGCGCCTTCGAGGGTTCGACGCGACGAGGAAGGACTGCGAGGCCCTATTGAACCGTGCGAGGGCTCACACAGGCTCAGGTCAGCCGTCCTTCATGGTGGAGCAGAGGCTCACCAGGGGTCAGTGACCCACGATGTCACGCCCCCCAGCGTATGACTGCGCATCCAATGACCCGAGCGATGAACGCCTTGCCTGCTGACAGTAACAGGAGGCAAGGAAGGCGCGCGGAGCGTTCTTCACACCGCAGCCGATCCCATCGTTCCCTCGTGCAGTGGGCCGTCCGCCAAGTGATGGGTGCGTGCTGTCATTGCAATACCTGTCCCGGCAAGTCGCACTTTCCACTCGTGAGTGGCGGGACATGCATTCGTGTCGATGATCGTCCAGTGGTTCATGCGGACGCGTCCGGCGCGGTCGGCGTTGCGAGCGTTCAAGTTGATCTAAACGGAATTGCGGCGGACGGTTTATTCCTTGGACCTCCGCTGCGATCGAGGCCACGGGAGCCCGCGGCTGACGCCAACGCGGCTCCCGTCGCCCACGTCTTTTCGCGAGGTAGCGACGCCCGCCGCGACGCGCCTAGTGCCTCGGAATGCTGGAGATAGGTTTCGATGGACGCGACGACAATCCTTGCCTCCACCGTGACCACTTCAAGCCCGGCGATCGACACACGCACCCATGCGTCAATGACGATCCCCTTGTCCAGGACGCGGTCGAGGACGTCAACGAGGGTGGCGCCGCCAGACGATCGTTCAAGGCCCACATGGCTCCCTTCGGCTAGCGGCGTTTCTTCGGTTTGGGTCTCGGTGTGTCGTCGGCCTCGGCGCGCGGCATTGTGACGCGAACGCCACCTAAGAATTGTGAAAAGTCGTCCGGCGCCCGCGCCGCCTTGGTGGCGCGAACCGTTTCCGCGGAACGCTGCGAGATCAGGAAGTTAGCGGTGATCGCCGGAAGGTCGTAGACGGCACCTGGAATCAGACGACTCAGGCTGATGCGATCCACGACGCCGACCAACGGTTTCAAAATCCGGACACGCATCCATGGGTATATGGGCTCCAAGTCGAACGAAAGATATAGGGGAGTTTTCCGGAGGCGCCGTTAGAGTCGCGCGCGAGCAGCGAAGAACGCGTTCAGGCGGGTGTAACCCAGTTGCCGCGCTTCCTGGTAGAGGCCCAAAAAGCGGCGCCACCGACGCAGCATCATCAGTGGGAGCGCTGTTTTCTGACTCGGCGGCGAGTTTTGTCTTCCACTTCGCTGATCGTCGGCCGGTTCACGAACGACAGCACTTCGGCGACCGCGTCGAGGGGCACAACGAGCGCGGGGGCGTGGGATTCCACCGGAACGGCCCATTCCTCCGCCAACAGGTAGTTCCCGAGCGTGGTGCCGACGTCGTAGGTCAGGCCGCAGATGAAGCGGTCCAACTGTATGCCGTCAATACTCCCAAATATCGATTTTGTAATACGGACACGCATGGCGGAACTCAAAAACCTAGGACCGCCGGCTGCGAACCAAATTCTGTTCCATCTTTACCTCCTCGCCGCGCAGATCGTGTCCTCGATGCCACCGCTCCCGCCGCAAGAAGCGGCGCGGATCCTGCGCGCGAGCCATTCGCCCGAGGGCATGAAGTACGACTTCTCCTGCCAGAAAGTCTGTCGCACCCATCGCGTAAACGGAAGTGAGCTCTGGACGCTGACTGTCCAGGCGAGGGATCTGCCGCTCGGTTTCAAGTACGGGCCGAACGCGCGATTCGCGGAACTCGATACGAAGGCCGCGAAGGACATGCTCGAAACCCTCGAAAACAATCCGGGCTCATTCATCTTCAAAAACAACGGCATGATGGTTGTTGCCGAATCGATCAAGTCGGAGGGCACCGACGTGTCGATCGTCTGCAACGAGTCCGAGCCTGAGGTCGAGGATGCGCCTGGGCACGGCGTTCTGAACGGCGGTCATACCTACAAGGTCCTGCAGCACGCGCTCCAGTCGAAGGACGCGAAGTTTCAGAGGGTCGCGGACGAGGCATTCATCACATTGACGGTGGGCATCGGGATTCCCGAGGAGGAGATCTGGCAGATCTCTCGCGCGCGCAACACTTCAGAGAAGGTGCCGCTGCACGCGCCGCGTGAGCTCGCCGGCGACTGGACCATCGTCAAAGAGAACCTGCCGACGTCTTCTCGGCACCTGGTTGCGTTCAAGCCGAACGATCCCGAGGCGCCGGACGAGGAGTACGACACCACGGACCTGGTCCGCCGTCTTGCCCTTCTCAATAACAAAATGTTTCCTGCGGAGCAGGGCTCGCATCCAGTGCAGGCATATACGTCGATCGGCACCGTGGTGAAGAAATACAAGTCGGCAGCGTTCGAGGAGATCGCCCCGCTGTTGCCGGACATCCTCAGGCTCGAAGAGATGATCGTCCGCCACTGGGAGACGATCAACGGCAGAAGCGGCGACAAAATCTGGATCACGAAAGCGTCCGGTTGCAGGCCCGAACCGTCGCAGTTGCTCAGTGGCTACAGGGCGAGCATTACCCTTGCTGACCCGTTCGTTCTGCCGGTCCTCGCGGCGTTCCGCGTCTTCATCGTCGGCGGTCGGTGGGCCTATCCGATGGATGAATTGTGGGACAAGTACGGGCCGAAAACGGTTCGCGCGCTGTGGGAGGCTTACAGGGACATCGGCAAGAGCAGTGCGGCGGTGTTTGGTCGATCGAAGGGGTCGTGGACGGCCGCATGTGACCTGACCAAGAGCGCCGCCATCCAGCACGGGTTGATTCAGGTCGCGTAGAACCGAAATGCGAGACGGTCGCTGCGTGCGAGTACGGGATGGAATTTGGGGCGGTGGTGGAAGTCGGGCGAATGTGCGCAGTGCAGTTTCATCCGGAAAAAAGTGGAAACTCGGGAGCGAAGCTGCTTGGGAATTTTTTGAGGATGGCGGCATGAGGCTGGCGCGGCGGATTATTCCCTGCCTGGATGTGGACGGCGCACGCGTAGTGAAGGGTGTGAATTTTGTGGGATTGCGTGACGCGGGTGACCCGGCCGAGCTGGCGGCGCGGTATAACGCGGAGGGCGCGGACGAATTGGTGGTGCTGGATATTGCGGCGTCGCGCGATCGGCGGCCGACTTTTTTGGAGACGATTCGGCGAGTGGCGGAACGGCTGGCGATTCCGTTGACGGCGGGCGGAGGGATTCGAACGTTGGACGATGCGCGGGCAGTGGTGGAAGCGGGCGCGGACAAAGTGACTGTGAATACGGCGGCGGTGGAACGGCCGGAATTGATTTCCGAATTGTCGCAGGAATTCGGGGCGCAGGCAGTGGTGCTGGCGATTGACGCAAAGCGCGAGGGCGAACATTGGGATGTACGTGTTCGAGGCGGAAGGGATTCGGCGCGGTTGAACGCTCTGGAGTGGGCCCGGCGCGGAGTGGGAACGGGTGCCGGAGAGATTTTGCTGACGTCGATGGATAAGGATGGGACACAAAGCGGATTCGATGTGCCGCTGACGGCGGCGATTTCGGGGCAGGTTTCGGTGCCAGTGATCGCATCGGGCGGGGCGAAAACGCCGGAAGATTTTGCGGAGAGTTTTGCGATGGGGTTGGCGGATGCGGCGCTGGCGGCTTCGATTTTTCATGACGGCGTGCAGTCAATTAGGAAGTTGAAAGAATTTTTGGCGGCCAAGAATATTGAGGTGCGATTTCCGTGCTGATTCCGTGCATCGATTTGCAGGATGGGCAAGCGGTGCAGTTGGTGCATGGGCGGCGGCGGGAGTTGGCGGTCGCCGATGTGTTTGGATTGCTGGAAAGATTTAAGGAATATCCGTGGCTGCATGTGATTGATCTGGATGCGGCGATGCGCAAGGGCGAGAACAACAAATTAGTGGAAGAGCTTTGCCGGCGCGCGAAGACCGATTACGGAATGAAGGTTCGCGTGGGCGGCGGAATCCGGATGACGGCGCGGGCGAAGCGGCTCGTGAAACTTGGAGCGGAGCAGGTGATTTTGGGCAGTGCGGTTTTTGTCGACGGTGAAATTAATCTGAAATTGTTGCGGGAATTGAAGAAGGAGGTTTCACGGCGGCGGGTGGTGATTGCGCTGGACACGTGGCGCGGGAAAATTACGGTGCAGGGGTGGAAGAAATCGCTGGCGCGTGCGCCGCAAGAGGTCATGGCGGCGCTGGCGCCGTATTGTGCGGCGTTTCTTTGCACGGATGTGGATCGCGAAGGGACGATGACCGGCGCGAATTTGAAATGGTTTCGATCTTTGCGGGCAGCGACGGAACATCCGATCATTGCGGCGGGCGGAATTAAAACCCAGAAGGAAATTGCAGCGCTCGAGAAATTGGGAATGGACGCAGCGGTGGGGATGGCGGTGTACAAGAATCGGCTGCGGTAAAAACGAAATTCAGTGAAATGCGACGAGCCTCAACGGAGATAGGCGTCGGTGACATATTGCTGGACCATGCGCTGGGTGTTGAAGAAAGAGCCGTTGATGGCGATGGAGTGGAGCATAACTTCGAGAAA
>Ga0137418_10000972_pt1 | contig 26299 bp, 22 predicted proteins | sample CZODoug3_1_2_16f_FD_122242 | JGI IMG/M metagenome (GOLD analysis project Ga0137418, IMG submission 122242) | Vadose zone soil fungal communities from Angelo Coast Range Reserve, California, USA - CZODoug3_1_2_16fungal (Hybrid Assembly) | ecosystem: Environmental > Terrestrial > Soil > Vadose...
GACGCCATCTATAACGGGTTGAAGAGCGGAAAGCCGGCGGGGAAGACAGAGTGAAATCCCAAAGCCCAAATCCCAAATCCCAAATCCCAATGGCGCTGATGTTGGTCGGCGCGCTCGGGCTGAATCTCTTCGCCCACCCCTCGACGATGCTCGGGGTGTCCCGAGCGGCAGCCGAGGGGCAGGGTCGCGGCGCGGCGCCGGGACGCGCGGGAGGGCCCCCGCCGTCCGCGAAGGTGGCCGCGCCCTTCGATCCGACCGGTTATTGGGTCGCCATCGTCTCGGAAGACTGGCGCTGGCGGATGGTCACGCCCGCAAAGGGCGACGTCGTCAGCATCCCGCTCAGCGTAGAAGGGCTGCGGGTGGCCGAAGCGTGGGACCCGGCGAAAGACGAAGCGGCCGGCGAACAGTGCCGGGCGTACGGCGCACCGGGCCTGATGCGCGGCCCGACGCGGCTGCACATCACATGGCAGGACGACAGCACGCTGAAGATTGAAACCGACTACGGCACGCAGACCCGGCTGCTCCGCTTCGCCGAGGCGGGTCGGGCGGGTGAGGCGGGCAGGGCGGGTGCTTCCGGCGCCAGGACGTGGCAGGGCGTCACGACCGCGCAGTGGATCATGGCGGCCGGCGGCGGCCGTGGCCGGGGCGCAGGCGCGCGCCATGGCTCGATCAAGTCGGTGACGACGCAACTGCGCCCGGGCTACCTGCGGAAGAACGGCGTGCCGTACGGCGATCGCGCGGTCTTCACCGAGTACTGGGATCTGCACACCGAAACCAACGGTGACCAGTATCTCGTCGACACCAATCTCGTCGAGGATCCGGTGTACCTGCAGACGCCGTGGATCACGACGTTGCACTTCAAGAAGGAAAAGGACGGCAGCAAGTGGGATCCGTCGCCGTGCGACGCGAGGTTTTAGCGGAGGATCGGATGGCTCTCGCGATGAAACGGCTTTTCGTACTGCTTCTCGGGGCCCTCGCGGCGAGCGTGGCGCCGGCGGCCGCGCAGATCGAGCTCACGGGTTCCTACGTGCCGCTCCTCTACGAGGATTACATCGAGCGCGGCCCGGGCTCCGACCTCGGCGACTTCACCGGCATGCCGATGAGCGACGAGGGGCGCGCCAAGGCGCTGCTCTATACGTCGAACCTTCCGTCGACGATCGAACGCCAGTGTCTCGCACAGGCGCCGTGGGTCGGCATGTACCGTCCGCTCGGCATCCGCATCTGGAGCGATGTGGACGGCGACGACAGGGTGATCGCGTGGAAGATCGAGGGCGACTACCTGCGCGACACGCTGACGATCTGGATGGATGGCCGTCCGGAGCCGTCGCCGAACGCGCTCTCGACCGCCGCCGGCTTCAGCACCGGCAAGTGGGAAGGCGACACGCTCACCGTGCGGACCACGCACGTGAAGACCGCGTGGATTCGCCGCGGCAACGGCATCCCGGCGAGCGATCAATCGAGCTACACCGTCCACATCACGCGCCACGACAACCTGCTGACCGTCGTCACCATCCAGGAAGATCCGATTTACCTGACCGAGCCGCACGTCGTCAGCCGCGTGTGGCGGTTCGACCCGCGCGGCAACCAGGGCGGCCGGGCCATCTGCAACACGGCGAACGAGATTCCGCGGCTCGAGGACTCGGGCATCGTGCCGCATTACCTCCCGGGCCAGAACCCGGAAGCCGACTTCATGACGCGGACCTACAACCTGCCGAAGGCGGCGGCGCTTGGATACGCCGAGTCGCTCTACCCGGAATACCGGCACACGCTGAAGAGCATCTACACGCCGCCCGCGTCGTGCGGACGCTACTGCTGCGGCTGGATCGAGCGCCAGGGACTGCCCGGCGCGGCGCCGGGCCTGGCGTGCAACGACGGCGGGCTTGGAGAGATCAACCCGATCGTGCGGAGCAAGCAGGAAGAGGGAAAAGGTAAATAAGCTTGGAGCTTTCCTACGGCTGTCTCTCAAAAGCCGCCACATTAATGCTCGCGCCGAGGATGTGCCCGTCCATCGCCTTCCGTATCTCCGTCTCGGTCGCGCCTCCCGGCAGGCTCAGCATCGAATCCAGCGCGAATAACGTGAACATGTAGTGCAGGCGGCCGACGCCGACGGGCGCGCACGGCGCGCGGTAGCCGGCGATGTTCCGCTGCCCTGTCGCCTGGTGGCTGCCGTCGGGCAGGTCGCCCGGCTTCAGACCCTGCGCAATCGACGTCGCGGTCGCGGGGATGTTGTAGACCACCCAGAACATCTCCATGTCGATCCCCTTGTTCGGATGGTTGTCGGTCCCGTTCAGCGCGAGCACGAAGCTCTGCGTGCCGCGCGGCACGTTCGTCCACGAGAACGGCGGATTGACCGCGCTCGGGTTCTGGTTGTTTCCGCCGTTGCCGTAGCACGTGAAGTCGAGCGGGTAGGCGCCGCCGTCGGTGAACCCGCTGCTGGTCAGCTTCAGCCGAGGCACCGGCGCCTCTGCCGCGCGTCCGCCGCCCTGGCCGCCGCCTCGCCCTTCGCGCCCGCCGCGCTCCTGCCCCTCGATGGTTCCGGCGGCCGCGAGCAGCGTCACCACACCAACCAGCCATCGCAGTCTCATATGTATCTCCTTGTTTCAGCAGGCAGCAGGCAGCTGGCAGTCGTCTGGCAGCTGCGGGCTGCTGCCCGCTGCCCGCTGCCTGCTGCCTGCTACTTCGTTGCATCTCCCGCGTCGACGATGACGTTCTGCACTTCGCCGACGCCATTGCGGCGGCGATGCTCGGCCGCGTCCCGGTACTCCTGCGACTCGAAGCAGGCGATCGCCTGCTCGAAAGTCGGGAACTCGATGACGACGTGGCGATGAAAGTACTCCGGGCCTTCCATGATTCGGTAGCGGCCGCCGCGAGCGAGGATCTTCGCGCCGTATTTCTTGAAGATGTCGGGGAGCGGGTCCGTGTATTTCTTGTACTCGATCGGGTCATTGATCTTCGCGTGAGCAATCCAATAGGCCGGCATGGGCCGAGATTATACGGGCAGTGGGCAGTGGGCAGACTGAACTAAGATGCGCGCCATGAGAATCGCGTACGCGGTTGCGCTGCTCTGCCTCGTGGGTGCCTGTCGCGGCGGAGATCCCGGCCGCGCTAATCCGGAACCCACCGTTGCGCCGCTGACCGCCGCTCCGGCCAACATCACCGACATTTCGGAAGCCGTCATCCCGCTTGATCAGGTCAGCAAGAGCCAGGCGGCGGCCGTCGGGCAGCGCGTCGCGACCACGGAGATCACGCTGACGTACAGCCGTCCCGTCGCCCGCGGACGCCAGATCTTCGGCGCGCTCGTGCCGTACGGCAAGGTCTGGACGCCCGGCGCCGACCAGGCGACGGCCGTCACCTTCAGCCGGGACGTGTCGATCGACGAGCATCCGCTCGCGAAGGGCTCGTACAGCGTCTGGACGATTCCCGGGCCGGAGACGTGGACGTTCATCTTCAGCAAGGTGCCGAAGGCGTTTCACGAAAGCTACCCGGGCGAGGCGCAGGACGCGCTTCGCCTCGAGGTGCGGCCCGAGAAAACCGCACCCGTGGAAACGCTCACCTTCGACTTTCCGATCGTCGAAGGCAAGGATGCCGTGCTCCGGCTCGCGTGGGGCGACGTCAGCGTGCCGCTGTCGGTGCGCGTCCATTGAACCCCATGCGCCTCGCTTGACAGGCCCGCGAGCGGGGACAATACTCCGCGGCACTACCATCGGCAGCACGTTCGATGGCGATGCGGCATCGCACCATCTGTCTGCTCGTCGCGGCGATCGTCACCTCGGTCGCCTCCGCTCCCACCTGGGGTCAGGTGCGCGCGGGCACGCCCGATCTCCAGGGCGTGTGGCAGGCCCTCAACACGGCCGCGTGGGACATCCAGGACCATGCCGCGCGTCCCGGCGTGCCGGCCGGGCAGGGCGTGGTCGAGGGGAACGACATTCCGTACCAGGCGTGGGCGGCCGCGAAGAAGAAGGAGAACTTCGAGAAGCGGCTGACCGAGGACCCGGTCGCGAAGTGCTACCTGCCGGGCGTGCCGCGCATCACGTACATGCCGCACCCGTTCCAGATCTTTCAGACCGCCGACGTCACGCTGATCCTCTACGAATACGACCACGCGGTCCGGACGATCTACACGGACCGTCCGAACCTGCCGGGCCCGATCGACTTCTGGCTCGGCGTCTCGCGCGGGCACTGGGACGGCGGCACGCTCGTGGTGGACACCATCCACTTCAACGACAAGACCTGGTTCGACGCCGCCGGCAACTTCCACAGCGACGCGCTGCACGTGATCGAGCGGTTCACGCGCACCGGCCCGGATCACATGGCTTACGCGGTCACGATCGAGGACCCGAAGGTGTTCACGCGGCCGTGGACCATGAACATGACGCTCTATCGGCGGCAGGAACCGCACGCCCAGATTCTCGACTACGAGTGCAACGCGCTCGAGGAAGAAGCCGCAGGGAGGCTCAAATGAGATCGTGCATCCTGGCGACAGCGCTGACGGCGGCCGCGGCGATCGTCTGGAGCGTGCCCGCGCGCGTCGCGGCGCAGGCAGGAACCGCGAGCGGCAGCGGCAGCGCGTGGAACGCGCCGCGAACGCCGGACGGCCAGCCGAACATCGAGGGCTTCTGGGCCAACCAGGGACGGCGGCTGGCGACCTACGACATCGAAGCCGGCGCCGACCCGACCCACGTGTTCCTCAGCGGCAACCAGACCGACGAGAGGAGCCTCGTCATCGATCCGCCCGACGGCAGGATCCCGTACCAGCCGTGGGCGCGGGCGAAGCGGACCGAGGTCCTCGAGAATCACACCAACATCACGAAGTGGGAATACGTCGACCCGCACACGCGCTGCTTCCTCAGCGGCGTGCCGCGCGTCTTCTACCAGGGGACGTTCCAGTTCCTCCAGCCCGCCGGCTATGTCGTCATCCTGCAGGAGTTCAATCACGGGTCGCGCATCATCCCGCTCGACGGCCGTCCGCACGTCGGCGAGGCCGTCAAGCTCTGGATGGGCGATTCACGCGGCCACTGGGAGGGCAACACGCTGGTCGTCGACGCCACCAATCACAACGACAAGACGTGGTTCGACATCGTCGGCGACTTCCACAGCGACGCGCTGCGCGTTCGCGAGCGCTACACGGTCGTCGGCCCCGACGCAATCGACTACCAGGCGACGTTCGAGGATCCGAACGTCTACACGAGGCCCTTCACGATCGCGTTGAACTTCCGCCGGACTGTGAAAGCCGACGAGGCGAAGAGCTACGAGCTGCTCGAGGAGGCGTGCCACGAGGGCGACCAGGATACGGCCGGGATGCTGCGCCAGCTGGTTGGCGACGCGAAGTAGCCGCTATTTCGTCGCGGGACGCGCGGTCGCCTGCGTGACGATCGGCTTGAGACCCACCGTCCACGACAGCGGCAGCGTGACAGGGTCGTAACAGAGGCGATCGTCGCACGCCTGGTACGTCAGCGCGCCGCCGATGGTGAGCGACGCCTGATCCTTCAGCGCGTTCCGCGTCGATGCCTGGCCGTCGAGCACCACTTCCTGCACGAGCGTGAACGGCTTCTGGTACGCCGGCACGCGCTCGTTCAGCGGCTTGAATTCGTAGGTCTCCGCCGGTGGGTACGCCGGCGCCTGCGCCCGCACGTACGCCGCCGGCAGGAGCTTCAGCGCGATGGTCTTGTAGTTCGACGCCCCGGGCGCGTACACGTGCATGCCGGCGTGCGGCGCAATCCGCACCACGAGCGCGAACCGGTTTCCGGGCGCGACGGCCGCGTCGGTCGGATACGTCACAACATCGAGGTGCCGCGTCTGCACCTGCGTCGCCGCCACCGGCATCTCGGCGTCGTTCAGCTTCACGCGAATACTCGACACCGTGTTGCGGACGGTGTACGAGTCCTCGAAGAACCGCGCCTTCACGCGGCCGCCGCGATCGACGATGAACGTGCCGGGAAACGGGATGCCGCGCTGACGCTCGTTGGCGCCGTTGGCCGAGACATAGAGCTTCACCTGCGCGATGACCTGCGGATCCTTGCCGTTCGGTCCCAGTCCTTCCTCCGCGACCGTGTTCAGGATGCCGTAGCGCTTGATGGTGGCGGACCCGACGTCCGAGAGCAGCGGGAACGTGATGCCATGCTGCTCGCTGAACGCCGCGAGAATCTCCTGCGAGTCGTAGCTGATTCCCACCAGGCCAAGCCCGTCTTTCTGCAGCGTCAGGTACTGGGCCTGCAGGTCCAGCAGCTGCGTCTTGCAGTACGGGCACCAGTCCGCGGAGCGGTAGAAGACGATCATCGCCCCCTTCGGCCCCATCACCGACCGCAGCGTCCGCGTCTTGCCGTGCTGATCGGGGAGGCTGAAATCGGGCACCGCGGCGCCAACTCGCGGCCCCAGCTTCGACACGTTGACCTTCCGGACCTGCTGTGCCGAGGGGCTGACGGTGACGAGTGCCGCCACCAGGATGCCGAGTACACACACCGTCGCCTGCTTCATGAGATGCTCCCGACCAGGTAAGGCCTCGGCCAAGCATACGATCGATACGTGCGGAAATGGAGGGTGAACGTGTGCGCCGCGCTCGCGGTCGCGATCGCGCTGGCGTCCTCCGCCCGGGCGGCTGCTCAAAGCCCACCCGCGCCGCCGGCTGCGGCGACGACCTGGACGGTTCGGGATTGGAGCCGCGTGGAGATGTGGCGGTTCTTCGAACCGCCACAAGGCGGCGGCAATAACGAATACGCGTTCGCCGCCAACCGGCTGTTCGGAAGCGTCCAGCGAACCACCTCCGGCTACGATCTCGCCGCGGCGCTGCAGTACGTGCAGTTCGGCGGCCTTCCGGCCGACGCGACCGGTCCGGGCCCCCTTGGCACGGGTGCCGTCTACTACGCGCACGCTGGCCGGCCGGACAGCCATCAGGTGTACCTGCGGTACGCGAACGTCCGGCTGAAGCGCCTGCTCCCCTCGACCACGATTCAGATCGGCCGCATGCCGTACTCGTCTGGCGGCGATGCAGTGTCGGCAAACGCGAAGATCGAGGCGGTCAAGCTGCAGCGCGTCGCGGCGCGACTGATCGGCGAATTCGAATGGTCGATCTACCAGCGCGCGTACGACGGCGTGCGCATCGACACGGCGCGGGGTCGATGGACGGGAACCGCATTCGTCTTTCACCCGACGCAGGGCGGCTTCGAGGACGCGGCCGGTCTCATGATGCCCGGCGTGACCGTGCTCGGCGCGGCGGTCACGATCAACTCGGCCACGCAGGCGCCGGCCGTGCAGTACCAGCTCTTCTCGTACCGTTACCGTGACACCCGGCACGTCACCCAGCGTCCCGACAACACGGGCCGAGCGGCACAGGCCGCCGACGTCGGCATCAGCACATTCGGCGCGACAGTCGTCGCCGCTCCAGCCGCGCGCGAGGGACGGCAGTGGGACGCGCTGCTCTGGACCGCTTTTCAGACTGGGTCGTGGTACGAACAGGCGCACCGGGCCGCGAGCGTCGACGCCGAAGCGGGGTACCAGTGGACGACCGTGCGATGGCAGCCGTGGCTGCGTGCCGGATATCTCTATGCGTCGGGCGATCGGAATCCGGACGACAGCCGGCACGGCACCTTCTTCGAGATGCTCCCGACCGTGCGCCGCTACGCGCAGAGCGCGCTCTACAGCCAGATGAACGACACCGACCTGTTCGCTCAGGTCTTCCTCAAGCCACAGTCGAGGATCGCCACCCGCCTCGATTGGCACCGCGTCGGGCTCGCCTCGTCGCGCGACGGCTGGTACTTCGGCAGCGGCGCCACGCAGCAGCGCGGCGCGATCTTCGGCTTCGCCACGCGCCCGTCGTTCGGGGCACGGCATCTCGCCACGATCGAGGAGGGCTCGGTCGATTACGCCATCACGCCGCATTGGTCGGTCACCGGATATCTCGCGGCGGGACGAGGAGGCGGCGTCGTCGCGCCCGCCTTTGCCGGACGGACGTTCACCTTCGCGTACGTCGAGAACGTCGTCCAGTTCTGACTGGCGGGAGGGGCTGTTTCGGTGCAATTCTGGTAAGCCTCGTCGTCGTTCAACGCCGACACGGATATTTACGCCGGAAGAGGACTCCGGCCCGGTAACTCCACGTGAAATTTAGGGTTTCCCCCCTTTAAAAGTCCGGCGCCGGCGGTTATAAAAGATCCCCACTCATGACAACTCGAACCCGCCGGGCGGCCTTCGCGGTCGTCGCTTCGTTCCTCGTGTCCGCGACGGTCGCGGACCATCGGGTCTCCCTGTCCGCCCAGGGGCAGTCTTCGTCGCGGGAGCAGCACGAGCGCACCGCGGAAGTCGACGGCGTGGACCCTCGGATGTCCGGCTCCGGACGCCTCGCGCGGATGGCCACGCTCGGCAAGCTGGACAAGCTCATCGAGCGCGAGGAGCGCGCGCACGAGCGCGAAGCGAAGCACGAGCGCAGCGTTCCGGGTCCGCTCGAGCCAGACGTCGCCGGTGGAGAAGGTCCGACTGGCGGCCAGGCGGAAACCTCCATGGCCGTCGACAGCACCGGTCAGCACATCGTCGTCGGGATGAACGACACGCGAGGATTCGGGCTCACCCCGCTTTCAGTCTCCGGCTTCGCCTACTCCGACGATGGCGGCCTGACGTTCACCGACGGCGGGCAACTGCCGGTGACGACCGGCACGACGACTGTCGGCACCACGGTGGTCCCGCAGGTGTTCGGCGATCCGGAAGTGAAGTATCTCGGCGGCTCGACCTTCATCTACTTCTCGATCGTCGTCGCGCGCTTTCCCGCGACGGGAACGCCGACCGGAACCGTCCAGACGATGGGGTTTCATCGGTCCACTGACTTCGGCCACACGTGGCAGGGTCCGTTCATCATCACGCCGGCGAGCAATCCGCATGGTCAGCTCAGCGGCGGCAACGCCTTCGACGCGGCGGACAAGGAGTTCGCGGACGTCGATCCGGAAACGGGCCGCGTGATGATGACGTGGAGCAACTTCACCTCCACCGTGTTCGCCCCCGGCGGCGTCGAGATCTCCTCGACGTTCAGCGACAACGTCATGGCCGTCACGCCCACATGGTCCGCGCGGACGATTGTCGCGGCAACGGCGAGCGACGGCCAGAATTCGGTGCCGAGGTTCGCGAGGGGATCGAGCAACGTCTACGCGGCGTGGATGCGCGTGCCGAACGGCGCGCGCAATATCGGCTTCGCGCGATCGACGGATAACGGCGTCACGTGGTCGGCGCCCGTGAGCGTAGTGTCCGATTTCGTCGCGATGGACCAGGTCCTCGGCAACGATCGCGTGAACAACGCGCCATCGCTCGCGGTGGACACCTCAGGCGGTCCGAACAACGGCAACATCTACCTCACCTACGCGAACAACAACAATCTCGACGGCGCGGACGTGATGTTCCAGCGCAGCACGAACCAGGGGACCACCTTCAGCGCGCCAATCCGCCTCGACAGCCGGCCAGGCACCGATCGCGCGCAATGGTTCCCGTGGGCCACCGTCGATTCCACCTCGGGCCGGTTGTACGTCTTCTTCTACGACCAGGGCACCGCGGCGACCGGCGACCTCACCGAGACGATGTACGTCTTCTCCGACGACGGGGGCGTGACGTTCAGCAAGCCGATGCCGCTGACCGACCGGCCGTTTCACGCGGGGTACGGCAACGACACGGGACAGCCGAACATCGGCGACTACAACCAGGCGGTCGCACAGGCGAACGCGTTGTTTGCCGTGTGGGCGGGCGCGCCGCCGCTCGTCGCCTTCACCGACGGGCAGCCGGCGACGCGCATGACCGTGCCCGACATGTATTTCAAGCGCGTGGCCGCCGGCGTATCGCGCATCAGCGCGTCACTGGGACAGGTGTCGTTCACCGACACGGGCGGCTCGCTCGCCGGAAACGGATCGATCGATCCGGGCGAGCAGGTGTCGTTCTCGCTGCCGCTGACCAACTACGTCACCAACCCGCTCACCGCGTCGGCGCTGACAGGGGTCAACGCGACGCTCTCGACGTCGACGCCGAACGTGATCGTCACGCAGAGCGTGTCGGGGTATCCGAGCATCGCGGGCGGTGCAACCGCAGCGAACGCCACCCCATTCACCGTTGCGGTCGGCGGCACCTTCGTCTCCGGGACGCGGATCGACTTCACCCTGACGGTGTCGAGCGCGCAGGGCTCGACGACGCTGCTGTTCACCCAGGCGTCGGGCACGCCGCTGACGCTCACCCTGCTGTCGCAGGATTTCAACGGCGTCGTCAGCGGTGGCATCCTGCCCATCGGCTGGGTCTCGTCCCACCAGGGCGGCACGACCACCGTGGCGTGGACCACGAGAAACCTGTCGCTGGGCGCGACGCCCGCCGCCATCAGCAATGCCGCGTTCCACACCAACAACGGGCTCGGCGCGGACCCGACACGCTTCGAGCGGCTGACGAGCCCGCAGTTCGTCGTTCCCGCCAGCGCGCAGTACGCCACCGTCGATTTCGATATCGCGTACGACACGGAGGACGATCCGGGCTTTGCCACGCTCGCGTATGACGGCCTGCTCGTCCGGTTCAGCGACGAAACGCCGGGACGGACGACCCGCGTCGTCGCCGCGGAAGCGTTCGCCGAGCAGTTCAAGAGCGGCACCGCCGACTTCTATCCGAAGCACTTTCCGCGCAACGACAACCCCGGCTACCTGCAGGACCTCTCGGCGTGGTCCGGCGACTCGCGCGCGGGCAATGCCGACCCCAACGGCTATCGGCACGTGCAACTGAAGCTGCCCGGCATCGCGGGCAGCACGGCGCGCCTGCTGTTCGAGTACACACAGGACAACATCAACATCTGCACCGCCGTACGCCCCGGACATGTGTGCGGCGTGCTCATCGACAACATCGTCGTACGGAGCGTCACCGCGACCAGGCCGACCAACGTCGCCCTGACCTCCTCGTTGAACCCATCGCAGCCCGGCCAGAGCGTCACGTTCACGGCCACTGTCACGGCCGCCAACGGCACGTTCGTGACCGACGGAAACGTCACGTTCAGGGACGGGGCGACGGTGCTGGCGGGGCCGACTACGCTCGTCAACGGGCAGGCCTCGTTTACGACATCGACCCTCGCCGCGGGCAGCCACACGATTACGGCGTCGTACACCAGCACGAGCGGACAGTTCGCGCCGGCGACCGGATCGGTCACCCAGCTCGTCGCGGTCGTGGTGAACATCTCCGTGAACGACGTGTCGTTGACGGAAGGCGCGAGTGGCACGCCGGCCGCAACCTTCACGGTTTCGCTCTCGCAGCCCAGCGTCCTTACGGTCACCGTGCAGTACGCGACGCTCGACGGCACCGCGACGGTCGCGGACTTCGACTATGTGGCGGCGTCGGGAACGTTGACGTTCGCGCCGGGCGAGGTCTCCAGGCCGGTGCCGGTCACCGTCTTCGGCGACGCGCGCTTCGAGCCTGACGAGACGTTCAGCCTCAACCTGTCGAACCCCGTGAACGGCGCCATCGTGGACGCGCAAGGCGTTGCGACGATTCTCAACGACGACCCGACCGGGCCGATCGTGAACGACACGACGGTAAACCAGGGGATCGTGTCGGGCGCTGAGCGGCTGCGCCTCTTGCAGAACCCCGACGGCGGGTGGTACTTCACCGCGTCGGCGAACAACTGCGGGCGCGGGCCGGGCGTCTCGTGTCCCAACACGGTCGGCGTGACCGCGCTGGCGCTGCTGGCGGCGTACCAGCGGACGTCGAACGCCGTCTACCTGAACGCCGCGACTGCCTCCGGCAACGCCATCGTCGCCCAGTTCAACGCGACGCCGACGCCGGGGCTGCCGCACACGCAGGACGTCGAGTTCCTCGCGGAGCTCGCGCAGATCACGGGCAACACGACCTACAGCACGACGGCGACCGCGTGGTTCCAGGTGGTCAAGAACACGTACGCGAGCCCGGCGGTCAACGTCGACCAGTGGCTCGCGGACCGCGACCACGTCATCTCGCACGGCGCGCGCTCGCTCGCGGCGTGGGACCTCGCCTCGCTCATCCGCACCGCGAAGGCGGCGGGCGACGTCAACTACGCGCTCGGCCTCGCCACCGCCATCGTCCAGCGCGAGGCGGACTGGAAGGACACCAACCCGTTGCATCGGTTCGACCAGTGCAGCGACCCGGACGGCTGCGGCCCGGCCGACAACAAGCGTGCGTTCGACTACACGCTCATCGGCGAGGGTTCGCTGCTCTGGGCCTTCCACGACCTGCCGGGATTCGACGCGAAGATCAGCGAGTACCGCGCGTTCCTGCTGTCGCAGCAGGATCCGGCCGGCTCGTGGGGAGGGGGCAACCTGCAGCGCACCGCGTACATCGCCCTCGGTCTCGCGGCGGTCGGCAGCCCGCAGGCACAGGCCGCCATCCGATCGGCGATGGCGTACTACCTGTCGAAGCAGCTGCCGCAGGGTGGATGGCCGTCGCTCGTCACGCCGACGATCACCGACGCCGAGATCACGGAAATCGACTCGGAGATCGTCCGCGCGATGTTCACGCTCTTCAACACGCAGTCGGGCACGAGCATCACGGTGAACCCGGCGCAGCTGTCGTCGCTGACGTTCACGACCGTGACGTCGGCCGGCATGACGAGCGTGTTCGGCGTGGACCCGGCGCGCCTGCCGGCGCTGCCGGGCGGGTACACGCTGCTCAACGGCCTCGCCTACCAGGTGACGACGACGGCCTCGATCGCGGGGACCATCACGATCTGTTTCAACGTGCCGTGGATCACGGACGTCGCCACGTTCGATACCGTCCGGATCCTCCAGACGGACGAGGGACGCTTCGTGGATCGCACCATCCTCGCGCCCGCGTCGCCGGCGCCGAGCTTCGATCGCCGCCAGGTGTGCGCGCGCACGGAGACGCTCGAGCCGTTTGCCATCACGACGCGGGACGTGACGCCGCCGGCGATCGCCGTGACGCTGTCGCCGTCGCAGATCTGGCCGCCGAACGGGAAGATGGTCATCGTCACCGCGACGATTACCGCCAGCGACGACGCGTCCGCGCCACGCATCGAACTCATCTCGATCGCCAGCAACGACGCGAAAGGGCGCGGCGCCGAAGTCGAGGATGCCGCGTTCGGCACCGACGATCGTCAGTTCAAGGTGCGCGCCAGCGCGGGAGCGATTTATACCGTGGTGTACCGCGCGACCGACGCCGCCGGCAACAGCGCTGAAACCGAGGCGACCGTGGTAGTCGCGAAGTAGGGGATCACCACGAAGGCGTACCTAAAAGCCTTCGTGGTTCTCCGTCGTGCTCTTGTCCGATCAGAAGCCGAGTCTGAACCCGAACTGCATCGTGCGGAACTGCGCCGTCACCGGCTTCAGGTACTGCAGCGAGCTCTCCTGCGTGCCGAGCGTGTAATTCGTCACGTTGAAGAGATCGAACGCCTCGGCAATCAGATCCACCTGCACGCGGTTCGGCAGCGTGAAGCGCTGCTGGAACCGCACGTTCGTGCGGTTCTGCACCGGCTGGATAAGGCCGTTGCGCGGGACGATCGTGCCGTCCGGGCGCAGCCGCCCCTCGCCACCGGGCCCGTAGCCGCGCAGGTCGCCGCCGTAGTTGGTTGTCGAACGGTTGCCGGCGCCGAAGTAGTGGTAGCCGCTCAACTGGAAGCCCTTCCAGATCTCCCAGATGCCGTTGGCGACGAAGCGATGGCGCTGGTCCTGCGCGTCGAACGTCCACGGACCGGCGAGATCGTCGGCGAGCTGGAACGGGACGATGATCGCTTCCTGCCCCGGTACGGCCGTCAACGGATTGCCGACGCCGGTCCAGAGACCGGACAGCGAGTAGTTGACGGCGCCCTGCCAGCTGTGGCTCATGCGCTTGGTGAAGCCCATGTTCAGCGAGTGCAGCGCGCTCCTGCCCATGTAGTAGTTCTGCCCGATCGTGCCGTCGCCGGGGAACGGGCGGTTCGTGCGCACGTTGAAGGGCAGGTTCAGGCCCGTCTTCGGATCGAACGTCAGGTTGATGTTCGCCTGGTTGTTCTTCTCGTGACGGCCGCGGTTGTACAGGTAATCGACCGTGTAGGCCATGTCGTCGCCCAACTGGTGCGCGACGCCCACGGAGTACTGATCCGTGTACTGCGTGTGCTGATACTGGCGCGGCGGGCCGAGCTCCTGCGTCGCCCGCTGCAGGCAGCCGGCGGCGTTGTTGTTGTAGGCGCAGAAGCGCGCGAGCGCCTGCTCGTAGGTCGGCATCGCGCCGTTGAACGGGTTCACGCCGAAGTCCGCACGCCCGTCGTTCGGGATGTCGACCTGGACGATCGAGCGGTACTCGAGCGCGTACAGATCCTGCGACGTGATGTTCTCCGCGTAATAGCGGCCGCCGCCGGCGCGAATCGCGGTCTTGTCGCTGATCGCATAGGCGACGCCGACCCGCGGCGCATAGTTGTTCGTCTCGTTCGGGCGTCCCGGCACCATGAACGGCACCACCTCGCCCGCGTTCGCGAAGGCGTTGGTCTGGATGTCCCAGCGCAGGCCGAGGTTGAGCGTCCACTTGCTCGACATCCGCCAGTCGTCCTGCACCCACCACCCCGCGAGGTTCTGGCGATCCGACGTGCGGCGCCCCTTGTGGATGCCGATGTTGAAGTTGGTCACCCACGGGTTGATCGCGTTGAAGTTCCACGTGTCGGCGCTGAACGGATCCGGGAACCAGTCCTGCAGCTGGGCGGGGGTCGGAATCGTCGGCAGCCCCGCCGGACGGCCGGTCGCGGTATACGTGCTGCGGCAGCGCGTGCAGTTCGCGCTCATCTCGGTGTGATAGAGGAACTCGCCGCCGAGCCGCAGGTCGTGGCGGCCGCGCGCGTCGTACGAAAACGAGTAGTCGTCGCGCAGCCAGTAGCGATCCTGGCCGCGGTGGCGCGGGTAGCCCTGGTTGCCGCCGAAGTTGAAGCCGGTGAACGTGATCACCGGGCCGCATTCCTGGACCGGACCGTAGGGACCCTGGTTCTTGTACCAGGCGTTGTTCCACTGGGTCCAGCAGGTGTTGCGGTACTGGTAGCCGTTGTATCCGAGCTTGGTCTCGTTCACCGAGCGGTTGTTCAGCACCTTCGTCAGCTGGAAGTTCAGCGTGTTGCCGGTCTCCCTCGTCGTCGCCGCCGAGGACGGATAGTTGCTGCTGCCGGTGAGGCCGTCGTCCCAGTTGCGCCACAGGTCGCCCTTCGCCATGAAGCGCGTGGCCGACGAGATCTGATAGTCGAAGCGGATGCCGCCCTGCTTGGTGGTGAGCAGGCCGTCGCGCGAGACGTTGAACTTCGGATACGGGGTCGTCCACACGCCCGTGCTCGGGTTGTGGTCGTAGTCCTGGTAGCCGAAGAAGTGCAGCTTGTCCTTGATGATCGGCCCGCCGAACGAGCTGGCGATCTGCTGATCCTTGAACGGCGTCACCTTGCCGGCGAGCGGGTCCTCCGCGTAGCCGATGTCGCTGTCGCGGAAGTTGCCACGCACCGTGCCGGCGAACCGGTTCGTGCCCGACTTGGTGATGACGTTCACCTGCACGCCGAGCGAGCGCCCCTGCGTCGCGTCGAATCGGTTCGAGATGAACTGCAGCTCGGAGATCATCTCCTGGCTCATGAGCGGCTGGCGCCCGCCGCCGAGCTCGTTGCTCACCTGCTGCCCGTCGACGTTGGTCTGGAAGAACTGCTGATCGCCCCCGCCGCCGCGCATCGGGATCGGCGCGTTCTGGTTCACCGACGTCGTGCGGCTGCCCGGCGCGACGAGCAGCAGCGCCATCCAGTTGCGCCCTTCCGCGGGCAGCTCGGAGAACTGCTTCGGGTCGATGTTGCCGGCCGGACTGGTCTGCGTGACGTTGACGAGCGGCGCTTCGGCCGTGACCGTCACGTTTTCCTGCAGCGTCGCCGGCTGCATCTGCACCGGGATGTTCGCGGTCTGCCCGGCCAGCAGCGTCACCTGCGCGCGGACGGATTGGAAGCCCTGGAGCTCGATGAGGATCTGATAGGCGCCGACGCGAGACTGCATGCGGAACACGCCGCGCTCGTCGGTCACGCTGGTGAAGGTATTGCCGGTCGCGTCGTGCACCGCCGTGACGGTGACGCCCGGCAGCACGCCGCCGGACGAATCGGTGACGACACCGGTGATGATGGCTTCTGTCTGCGCCAACCCGGATGCGGGCAGCGCGAGGATTGTCACGAACAGCGCGCCGAGCGAAACCCACCGTCGAACCAGACTCATGAATCCTCCCTTGCCGGACTGCCAGGCGGGCCGACCTGAAGGTCGGCCCCTACGTCCGTCACCGCGTAGGGGCACCTTCAGGCCGGCCCGGCCGATGGTCCGCGGAAACTAACGTACGGCTGGGCTAGGGTCAACAGGAAAGCCTGGGAAAACAGGCTGAAAAGGAGCCAATAATGCCCCTATGGCCCTGACCCGCCGCTCCTTCATCACCAGCACGACCGGATCGCTGACCGTCTTCGCGCGCTCCATTCGCGCGCAGGAGCGCGATGTCGAGTTTGCCTTCCGCCAGTACCACAACCAGACGCCGGAGAGCTCGCTGCACAAGCGGCTGGTGCAGATGTGGCAGGCGGTCTACGACGAGAGCGGCGGTCGTCTGGTCTGCAAGGTGTTCGCGCAGAACAACAGCATCCAGGGGAGCGATCCTGCGGCGCTCAAGGCGCTGGTCTCGGGCGAGATCGAGTTCTTCACGCTGATGGGCGGCATCCTCGGCACGATCCTGCCCGTCGCCGAAGTGCAGCAGGTGCCGTACGCGTTCCGATCGGCGGCGGACGCGCACCGCGCGATGGACGGCCCGCTCGGCGCGTACCTGGTCGACGAGATGGCGGCGAAGGGGATTCACGGCTTCCGCACCGGCGCGTTCGACAACGGGATGCGGGAGATCACGTCGCACAAGCCGATTGCGGCGCCCGCGGATCTCGCCGGCCTGAAGATGCGCGTCCCGGCGGGCCAGCTCGTCGCGGACACGTTCAAGGCCTTCGGCTGCGAGCCCGTCATCATCAACAGCGACAGCATCTACGCGGCGCTCGAGGACGGCCGCGCTGACGCGCAGGAGAATCCGCTGACGCTCGCCGAGCAGTTCAAGCTGTACGAGGTCGTGAAATACGTCGCGATGACCGATCACATGTGGTCGGGGTTTAACCTGCTCGCGCACCTGCCGACGTGGCAGAAGGTCCCCGCCGACCTGCAGGCTGTCATCGACCGCAACGTCACGAAGCACGTCCGGCTGCAACGCCAGGATCAGATCGCCGCGAACACGCGGCTTCGCACCGAGCTCGCCGCGCGCGGCCTCCAGTTCAACACGCCCGACGCGGCGCCGTTCAGGAAGCAGCTCGCCGGCGTCTACGCGGCGTGGAAAGAGAAGCTCGGCACGAAGTGCTGGAGGCTTCTCGAGGACAGCGTCGGCACGATCCAGACGTAGGCAAGCTCCAGACTCGCGCCGATCGCCTTGGCTCCGCCCGGGTCAAATGCGCACATAGAATCGTGTGGTGTTCACGCTGGACCGCGTCGTGCCGTGGGGGCGGTCGTTCGACGAGTATCGGCGGATGTTCGCGCTCACCGACGCCGACCTAAACTCCTCGATCCTCGGGTGCGCCGACGGGCCCGCCAGCTTCAACGCGGAGGCGACGGCGCGTGGCCACTCCGTGATTTCGTGCGACCCGATCTATCGATTCTCCACCGGCCAGATACGCGAGCGCATCCGCGACACGACCGAGGTGATCCTGGACCAGGCCCGCCGCAATCGGCACGAGTTCGTGTGGACATCCATCCAGTCGGTCGAGCAGCTGCGCGACATCCGGACGTCCAGCATGGCCACGTTTCTCGACGACTTCGAGGTTGGCAAGCGGCAGGGACGCTACCTCGCCGCCGAGCTGCCCACGCTTCCGTTCCGCGGCGCGGCGTTCCGCCTCGCCGTCTGCTCGCATCTCCTCTTCCTCTATTCAGAACAGCTGTCCGAAGACTTTCACGTGTCGGCGGCGCTGGAGATGTGCCGCGTGGCGGACGAAGTCCGGATTTTTCCGCTGGTTGCGCTCGGAGCCGTACGATCCGGCCACGTCGCAGCCGTCACCGAACGGCTTCGCCAGGCAGGCCATGCGGTGCGGATCGAGAAGGTTGATTACGAGTTCCAGCGGGGCGGCAACGAGATGATGCGGGTAGAGCACCGCGAAGACGCGAAGTTCACGAAGGTATGAAGACTGCTGCCGACTGCCCACTGCCGACTGAGGCCTGAAGGTCCGCCTCTACGTCCCAGGTTCGATGCGACGTTCGATGCGACGCTGATGAGAACGCGGCGCTACACGCGGTGGTGGTGCTGGCGATCGTCGGGCGCGCGCTCGCCGCGTTCGAGCGGTTCCTCCGCTTCGTCTATCCAGTATCCGAGGGCGGCGACGATCACGATCATGGCGAGCACAATGAGAGCGACGATCAGGGTCAGCGGCATGCAGGGTTCCTCTGAGGCCTAGAACGCATTGCCGATGAACGGCAGCATGCGCCCGAAATACATGACGCCGACAGCCAGGACGAGTGCCGACCCGCCGAGAAGCTTGCCCGAGAGCGGCGCGTCCGCCGAAGCGGGGAGCGCCCACGCCTCGTCGTACACGGTGAGGACCAGGTAGTTCACGCCCGCGAGCATCAGGAGCACGACCTTGTAGTGGAAGGCCACGTTCTGCGTGTACTGCTCCGACGCCGCGACGAAGAAGAACATCCCGGTGATGAAGTTGATGCCGAAGCCGATGAGGCCGAACGGCAGCAGCCGGTGCACCGAGGCGAACGACATGCCGCGGAGGAAGCCGAGCAGCCGCAGGTTCACGATCATCAGCACGCCGAACATCAGCGACATGCCGATGAAGTGGAGCGTCTCGCACGTCGGCCAGACCCAGGGATGCTGCAGCACGTAGTCCTTGATGCCGGCCGCGGAGATCAGGCCGGACGCCGAGCCGGAGCTGCCGAACAGACCGGCGTACTGACCGCCCTCGATCTCCGGATGCCGGATGTCGCCGCCCATGTTCGCCGCGCGCGCGACCGCAGCGGCGGTGAGCACGCTGAGCACCAGCACCGTGTAGGTGAGACCGGTCGTCGGCCGTCCCACGCGGCGGATGCGCCACAGCGTGAGCCACGCGAAGAAGCCGGTGATCTCCATCATGATGAAGGAACCGAGCGCCGCGTCGTTGTGCAGCGCGATCGCGTCGGCCGACACCCCCGCCTGCCCCTTGAGCGCTTCGGCCGCCGCCTGCCCGCTGACGTACACCGGCAGCGTCGCCAGCGCGATCAGGAACATCACCTCGAGGCTCACCTTCTTCAGGTGATCGTTCTTGCGGACGAACGCGAGCAGAAGGAGACCGAGGCCGAGAATCGTCCCGATCGTCGGGAAGTGGTTCAGCAGCAGATGAAGGTGCGCGAGGTCCGCCTGGTTGGCTAGTTCGGGCATATATCAGGCCACGTACGCGAGGAGGCGACCAGCAGTGATCGCGGCGCTCCACGCGAGAAGAGAAACGATGGCGAGCCGCTTGGCCGCCCCGCTGATGACGACAGTCTCCGCGCTCCCCTCGAAGTTGCGGCGCCTGATGAGGACCGCCATCACCAGGCCCAGCGCGACGAAGGCCAGCTTCGTCCAGAAAATGAGCGAGGGGCCGCGCTTGCTCGCATCGGCGACGAACAGCATCGTGCCGGTGACGGCGTTGAGCGCGAAGGCCACCCACATCACGCGGAACAGCCGGTCCATCGACTGCAGCGGGATGCCCCGGCCGAAGCCGAGCAGCCGCAGGTCGATCATGAGAGCCGCGCCGACGAGCACCATCATGCCGAAGGTGTGAAGCGTGAGAACGGTGGGGTACGCCCAGATCGAGTTCGAGCTGAGGAGCCACGTTGAAAACGCGCTCTGCTCAAGCGACGTCAGCATAGGGAACCCTTATATAGTTCGAAGTTTCGCCGTTTGAAGTTGAGCTGGAAATGAAACCGGACGGACAGTAGCCCACCGCGTCGGCGAACGTCAAGGACAGCGCGCAGCTGGCAGCTAGCAGCAAGAACCTTCTGCCTGCTGCCTGCTGCGAGCCGCCAGCTGCCTGCTGCCTGCTGCCTGCTGCGAGCTGCCTACTGCGTCGGTGGCGTCGGCGCGCCGCCGCGCCCGCCCTCGGGGGCGCCGCGCCCGCCCTCTTCCTTCTTCTCCTCGCCGCCGATCTCGGCGAAGTCCTTCGGCCCGGCCGGCCGCCCGCCGCGTGTGACCCAGTGAATCGACCCCTTGACGTGCTCGGGGTCCACTTCCTTCGAGAACGTGATCGAGTACGACTGCTTCTCGTTCGGCGTCAGCTTCGCCACCTGCCACTCGGCGACGTTCGCCTTCGTCTTGCGGTCGGCGCGCACGCCCTTGTACCCGTCGCCGGTCGCGGCGACCACCTTCGCGCCGGCCGGCACGATGACGTGGATCGTGACGTTGCTGGCCTCGACGCCCTTGTTCACGACGTCGAGCTTGTTGGTGAAGCCGTTGGGCGCCTGCTCCGCCTTGCTGATGGCGGTCGTCACGGGAATCTCGAGGCCCAGGCCGACGGCCCAGTCGTACACCTGCTTCAGCATGTCCTCGGGCAGCCGCGCCCGCGAGTAGTCGCCCATGCGGACCGCGCGGCAGTACGGATTGCCGGGGCCCACCGCGGTGCAGTGCTCGGGCATCGCCTTCGTGTGGTCGTACACCATGTGCTTGAACCACTCGAAGTCGCCGTTGGCCTCGGCGATGCCGCGGCGCGGGGTGTCGAGGATGGGCGTATGGCACATCGCGCAGCCGATGGTCGAGAGCGCGAGCACCTGTCCCGGCGGCGCGTTGGCGGGCAGCGGGAAGCGCCATGCGCTCGGCTCGGGAACGCCGGGCAGGTTGCTGACGTACGCGTACAGGTCGGCCACCTGCTTCTCGTTCAGCTGCGGGAACGACGGCATGATGCCCCACGGCTTCTGCACGGCGTGATTGAACTGCGCGAAGGTCAGCTTGCGGCCCGCGAGATCGGGGCCGAAGCCGCCCGACGCGTTCGGCGCGTGGCAGTTCTTGCACGAGGTCGTAACGCCATCCCACAGCGCCTTGCCGGCGACCGGATCGCCGGTTGGACCCGGGGTCTGCGCCGCGGTGACCGCGGCGAACATCGGGATCAGCAGGAGTGCGAGAAAACCCTTTTTCATAAGTCACTCACCTCAGCGGCGCCACGCGCGTTTATTTTCCGTACGATTCCTGTTCCTTCAGCTTTCCGAGCTCGTCCAGTTCGTGGTTGTTCGTGCAATAGAACTCGTAGACCTCGCCGTTGCCGAGCGTCCAGCGGCGGGGCGCCGACTTCCACGGGCGCGTCAGCACCTTGGAATCGTCGACGGTAATCTCCACGATCAGGTAGTTTTTCGAGGGACGAGTATACCGCTCGGTGACCTTCATCGCATCGCTGTGAAACCACCCCGTCGGCGTCACGAACGTGCGTTCGTCGAACCCGAAGGAATCGACGACCAGCGTGTCGCGGTCCCAATGCGTGGTGCTCGTGCCGTGAAACCACGGTTCCGGATCCTTCGGCGCCGGCCGTCCGTCCGTGTAGACCAGCCGCCAGTTGTTCAGCACTTCATACAACTGCGCCATCATCGCCGGCGTGTGGACGATGACCGTCGAGTAGGGGTTCTGCAGCCAGATGGCCGGGAGACCCCGTGGCATGCAGTTGACCGACGACTTGGAGAGCTCGAGCTCCACGGGGGTCATCGCCTTGATCTTCGCCTCGGCCCACGGCTGGAACGCCGGCGGCGCCTCGGGCGTGACCTTCGGGTCGAACTGGCGCCGCGCGGCCGGATCGACGCCGTCGCGGCCGCTGACTCCCTCGCCCGCGCTGTTGGGGAGCCAGTGACCCGAAAGATCGGGATGACCGTCGGGCAGGCGAGGCGCCGGACCGCCCGGCGGCATCACCCGGATCGCGTACTGCTGCGCGGCCTGCGCGTGAGACGGAACGTGCCGCGCGCCGAGCAGCGCCAGCACCGCGACGCACGCGCCGCCAAGCCGGAGTCGGGATCTCATAGCCACCACTCCTGACGCTAGTCCTGAAGTTGTCCCATCTGGCGCACGACGCCGTCGGAGGCGAACTTGAGCGTTCCTGCCGCGGCGTAATGTTCCTTGCCGTTCTTCGCCGTACAGCCTCTCACCCACACGTCCTTGCCGATGTTGTCCTTGAACAGCTGCAGCGACGTCCCGGCGCGTCTCAGCGTGATCAGCGCGTAGGTCTGAAACGACCAGTTGTGAACGGTGCCGTCGGGGTCCTTGATGTCGACATAGAAGAATCCGTGCGGGTTCGTCCATTCGACTTTCGTGAGCGTGCCGGAGAAATCGCGGCACTTCGAGGCGTCGAACTCCGCGGCGAAGGAGTGATGGGCAGACGAGGGCACCGCGGTCAGGAGCACACCCGCCGCCACGATGACGAGGCCGGCCGTCCTCAGTGACTTCATCGCACACCTCTTTTCAGAAACAGTACCGAAGGCGCCGCCGGCGCGCGCGGCCGCGGCGTCAGCCGGCCGGGCGCGGTGCCGGAGCCGGCCTCGCGAACCTCGCCGCGTCGACTGCCACGTTCGGCTGCACGTCGGTGAGCTCCACGTTCATCTGCATGAACGTCTGGCTCACCGTGCGGTGGAACGGAATCTTCACGCCGGCGACGTCGCGGAAATCGGAGTAGTCAATCTGCGTCGGGACGAACCCCACCGGCGTCAGCGTCCACCTCACCATCCGGACGAGCAGTCCCGAGGGGGCGAAATAGAAATTCGCGAGCGGCTGCCGCTCGTCATCGATCCCCTGGACGATGACGACTTCCTCGTCGTTGAGGACGGCGCGCCCGAGGCGCCAGTGCGGAAACGCCCGGCGCAGGCCGGCCGGGAACGCGACGAGCGCCTCGAGGCGCGCGCGATCGAGGTTCCCCGCGCTCAGCGTGACGAGCGGAACCGGCGTGTCGGGTCCTGCCATCCAGCCGCTGCCGCCGTTGAACGTCCGCACGCTGTTGCCCGCCGCCATGTGGACGATGGTCGAGTACTGGTTCGGCGCCTTCGCGAATATCTCGACGGGCACTTTCTCGAAGAGCGTGTCGAAGCCCGCGTAGGTCCCTTTCGCCGCAAGGCTCGTGAGCCTGGCCAGGCGATCGGCGCCGCCGATGGCCTGCAGGTGTTTGTCGAAGATCGCGTCCGCGTTGAGCGTGGTGTCGGTCGCGAAATCGCGCGCGTTCGGGTCCTCTTCAGGCGTGCTGTACTGCAGGGCGATGTTCGGGTCGCTTCGCGGGCTCTGGTTGCCGTGATGACAGGTGAAGCAGGTGACGCGCGGGGCGCCGGCGAAGTAGCTCTTGTTGATCGTCTGCATCATGGCGATCATCCCGCGCGCGCGCTGCATGCGCGGGGTGACCTCCGCGAACTTCGCGCGGTCGAGCGCCGCCGCCGGGACGTGGCAGAACGTGCAGTCGTTCCCCATCGCGTTGGCGAACATCCCCATGGCGTCGAAGAACGTGTCGATCGGAATGTCGCGCAGGACGGTGACGCTCTTGAAGATGTCCTGCGTCATGACCGGGCGGTCCTGTGCCGTCTGGGCGGATACCGTGACGAGGCACACGACAGCGACCGCCGCGGCGGCGAAGAAGGTGCGGCTCATTTGCCGAAGAACGGGTTGTCGTGCCCGCCGGCCTGGCCGTACTGATTGTTCTCCTGGCAGATGTATTCCATGATTTCGTCGCCAGGCGCCTGCAGCCGCGCGGTGAACGACACGGTGAAGGGCTTCGAGTAGTACATCGGGTCCTCGATGGTCACCGTGTTGACCAGCGTCCCCATCGTCGGGCGCGTCCACCGCTCGATGGTGTGGAGCTGCTCGCTGTGCGGCGTCCCCTTGCGGTCGAACCAGAACTTGTCGTTGAAGCCGACGGTGTCGATGACCAGCGTGTCCTTGTTCTCCCACCGCCCGATGGAGTGGCCGAACCATGTCGGGTCGAGCTCCGCCGGATGCTTGCGGCCGTCCATGAAAATCTGCCGGTAGCTGTGGATGTTCCCTTCGTGAATGATGAACAGGTGCGACGACGCCGCGCTCCCGGTGATGTCCTGCACCCACCGGAACGGGTACGGCGTCGAGCGCGGTACCCCCATCGGCATGCACCACAGGTGCGGATCGTCGGTCTCGCGCTGCGCGCGGTTCTCCATCAGCTTCACCGCGGCCGGCAGCAGCGGCAGCTTCTCGCCTTTCGGGAGTCCCTGCGCGATGTCCCCGACCGGTCCCCCGCCCACCCACAGGCCATCGAGGCTGACGGTGCCGTCAGGCAGACGCGGTGCCGGCTCGTTGCGGACCGGCGGCCGCTTCACTTCCTGGCCGAGCGCGCCAATGGTCCCGAGCGATCCACGTCCCTCCTGCGCATGCACATAGAGGGGCAGAGCGATCGAGAAAATCCCAAATCCCAAAACCCAAATCCCAAAACCCAACCTTCGCACGATTACCTCCGGATTGTCGTTCCTGCCAGCGGGTCCGCGTTCGCGGGGCATCTCACACTCCGCGGAACCCGCCCTACTGACGCTGACCGCCCTCGGGGCGGCCATCATCCGACGCGCCGCCGAAGAGCGACCGCCCATCCGCGGTGATGACCGACCGCGCATCGCCGCGATAGGCTGCAACCTTGGCCGCGTATCCGGTGACCGTCACCGCGTCGCCGACTTTCAGCGTCCGGCTCGTCCAGCCGTTGCGCGCGAGCGCGCTCGGGCTCGCCAGCTCCATGTTCCAGGTCACCATCTTGCCGCTCTCGTCGGTCGTGTCGACGTAGAAGCGGGCGTGCGGATTGGTCCACTCGACCTTCGACACCGTTCCCTTGATGTTGAACGTCTTCGAGCCGTCGTACTCGGTGCTGAACGAGTGGTGGGCGAACACGGCGCCCGAGCCAATCAGGCTGAAAATGGCAACGAGGATCCCGAACCTGGTTCTCATTCCGATCCCTCCGAAAATCCGACTGTGCCCACCGGCCGGCTCATTGTCTTCCCAGTACGCCAGCCAGCGCAAGATAGGCGTGTCAGAAGCCGTACTTCAACCCGAACTGCAGGATGCGGGGGGTAGTTCCGGGCAGCAATCTCGTGATGCGGCCGAACGTGCCGAGGTTCAGGTTCGTCGCCGGAATGTCGTAGTTGAAACGATTGGTGACGTTGAACGCCTCGAGACGCAGTTCGACGTTCTGCGTCCCCGTCAGGTTGATGGTCCGCGACAGCGCCATATCGATCGTCCAGCGCTCCGGCCCCTTGATCGCGTTGATCGGCAGGTCGCCGAACGTGCCGGGCACCGGCTGCGCAAACGCCGCCTTGTTGAGATACGCCGTCACGGTCTTCGCGCCATAGACATCGTCCGAGACGTGGTTCGGCCGCTGCGCGTTGAGGCCGTTGCCGGAGTTGTCCTGGCCGGTGGTGATGTTCAGCCACGGCCCTGAGACGCCGTTGAAGATCCCCGACAACCGCCAGTTGGACGCGATCGTGCGAGCGGCGAGGCCGCTGAACTGCGGCGTCACGTAGCCGACCGTGATGATGCCGATGTGCGTCCGGTCCTGCGAGCAGTGGCCGTAATCGAACGACGGGTCGTTCGGCTTGACGTAGCCGGTGCTCAACTGCGGGAACGTGCCGGTCGCCGTGTTGCCGACGCAGCGTGACAGCGTGTAGTTCGCGTTCATGCTGAGGCCGTTGGCTTCGCGCCGACGAATCGACAGCTTCACGCCGCGATAGTTCTGCACGCCGACGTCGGTGTGCAGGTCGAGCACGCCGATCAGCGGATCGTGCAGGACACGCCGCTGATCGAGGTTGGCCGGCACCGTGCAGTTCGCGTACGACACGCCGTTGAGCGCGCACGGCGCGTTGCCCAGGAACTCGCCCGGGTTCAGCGCAACCTGTCCCCAGATCCGGTCCGTGTGGCTGCCCAGGTAGCTGGCCGACACGCCCCAGATCGATCCGAGCTGCTTCTCGACGGTCTGCAGGTCGGCCAGCGCCAGCTCGGTGTTCACCACCTCGATGTCGCCGACCGGGTCGACGCGGCCGGCGATGTGCACGACGTCCGGGTGCTCGAAGCAGCGCACGATGTGCGCGATCGCGTCGCATTCCCGGATGTTGGCCAGGAACTGGTTGCCCAGCCCCTCGCCCTTGCTGGCGCCGGCCACCAGGCCCGCGATGTCGACGAACTCGACGGTGGCCGGCACTACGCGCTCAGGCCGGGCAATCTGCGCCAGACGTTCCAGCCGTCCGTCCGGCACCTCGACCACGCCGACGTTCGGTTCGATCGTGCAGAACGGATAGTTCTCGGCCGCGATCCCTGCCTTGGTGAGCGCGTTGAACAGGGTCGACTTGCCGACGTTGGG
>Ga0137418_10000973_pt1 | contig 26288 bp, 18 predicted proteins | sample CZODoug3_1_2_16f_FD_122242 | JGI IMG/M metagenome (GOLD analysis project Ga0137418, IMG submission 122242) | Vadose zone soil fungal communities from Angelo Coast Range Reserve, California, USA - CZODoug3_1_2_16fungal (Hybrid Assembly) | ecosystem: Environmental > Terrestrial > Soil > Vadose...
GTATAAAGCGGCACGCCGTGCTCCGCAATGGGTACGCCGAAGAACGTCTCCCCATGGCGGCGCAGTGCGTTTGTCAGCCGTTCGGCGCCGGGTACGTGGACCAGGGGGAGTGCCAGAAGAATGCGGCGCATCTCCACGCGAATGCCGCTGAAAGCAGCCGCCGCGCGCTCAACGGTCCTGCGCAGCTCTGCTTCGGCGTCTTCCGGGCTCTCCTCCGGGATAATGCGCCGGTCGACGCGAAAGCTCACGCGATCGGGCACGACGTTGGTATTGATACCACCCTCTATGAGCCCTACGTTGACCGTCGGATGCGTAATGCCCGGAACGTTAGAGCGGCGTTCCCTCAGGGCCTCGCGGGAGTCGTAGATGCTTTTCAAAATACCGGTTGCGGCTGCCAGCGCATCAACCCCAGACTCGGGCATTGCCGCATGGCCCTGGCGCCCGCGGACCGTGACTTCCAGGTGCAGACAACCGTTGTGCGCCGTAGTCACCGCGTACGAAAATCCCGCGCAAATCGCATAGTCGGGGCGACTCAGGCCCTGGGTGAGCAGCCAGCGCGGCCCGATATCCCCTCCGACCTCTTCATCGTAGGTGAAATGCAGCTCGACGCTGCCGTTGAGCGCTCGCCCACGTCCGGCGAGCTCCTGCAACGCGCGGAGCGCGTATGCGTAGGTCGCGAAGTCGGACTTGCTCACGGCAACTCCACGGCCGTACATGGTTGGTCCGTGCGCCGGGTCGTCTACTACATCCGCGCCGTACGGATCCCGCGTCCATCCCAGACCGGGCGGTACCACATCGCCGTGCGCATTGAGTGCAATGCACGGCCCGTCCTTGCCGAAGCGCTGCCGAACGATGAGATTGGTAGCCGAAATCATGCCGGCTGCCCGGACGGAATCGACCGGCACCGCATGGGCTTCAACTGTGAATCCCAACGCTTCCAGCAGGGCTCGGGCCCGCTCAGCATGCGCCGCACAATCACCGGGAGGATTGTCCGTCGGGATTTTGACCAGCGCGGCCAGAAAGTCGCACTCGGCAGCGAAGCTGTCGTCGACAATCTTGGCGACCGCCGTCTCGAGAGCCGACCTTCCGGGCGGAAGTCTGTCGTGAGTCATTTCGATGCGCTCAAGGTGATACCGGGAAGTTCAACAGAAAGTCCTGGAAGGCGTGAGCCGCGACATCGGCGTCCTCCGCGCTAAGGGTTTCGGACGGATGGTGGCTGATGCCGCCGTTGCCGCAGCGCACGAACAGCATGCCCATTGCGGTGATTTGCCCCATGACCATCGCGTCGTGGCCGGCTCCGCTCGGGAGACGTCGCACCTCGGCGTTACCGGTGGTGCGCCCAATGCTGTCGGCCCATAGCTGTTGCATCTTGGGTGCACAGGGTACGCAAGCGACCTCCAGCACTTTGCGCCATTGAATCTCGACTTGCCGGCGGGCGGCGATGCGTGCGGATTCCGCCACGACGCTGGCGAACGCCGCGTCCCGCACCGCATCGTTATCGGCGCGGATATCGACGCTCAGCTCGCAGCGGCCGGGAATCACATTCACCGCACCCATCGGGACCTGCAACTGTCCGACCGTGCCTACCAGCCCGGGCGTGTCTCCGCAGCGCTTCTCGATGGCAAGTACGACTTCGGCAGCTGCCGCGGCGGCGTCGTGGCGCAGATGCATCGGCACGGTTCCCGCGTGCCCCGCCAACCCCGTAATCGACACGAAGCAGCGTGTGCTGCCGGCGATCGACGTCACGATGCCCAGCGGCACCGCTTCATTGAGCAGCACTGGTCCCTGCTCGATGTGCACTTCTGCAAAACCCAGCAGCGTCCGCGGGTCGAGACCCGCCTTGGGAATCGCCGCCGGATCCAATCCGGCCGCAACCATGGCCTGCCGCATCGTGATTCCGTCCGCATCGACGCTGTCAAGCACGGCCGGATCGAATCGGCCTGCTAGCGCGCGACTTCCCAGAAATGTCGACTTGAAGCGGACCCCTTCCTCTTCGGCAAAGGCAACAATCGTTAACGTGTACGGGAGTCGCACGCCCGCGCCACGCAGCCGCGCAACCACCGCTATCGGCAGCAGAACCCCCAGGCGTCCGTCGAACTTCCCGGCATCGATAACGGTGTCGTAATGAGAGCCCGTCACCAGAGTGCGGGCGCTCGCGGCCGCGTCACGCCAGCGACCGATGACGTTACCGACCGCATCGACTTCAACCTCGAGTCCCGCATCCACCATCCACTCGCGCAGCAGTGCTGCCGTCGCACGGTGCGCCGGGGTCAGATACGAGCAGGTCAGACCGTCCGCTCGGTCGCTGAGGCGCGCCAGCTCCTCCGCCATGGCCAGGATCCGGGGCCCCAGCGGCTCATCCACCAACTCGGCCAGGCGGAATTCCGCGATTCGGCCGATCTCGCGCAACGCTACCGCGCGTTCGTGCTCGACCGTGTTCCCGACTCGCCGCTCGAGCGCCGCGATTACCGAGGCGCGATTGTGGCCTTTGACGGCGAGCACGAACGGAAAGCCGAACCTTTGCGTATAGGCGGCATTGAGTTGCTGCAGTCGCGTGAACTCCTCGGGCGTGCACGCTGCAAGACCCGCGCCCTGTTGTTCCCGCGCCGACTCTGGCGTCAGCTCGCCGCGCATGCGCGTGCGGCCGGAGAGCTCGGGGTGCGCCCGAATCAGCGCCAGTTGCTCATCGATGCCCGCCTGCTCGACCGCGGCACACATCGCCTGATGCAGGTGCAGGTGCGAGCGAAACGGTCGTGCCGCTGCGACACGCTCCGCGACCCAGGGCGTGCGTTCAAAGACGCCCGCCAGCGATGCAACGAACTGGGACGGCGGAAGCGAGTTGAGCTGTTGCAGTGAAATCACGCGTGCCGATCGTCTGTCAATGCGGTGAGGGTCGATATCGCTCATGCGCGGTATCGCTCTCAGGGAGCGGATGCTGGCGGGTGCGCGGCGATCCAGTGCCGGGCGATATCGATGCGCCGGCAAACCCACACACCCGCGTGCTCGAGAACGTAGTCGAGAAAGCGCTCCAGGCAGGCCGCACGGCCCGGCCGGCCGATCAGGCGAGCATGCAATCCGATCGACAGCATCTTGGGGGAATCGAGTCCCGCGGGGTCTCCTTCGCGATACAGCGTGTCGAACGCGTCGCGGAGATAATCGAAGAACTGGGTACCGGAGTTGAATCCCTGCACCGTCGCGAAGCGCATGTCATTGCAGTCGAGGGTGTAGGGCACGACCAGGTGCGGAACGCTGCGCGTGCCGCTGGCGGCGGCAATGCTGACCGTGGTCCAGTAGGGGAGGTCGTCGGCGTACGAGTCGGCGTCGTAGAGAAAGCCGCCGTGTTCGACGAGCAGTCGCCGTGTATTCGGACTGTCACGTCCGGTGTACCAGCCCAGAGGCGCGGTGCCCGTGAGTTCGCTCAGTATCGCGACTGCCTCCGCCAGATGTGCGCGTTCGGTAGCCTCATCGACGAGCTGGTAGCTGATCCAGCGCAGGCCATGGCCGGCAATTTCGTGTCCGAGCTCGCGGTACGCGGCAACGGCGTGCGGATGCCGCCTGAGAGCCGCGGCGGTGGCAAAGACCGTGAGCGGCAAGTTGCGCCGCTCGAACGCGCGCAGCACGCGCCACAACCCAGCTCGTGAGCCGTATTCGAACAGCGACTCCATGCTCATGTGGCGCATCGGGAAGGCCGGCGCGCCGATGATCTCGGACAGGAAAGTCTCTGAGGCGGCATCCCCATCCAGCACGCAATTCTCGGCGCCCTCTTCGTGATTCAGAACGAATTGCACCGCGATGCGAGCTCCCCCCGGCCAGTGTGCGTGCGGCGGGCAGCGGCCGTAACCAACAAGATCGCGGGGGTACTTTTCCTGTGACCGGTTCATGGCGCACGCCGGCCGTTGGAGAACACTGAACGCAAGTCGATGCTCTTCTCGAGCCCCTCCTCGAGTCTCAGATCGGCGCGCACCTGGTCGAGGTGGCGCACCATGAGGCCGACTGCACGGGACTCCCGGCGCTCGAGCGCCAAGGCGAGCTCCCGATGCTCGTCCGGCGGACAGCAGCGCGCGCCGGGCGCCTGATAGACGGCTATGATCAGTGACGAGCGTGACACCAGGTCGCGGAGCATATCGGCCAGGATCTGGTTGCCGGCGATTTCCGCAATGATCAGGTGAAACTCCCCGGAGGATTTGAGCGACGCACGGCGATCGCCCTGGCGCCAGGCAGCTTGCTCACGCGCAACATGTTCGTGGAGCCGTTTGCAGTCTGCGCGGGTGGCCGACCCGATGAACCCTGCGACGGTCCCGGCCTCCAGCACTTGGCGAGCGGCGAATATCTCGCGCGCTTCGCGAACCGAAGGTCTGGACACGGTGGCCCCCCGATTGGGCATCAGCGTCACCACTCGCTCGTGCGCCAGACGTTGCAGCACCTGGCGCAGCCGCGCGCGGCCGAGGCCGAAGATCTCGCACAGACGCTCCTCGACCAGGCGCGTCTCCGGCGGCAGGCTGTGATCGGTGATCGCTGTCCAGATCTGCTCGTAGACTGCGGCCGTATCGGCGCCGTTCGCCGCCGTGCGGCGCAACCGCCGGGCCGCCGAGCTCCCGTGCCGCGCCGTGCTCTTTGCCGGCCTGGCGGACCTGCTGTCGCGTTTTTCTGCTGCTGTAGCCACGGGTAAAGTCCGAAGTCGTACCGATAGCGGGTGCACGATTGTCAGGGGGCGGCGCCGGGCGGCAGCCGGCGGGAAGCGGCGGCGCGCGCCTCGCGGCCGAGGACATAAGTACGCGAGACGACGCGATCATCGCCCAACGTCATCAGCACCAACAGTTTCTCGGCCAGGGTACGCGAGCGGGCAGTGCGGCGTGCCATCAGCTCCGTGGCACGCAGGTCGAGAACGATGAAATCGGCTTCCGCTCCTATCGTGAAGCGACCGACCTGGCCGTCCACGCCGAGAGCACGGGCACCTCCCAGAGTGGCGAGATAGAACGCGCGCAGGGGCGAGAGGTGCTGATGCGAGAGTTGTGCGACGTTGTAAGCAGCCCCGAGCGTCTGGAGCATGCTGAAGCTGGTACCGCCCGCTACATCCGTCGCAATCGAAAACCGCATTCCGGCCGCATCGGCGGCAGCCACATCAAAGAGCCCGCTACCGAGGTGCAAGTTGGAAGAGGGGCAGAACGCGGCCGACGCCCCGGATTGCGCCATCCGGGCGCGATCGGTCTGATCGAAATGGATGCAGTGTGCGTAGATCGCGCGATCGCGCAGCAATCCGTATCGGTCATACACGTCGAGGTAGCTGCGTGCGTGTGGAAACAGTCGTTTCACCCAGGCGACTTCCTCGAGGTTCTCCGCCACGTGACTGTGGATGAGGGCGTCCGGAAAGTCCCTGGCGAGCCGCCCGGCGCTCTCGAGTTGCGCCTCGGAGGAAGTCACAGCGAAGCGCGGTGTGATCGCGTACAGCAGTCGCTCGCGACGGTGCCACGCTTCCAGCAACTCACGCGAGTCACGCTCGCCGGCCGCGGGGGAGTCGCGCAGATACTCCGGGCAGTTGCGATCCATCAGCACCTTGCCTGCCACCATGCGCATGCGGCGTGCCGCGGCCGCCTGGAAGAACGCTTGCACCGAGGCGCGGTGAACGCTGCAGAAGACCATCGCCGTCGTAGTGCCGTTGCGTACCAGCTCATCGAGGAAGAACTCGGCAACCTCCTGTGCGTGCGCCGGGTCCGAGAACCGGCCCTCGGTCGGAAACGTGTAGTTCTCCAGCCAATCGAGTAGCTGCCGGCCGCCTGAGCCGATGATGTCGGTTTGCGGATAGTGGATGTGTGCATCGACGAACCCGGGCATCAGGATGTTGTCGCCATGTTCCACCACCCGTGCATCCGTTGGCAGGGTCGGCAGCAGCTCCCGCGCCGGCCCGAGCGCCGCGACGCGCCCGTCGTCGGTGACCAGCAGACCATCCTCGAAGAACTCGAAGCTGCCGGGGTCATCGTGCGGGCCGGGATCGGAACGGAAATGGAGGATTGCGCCCCGATGCGCGCACGGCTTCACGGCGATGTCAGTGCGGAGCGCCACGTTCGATCCAGGCGAGCACTTCGGCTCGCTCCTCCTCGGTGATGCCGGTAACGTTTCCCGTGGGCATGGCACGTGTGGCGATCTGCTGACGTATCTGCTCGGTGCGCGCCAGGATGCGCGCGGGTGTGTCAAGCAGCACGCCGTTGGGGGCTGCAGTAAATCCCGATTGCGTCGGTTTTGCCGAGTGACAGCCGGCGCACCGGCGGGCCACGATCGCCTCGATGTGGACGAAGCCCCCAGCGGACGCGAATCCGGCGGCGGCGCCTTCGGTGCCGCCTCCCTTCGGTGGCGGCATCAATGCGAACGCAACGCCGGCCAGCGTCAGCACGCCCAGGGCGGCGGGCAGCGGCGAAGTGCGGCCGTTGCGCTCGTGCGCCTTGTGGCGCGCGACGAAATAAAGGCGCAGCCACACCCCGGCAGCGCAGATGGCGACCAGCACCAGCCAGTTTTGGCGTGCACCGTAGGTCATGGCGTAGTGGGGGCTGATCATCACGAACAGCACCGGCAGCGTGAAGTAGGTGTTGTGCGTGGAGCGCAACTTGGCGGAGATCGCGTGCGTGGGATCGGGTTCACGATCCTCCCGCTTGGCGCGCACGAGCTCGCGTTGACCCGGGATGATGACGAAAAACACATTTGCCGCCATGATCGTGCCGAGCATCGCGCCGAATTCCATGTAGGCGCCGCGTCCGCTGAACAGGTGGCACAAGCCCCAGGCCGCCAGGGACAGCAGTACGGCGAGCACGGCTCCGAGCGTGCGACCGTCGCGACCGAGCGTCGATCGACACAGACCGTCATAGACTACCCAGCCGCCGGCGAGAAATGCGACGCCTATGGCGATGGCCGCGGGTTTCGACAGAGCTGCCACCGACCGGTCGATCAGGTACACCTCGGCCTGGCCGTAATAAAGAAGACACAACAGAAAGACGCCGGACAGGAAGGTGGTGTAGGCCTCCCAGTAGAACCAGTGAAGGGAGGACGGCAGGGACGCGGGCGCCAGGCGGTACTTGTGCGCATGGTAGAAACCGCCGCCATGCACCGCCCACAACTCCCCGGCCACGCCCCGGTTGGCGAGCGCCGGATCGACCGGTGGAACGAGGTGATCGTCGAGCCAGATGAAATAGAAGGACGAGCCGATCCAGGCGATGCCCGCCACCAAGTGCAGCCATCGGCCGAGCAGGCTCAGCCAGTCCAGGAAGTAGGCCGTCATGGGAGGGGGGACGAGCAGGCGGCACAGTCGGATGACGGACAGCCACCCGCACAGGCCACGGTCGCGGAGGAAGACGCGAGATTCAGGGGGCGTACGTCGACCGAGGCCTCGAGACCCTGCAGCAGTTGCGCGGCCACGCCCACAGCGATTGACGCGGGCCACTTGCTAGCGACTCCCCCCACCCCAATGGGACAGACCAGTCGGGCAATCGCCTCCGCTGCGGCGCCATCCCGTGCCAACCGCGAGCGGAACCGCGCGCCCTTGCTTTTCGAGCCGATCAGCCCCAGCCAGGCGAAGTCGCTGCGCCCCAGAATCCTGCGGCACAGCGCGTAGTCCAGAGCATGGTCATGGGTCATCACGAGGAAGCGCGCGCCAGCCGGTGCCAGGTGCACGGTGTTGGTTGGCGCCTGTGAGCACAGCGGATGGACGTTGTCCGGCAATGGCTCCGGCAGGAGCTCCGCTCGCGGATCGATCCAGGTGACTTCGAACGGCAACTCGGCCAGGATGCGGATCAACGCCTGTCCGACGTGGCCGGCACCGTACAGCCACAACGCCGCAGCGTCGCTCGCGAGGGGCTCCAACAGCATCGCGTTCTCCTCACTGCTGGCGGAGAATTGCAGGCGACGTTGAGCGCCCGGCTCGAGCGCCTGCAGCGTCGGGCCGCGCAACTGCAAATGCACGCTGCGCCACTCATCTGATCCGTGCTCCAGCAGTCTGCGAACGACGCCTTGCCCGGAGAGCTCGGTCACCAGTGCCGCGGATGTGCCGTCGCATCCCGCGCGTACGACCCGCCGCAGCCGCGGCAGATCGGCGGGCGTGAAGCGTTCCATCCACAACTGCACCACACCGCCACAGCACTGTCCCAACTCCCGACCCAACACGAGCCGGCGAAGGCTGACCGAAGGCGCCGTCCCGGCCACGAGCAGCAACTGAGCGGCCTGCATGGCTTGCCATTCCAGGTTGCCGCCGCCGATCGTGCCGTCGACCCCGCTGTGCGAAACCAGCATGCAGGCGCCGGGCTCGCGCGGGGCGGAACCCCGCACTTGCGCGATGAGCACACGAACCACCGCCGGCTCGCGACCCTCGAGCAACCGGCAGACCGCAAGAGGCCAGTTGTCGCGCAGCGCCCGAAGCCAGCGACCCTTGGGTTCCCGGCGCGCGTCGTCGCTTGCGACCCGCGTGCTCATGCGTGGCTCCTTACACTGTCGATGGCACGCAGCACCGCTTCCGGCGTAGCCGGAGCGGTGAGGTGCGGCAGCGCCCCGACGGGTCCGCAGGCGGCGCAGGCGTCGCGAATGGCATGAAACACCGAGATCGCCAGCATCAACGGCGGCTCGCCCACCGCCTTGGACCGATGAATCGTGTCCTCCCGGTTCGGCGAGCGCTCGAGCAGGGTGACCGTGGAATGTGCAGGCCAGTCGCGCGCGGTGGGGATTTTGTAGGTCGAGGGCGCGTGGGTCTGCAACTCTCCCTTGGCGTCCCACCATAACTCCTCGCAGGTGAGCCAGCCGACGCCCTGGATGAAGGCACCCTCGATCTGCCCGCGATCGATCGCCGGGTTCAGCGACGCGCCGACATCGTGCAGGATGTCGACTCGCAGCAGACGTGTTTCTCCGCTCAGCGTGTCCAGCGCGACTTCCGCAACGGCCGCCCCGTACGCGAAGTAGAAGAACGGCCGGCCGATCAGGGTAGCACGGTCGCAGTGAATCTTCGGAGTCCGGTAGTACCCCGTGGCAGAGAGCGAGATGCGTGCCGCATGGGCATCGCGGACGAAATGACCAAAAGTCATGCTCCGTGCCCCGATATCGACCTGTCCGTCCGCGAAGCGCACCTGATCGGCACTGACGCCGTGCGTTTCGCAGGCGTGCTCGAGCAGCCGTTGCCGGATCGAGCGGGCGGCTGCGCGCGCCGCCATCCCGTTCAGATCGGAGCTCGACGATGCGGCCGTAGCCGAAGTATTGGGCACCTTACTGGTATCCGTCGTGGTGACGCGGATAGCCGATAGCGGCACGCCGAGCTCGGCGGCGACGACCTGGGCCACCTTGATGTGCAGCCCCTGTCCCATCTCAGTGCCGCCGTGGTTCAGCAGCACGGTCCCGTCGGTGTACACCTGCAGCAACGCGCCGGCCTGGTTGTAGTGGGTCGCAGTGAACGAGATGCCGAACTTCACGGGAGTCAGTGCCAGGCCGCGCTTGACAACCGGATTGCGGCGATTCCACTCCGCGATGATTGTGCGGCGGTCGCGATAGCCGCTCTCTCGCTCCATCCGGGCCACAATGTCGTGGATGAGGTTGTCCTCGATAGTCTGGCCGTAGTGCGTCACGTTTCGCTGCGTGACGCCATAGAAGTTCGCGCGACGCACATCGAGCGGATCGAGACCCAGCGTGCGCGCGATGTCATCGAGGACCCGCTCGATGACCATCATGCCCTGAGGGCCCCCGAAACCGCGAAAGGCGGTGTTGGACACGGTGTGCGTCTTACAGCGATGCGAGGTGATCTCGACATGCTGCAGAAAGTAGGCGTTGTCGAGATGATAAACCGCGCGATCGTTCACTGGACCGGACAGATCGGCCGAATAGCCGCAACGCGAGGCGAGCATGATAGTCAGCGCCAGAATATGCCCTTGCGCGTCGAAGCCGACGTCGTAGTCGGCCAGGAAATCGTGACGCTTGCCCGTCATGATCATGTCGATGTCGCGATCGAGGCGCAGCTTCACCGGGCGGCCGGTCTTCAGTGCCAGAAGCGCCGCGGCGGCGGCGATCAGGCCCGGCTGGCTCTCCTTGCCGCCGAATCCGCCGCCCATGCGACGACACTGAACGGTGACGCTGTGCGCGCGCACGTCCAGGGCATGCGCAACGATGTGTTGTACTTCCGTCGGGTGTTGGGTCGAGCTGTGGATCAGCATCGCCCCATCTTCCTGCGGAATCGCTATGGCGATCTGGCCTTCAAGGTAGAAGTGATCCTGGCCGCCGATGACGACGGTTCCCTGCAGACGGTGCGGAGAGCCGGCCAGCACCGTCCCGGGTGTGCCGCGCACGAGCCGGCGACTCGGAACAACATAACTCTGCGCGGCCAGTGCCGAGCGAATGTCGAGGATCGCGGGAAGCTCGTCGTACGTGATGCGCGCCCGAAGTGCGGCCTTGCGTGCCATTGCATAGGAGGTCGCGGCGACCGCGAATATGGGCTGACCGGCGTGCTGCACGAGCCCATCGGCAAAAATCGGGTCATCATGTACGACGCCGCCGTAGTTGTTCTCACCCGGGATATCCGCAGGAAGCGCCACGGCGACGACTCCGGGAGTCGCGATCACCGCTGCCAGGTCCAGCTCCCGGATCCGGCCATGAGCGATGCGGCTGATGCCAAAGGCGGCGTGCAAGGCGGTCGCCGGCAACGGGATGTCGTCGCAGTAGAGTGCCTTGCCGGTGACGTGCAGATGCGCGCTGTCGTGCGGGTAAGCCTCGCCGACGACGGGGCGGGTTGGCACTGGCGCATCCACATGCTCAGCGCCCATACGTGAATTCCATGTCTGCTGACGGGTCTGTCACCCGCAGTCGGAGCGCGGTGGGGCTGTGTTGCAGATAAAAGCGTCGCAACATGCCGCCTGCGGCCCTGAGGCGATAGGCCCGGCTGGCGCGCGAGTCGGTCAGCGGAGTGAAGTCCGCGGCGAGCGCGGCGGTCGCCGAATCGATCGTGACCTCCGACCACGGCTGTCCGACCAGCGCCCGCTCGGCATGCGGTGCCCGCGCGGGAATCGCGGCCATGCCGCCGTATGCGAGCCGCGCGCTCGTGATCCGTCCGCCGGATACTTCTACCGCAAATGCGCCGCAGACCGCCGAGATGTCCTGATCGATGCGCTTCGCGAGCTTATAGCTGGCGAACAGGCGTGCAGCCTTTGGTGGCGGGACGAGAACGCTGACGATGAATTCGCCCGGCGCGAGGTCCTTGTGCTGGTAGCCCAGATACAGACGCTCGAGCGGGATGCGGCGCTGGCGCGCGCCGTGGCGCAGCTCGAGCTCGGCGCCCAATGCAATGAGGGCCGGCATTGAATCGCCGATGGGTGAGCCGTTGGCGATATTTCCGCACAGCGTGCCGGAATTGCATACCGGCGGAGACGCAAATCGCTGGGCCTGCTCGGCGAGCGCCGGATAGTGCTCCAGCAGCGCAGGCCAGGCGACACTCAGCGGCACGCCCGCCCCGATCCACAAGCCGGCATCGCTGTTTCGGATCTGCAGCAGCTCCCTGACGGCGCCGAGATAGATGATCGGCGGCAAGTCACGCAGCTGCTTGGTTGCCCACACGCCGACGTCGGTCCCGCCGGCCAGCAGAAGTGAATCCGGCGCCGCCTCCAGCGCGCAGGCCAACTCATCGAGGTCGCGCGGCGCATGGAACCCGGGAAAACGCAGAGCCGAATCGGGCGCCGTGCGCCGCAGGGCGAGCAGTTCGTTTGCGCGGCTGGCGGATTGCGCGTCATTGCGGCTCCAGTGCACCGGCTCGGGATAGTCCGACATGCGACAGCCGGCGTCGATGATCGGGCGATATCCGGTGCAGCGGCAGAGATTGCCTGAAAGCGCTGCGATCACTTCGTCGCGCGCGGGTGATGCCCGCTGCAGGTACAGCGCAAACAGCGACATCACGAAGCCCGGGGTGCAAAAGCCGCATTGCGAACCGTGACAATCGACCAGCGCGCGCTGCACCGGGTGCAGCCCGCCGTCGGCAGCCTCAAGGCTTTCCACGGTGACCAGTTCCGTGCCGTCAATGGTCGCCAGGAAGCGGATGCAGGAATTGACTGCGCGGTAGTCGACGCTCCGGTCGTCGGCGGACAGTTCGCCCAGTACGACGGTACACGCCCCGCAGTCCCCTTCGGCACAGCCCTCTTTTGTGCCCGTGCGGCCCGCGTGGTCGCGCAGGTATTCGAGCACGGTCGTGGAGGGCGTCAGCCCCGACACGCTGACGAGCTCGCCGTCGAGAATGAACCGCACCGGCTGCAGGTCGGTTGCGGAGGCGGCGGTGCTCATGAAATCGGGTCGCGGGCCTGGGCGCCATCAGCTGCCGCGGTAAGTGGAGTAGCTCCACGGCGATACCAACAGCGGGACGTGGTAGTCCTGCCCGGGGTCTGCGACTCCGAATGCAATCACCACCTCATCGATGAAGGGCGGCTCGGGCAATTTGGCTCCCAGCGAGCGAAAATACTCGGCAACGTGGAAGGTCAGCCGGTAGCGGCCGCCGTGCAGTGAGTCTTCCTCTAGCAGGGGTTGCAGACAGCGACCGTGTTCGTTCGTGCGCCGCTCCGCCAACAGACGCGGCGGACTTGCTCCCAGGTCGTGAAGCTCGATACGCATGCCTGCCGCGGGGGTACCCGCCGCGAGGTCCAGCACATGAGTCGTGAGCTTGCCCATTGTGGTCCGTACGAGACCGCGATTGCCCTGAGACCTAAGTTCTCCAGCATACGCGTCAAGGCGATTGTCTACAATCGTGACATGGATTGTGCACGCTGAGCATCCAGGCGGCGCCCAGTCGCGAGCGGAATCATGATACGTTGCGCCCCCATGAGCTCGATCGAGTCATTCATCCGCGCAATTCCCAAAGCTGAGTTGCACCTGCATATCGAGGGCACGCTCGAGCCGGAAATGGTGTTCGAGCTGGCGCGCAAGCATCGGCTGTCGCTGCGCTACCGGTCGGTCGAGGCGTTGCGCGAGGCGTACCGCTTCGCCAACTTGCAGTCCTTCCTGGATGTCTACTATGCCGGCGCCGAAGCGCTGCGCGATGAGAGCGACTTCCACGCGCTCACCTCGGCCTATCTGCGCAGGGCACATGCGGACGGCGTCGTGCACGTGGAGATATTTTTCGATCCGCAGACCCACACTGCCCGCGGTGTGCCTTTTGATGCCCTCATCGGTGGTATCGCGAGCGCCCTGGCCGAGGGGGAGCAGACACTTGGCATAACACACCGTCTCATCCTGTGTTTTCTGCGACATCTGAGCGCTGAAGATGCCATGAAGACGCTCGAACAGGCTCTGCCTCATGCCGATGCGATTACGGCTTTCGGGCTGGACTCGTCTGAAGTCGGTCACCCGCCCGCCAAATTCGCCTCGGTATTCGCGCGGGCTCGCAGCGAAGGCTTCCTGACGGTTGCGCACGCGGGAGAGGAGGGGCCGCCCCATTACATTTCCGAGGCCTTGGACCTTCTGCAGGTGAGACGCATCGATCACGGCGTACGCTGCGAAGAGGATCCCGCCCTCATCGCGCGCCTCGTGCGGGAGCGCGTGCCGCTGACGATGTGCCCACTGTCCAACGTGATGCTTCGGGTCTTCGATCGCATCGAGAATCACAATCTCAAGCGCTTGCTGGACCGTGGTCTCTGCGTGACCGTGAATTCTGACGATCCTGCGTACTTCGGCGGTTATGTCGCAGCGAACTACCTTGCCGTGCACCATGCCCTCGGCCTGTCCAGGGCCGACATCGCGCAACTCGCAAGCAATTCCATCGAGGCTTCCTTTCTGCCGGCGGCCGACAAGGATGCCTGGCTGCAGAAAATCCGCGAGTTCGTCGCGAACTGGTAGCTAATTCTCGAAGAAGCTCTCGCCGACCGGTTTGTGCTCCAGGATCTCCTGGCGCGTCAACCCCTGCAGTTCATGCGGGAACACCAGCCAGCTGTTGGTCGACCGAACGTAATAGTCCGGCTTGAGCGAGCTGCGATTGCGCTCGGGTTTGTAGTAGACCGTCGCTATCCGGATCTTGTCCGCCAGATTGCGCCGGCAGCGGCGCCGGAGCTCGGCGACGACGGCCTCGAGGCTGCGCCCGGAATCGAACACATCGTCGATGATCAGCAGCTCATCCTCAAACGACAAGCGCGAGATCAGGTAATTCAGCGCATGGACCCGCACGACCTTGGATTGCTGATCGATGCCGGTGTAGGACGAGGTCCGGATCGCGATGTGATCAACATGAATGCCGTGATACTCGAGTGCTTCCTGGACCGCGATGCCGATCGGCGCGCCGCCTCGCCAGATGGCGACCAGAAACGTGGGCTTGAACCCGCTGCGGACGATTCGCATGGCCAGCTCGATCGAATCGCGCAGCAGCGATTGGGCGGAGATGAAGACCTTTTCGACAGCTGGTGAGGCGCTCGGCGACGTCACGAATGCCTTCTTGCGCAGACGACCCCGGCATTCTGACACATCCAGCACTCTTCAGAGGGCGAGGGTACCGATTCGCGCTCGGGCGGACCGCTCGCGAACGGATTCCACTCGATCGGCGAACATTCGAAGTTGCCGTTTTCCGCGAGCGCTTGGGCTCGGTGTAACTCCTTGATAGCACGACGGCTTCGAGGGAATCACGCCGCCCCGCAGACGCCTGGGGTCGACAGCGCTCGATCCGCGCAGGGGGCTGTTTGCCGCGACGCTCAGGTGCGCGAAGGCCAGCGCAAGCCTCTGCGGCCTGGTGCAGAATAAAAACGGCCTCCCGAAATGCAGCGCTTACCGAGAGTCAAACCCGCATGCCCAGAAACATCGAGATCAAGGCCCGAATCACCAGTGTCGAAGCGCTCGTGCCGAAGGTCGGACTCATTGCAGACCAAGGGCCGTTCGAAATCCCACAAGACGACACTTATTTTGCGTGCACCGCCGGAAGGCTGAAGGTTCGCACGTTCTCCAAGGATGACGGCGAGCTCATCTACTATCGCCGTAGCGATCAACAGGCTGCGAAGGAGTCCTTCTACCTGCGCTCGCCGACCTCGTCGCCTGAGACTATGCGAAGGTCCCTGAGCCTGGCGTATGGGCAGGTGGGCCGTGTCGCGAAGCACCGCACGCTGTTTCTGCTCGGAAGAACGCGCATTCATCTCGATAAGGTCTCTGGGTTGGGGCATTTCCTGGAGCTCGAGGTCGTACTCGATGAACACGAGCCACCCGAGGCCGGTGTGCGCGAGGCCAACGACCTGTTGGCACGACTCGGCGTGGAACCGTCGCAGCTCATCGAGGGTGCGTACCTCGATCTTCTTGTCAACAACGCGGGCAGCCAAACAGTGCCGCGCGGATCTCGCACATGACGGCGGGTTTTCGCAGGCCTGTTGACAGGGAGCCGAACCGGTAGGCCGGCTTGCATGGGCACAATCTCGCGCCGAGAGCTACTGCAGATCATGGCGGCGGCCGCGGCGGTCCCGGGTGTCGGTGCGCCGGCGGCGCGCGCTCCGCCCGTGCACCGGCCGCGACGGCCCGAGCCCGTGGTTGCGGAGCGGGTGCGGGAACTCTTCACGTCGCTCCCATTCGAGTCGCAGGAGTTGCGTGGGCTGTTCGCCGATCGGATGCAGAGCAACGTGGAAGGGAGGCTGCTCCATATTGACGAGAGTGCCTGCTTGTCGGGCTTTGTGCACAGGGACAGTGCCGGAAACTTTGACGGGGCATGGGTGGGGGAGCACGCCGGGAAGTTCCTCGACGCGGCCTGCAACGCCGTGCGGTACCGCGAGCATGCCAGGCTGCGGCACATCATGGAGCGTATGGTGAAGGCGTTGATCGCCAGCCAGGAGCCGGATGGGTACCTCGGCACTTATCCCGCGGCGCGCCGCTGGACGGGCTGGGATGTCTGGGTGCACAAGTACAACCTCATCGGCCTGCTCAGTTACTACGAACTGACGGCAGATCCGGCCGTACTGCGAGCTTGTCGCGGGATGGGCGATCTGCTCGCGCGCACCTTCGGCGACGCCCCCGGGCAACGCGACATCATCACTGCCGGCGAGCACATGGGCATGGCGGCGACCAGCGTGCTCGAGCCGATGTGCAGACTCTACCGATTCACCGGGGAGGTGCGGCATCTCGAGTTCTGCCAGTACGTGGTCCGCGCCTACGATCACCCCCACGGGCCTCGCATCGTTTCGACGCTTCTGGAGAGCGGCAGCGTTGACCGCGTCGCCAACGGCAAGGCGTATGAGATGCTCTCCAACTTCAACGGTCTCGTTGATCTCTATCGCCTTACGGCAGACAGGCTACTGCTGGATGCGGTGCTAACCGCGTGGGATGACATCGTCAGCCAGCAGCTGTACCGCAGCGGGACGCTGAGTGCGGCGGAACACTTCCAGCCCAACGGGCGATTACTGTCGCTGCAGTCTTCCAACGTCGGCGAGATGTGCGTGACCGTCACCTGGCTGCAGCTCAACTGGCGCCTGTTGCGCCTCACGGGTGAGGCACGCTTCGGTCAGGAGATCGAGCGCACGGTCTATAACCACCTGCTGGCCGCGCAGGACGGGCGCAACGGGAGCATCTCCTACTACACATCGTGGGTGGGACGTAAGGAATTTACCGACGCGCTGCTGTGCTGCGTGTCGAGCGGCCCGCGTGGAATCTCGCTGATTCCTCAATTGGCGTGGGGTCTGCAGAGGAATGCGCTGCTCGTGAATCTGTACGCCCCGGGCCGCGCCCGCTTCGGGATCAACGGAGTGCCGGTCGAGGTGATCTGCGAGACGGCGTTTCCGGCGGATGGCCGGGTTACGCTCACGGTGAAGGCAGAGCGCGCGACGCACTTTGCCGTGCGGCTGCGGGTGCCGGAGTGGACGAGTGATTTCCAGGTGAAGCTCGGCTCCGGGACGCTCGCGGGAACACGCGGGCAGATGCTTGATGTTTCGCAGACCTGGCCGCGATCCACCAGGCTGGATATCCGCATGGATATGCGCACGCAGGTGGTGTCGGGAGCGCCGACCTATCCTGATTACGCCTTGGTGCAGCGCGGACCGCAGGTGCTGGCACTCGAGCAGGCCCTGAATCCCGCCGTACCTTACCTGCACCGCGTAGCCCTCACGGAGGCGGGCGAGCCGTTGGCGATGCGGCCGGCAGCCGTGCCAGCTGGATGGGCGGGGCGACAGGTGTATGAATTCGACGGCCTAGTCGGGCTGCCTGGCGAGGGCGAACCACTGCGTCTCGAACGCCGTGCGCTGCACCTGGTGCCGTTCGCGGACCTCAACAACGGCCGCGTGTGGATCACACGCGCGGATCGCGCATCTCGTGACCCGCCCGCGGTCAGCGCGTTCGCGCGGGCGAGTCTGTCGGTCGTGTCCCTGGGCCTAGAGCCCACCGCCGAGCGGCGCAGTGCCACGGACATTGCGGAGTTCGTGACCGATGAGGATCCGCATAGCTTTTGCACGATCAATCCGCAGGATCCGGGGCTCGCCACCTACCTGGGCGCACCGCCGGGCAAGCGCGGCGATCCGGTGTGGTTCGCGATCATGCTGACGCGCCCGGCGAGCATTGCGCGCATCGTGTTCCGGCATGGCGCAGTCAGCGCCGCCGGCGGCTGGTTCGATACCACGGATTCGCTGCCGCGCATCGAAGTGGCGCGCACGGCCATTCCCACCTCGGCGAACGGCGCAGTGCCCGATGACAGCAAGGTCCGATGGGAAGTGGCGGGGCTGCTCGACCAATATCCCCGGAGCAATGCCGTCGCGCCCCCGGCGCTCACCGATGGACAGTCGTTCGAATTGCGGCTGCCGCAGCCGCTCGAGGTGTACGGCATCCGTGTCGTGGGCAAGGCGGGCGGCGACTACGCGAGCTGCGCCGAGCTGAGCGGCTACGGCTGATCGCCGCCGTAAAAGGGCGCGAGCGCATCGATCTGCGCCCTGCGGTACGCCTGGCCGGGACCGATCAGGGTCCCGAACTCGAGATAGGGATCGGTCCTGCGGTCATAGGCGGGCCAGCGCGGAAGTCCCTGCCCGTTGGGATCGCCACTCGCGGCGAATCGTGCCCAGATTTGCTGCAGGGTGGCGGACAGCCGCTGGTCCGCCCCGGCGGGCGGGGGATGGCTGATGAAACTCGGCTCCGTGAGTGTACCGAACACAAAGGGCAGATCCTCGGAATGGGTCGCGGGCTGCGGCCGGTCCGCGATGCCACGCGAGAACACATATGCGAAGGTCTTCGGCTGACGCTGCGAGACCCCGCGTGCAATCAGTCGGGCGCTTTCGCCGAAGATGACATCGCCGAGAGTCGCCGCGGCGGCCGCGGTGGCTGCGGCGTCACTGGCTGCGGGATTGAGGCGCAGAATCTCATCCGCCCGGGATCCGAACTTCTCCCGCACCCACGCGTGATAGCTGGTGACGCTCTCGTTGCCGGCGAACATCCGGCCCTCGTCCGCGTTGATCCCGACGATCGTCGGAACTGCATGCGCGGCGCCGGTGCGGAAGACGCTGCGCGGCTGCACCGGCACGACATAGCCATCGACAATGGGCGCGGGAAACGCGACCCCCATGACATCGTGGGCGGAGCGCGGGAAGAAGTCGCCGTTGTGCACCAGCAGCGCCGCGGCGGGAAGCCGCCGCAGCACGGCGATGTCGGGATCGAGTGCTACACCGCTGCGCTCCGCCGCGGCAAGACTTGCCAGGGGAGGCAATGTCGGGCTCTGAAGTATCGCCTGACTGAACAGGCCTTGCGTCAGGGGCGACGTCATGAGGACCGCGACAGAGACGGCGCCGGCCGACTCCCCGAACACCGTCACGCGCGTCGGATCCCCGCCAAACGCCGCGATGTTGGTCTGCACCCACTTGAGCGCCGCGATCTGGTCGAGGAGTCCATAGTTGCCGGAAGTGTGTTGCGGTGACTCCGCCGACAACATCGGGTGCGCGAGCAAGCCAAAGACCCCGACGCGGTAGTTGAAGCTGACGACCACGACGCCGCGAGCGGCCAGCCTGGCCCCGTCATAAAGTGGATATGCTGCGGAACCGCCGATAAAGGCTCCGCCGTAGATGAACACCATCACCGGCAGATGACTGTGCAGGCCGCGGGTCGCGGTCCACACGTTGATGGTCAGGCAGTCCTCACTCGCCTCCTGTCCGGTGGGGATCACGTAAGGCACCTGCACGCAGTCGTCGCGGAAGCGGGTCGCGTCGCGTACGCCTTCCCAGGGCAGCGGCGGCTGCGGCGGCCGCCAGCGCAACGGGCCGATGGGCGGTGCGGCGTAGGGGATACCCTTGAAGGCCAGGATCTCGCCGTCCGCGGCGGCAACCGCGCCAGAGCTCGTCGCGATGACCCGATCCGGCCGCGTCTCGGCAGCGGTAACGGTCGGGAAGAGCGGCGCCAGGGCATCCATGATGAGCCGCTGGGTGGCGTTTTCATCGACCGACAGGCACACCTCGACGTTCGCAGCACCGCTCACGGGCCGTGTGTAACCCCGAGCGTCTACCGCGATCCGCAGCGCAGCCACCGGGCAGGTCGATGGCTGCAGCAGCCACGCCAGCGGCACAACGTCGAAGAGGGTGGGCGTGATCTGGCCCCAACTGTTGAGCAGGCGCCACTGGTGATACAGGAGCGCCAGGGCATCCGAGGCCGGTGATCCGTAGGCGAACAGCCGTTCGCGCCGGACTTCATCGAACTTGATCTGCGTTGAGTCGAGCGGAAACATCCGCACCGGCACCTGTGCTTGCAGCAGCGCGACCAGTCCCTGCGGAGCCGAGGCGACGTTGTATTCGGCGCTCGGCTCGGCGACCGGTATCGCTCCGCCCTGGTTGTACCCGGCGTGGATCGAGCCCCCCATCATCACCACTTGCCTGAGCTGGTGCAGGGCATCGGGATCACGCCGCTGCAGGGCTTCGATGTTGCTGAGCGGCGCCAGCGCCAGGAGCGTGATTTCTCCGGGGCGCTTGCGCGCCTGCTCGCGGATGAACTCGATCGCATCGGGAGCAGGCGAGGTGTCGGTGGCGCCGAGGGCCCATTTGCTTTGGGTAAACGGCACCGCGTTGGCGGTCGCCGGTCCCTGGGCGACCACCACGTCCCGGCGGCCGAGGGTCGCGAGCAGCCGACGAACCAACAACGTCCGGGTGCGCGTGTCTCCCCACGCGGTGGTGACACCCAGCACCTCGAGACGGGAATCCTTAAGCGCAACCGTCAGCGCGAACGCGTCATCGATGTCATCGCCGACGTCGGTGTCGATGATGACGGGCAGCGGGCGCGCAGTGTCGGGCGCGGCCGCATCCGTGAGCGCGATACGCGCCGGCATGAGTGCCGCCGCGCACAGCAGCCACGCCGCCTTCGCCGGGGCACGTTCCATTATCTCACCGCCAGAGTGTGACCTTATGCCAGGTAGATGAAGCGCGCGATGCACAGCGCGGCCAGGATATACACCAGCCAATCGCCGCGGCGCGCCTGACCGCGCACCAGCTTGAGGATCGCATGGCTCGTGATGCCGAATGCCAGGCCGTTGGCGATCGAATAAGTGAGCGGAATCATGATGACCGTCAGGAAGGCCGGTATGGCGACGGCCGGGTCCGCCCAGTCGACTTCCGCGAGCGCACCCATCATCAGCGCCCCGACCAGGACCAGCGCCGGCGCCGTGGCAGCGGTGGGAATGGCCTGCACCAGCGGCGCGAAGAACAACGTGCACAGGAACAGAATCCCGACCACGACGGCCGTCAGGCCGGTTCGCCCGCCCACGGCGACCCCCGCAGCGCTCTCGATATAACTCGTCACCGGGCTGGTGCCCGTCACGGCGCCCACCAGCATTGCCACGGAGTCCGACAGCAGGATCCGATTCAACCTCGGGATCGATCCGTCGGGCGCGATCAGGCCCGCTTTCTTGGTGACCGCTACCAGCGTACCGATATTGTCGAACATGTCGACGAACAGGAAGACAAACACGATCTCGAGCAGCGACAGGCCCAGGCCACCCTTCAGGTTCAGCGCCTGCCGAATGTCGAGCTTGAATGCCGCCGCCGACAGGTCGGCAAGACTGTAAGCCCCGGGTGAGAAGTGCGACAGACCGAACACCCAGCCGATCGCCGCCGTCACCAGAATGCCGAGCAGCATCGCGCCCTTGAAGCCGCGCGCCTGCAGCGCGGCGATCACCAGCAGCCCGAGCATCGCCAGCGCCGGCGTCGGCGCGGTCAAGCTGCCCAGGCCCACCATCGTGCCGCTCCTGGCGATGATGATTCCGGCGTCCGCCAGGCCGATGAAGGCAATGAAGAGCCCGACGCCACCCGCCACCGCGGCAAACAGCGAGCGCGGTACGGCGCTGACGATCAGCTGCCGCACGCCCGCCACGGTCAGAATGAGAAAGGCGACGCCGGAGAGGAACACGCACCCCAGGGCGGTCTGCCAGGGCAGGCCCATGCCTTTGACGACCGTGTAGGTGAAGTAGGCGTTGAGGCCCATGCCCGGCGCGAGCGCCAGCGGATAGTTCGACAGCAGGCCCATGAGGATGCTGCCGAAGCCCGACGCGAGGCAGGTCGCGACCGCCACCGCCGCGACCGGCATGCCCGCGGCCCCGAGAATCACCGGGTTGACCACGACGATGTACGCCATCGTCAGGAACGTGGTCAGCCCGGCAATGACCTCGGTGCGCAGCGAGGTTCCGTGGCCTCTGAGGTCGAAGAGGCGTTCGAGCATGCCGCCTTCAGAACTTCATGCTCAGCTGCCCGCCGATGATGCGCGGGTCGTTGATCATCCCCGTAGTGTTCTCGAAGTTGATGCCGCCGATGGCGCGGATCTGGTCGGTGCAGTTGCGGCAGAATGCCGCGATCTCGTACTTCTTGTCCGCCCAGGTGTAGCCGATCCGCGCCCCCAGCTGAAACAGCGACGGGCCGACGAACTCCCGCTCCAGATCGAGGAAGAAGTTCATCTCGGTGCGGTAGGACATGTCGGTGTAGAAGTAGACCTCGCTGCCTGCACCCATCGGGACTCCGTAGCGCAGCGACAGATCGCCGACCCATTTCGGGGCCTGCGGCAGTGGATTGCCGTTGATCAGCGCGAAGCCGTTGGCGTTCAGGGGGTTCAGCTCGGTGCAGGCGGCGCCGCCCGGCAGGAAGCTCCAGTTGAAGCAGGGTCCCACCGCGAGCGTCGGATCCTGGATCTCGGTGTAGTTGTAGCTGCCGCTCACATTCAGCACCAAGTTGGGCAGCAGGTGCGCCTCGAAGTCGAGCTCCGCGCCCCTGCCGATCGTATCCTTGGCGTTGATCAGCGTCACGATATTCGCCGTGCCACCCACCGCGGTCAGCTGCTGGTGGCTGACATCGAAGTAGTACACGTCGAAGGCCACGCGTGCGCGATGCTCGAACACATCGGCCTTGATGCCCACTTCATAGGAGATGTTGTCCTCGGAGCGGGCAGTCTGCGGCGGCACTCCGGGGTTGCCGTTCGCGGGCGCGGAAGGCTCGCCGAAGCTCGGTGCGCGGAAACCCGTGGCAACGCGCGCGTAGAGGTTGACGTCGGGAGCGAGTTGGTACGTCGGGCTCAGGTCCCAGCTCAGCTTGGTGGCGCTTGCAGTCGCGTTCGTAAACGGCGGCGGATTGGCGACGTTCGTGAACGGCACCGAGAAGGTCTTGTGATCGCGCGTATAACGCAGCCCGCCGCGCAATTTGAACGCGGGCGTGAAGGCATATTCGAGCGAGCCGAAGATCGCCTCGGCGTCGTTCTTCTGTCGCGAAATCGTCGTATCCACCAGGGTCAGGTTGTTGATCTGGTAGTCGTTGCCGATCGCCTCGACATTCTCGTCGAACAGGAAGATGCCCGCCTGTCCCTGCAGCGGACCGCTCTGGTGCGAGATCGCCCGGAACTCCTGGGTCAGCTGGTAGTGGCTCTTGATCCCGCCGCCGGTTTCGACGCCGAACGGAATGAAACCCGGACCCCAGTGCGAGGCGCAGGAGCCGGGAGTGGTGATCACGCAGGGGTCGGCGAAAAAGCCCGGGCCGTAGCCGCCGTCGATGTCGCCGATCGTCAGATAGTGCCGGACCGATTCGTAGCCCGTGATCGACTGGTAGGTGAAGTCCGGCGTGTTCCACGCCAGGTGCACGTTGGCGCCGAGGCTGCTGAAGGACTGGCCGTTGTAGCCGTCGGTGAAGATCGTCGCCGGGTCGAAACCGGGCACGATACTGTTGCTGCCGAGGGTGATCATGTTGCCACGGAACATGCGAGCCGAGCCGTCGAGCGCGCGGCCGTGGACGTTGAAGAGGGCGCTGAAGGTGTCGCTCGGCTTGTAGAGCAGCTGCAGCCGTGCCGCCCAGTCGTCGTAGCCCTCCAGATGCCGGTCATTGGCCGGATTGAACGGGGCGGACACCCAGTTGTCGCGGTGCTGAAACTGTGTGGAGGCGCGAAACGCCATCTGATCGTTGATGGGAAGATTGACCACGCCCTCGAAGTTGGCGGTGTTGTAGGTACCGTCGGACAGGCTGGTATAGCCCGAGAACTGGCCGATGACAGGCTTGGCGGATTCGAACTTGACGACGCCGGCCGGCGAATTGCGCCCGAACAGGGTCCCCTGCGGGCCGCGCAGGACTTCGACGTCGGCCTGATCGAACACCGGGAAGCCCTTGAGTGCCGGGATCTCCTGGACGATGTCATCGTAGTAGAGGCCAACGGGCTGCGAGGCGAAATTGGTGAAATCGGTGTTGCCGTAGCCGCGGATGTAGAAGCGCGGAAAGGTGCGGCCGTTGGAGGATTCGATGTTGAGGCTCGGCACCGCGAAGGCGAGCTGGCGGATGTCCTGGCCGGCGGTACCGAGCACCTCGAGCGCTGCACCGCTCAGGACGGACGTGGACACGGGCACATCGATCAGGCGCTCCTCGCGCCGCGTGGCGGTGACGATCACCTCTTGTATGGTCTCGGAGTTGCTCGCTCCCGCGCTCGCTTGGTCGGCGGCCCGCGTGACGCCCGGAAGCATCAGCAGCGCGGTCGCGCAGCTGGTCGCGGCGGCGGCCAGAAGCGCCGTGCGCCGGTGACGCAGCAGATGAGTGATAGCGCAACGCAGCATTCCCGATGACCACGACTTGGTGACTTCCATCGCGACCTCCCCATCTGTTGCTTGCGCGAAACAGCCCCGCGCACGCACGCTGGCTGTTGTGATACGGATCCGCGTCGAACCGTTGTTTCTCGTTAGTAAAACGTTACACTATGTTTGGTGAAACGTTACACCACGCACGCCGTCGCTGTAAAGGGATCGGCGCGCTGCCAAGGTCCCGCGCACGCGCACCGCGCGGCACCTTATCAGCGGCGCAGGCCGTCGCGCACATTCTGAACCTCCGGAGCAGGCGCGGTACATGGCGACGGTAAAGGACATTGCCGCAACCGTTGGCGTGTCGGTTGCCACGGTCTCCAACGTCCTCAACGGCAGACCCAACGTCGGTCGCGTCAACCGGCAGAGGGTGCTGCGGGTCGCCAAGCAGTTGGGATACCGCCCAAACCGGGCGGCCCAGGCCATGCGCACCGGACGCACGCGCGCGATCGGTCTCGTTCTGCCGGATCTCACCAACCCTTTTTTCCCCGAGCTCGCCCAGGCGGTGGAGAACACGGCGCGCAGTCTCGGCTTGCTGGTGTGCCTCATCGACAGCCAAGGCAGAGTCGACGGTGAGGCGGACGGGTTCGCGCTGCTGATGCAGCATGCCGTCGACGGAATCATCTGGTGCCCGGTGGGACCGCGCCTGCCGGCCCACCTCAAGACCCTCGCTCGCCCGGTCGTGTTGATCGACCGCCCGCGGCCGGGATTCGCGGTCGTGCATTCGAACTATGTAATGGGCGGGCGGCTGCTGGCGAAGTATGCCTTGCGGATGGGCCACACGCGGGTCGGCCTGCTGTCCGGCCCGCAGAACCTCGAAAGTGCTCGCCAGCGGCGCGACGGTTTCGTCAATGCCTTTCCGCCCGCTGGGATCGCGTGGGAAGTCAACGTCGGATTCGATGGTCTGTTGACGCTGGATGCCCGCGACGCGCTCATACGGCGCCGCAACGCCACGCTGATTGTCGCGGGAAACGACCTGATCGCCATCAGCGCCATCCGTTTCCTGGCGGAACAGGGCGTAAGCGTGCCCGATGAGGTATCCATCACGGGCTTCGACAACATCAGCTGGGCGGATGTGGTCAGGCCGCGTCTGACGACGATCGCCCAGCCGGTCGGCGCCATTGGCGCCAAGGCGGTTGAATTGATGCAGGAACGAATGTCAGGTGCGAAGATCGCCACCCGGCGCACGATCTTCGATGTCGCGCTCGTCGAGCGCGACTCCGTGAAGCATCTTGGCCACCGATGATGACTGGAGAAATCAGCATGGCGAGCACACCACGGATAGCCGTCGTCGGCAGCGCCAACACCGATCTCATCACATTCAGCGACGCGTTCCCGCGGGCCGGTGAGACCCTGTTCGGCAAGAGCTTCGATCTCGGCTTCGGCGGCAAGGGCGCCAACCAGGCGATCGCCGCGCGGCTGTGCGGCGCGGACGTCGTGATGATCGCCAAGGTCGGCAGCGATCTGTTCGGTGAGGCGACGATTAAGAACTTTGCGTCGTTTGGAATTGATACGACACACGTGCAGGTTGTGCAGGGCGCCTCTACCGGCGTCGCACCGATCTTTGTCGAGCCCAATGGGCAGAACCGCATCATCGTCGTCAAGGGCGCCAATGACCGCCTGCTGCCGGCGGACGTCGACGCGGCCGCCGCGCTGCTGCGCGGGGTGGATACCATCATCCTGCAGTTCGAGATTCCGCTCGCTACGATCTACCACGCCGTGCGCTTCGCCCGCGCTCACGGGATCCGCTGCATCGTCAACCCGGCGCCGGCCCTGCCGGCGAATCTCGCCGAGCTGACCGGTGCGGACTACTTCATACCGAACGAGACGGAAGCCGAGCTCATAACCGGCCACCCGGTGCACACGGTCGAGGAGGCAGGGGCATGTGCCGCGGCACTGCTGCAGAAGGGTTTCCGCCGCGTGGTGCTCACGCTCGGCGCGCGTGGCTCGCTGGTCGCCGACGCGGCCGGCAGCGTCCATGTGCCGCCGTTCGCGGTCGCCACCGTGGATACTACCGGCGCCGGCGACGCCTTTATCGGCAGTCTGGCCGTGTTTCTCGCCGAAGGCGCGCAGGAGAAGGACGCTGTGGCGCGCGCGAATCTCTACGCGGCCCTGTCCACGACCCGCGTCGGAACCCAGAAGTCGTTTCCGAAGCGAACCGATTTCGAAGCAGAATGGACCCGACGCGCCCAGCAGGCTAGGTAGGAGAGACTCGCGCGAGTAATGAATTCCCATTTCGCAGCAACATCACCAGGATTTATTCAATGTTTGTTGTGCATAGCTATCC
>Ga0137418_10000974_pt1 | contig 26282 bp, 34 predicted proteins | sample CZODoug3_1_2_16f_FD_122242 | JGI IMG/M metagenome (GOLD analysis project Ga0137418, IMG submission 122242) | Vadose zone soil fungal communities from Angelo Coast Range Reserve, California, USA - CZODoug3_1_2_16fungal (Hybrid Assembly) | ecosystem: Environmental > Terrestrial > Soil > Vadose...
ACCAGGACGGCGTGACAGTTACGAAGTTTGCAGAATCTCCACACCATCACTGCGCGTTTGAATATACATACTTCGCGCACCCAAGCAGCAAGATCGACGACCATTACGTGTACGAGGCCCGGCGGCAATTGGGTAGAGTGCTCGCTCGGAAGTATCCGTTCAGAGCAGATGTAGTGATACCCGTCCCTGACTCCGCCAGACCGGCCGCCCTTGGATACTCGGAGGAGAGCGGGATACCGATGGAAGAGGGCTTGATGAAAGACCGGTATCGGAGGAAGGGAAGCCTCAGGAGCTTCATAGAGCCCACGGATGAGAGCCGGGAAGAGATCGTCAGAGAGATCATAACCATCAGACCCGTGGTGGACGGGAAGAACGTCATCGTCGTCGACGACAGCATAGTACGGGGAACGAGCAGCAAGAACATCGTACGGGCGCTGCGCGATGCCGGCGCCAAGAAGGTCTACATGGTCGTAACCTTTCCACCTATACGCCACCCATGCTACATGGGCATCGACTTTCCAACACACGACGAACTGCTAGCGACCAGGGTCGACGGTGACACAATGTCGATTCCAGAATTGAACGCGAAGGTAGCTAACGAGATCGGCGTCGACGGCCTTGGCTACAATGACATCGAAGGACTGAGCAAAGGAATCGGACTTAACCAGAACGAAATGTGCTTCGCCTGTGTAACAGGTGAATATCTCGGACTGAAGAAGAATCCCGTACTGCGTACCCGGGAAGAAATGAAGGCCTGACACTCGATCTAGCCCGTGCGGGTATGAAGACTCTCATCGTCGGAAGCGGCGGCCGCGAACACGCACTCGCTTGGACCTTGTCGAAGGATCCCAGTATCAACGAGGTCTACGCAGCCCCCGGCAATCCAGGCATTGCAGAAATCGCTACTTGCGTCCCAATCGGCTCCAGCAACATTGACGAGCTTGCCGCGTTTGCATCGAAGCACACCATCGACCTGACTGTCGTCGGACCTGAGGCTCCGTTGGACGCAGGAATAGTCGACACGTTCAGAAAACAGAATCTCCCCATCTTTGGGCCTGACAAGCAGGCTGCGCGCATTGAAACCTCGAAGAGCTTCGCCAAAAACCTCTGCACCAAGTATGGCCTACCAACACCGCGCTGGGAGACCTTTACAGACAAGGCGAAGGCGAGTACAGCCCTAAACGAGCTCGGCCCGCCGTGGGTCATCAAAGCAGACGGGCTCGCTGCGGGGAAAGGAACGACCGTCACAAGGAACAGGCGCGAGGCCGAGGCAGCGATTCAGCGAGAACTAGAACGAGAACCCAAGCGAATCGTGATGGAGGAATTCATCGACGGATGGGAAGCAAGCTTCACCGCAACCATCTCAGCAAATCGGGTCCAATGGTTAGCGCCCGTCTTTCAGGACTACAAGCCAGCTTTCGACGGCGACTCGGGACCAAACACCGGAGGCATGGGCGTCTATACTCCAGTCCCCTCTGTGACTCAGTTGCTCGTCGAGAACGTCAGGAGCAAGATTCTGGACCCTGTGGCCGCAGCACTGGCGAAGGAGGGAGCTCCTTTCCAAGGTGTTCTCTATCTGAATGTCATCGTAAAACACGGGACCGAAGAGCCGTTCGTATTGGAATTCAACGCGCGCTTTGGAGACCCTGAAGCGCAAGGAATGATGCCCCTCGTGAAACGCGGATTATTCGCACATCTGAACGCTGTCGCAGCCAATTCGAACAGCCCCCTTATGCCAGAATCATCTCAATCCGCGTCCGTGGTGGTTGTCCTCGCATCCAGAGGCTATCCAGAAAATCCCTCAGCCGGAGACCCGATCACGATTCGACCGTTATCCAATAGCAACATTGTCGTATTTCATGCAGGAACCGGAAGGAACACGAACGGACAATTAGTGACCTCGGGCGGACGGGTGCTCAACGTTGCCGCAACGGGACCGAGCGTAGAGTCAGCTCGAAGGGACGCCTATTCGGTCATCCGCAAGTCGATCCGGTTTCCTGGAATGCACTATCGATCCGATGTCGGAAGCGGCCGGATACGTCGCAGACAACTAGAGCCAACAAAGACGTGAGCGGAATGGAAGGCTGCATCTTCTGTAAGATCGTAAGGAAGGAATTACCCTCTTATTTGATTTTTGAGGACGAGAATTTCATCGCGTTTCTAGACATTCGTCCACTTAACCCCGGACACACGTTGGTCTCGCCAAAGAAGCATCATCGATGGGTCTGGGACGTCCCAGAAGCAGGAAGATACTTCGAGACAGTTCGTCTGATCGCGAAGACCCTCCAGAAGACCATGAGCACGGAATGGATAGTCGCTGACATTGGAGGAATGGGCGTGCCACACGCGCACGTCCATGTGATCCCGAGATTCCCCGGAGATGGTCACGCAGAATTCGTGAACGCCCAGAACGTCAAAAACATTCCACTGGAAGAGATGAAGAGAATTGCTGAAAAAATCAGAAACGGCTTTGACCGAGCCAACACCCGATAAATGGGAAGGGAGGATGACTTTCGAATTCTCGACTCAACACTCTCCCGCCAAACATCAAGCCCCTGATCGAGAAGTTTCGAGAAGGACTATTGACAGGTCTCGACGACGACAACCTCGTCGGCGCTTACTTACATGGTTCCATCGCGTTCCCCGAGTATAAGCCTGAAAGTGGAGACATCGACTTCTATGTTCTGACTCGACGATCTCTCAACCGCGCCGAGATCAAAAGTCTAGCTCATCTTCACCGATCATTGGCCGCCAAGTTCGCGTTCGGAAGTAAGCTGGACGGATTCTACATTCCATACGCCGCGGCTCGAATGCAGGAGAATCCAAGAAATCTTGTCTATGGAGCGCATGGTAGGATGCATCGGGGGGGCTCAGATGATGCTTGGGCTCTCCACCGAGAGCATTTCGCTCGCTCGGCTTACATTCGACTATACGGTCCGAGGGCTAGCAGAATCTTCTCGCGAGCGAACTGGAAGGAGATCAGAAGCGCACTCTATCGGCAGCTGGTCTATGCGCGGAAGATCATTGATAGTGATTCCTGGTGGTCAGTTCTCAACCTCTGCAGGCTCGTCTACACTCTCAAGAGTGAAAACGTTGCAGTCTCGAAGCTGGGAGCAGCGCGATGGGCTTTGAAGAAACTCCCATCTAGATGGAAACCAGTAATCAGGTCAGCTGTAAAGAGATACAAAGGGACCGCTAATAGAGGAGACCGCACGATACTAAGAAAAGACGCGAGAAAGTTTCTCGGATTTGCCTCTGTCCGAGTGATCGCTTTCGACATCGCATCGAGTTCTCGTCGACAAGACACCGCATATCTTAGAAGCAGCCGGACTAGAACGAGGAGATAGCTTGGTTCCTATCGGAGTCCTGGTCTCGGGACGCGGCTCCAATCTAGAAACGATCTTGGAGGCTGTCGATAGGAAGTGCATTACGAAGGGCAGGGTGAATGTTGTCGTCAGCAACAAACCGGGCGTCGGAGCTTTAGAGGTAGCCCGGAAACACCACGTAACGACTGTAGTGCTAGACGACAAGGGACTACCGAAGATGGACCCCGAGTATGATCGAAAGACAATCGCCACTCTTGAGGCTCACGGTGTTACTCCTAACGACGGTCTCATCGCCCTCGCGGGCTACTTTCGAATCCTCAGCCCCCAATTCGTCGACCGCTACCATAACAGGATCATGAACGTGCATCCAGCACTACTTCCTGCCTTCCCCGGCCTCGACGCGCAGAAACGGGCACTGGAACATGGAGTCAAGGTCTCAGGAGCCACCGTCCATTTCGTCGCAAAGGAGGTGGACACAGGACCCATAGTCCTCCAAGCCCACGTCCCAATCCGAGACGACGACACAGTTGAGACTCTATCAGAGAGAATTCTTCGGCAGGAGCACCGGCTCTACCCCGAAGCAATCCGGCTCTTCACCGAAGAACGGTTGAAGATTGAAGGGAGGAGAGTCGTGCTCAAGACTTGACCGCTGTCGTACTAGATGGAAAACTCGTCGCCTCCGAGGTCAAGAGACAAGTCGCAGTCCAAGTTGAACATCTAGCGAAGCGGAATATCAAGCCGTTCCTCGCGACCATTCAGGTCGGCGACGACCCTGCCAGCTCGAGCTACCTGAGAGGGAAGCACAGAGCAGCCGAAGAAGTTGGAATCCGGTCCGAGAACCATCATCTGCCGGCAGACACACCTCAAGACAAGCTTGAAGCTCTGCTCAGTCAGTTGAACACGAATCCCAAAGTTCACGGGATCCTTGTGCAGCTTCCTCTGCCACGCGGCTTTGATGAGGATAAGATCATTGAGAGAATAATTCCCTACAAAGACGTGGATGGACTCCACCCTATCAACGAAGGAAGGCTGGCAGCCGGCAAAGAAGAACTCGTGCCTTGCACCCCCAAAGGAATCATCAAACTATTGTCCCATTACAAAGTCCCAATTGCCGGGCAGCGAGCAGTCATCATCAACCGAACAACACTGGTTGGCAGGCCCCTTGCGAACCTGTTCCTCAACAGGGACGCAACAATAACGATCTGCCACTCGAAGACGCCTAATCTCGCCCAGATAACAAAGACAGCTGATGTCCTTGTCAGCGCTGTGGGACGAGAGAACTTCCAGATCAAACCAGACCACGTAAAGCCAAACGCAGCAGTAGTCGATGTGGGCCTTACACGCGTTGAGGGGAAACTGCGCGGCGACGTTGACTTCGAAGCTGTCAGCAGACTAGCGGGGTTCATTACTCCCGTCCCAGGAGGAGTAGGGCCAATGACAGTAGCATGCTTGCTGGAAAACACAGTCCAAGCAGCCACTCTCCAGACGAAGGGCGGATAGGAGACATCAATCATTGTCAGACATGACCTTGAGGTCCATCGGATCAGACGAACACAATGTTCTCCTCAACATTCTCGACGAATCACTCGGCCAATTTCTAGACCAACCCGGAACAAAGAACCTCATCTCTTCTGACGCTTCGATCCTGATGGTTGCTTTCTTGCCAGAGAGAAGGGCTCAGATATTGGATGTGTAGCTGTTACGAGCCTGCCACGGAAAAATTGGCTGGTCATAAGATATCTCGCCACGAAACACGCGATGTCGAGAATTGAAGTGGTAGAGAAGCTTCTCGGTAGAGCCCTCGAATACGTGGAAACAAAACGGGCCGAGTTCTTGAGATCGACAACCCCGGCGATTCAGCCCTACGTTGACGTTTACAAAAGCTTCGGATTCAAGCCTCTGCGAAGAGACTTCCGGATAACCTGGGACCTAAGAGACGCCGCAGATCATCCGAGCAAGCTCGTTGAGATGAACGAAGTATCCGAGAAGACAGCTCGGGAAATCGAAGAAAGATTCGTTGAGTCTCTGCGTCCTTACTGGGACTGGCGGACAGAAGAACAAGGAGGCGAAGAAGCCGTCGCGCACAACTTCAGAAATGGTCCAAAGAGAGGAGAACGATGGCTATCAGGCCATGTCGGGAAAGACCTAGTGGGATTCTCAGGTCTCATTCCCAATTACTACAGAGCGGGGGATGCGCGTTTTCGAGGCGCGTATGTGCTTCCCGAACATCGGGGCAAGGGCTATGGCCGGATACTCATGAACGAAGTCTCAGGCTGGGCAAAGAGACAGGGTCAGCATAAGATGACCGTGTACACTTTCTCATACTTGGACAGTCTTGCACCGGGAGCGCTATTGTACCTCAAGTCTGGTGGCAGAATTGAGAGTGAGTATCTTCAGATGCAGCGGGCATGAGCATACGACAGACCATTCCTATTTTGTAGCTTCGGGATTCTGGGGACAGGTGTGATGGGTTGACCGAGGCTCAGATCGCTGTCGAGAAGGAGAACCTCCGACGGTACATGCTCCGACTGAGGGATCGCCAGTCAATTGGAGAGATCGAGCAGAAGAGCCAAGACATTATCGATCAAGTATTGCACCTCCACGAGTATGTTCGAGCCAGAGGAATAGCCTGCTACGTCAGCAAAGACAGCGAGGTCAATACTAGACCTCTCATTCGTGCGGCTCTTGACCAGGAAAAGCGTGTCCTTATTCCCGTCGTGAAGAAAGGAGACATCGAACTCTTCTTCTCTGAAATCAAAGACCTGGGAAGCGACCTGGCTCCTGGCACGTTCGGCATTCTAGAGCCTAAGCCTGAGAGTGTTCATCCGGTGAGTCTTGATACCGTTGACATTATTTTTGTGCCAGGCATCGTCTGGGACCGTGAAGGCTACCGTCTGGGTTGGGGGCGCGGATACTTTGACCGAGTCATCAAGAACCTGCCTCCACACCTCCGATCCGCCGGCTTGGCGTTCAACATGCAACTCATCAGCCGGGTGCCCCGGGATCAATTTGATGTACCGGTGGACCTGGTCGTCACGGAGTCCCGCGTGATACGGTGTCATCGATGACCAAAAGCGTCAGCATAATAATGGGATCTGAGAGTGACCGGGAGATCGCAAAGAAAGCCGAGACCATTCTCGACAAGCTCGGGGTCCCGTATGAGACAAAGGTCCTTTCTAGTCATCGGAACCATAAGGAACTTGACAAGTATGTTGAGACGTCGAAGGCTGACGTGTTCATCACAATCGCCGGTCTCTCCGCCGCTCTCCCGGGTTTCGTAGCGTCATTGTCAACCAAGCCTGTCATCGGGGTTCCGGTCTCCGGTAAGCTGAACCTTGACTCTATCCTCGCAATCGTCCAATTACCTTCAGGGGTCCCGGTCGCGACGGTCGGTCTCGACAACGGCACAAATGCGGGATTGCTAGCCGCACAAATCCTGGCATTATCTGATCTGGAAATTTCCAAGAAACTCACCTTGTATCGAAGCGGACAGTTGTAAGATGCAAGAGTCTATGGAGAATCTTTCGGCCCCGTTCAAACGGGGAAAAGTCAAAGACGTCTACGACATAGGACACGACCAACTACTCTTCATCTTCACCGACAGGGTCTCAGCCTACGATGTGGTCCTGCCCTCGACAATACCAAAGAAGGGCGAAGTACTCGCTAAGCTGGCTGCCTTCTGGTTCAACAATCTCAACACTCCCCACCACATGGTGCGGGTCGAGGATACGAACCGGATGGTTGTCAGGAAGCTGAAGATGATTCCGGTGGAGGCCGTGGTTCGTGGTTATCTTTACGGAAGCCTCTACGAGAGGTTGACGAAGGGCGAGATCTCGCTCCCCGTACAACCTGTCTTGGCCGCGAAACTTCCGGAGCCATACTTTGACCCCACGACAAAGTCCGACGTGAAGGACGAGCCCGTGACAATAGAGCAGATTGAGGAGGAGGGATGGTTGGACTCGAAGCAGCTAGAGGCGATCAAGAGCAAGACGGTTGAGATCTACAACAAGATGTCTGTGAGAGCTGAGAGGGCTGGCTTCATACTCGCTGATCTCAAGCTCGAATTCGGTTTCGACAAGCAAGAGAACATTGTGCTAGCTGATTCGATAGGACCTGACGAGTTCAGATTATGGCCCAAGGCTGACTACGCACCTGGGAAGACGCAGGAGAGCTACGACAAGCAACCGATCCGGGACTGGCTCGGAAAAGTCGGCTACAAGAGGACGCTTGACGAGGCGAGAAAGGAGGGACGACCCACACCTCGCCCACCCGACCTTCCAGTAGAACTCATCCAGGAGACGAGTCGGCGTTACATTATCGCTTATGAGCGCTTGACTGGACTGAAGCTGTAGATTGCCTCAGGCTCGCATGACCTATGCCAAGGCAGGGGTCAACGCGAGGCACATACGTGAAACACATAAGCTGCTAGCTCGGAGGCTGGAGTCTACTTTTGCCACACGCAAGAACAAGGTCGGATGGCCGATCTTTCCAATCGGCCACTATGCCGGTCTTGTCGACTTGGGTCAAGGAAGAGTACTGAGTCTTCACACCGATAGTGTCGGGACAAAAGTCCTCATCGCGCAGAAGATGAGGAAGTATGACACGATCGGGATAGACTGCGTCGCGATGTGCGCAAACGATCTCATCTGCACAGGCGCGGAACCAATCAGCTTCCTCGACTACATGGCGATGAGTAAACCCAACCGTGCAATCGTTGAGGAGGTCGCGATTGGCCTCGTGAGAGGTGCCAAGGAAGCAGAGATGGCGATCGTTGGAGGAGAGACAGCTATCGTCCCAGAACTCCTAGCAAAAAACGGAGGGTTCGATCTGGTCGGATTCGCAACAGGAATCTGCAAGAAGAGAAGCCTGATTCTCGGGGACAGGGTTCGTGGGGACGACATTGTAATTGGAGTTGCCAGTTCGGGAATTCACTCAAATGGACTCAGCCTCGCAAGAAAAGTACTCCTAAGGAAATACAGACTCAGCGATACGCCGCCCGGACTAGAGAGAATCCTTGGGAAGGAGCTTTTGGAGCCGACAAGAATCTACGTAAGGGCCGTGAAAGAACTGGTGGAGAAGGTAGAGGTCCATGGCCTTGCGCATATCACAGGCGGTGGAGCTTTCTTGAAACTGGGAAGGGTGATCGGACAAGCTGGGCTCGGAGCGGAACTCGACGAATTGCCAACCCCACCAGAAATATTCCAACTCATAAAACGTGCTGGGCGAATACGGGATTCAGAGATGTACCGTACGTTCAACATGGGTGTAGGTTTGGTCGTAATCTGCCCAGAGAGTCAAGCGGAACGGGTAATTCAGGCATTCAACAGGCATCGACAAAGCGCAAGACGGATAGGACGGGTCGAGAGGCAGCCGGGAATCAGAATCAGAGGAAAACTCCTGAAGTGAGCGGCTCTGATCCCAGCCTGGAGTCTATACGTTAGGCGCTCGGCTACAGCTTTGTTGACGGAACGGTTTATGTTTGAGCCAGCGAATGTCCCGCCGATTTTCCTTGGGTCTTAAGGAGCTTCTGATCCCTCAAGAGAAGATATTCTTTGAACTCCTAGAGCAGGAGTCAAAGAACGTTCTGGCTGGCGCTCTTGCGCTCGATGACCTCGTGCAGAATTTCGACCAATTGGTCGACAAGCGGAACAAGATCAAGGATATCGAACATCAGGGAGACAACATCGTCCATTCAATCTACGATCGCCTCATCAAGACCTTCATCACACCTATTGACCGGGAGGACATTAGCAAATTGGCCTCGCTCTACGATGATGTTCTCGACTACATCTATGCGGCTGTGAACCGCCTCTATCTATACGAAATTAGTTCTCCTACTGAGCCGATGAGAAAATTTACGGAACTAGTGGTGAAGTCTGTTAGAGAGATCGATTTTGCCTTCGCCAGCATTCAGAAAATCAAAGCCCCCGAGGTCGAGAGTCGTATCATCGAGGTAGACCGGTTAGAAAATGAGGCTGACGTTGTTCTTAACGAGGCTGTCGCTGCACTTTTCAAGACGAATGATGCAATAACGATAATCAAGCTCAAGGAGATTTACGAGCTGATGGAAACCATCACTGACAAGTGTGAAGATGTGGTTCAAGTGATTCGAGACATCATTCTCGAATACTCTTAGGTCAAGGGCGCGTATGGCAACGGTTATCGTCCCCGTCGGGATTGTAATCCTTGTAATTCTAGTCGCTTTAGTCTTTGACTTCTTGAATGGTTTTCATGACGCGGCCAACTCTGTAGCTACCGTTGTATCTACTCGGGTCCTTTCGCCGCGAATAGCGGTTCTATGGGCCGCCTTCTTCAACTTCGTAGCAGTCTTCGCCTTCGGAGTAAACGTCGCCTCCACTATCGGCAAAGGAACGATCGATCCTGCAATAGTGACCGCTTGGCTACTCCTATCCACCCTAGTCGGGGCGATTACATGGGACATCATTACGTGGTGGTTCGGCCTACCCACCAGCTCATCCCACGCCCTAGTAGGCGGACTCATTGGCGCAGGCGTAGTCAAAGGAGGGTGGGGAGTTGTCCAAGTCGCGGGGGTGAGCAAGATACTCCTATTCATCGTCCTATCCCCGTTGATTGGCCTGTTAGTTGCAGTTGGTCTCGTTGTGATGACCGCAAGAATCGGGACTAAATTTCCACGATCAACGGCAGACCGCAGTTTCCGACGATTGCAACTAGTGTCAGCGGCGCTCTACAGTTTGGGCCACGGAACAAATGATGCCCAGAAGACCATGGGAATCATAGCTGCGCTCCTCTTTGCCCAAGGGCTCCTTGGAGGAGTCTTCTTCGTTCCATTCTACGTCATCCTGATGGCTGGAACGGCGATGGGCTTGGGAACGTACTTTGGAGGCTGGAGAATAGTTCGAACTATGGGCATGAAGATAACCAAACTACACCCCTTCGGAGGATTCAGCGCAGAGACCGCTGCCGCCGCGACTCTTTTCGCAACAGCATCACTCGGGATACCTGTAAGCACGACCCACACCATCGCTGGCGCAATAATGGGAGTGGGTTCCACACGCCGGTTGTCTGCGGTGAGATGGGGCCTCGCCAGGCGAATCGTGTACGCTTGGGTTCTGACCATACCTGCAGCCGCGGCAATGGCCGGATTGATGTACTATCTTCTATCAACCGCTGGACTTAGATAACCGCCCTGAGTGACACTTGAATTCGAACACGTGACTAGAAACAGGCAATAGTCTGCTCGGATTTTTTTTGAAAAAGGAAGGGTCCGGTCCGACTTGTGGATTTAGTCCTACATTCGGCGGGCGCTCTGCCAGAGACCTACGATGTTTCCCTCGGTGTCCTTGAAGTAGGCCGTGAAGCCCATGTCAGCAACTGGCTCTTTCTTGCGGACCATCTTGCCGCCCAGCTTTTCGACATTCTTCAATGTCGCTTCGATGTCTGGAACATCTATTGTAATTACTGTGTTTTTGACTTCGTTGTTGCGCTTTGTGAGGCCACCGTTGATGGCTCCTGGTTTGGTAGGCTGCTGGGTCTTCTGGTCGGTCTCTGTGGTTCCAACCATGTGGTACTCCATTCCAGGGTACTTGCTGATGTCCCATCCGAAGGCTTTCTGGTAGAAGGTCTTTGCGCGTTCCTCATTGTCGGCCGGTATTTCGAAATGTACGACTCTTGTGTGATGCATATTCTGCACTTGAGAGGGCGGGCGAGAAATCGATCTAATAAACAATCGCTATACATTTCTTCCCATGCTCGAAACTGACGATTCTTGATCTTGAGATTATCCGAGTCTGGCCATCAGTTTTGCCTGTCGTTCGCCTACAGTTATCGTTAAAGCCCTCTTAGACGGGGTGGGGGAGATTTGTTTGTATCCGAGCTTGCAGAGCCTGCAGACGGGCAAGTCGAAGAGCCTCAGTGCTTACTGGGAGTTGACGAAGCCGAGGATAGTTCTCTTGCTAGACTTTACAGCGCTGATGGCTTTCCTCGTCGCAGCCTCAACCATCAATATCGTGCGGCTCGTTGCGGTGATAGTCGCAGGCACTCTCGCATCTGGAGGGGTGGGAGCCTTGAACTGCTATCTTGACCGAGATTTGGATAGGACCATGGGACGGACCAGCCGCCGGCCTATCCCTCAAGGCGAAGTCAGTCCAGTCCATGCTCTCGTCTTCGGTCTCGCCCTATTCGGGGCAGGAATTGTCGTATCAGCGATGCTACAGATCGGGCTCCCGTTGAGCAGCTACTTCGTAACAACCGGAATACACGGCGCTCATGTTCTTGCGGGGATATTCCTGATCATCTATTTGGTGAGGAGAGCTGCAACCGGCGGATTCTCCGCCGAACGCTACGGAACCGTAGAGAACTTCAACCTATACTGGTCATTCGTGAACTGTGTCTGGCTCGTCGTCTTTCCCCTCTTCTATTTGTTGTGAGACAGATGAACAAGACAACCCCCGTCGCCGTCTAGTCGTATCTAGTTGTTGCCACTCTTCTCGAATGGACATTGGCCAAGAACTTTCTGAGCTTAACCACGATCTACACCAACATAGTCATAGCGGTACTCGCTCGAGCCAGATCCTCAGTGTGGCCATGGTATTCTTGCGGCTCAAATATGAACCCCGCGGAATCGTCGGACTTGCTGCTGCTTCTCTCTTCTTCGCAGTACTTGCCGTGGTGCTTGCGTTAGGCTCGATAGGACACTAGGTGAGGAGATTGACAACCTCTTCGTACCAGCCGGACACCGTCGTCCTGTCAGCCCTCCTCCTTGTCGGGCTTGTCCTCGGCGGCTCTATGTTCTATGCACTGGTTTTTCCCGCTAAGCCTAAGCCCATCGTATGTCCAAGCCCGACCGCCACTTGCATAGATATTCCGTTTGGAGTCTCGTTTGACAGCAGCAAGAACTTCCTATCGTCGAACGTGACGATTAAGGCTGGAACCTTTGTCCAATGGAAGAACCGTGACGAATCCCCGCACACTACCACCGCTACACTCGTCCCTGCCGGCGCTACCAAGTTTGATTCGGGAGAACTAGATAGCGGTAATACTTTCTTCGTCCAGCTAACTGCGCCGGGAGTCTACGCGTATCACTGTAACTTTCATCCTATGTGGATGAGAGGAGTCATAATCGTCACTCCTTGACACATTCAAAGGGCGACCAGACTGAGGATAGACTGATCGAAGCGCGTCCAAACCCGTTATTTTTCGCCAGACCCTCGGAATTCCACGAGTGGCTTGAGAAGAATCATGATGAGGCATCGGAGATCTGGGTCGGATTTCACAAGAAAGATTCGGGCAAACCGAGCATTACTTGGCCGGAAGCTGTTGACCAAGCACTCTGCTTCGGCTGGATCGATAGTGTTCGAAGAAGAGTAAATGATACTAGTTATGCGAATAGGTTCACCACACGAAAAGCCCGCAGTACTTGGAGCGCGATAAACATCAGACGCGCCAAGGAACTCATCAGCCTTGGGCGCATGCAACCGGCCGGAATCAAAGCCTTCGAACGACGCTCGGATGAAAGATCTGCGATTTACTCCTATGAGCAGAGACAGTCCGCAAAGTTGAGCGGAGCCTTCGAAAAGCAGTTTCGTGCTAACAAGAAGGCTTGGAAGTTCTTCCGAGCCCAGGCTCCGTGGTACCAGAGAGTAGCAGCATTCTGGGTTGTCAGTGCGAAGAAAGATGATACTCGGCTGAAGCGACTCGCAAAGCTCATCAAGGATTCTGAGAATGGGCGAACCATTCCGCCTCTGACTCGCCCCCAGAGAACTGAGTAATCTTTCGATCAAGCATCGTATCGCTAGGACGGATCCTGAATTACCGCTTTGCTCAGTCGTTGGTGACGGATTTCTTAAGGCTCCCGCTAGAATGCGAGTAAATTCGGTTCCTAATGCGCGAAACGATGTTCGACGACTCGTACAACATTCGTGAAGTTCTTGACGATGTTATAGAAAGAGTAACTCTTCGCGAGAAGCTCATTCAGACAGCGAAAGGGTTCGCTGAGAAAAAGAAAGAGGAAAGGTACACGCTTGCGATTAGACAGTTTGAGAATCTCATGACTGATTTCCTCAGACTCTATCAGCCCATTCTAGACAGATTGCGTAGTTATCGAGACGGCCTTCAGAAAGAACTTTCTGGTTTGAAGTCGTCTCTCGCGACAGTTAACGGAATGCTGGAAGTCTCGAAAGGAATCGAGGGCCTAGCCGCCAGATTGCAACGATTGGAGAGCGATGGCCAGGAACTTGACGAGACGATCAAGGAGAAGAGCAAGATAGGCGACAAAATAGACGACCTCTTCAACAGAATCAGGACTCACAATCCAGGGATTCCCGGATCTGGGAGAGACTCGTTCGCGGATGTAATGTCAGGGATGCCCAAAGACCTCTTCCCCGAAGAGCCAACACGAGAGGCTCCAAGCGCCAAGAAGACGTCAACCCGTGGCTAAGAGCCTGCTCATAGAGCCTCCGTCCCCGATCTTGTCCACTGGAACTCCGATTCTTTCAGCGAACTGAACTCTGTCTTCCCGCAGGGAGCTAAGGCCGGGCACGGATCAACTGGTACACGATTAGTGCGGCGATGAGAACTGCCACAGCAGTCCCGATGACTGAGTCGGCAAAGGGTCCGCTTGGGAGAGAACTCGTGGTGGACAAGATGATTTCTGATGCGATGCTGAATGCAATGATTGCCACGTCGACTCCAAGAGTTAGGGTCCGCGCTCTAGCGCTGCCAGTCAAGAGCCAATATCCTGCAGGAAAGGCCATTAGTCCGAGAATCGTGTGAACGATACCTAGAGACACTCCTGTTGAATCAGTTGAAAAGTAGACCAGTGCTGCACCGCCTAGCACGACTATTCCACCAACGACAAACTCTAGAACTGCTAAGAGGATCCATAGTTGACCGATCCTTCGATGTCGGCTTGTCTTCATTTCTGTTCCCATGGGGGCTAACGCTAGGGCCGAATTATCTAAGAACGCCCCTAATACTAGTCGCGGTTTCGGACAATCTACTCCGGAGCATCCTGTCCAAGAACGCGAACAAGCTTGGGGGATTTGTTAAGAATCAGGATAGCTGTTCAATACTGAAGGTTTCGCACAAATGAAGATTCAACTCTGGCTTCGGGTAACCTCGATTGTCGTGTTTCTACAGATCGCACTTGGAGGACTTTTGACGTTCAGCTTCATCACGGCTCTGCCACACATCATCACTGGGTTTGCGGTCCTCGCCTTCGCAATAGTTACACTGGTGATGGCTCAGACTCTGAAGCCGCCGTTCAGGCCGCTCCAAGGCCTCTCCGTTGGATTGGTCTTGTTGGTCGTGGTGCAGATTATTCTCGGGTTCACCACTCTTAGCACAGGCAATCAGGTGATTGCATGGGTCCACTTACTTGTTGCAATGGGAATCTACGGGATGGCGATTGCGGGAACCTTCATGTCAATGAGACTGGACTACCGCTCTAGAGAACAATCCGTTCCGAGTGCTAGGCCGCAAGCCTAACTTCTCAACTCCTGCATCCCTATTGTCTCCTGCATCTTCCTCTCGGAGCTGGGCTCAGGTATCGGTATCGTCCTCATGCGTCTCTCGACTTCCCTCTCGATCCAGTCGAAGACCTGCACAACCCTCTCTGCAATGGTCATGCTGGCAGAGTTTACGCCCGGTTGCTGTTTGACCCATTCTAGAATATCGTCTCCTTCGGCAACGTTGGCTCCGGTAAAACCGAAGACCGAGCCGTTCTGCGAGTCGGAGGCCCTAAAGATGACGCTGCCTATTTTTGCGACGATCGATTTCTCTACTTCCGATTGGTTGCCCTGGTCGCTCTGCACCCTCAGCTGGTAGGATATGCCCTCGGTCTTTCTGAGATCGACCATCGGCATGGTGAAGATCGCGGTCTGTTTCATCATCGTGTTGAGTCTCCGTTTGACGGTCCTCATCGAGACCTTGAGTTGCTTGGCGATATTGTCCAGCTTCCTCTCGGCGTCTCTCAATAGGAGGTTGACTATTTCCCAGTCCAGTCTGGTCATGCGAAACCTCGTCGACCTAACGCGGAGACCTGGGACCCATGAGACTTCACCCTCAACGCCCAGGCCAAAGATGAGCTTCGAGAAGTCCTGGTCTTGGTCAGCGAGCAGCGTCACCAGCACGCTCTTGTCGTAGGTGCTGCCTATGTTGATGACGCCGTCCAGCTGGGCAAGTCTTGGTATTGCCGCCTGCTTCGACTCTCTGTCTTTGAACTCGATGCGAAGAGAAGCGAAGGTCCGGCCGAGCAGATCAGGGTTCGGAACGAGGCGATAACCTAGGAAGAACCCGGTGTCTCTTAGGTGCTTGACTCTGTTTCTGACAGTCTCCTCGTCGACGCCTAGTTTAGCAGCAATTTCAATGTATGATTTCTTCGTATTCCATATGTCCGGTGAGCCCCAGAGCTCTCTCATGAGATCCGAGTACGCCTTGTCCCGGAGCGACAAAGTATTCTACTCAGCGAATGACTGTCTCTCTTTCCTCCCTACTAATAACTGTCCAAAAACACTGCGTTCGTTGGGGATTGGCTTAGGAACGACAGACATTCAATAGTCTCAAGATCCTATGGCAACAATCGCTGAGGTCCGTGAAGTGGATGCTTTAGCTGACGAAATATGGGACATAATCTCGAATGTGGACAGAGACCCTGAATACTGGAGCGGACTAACTTCGATCCATAACACTCGGAAAGAGGGAAATCTGATCGAACGGGAGGTCGTGGTCGGATTCATGGGAAGAAAGGGAACACAGAGAATCGAACTATTCCCAAAAGAGTCCATACAATTGACCATGATCGACGGACCACTGAGGGGATCAAGAGTGATGAAGCTGGTTCCATTGGGAATGATGAGGACGAGGATTGATGTTTCATGGGATATTCAGTTTTCAGCGATCCCAGATTTTGCGCAAGGCTTTGTGAGATCCCGCCTCGAACAAGGCACCAGAGAAGCGCTCGACAAAATTGCAAAAGCTGTCCAAGCCCGAAGGAAGTAGGATTCTTTCAGACCAAGATTCTGTTGGCTAGGCGGTCCAGCGACACGCAGCCGATTTCACCTTCGCTTTGCGAAGCGCGTATATTGTGTTGACAACAAATGCGACCTATGCCTCGCAGAGTAAGGCCGAAGTTTCCTGAAAAATGGGCATGTGCCAAATGACCCAAAGATGTGGATAACTTGGGCGCACGCGAACAACAAGCTCGCGAGGGAGAAGGTATACTGGATATCAACGGCTAGTCGTCTAGGACGACCGCATGCAGCCCCTATATGGGGAATCTGGAAAGAGAATAAGTTCTATTTCGAGACCGACCCGAATTCCGTCAAGGGCAGGAACCTCTCGAATAACCAGAGCATAGTAGTCCATCTACAGGATGGTAACGACACGGTGATCGTAGAAGGGAGGGCCCGAGGAGAGAAGAGGGCTGAAAGGTTGAATGAGCTAAGGAAGGATTACCTTAGGAAATATCAGTTCACGCCGGATGGGTCGAACGAGCTGAATCAGATAGTTTTCAGGGTTGAACCGAGGATCATCCATGCTTGGAAAGCTCCCCGAATGCACAGGAGCCTAGTGAAATTCGCGTTCTGAGAGAAATCCTAATTCTGTTTCCTCGGACCAGATCGAGCTTAGAGACGGTGTTGTAGGAATAATCCCAGCAACACGACAATCAAGATCGCGACCAGGATCGTAGCTGCTAGCGTTACCTTCTGGCGGTTGGTGAGTGGTTTTCCCTCTGGCGGTGGACTAGATGGAGAATAGGTCGGAGGTATTGCTTTCAATTCAAAGTCTTCTTTGCGTTCTCATAGGCCATCTGTATGACCTTCCTTGCGTTCTCGAGATCTCGAGCGTTCTCGATTCGGAAGCTAACCCATCCGGCCTTGGCATGGACCTCTGCTTTGTGGGAAAGAGCAAGTCCTGCCTTCAATACTGACGATTGGTGCTCTTTCGAGAGTCGAATGTCCAGCCACGAGGGTCCGTGCGAATGCATGAATTCGACGCCCCCTACTTGGAATTCGATCCCTCCGACTCTATGAGGTGTCTCTTTTACTCCGGGCAGTTGTAACAACCAGGCTCTCAGACTTTCGTAAATAGAAGTCTGGTCATCCAACGCGCCTCAGTCTCAGGCGTTTAGTTTTGTTAGCTCTTCGCTTATCTTCCATAGTCGCTCGGCGGAAGTCTCGTCATAGGATTCTCTGGATGATCGCTTTTCCTTCCCTCTTGAGAAGAATTTTCCGGTAACGTCTTCCAATTCCGGCGATGTTGCGAGATAGATTGCAGCTCTAGCAGCCCTGTCTGGACTGATCATGAAAGGACGGCCCACTGTGACGAGAATGGACATGAGGCCTCCCTGGTCTTTCCCAAAGCCTGTTCTGACAACCCCAGGGTGAAGGCTGTTGACCGTGACCCCTGTGCCCTCCAATTGTTTTGCCAGCTGGTATGTGAAGAGAACGTTGGCTAGTTTTGACTGGCTGTAGGCGTGGTATCCGCTGTACTTCTTCTCGCCCTGTAGATCCTCGAAATCCATCTCGGTTCCATAGTGTGCGGAGGATGTTAGGTTGATGATTCGCGATGGGGCGCTGGCCTTCAACACGTCCAGGAGTAGGCTGGTCAGTAGAAAGTGGCCCAGATGGTTTGTCGCAAAGGTCGCTTCGAGTCCATCTACAGTCTGGACCCTCCTCGGCAGAAATATGCCTGCATTGTTGATGAGAACATGGAGCTTCTTGTATCTCGCCTTAAAGTCGTGCGCGAGTTCGCGCACTGAGTCTTTGGAAGACAGGTCCGCTGTCATCGCGTCTAGGTTTCGATTACCGGTCTTAGCTCTCATCTCAATGAGCGTCGCTTCGCCTTTGTCCTTGTCCCGAGAAACAATCACAACTGAAGCGTTCAGCTTGGCTAGACCAATCGCCGTGGCTTTGCCTATGCCAGAATTGCCTCCAGTGATCAGGCACACTTTGCCAGTCATGTCGACGTTGTTAGCGTCCAAGGGTGGATTCACTCCAGGTGTTGGACGAACGGTCGGGATAATCCTTCGTGTCTCTAGCCGATCTGACAGTATGTCCAGAAAAGTTTCGGGACGATTGGCCGGTTATCCTACTGGTTCGGTTCTGTCTGTCTCGGTCTGGGAGCAGTGGGTGGCGAAGCTCATCAGAACATCGAATAACTTCTCGACCGTGTGTATTTTGCCCATGATGCTCTGCAGAATTGGTTCTTCTCATATGGTCGTGTTGTCACCAGGAGCATGAGCCGGTTGGGGCCATTCTATTGAGCGGATTTATCGTGGCCTAGGCTCAGACAGAATCTATGCTTGTATTTCTTGAGTTTGCGTTCTCAGGAATTCGAGAACTGTTCTGTTGAAGTCGTGAGGCTTTGACATGTTGACAATATGATCCGCCCCTTGGATCAGCGCTTTCTTGGAACGGGGAACGTGAGCGTGAATGTTCTCTACCATGAGTATCTGAGCAGGGACATCTCTATCACCGATGATGAGGAGTGTTGGAGCACGAATCTGGGAGAGACGCTGGAAGGTTCGCGGTTCGGGAGGAATCTGAAGTTTCCATGGATTCTCAACGTGGACATGGAAGTTGTCCATTGCGATCTGCATGATGCGCTCTCGGTTCGCTGGTGTCTAGGCAGATGCCCATGCGTTTACGTCCATCTCGACGGCGTCTGCTGCTCTTCCCTCTCGGTCCGCGTCTTCTTGCGGTTTCATCTGCTTGTCAAACTCTTCCCATAGCTTCTCCTCTTCCGGACCAGCGGGCTTGTAGCCACTCATTCCTGGAGAGACCAGTACTAGATGGTCTACCATTGATGGATATTCGACGGCGAAGTCCGAGGCTATCCTCCCTCCATTAGACACGCCGACAAGTGAGGCGGTTTTGACTCCTAGGAGATCTAGAATTCCGTGGAGGTCTTTGTAATCGGAGAATTTGGTCCGTGCGACGTCAGACTTGCCAAAGCCGCGAACGTCATACCTGATGACCTTGTAGTTCTCTGAAAACAGCTGGAACTGCGTGTCCCACATTCGGCCGTCCAAGAATCCAGCATGTATCAAGACAAGCGCGGGACCCTTTCCGCTCGCCTCATAGTACAATCTTCCACCGTCTACCTCAGCACAGCCAGTTTCCACTACTATCCACAGCAGCGTCCAAAGCCACAGTGTCTATTAAGGAAAAATCAACGAACTTGTGTGCAGATTACTCTCACGCTTCAGTCCAAGGGACCGGAGTCTGGGTCATGGGCAAAAGCTGAAATCCAGACTGGCTTTCGCTTTCAACCGAGGGTAGTAGGGTCCGCAGATCACGGTGGATTAAAGCATGGAAGGAAAAGACCTTGAGCGCAATAGAAGCCGTCTCCCTATCAAAGATCTACCACCGTTCTAAGACACTAGCCCTCGCAGACATCACACTAACAATTCGTCGCGGCGAGATTTTCACCCTCCTCGGCCGCAATGGTGCCGGCAAAACCACCTTTCTGAGAATCGCAGCGACTCAGCTCATGCCCTCAAAGGGCAGGATTTCTGTGCTGGGGCATGATGCCAGAGATGAGCCGTTAGAGATTAGGAACAAGATTGCCGTGGTACCTCAAGAAGGCGGTACGATAGGGCCTCTAACTCCATGGGACCACATCTACCTCTCACTCTTGGCCCGAGGCTTGACTCGCAATGAAGCTCACCAAAGGGCAGAGAAAACGATAGAGCAACTGGAGCTAACTGAGTACCGAAACCAACCAGCCGACTCCCTGTCTGGGGGCCTCCGACAACGGGTCCGCGTCGCTATGGCGGTGGCCACCGATGCAGATCTCATCTTTCTCGACGAGCCAACGTTGGGACTTGACGCGGTCAGCCGCCGCCGAATATGGGGCGTTCTTAACGAGATCCAGAAGGAGGGACGAAGCATACTACTCACGACCCACTACATCGACGAGGCCGAGATACTATCCAGCAACGTTGCAATAATTGACCATGGACGCTTGGTTCTGTCAGGCAGCCCAGCAGAGCTTCTCCGGAACCTGAAAGAACGGGTGCGCGTCGACATCGTAGGTACAACTTTCTCTCCAGAGGAGCTGAGCAAGTACGGTCGAGTGGTCAAGCTTGCTGAAAGATTCAGAGTCCTAACCGACGACCAGCAAGCGAGGGAGCTCGCGGATGAAGCAATGAAACGGGGTTCGGACGTCGGTCTAGCCAGAGTGTCACTGGAAGATCTCTTCGTAGACTTGGTGGGGAGAGACGAGGAATGAGCGGGGTCAAACAGTTCCGCGCAGCGGTCATCATAGGCTACATGCTATCAATAACGTGGCTCCGGAGAAATTTGCTCAGCCTCGTCTGGCTCTTCGCTACTCCGTTCAGCCTACTCTTCATCATAACAGTCACGACAGGCGGACGATCCTTCACATTTGGAGTAGTCGGGTCCCTGCTACTGGTCCTATCTACAGTAGGCACGGGACTGGCAGGAGATGCTACATGGTACCGACTTGAGACGAAGCTTCAAGATTTTTTCGTCGCGAGCCCGGTCAACCAACTCGGCTATCTGCTAGGTATCGCATTCGCCGGACTGTTCTTCGCATCCCCAGCGCTAGTTGTTCTGCTCCCGTTACTGATGTACATTGGACTCCCTCTGATCAGTCTCCCACTCGTACTCTTGTCTCTGGCGGGGGTCTGGCTCTTCTCATCCGCAGTCGGATACCTCGTCTCAACCTTTACCTCGAATCTGCGAAACGGATGGCAATCAGGTCTCCTCCTCAGCGTCCTCGTCGGAATACTGCCGCCAGTCTTCTACCCCGCCGAGATTCTACCAAACAACATTCTGCTGGTCACTTATGCAATTCCGACGACCAACGCTGCCCTTCTGATACGGGACGCCATGGGGAGCGCCCCGGCTCTGCCGTACTGGTCACCTCTCGTCGGATGGTTACTGATCGCGGTCTCACTCGTAATCGCCCTAGCAGTGACGTCGCGAGTAGCTCGATGGCGACAGCCCTAACAATTCAGGTGGTCGACCTGTTACTTGTTCAACGCGCTCTACAGCGCAGGGAACAGTATGTTGAACTCTCAGGTGGCCCCAGAGAGGCACCTTGCCTCTTCGAGGTCCAAGACGTTGTCCTCGCCTCCCACAATAAGTCAAACCCCCCAGCCCACGGGGATGCTCTCTAAACTTGTCCGATTTCTCAAATCTCATCCTTTACTCTTCCTGCTTCTCCTAACCCCTGGAATCCCAGAGTATCTCTCCGCGTCGAGCCAGATCACACTTCTCGTGCTCAATCCGGTTCTCTTCTTTCTATTCCTGGGTGCGAACATCGGACTGTACGGTTCAGGAGTTATACTGATACGCGAGGCGATGATTCGCTGGAAGAAAGGTTGGGCCTCAGTCTTCCTCCTGGGCGTTGCATATGGTATCGTCGAGGAAGGACTGGCGTTATGGACCCTGTTCAATCCCTTGGCGCAGCCTGTAGGCAATCTCGGCTTCTACGGTCACTGGCTGGGCGTCAACTGGGTCTGGACCGTGGGACTTCTGATATTTCATTCCGTGTACAGTATCGGCCTTCCAATCTTCCTCTTCGGACTGGCCTTCCCAGAGCTGAAACGCAAGAGTCTGGTGTCGATGAGGGGGATACGGATTAGCGTAATCGGTCTCATAGTCGATTCAATTCTCCTGTTCATTCTTGAATCAGCGATCTACGGACCCTACAATCCGGGTGCGGGTCTGATGATCTTCTCTGGAATCGTCATAGCGATCTTCGTAATCGCAGCCCGCAAGCTTCCAGGAGATTTCCTCAGGATGAAGCTGTCTGAGCCAAAATGGGGTCCTAGAAAGTTCGCGGTAGTCGGCGCACTATTGTTTCCCGCAACTCTGCTCGCGGGAGGATTTGCTGCCGGTGCAAACATTCCTCCGGAAGTCCCTATGATCGTCGACGTAATTTTCGCCATGGTCATTTTGACCCGAGCCTTCAGTGCCATGGGATCATCGAATAATCAAGAGCAGAAAGTAGCGTTCGGTGTTGGCCTGGTCTTCCCAATCGCTGTGTTTGGACTCATAGCGAGTATCGGGCTCGCTAACCCGTTGATAGTAGTAGCTGACATATTCTTCGTCCTCTTCTCGCGTCGGCTCTGGAGGAAATGGCATCAATGGTCTCTCTTGCACCGTTCGGCGATACAGACTGGTCTTCCAGGCTTTGGAGAGTCGCCTGCTCCACTCTTCCCCTGAATGGGATACCACCGAGCTTCCACGGAATCTTTAGAGACGTTCGTACAGCACGAAGACCTAGCTCAAACGGCCGAACGAGACTCGATTCTAACGAGAACCCATTATATGGTAAGCCTATGAGCGGCAGTCAAGCCGTGAGAACATTGAGTGCCAAGACGAAAGCAAAACCGAAGGGGACCAGCATCCAAGGAAAAGACGCAGAAGAGATAGTCGCGGGTGTCCAGGCAATGTACGAGAAGATCCCTGCTTTCATTCGCCCCATGCTTCCCGCGCTGCCGGATATTTTGCGCAGAATACCGGCTAGCGCTGGCAAGTATACTCTCAACGAGATAATCGAACTACTGGACTCAGCATACGAGACAGGGAAGCTGAAGAGGTAGGCAAAAGACCCAAACATGATTCATCCCTCCAAGGACATTATCTCGTCAAGAGGCCGAGAACTCGCTGGGAAGAAAATTGCTCTTCTCGTTACCAGTAGCGTGGCCTCGTTCAGGGCGCCTGAGATAGCTCGCGAGCTCATGCGCCACGGAGCAGACGTCTACGCAGTTACCTCCCCTTCCACGGAGAAAATGATTGGCGCGGACCTTCTCGAATGGGCAACAGGCAACCCAGTGGTCACACATCTTACCGGTAAGCTAGAGCACATTGCGCTAGGCGGAAAGAGCGAGGGCCATGCAGACTTGGTTTTGATCGCACCCGCTACAGCAAATACGATAGGGAAATTGGCGTCTGGAATCGATGACACTCCCGTCACCACAGTCGCCGCGACCGCCATAGGCTCACGAATACCGGTATTGATTGCGCCTGCAATGCACGAACCCCTCTACGACCACCCGATAGTCCAAGAGAACATCTCGCGACTCAAGAAGATCGGAGTAGAATTCATCGAGCCTGAGGTCTCGGAGGGAAAGGCGAAGATTGCCTCAACTGAGAAAATAGTTCGTTCGATTATCGTACGGTTGTCATCTAATCAAAGCAAGGACCTAGAGGGTCGACGAGTTCTAGTGACAGCAGGTCCAACAATCGAACACATAGATCCTGTCCGCATAGTAACCAACCGAAGCTCTGGAAAAATGGGCCTAGCGATCGCCGAGGAGGCTTCATCGCGGGGCGCGGACACGACATTGATACTTGGTCCCGGAACAGTAAGTTCTCCCTCAGGGATTAAGACGATCAGAGTTGAGAGCACTAGCGAGCTTCTGGAGGCGGTTCTTGGCGAGCTTAGCCACAGGCCACCCGACTTGGTTTTCGCAGCAGGAGCTCCGACCGACTATAAACCTGTAACAGTCGCTCTGAAGAAGATCAAGACGCGCGAGAAGCCGCAGATCAACCTAGAGCTTCGAGCGACACCCAAGATATTGTCAGAGATCCGAAGAGCCAGCCCGAAGACATTCCTCGTCGCCTTCAAGACAGAACATAATGTGCCCAATGAAGAGTTAATCGATGAAGCCTTCAAAGTAATACACGAGAAGAACGCCGATTTAGTAGCAGCGAATGACGTAGGACACGAGGGCGTAGGATTCCAAGCAGATACAAACGAATTGTATGTTGTAGATGGCCGAAAGAAGGTGGTGCACATTCCTCTCGCTCAGAAGCGGGAAGTTGCGCGCCAACTTGTGGACATTGTAATCAAGCAAATGAGATACTAGACTAGGACTAGCCCTCTGATGGCGAAGAAGATAATCCGAGCCGCAGCCGTCCAGGTCAAACCAATCGAGACCTCGGTTGAAGAAACGATCTTCAACGCGGTTAAGCTCGCAAAGAAAGCCGCAGAAAAAGAGGCGGACATCATTTGTCTGCCGGAGCATTGGTTACCGGAGAAGGTCATTCCTGCACCCATGAGTCCTCTGCCGGGATTGCAGTCGTTGGCTGAGGAGTACGGAGTCGCTGTTGTGGGAGGAGCGTTCTATGAAAGAGTCAAAGGCGTGGTGCGGCTTAGCAGTCCGGTCATCGGAGACGCTGGGGAGATTATTGGGCGACAGTTCAAGGTCCACTTGTTCCGTTTTGAAAGAAAGCAAGCTAAGCCTGGGAGCGCCTATCCCGTCTTCCAGCTGAAGGGCTACAAGATCGGGATACTCGTATGCTACGATGTCGATTTTCCCGAACCCTCACGTATCTACGCACTGAATGGTGTCGAACTGATACTCTGCCCGTCGAGAATCGTGAAGCCTGGAATTAGCCCCTGGCACCAGTACGTTACTGTTCGCTGCCTAGAGAATCGTATGCCAATAGTCGCCCCGAACGTGTACGCGCCACCCTGGTTTGATGGCCACAGTATGATCATTAGCCTGAGGGAGGACCTTAGGACTAAGATCTCTTTTCCAAAGATCGCATCCGTTTCCAGAATGGGGGAGGGAATCGCGATTCAGGAAATTGACCTCTCGCTCCATAACCGTCTCAGACGAGAACGGTTTGACGACAGAAGACCCGAGACCTACAACTAGAAGGCAGCAGCCATTCCCGCCCAAGAGATCGAAGCGGTCGTCTTCGACCTAGACAACACCCTGCTTAGATCGCTCATCGGGGCCAGACTGGCACTTCTTGCTGTCGCTAAACTTGTTTCAGAACAGCTGAAGAGAAATGGCTACTCAATCGGCCATGTCAAATTATTCGAACATCTGCGACTTATCGACCATGAAATGTTGGGGCGAAAATTCCGTTACAACAGAGACGTGTGGTGGAAGACACTTTTCAAAGAACTGGGATTGAAGAGGATGGATACAAAATGGATCCACGATCTAACTCTCCAGTACTGGAAGGTCTACGCGGCGAATAGTCCTCCCTTTCGAGACGCAGAGCCGACCGTTCGCAAACTCAGACGGGCAGGCTACAAGCTTGGGATGGTCTCGGACAGCGACGGAACGCCAGGGATGAAGAGGAGGAGAATACGACAGGTCCCATTCCACAATCTATTCGAAGCCATCGTGGTCGCAGGTGAAGACACACCGAGGGTCAAGCCCGGCCACGAGTCGTTCACTCTCATCGCAAAGAAACTCAGAGTGCAACCGAAATCCAGCATCTACGTAGGCGATAATCCTAGAACTGACATCGATGGAGCGAAGGCTGTCGGGATGATTTCTGTCATCGTTCATCGTAGAGGAAACCAAGGAGGCATTACTGATTATCGGATTTCTAACCTTCGCGCGCTGCCTAGATTGGTCAGATCTATCCAACGGATTCGTTGACAGATACTAATGAATCAGGCCCCTGGAGCGCAGTAAACTTTCACCCGGTACTCCGAGGCAGTATCGTTGAGGACGCTGAAGGCGCAGCCGTCGAGTGTGCAGCCAGGCATCGAGGGGGTGCAGCCGAAATAGTTGTAGACCGCGGTTCTATTGCCGAAATTCAGCCAGATTATCTGTTCTGTGCCTACTTGTCCATCACTGTAGGAGGCTTGAAGCTGGGTATGGTTGCCGTTCTTGGTCAGGACATATTCTGTCCAGTGCGCAGTCGGGACGATCGGACCATCATGGGGCCGAGGAAGACTCTGGTACCATGCGACAACAGCAACGGCGACTAGGCAGATCACGAAAATCGCGACGTATTTGTATCTCAAGACGTTTTTCCGACTCGCAGACCTTACATCTGATTCAGATTCTCAGGGGCGCGTATACAATCGCTTTGTTCTGAAGGCGCAATCAGAAACATTCTAAGCATTCCGTAAGCTATTCACTGTACGGGTCTCGTTTTGAGAAAGATCTTCATTATCGATATTGACGGAGTAATATGCGAGCATGTGGACAATGAGCATCCTGAGCTGATGTCAAGCGCGCAGCCA
>Ga0137418_10000975_pt1 | contig 26243 bp, 21 predicted proteins | sample CZODoug3_1_2_16f_FD_122242 | JGI IMG/M metagenome (GOLD analysis project Ga0137418, IMG submission 122242) | Vadose zone soil fungal communities from Angelo Coast Range Reserve, California, USA - CZODoug3_1_2_16fungal (Hybrid Assembly) | ecosystem: Environmental > Terrestrial > Soil > Vadose...
AGTAAGCCTTGATATGCGCGAAGTTATCCAGCAGCAGCCGCCCCACCGCAATCTGCCGAATGTCAGTTAGTCCCGTAGTTACCGGCAGATGATCCAGCGCCGTATGTTCCGGATGAAAAGCCAGCGGAATAAAGGTCTGGAAGCCGCCAGTTTCATCCTGCACCTCGCGCAGCTTCAGCAGATGATCCACGCGATCCTCATCGTTCTCGATGTGCCCGTACAACATCGTCGCATTCGAGCGAAAACCATGCTTGTGCGCCAGCCGCGCCGTGTTCAGCCACTCCGAGCCATCGATCTTGTGGTCGCAGATGATGCTGCGCACGCGGGAAGCGAAGATCTCCGCGCCGCCGCCAGGCATGGAATCTACGCCTGCTTCGCGCATCCTGATCAGGGTTTCGTCGATGCTTAGTTTGGCGCGGCGAGCCAGGTACGCGACTTCTACCATGGTGAAGGCCTTGATATGGACCTTGGGAAAGCGCTGCTTGAGTCCGGCGATCAGATCGAGAAAATATTGGAATGGCAGGTCGGGATGCAGGCCGCCGACGATGTGAAATTCCGTGACCGCTTCCGAGTACCCTTGGGCCGCCGTCTCCCAGGCTTCTTCCAGCGCCATGGTGTACGAGCCGGCAGAATCCTTCTTGCGACCGAAAGCGCATAACCGGCAGGCGGCCACGCACACGTTGGTGGGATTGATGTGGCGGTTGACGTTGAAGTAGGTCGTATCGCCGTGCATCTTCTCGCGGACGTGATTGGCGAGCCAGCCCACTGCCAAAATATCGAACGAACGATAGAGCGCGAGCGCGTCAGCGGCGTCGATGCGCTGTCCCGCGAGCACCTTTTCCGCGATAAGGCGGAGGCGCGCGTCGTCCGTTTGGAAGGCGTGGGACATGAAACTTAATGATATCGCAGGTCAGTGCCGGATGAGCTTGTCTGCCGCCACGAAGACGAAGAACACCACCGCGATCACACCGTTCATGGTGAAGAAGGCCGCGTTCAGCTTGGAGAGGTCGTCGGAGCGGACCAGCGAATGCTCGTATCCCAGAAGCAAGGCCACGATGACGATACCGAGCAGCGCGATCTTGCCCAGCCCAAAGACCAGCACCAGAAGCAGCAGGAACAGGAACATGGTGAAGTGCAGCAAGCGAGCGATAGTCAGCGCCTTTTTGATACCGAGATGGCACGGTATGGAATACAGCTTGGCTTCCCGGTCAAATTCGATGTCCTGGCAAGCATAGAGCACGTCGAATCCGGCGACCCAGAAGGTGACCGCGAAAGTCAGCAGCAGAATCCGCAGATCCAGATTTCCTTTCACCGCGATCCAGGCTGCCGCGGGCGCAACACCCAGCGCGAAGCCTAGCACCAAGTGCGACCAGCGCGTGAACCGCTTCGTGTAGGAATAAAGCAAAACAATGGCAAGAGCGACCGGCGCGAGTCGGAAGGCCAGAGAGTTCAATTCGTACGCCGCTAGGACCAGCACTGCGCCAGAGACAATCACGAACAAAGCGACAAATGCTTTTGAAAGCGTTCCCGCAGGAATCGCGCGCGCGGAGGTGCGCGGATTTGCGGCATCGAATTTCGCGTCCACCAGGCGATTGAACGCCATCGCCGCGGAGCGCGCGCCCACCATGGCGACTACGATCCAGAACAGTTGACGCCCGGAAGGCAGTCCATTGGCCGCCAGCATGGCTCCGCACAGCGCGAATGGGAGCGCGAAGATGGAGTGCTCCCACTTGATCATCTCTAATGTGGTCTTGGTGTTCTGGAGAAGCGGCACAGTTTGATTGTAACGAAGCTCTCAGTCTTCCTGGGTGCGGTAAGCGGATTCGCCGATCATGGGAACGAATCGGCAGGGGTCGAGCGGAGTCATCTCCATTTGTCCGTTGATTTTTCGGACGAGCTGTAACTGTTGGGTGTGCGGCGGGCCCACCGGGATCACCATGCGTCCACCTTCGTTCAGCTGCTCCAGCAAGGCCGTCGGAATGCTGGGCGCGGCAGCTGAGGCGATGATTCTGTCGTAGGGAGCAGCGGGAGGATATCCCTGGCTGCCGTCGCCTACGACGATCTGCACGTTCTGATATCCAAGCCGCGCCAGAACCGCACGCGCCCGCTCCACCAGTTCCGCATGGCGCTCGATGCTGACCACTTGCGCCGCGAGCACTGCCAGCAGCGCTGTCATGTATCCCGAGCCGGTTCCGATCTCGAGTACGCGATCAGACGGACGGATCTGCAGCGCTTCCAGCATGGCAGCGACGATGTAAGGCTGCGAGATGGTCTGCCCGCTGCCGATAGGAAGCGGCATGTCCGCGTAAGCATCTGCCTGCAGCGATGGCGGAACAAACTCATGCCGCGGAACGTGCAACATGGCTTCGAGCACGCGCTCATCGCGAATGCCGCGACTGCGCAGCTGCAACTCGACCATTGCGATGCGTTGATTAAGGAAAATGTCCTGCATAGGAGGACTCAGCGTTTGCGCTGCTTCCACTTTACGTCGAAGCCGACCACGCCGTACTGGTCACGAACCGCCACGATGGAAAGGTTGCGATTGATGTTGAACTCCGCCTGGATGATCTGCTGCGCCGCCTGCGACGGATTGGTGATGTAGGTGAGCGTCACTTTGTCTGACACTTGCTGTTCGATGGTGACGCAGAACCCGCGACAGTCCGAGATGCCGACATCCTGCTGCTGGCTGTTGGGATCGATCTTGATGCGGCTCACGCCAAAAAGTTTTTGCACGCGGCTGCTCAAGGTGGCGTTGAGCGCTTCGCCCAGGATCGCGTTGGAAGCGGTGGTGGTGAGGGACTGTTGCGAAGACGCTAGCGTGGCATCTTCGCGCGTGCGGCCCAGCGCGAGCAAGGCGATGATGTCGCCGGTGGGAAGTGGTGGGTCGGAACGGTAGGTCGTCGTCAGCTTCTCTACCGGCCCGTGGAAGCCGATGGTGATGTCGTAGTCGCGCACCCGCGCCGTTGCTTCCAGGTTCAGTACCGGCTGAATGCCGACTGGATTGGCGAACAGAATGTCGCCGCGCTCCAAGCTGTACTTGGTGCCGTTCAGGAAGATGTCGCCCTCGACCACATTGATGCGCCCGAGCACCACCGGATTAAGTGCAGTGCCGCGGATGCGCAGGTCCGCATCACCGGACACTTTTGCCAAAGAAGTCTGCACCTGCAATTCAGGGGCAGTAGTCACGTGGACATCCAGGTGGAGGTTATTGAGCGGCGAGTCCGGATTCGGCGGGGCAGGCGGCTGATTGCTGCGCGCCAGGTAAAGAGCAAAGTCAAAACGTGGGTTCAACCCGAAACGGTTCACGGTTACGTCGCCCGAGAGGGTTGAGTTCTTAACCGTCCCCACCAGCTTGAGGTCGGCATTGGCAACGGCGCTCACTCCCGGCGGATATCGCAAGCGGATGTCGTGACCGATCGCCGTGAGCGAAAAGTAAAGCTGCTTCTCCAGAGTGATATAGCCACCCAGGTTGAGTTCGCCACCGCCGGTGCGTGCTACAAGTTTTTCCACCTGCAAGCGGTTCTGGTTGAAGACAAACGTACCGTTAATGTTGCTGAGCCCGTTGGGCAGATCGATGAGCGAGATACCGGCATTAGTGATCTCGACTTTGCCGTTGATGTCGGGCTGGTCGATAGTGCCGCCAACGTCCATGACGGCATTCGCCAGCCCGTAAGAAAGAACGTCGGGATCGAAATATTGCAGAAGCTTCAGATTCAGTTTGCCGTTTCCGCGCAGGTGGATACTGCGTTCGCCTACCAGTTCGATCGAACCGCTGGCGGAAAGATCGGTCCCCTCGCCCACAATGTGCAACTGCTCCAACTGCACATTTTGATTGGCGTAAGTGAAACGCACTGGGCCATCGTTCTGCAACTTTACGTTTTCGACCTCAAGCTGCACCTGACTGAAATCCCCGCGCGCCGTCAGCAGGCGTGGCTGTCGCATGGGACCTTCCAACTGCAAGCTGCCCGCGAGCCTTGAGTGCCCGGTGATGCGGCCGCCCATGTTGGCGCGCAAAAGCGGGTCGATGTCGAAATTCGCAAAGGTGAGACTGATCTTGCCCGGCCACTGCTCGCGCATGCGGACGGTGCCGTCGAGATTGAGCGACGCCTGCTGGAAGCGCGAGCGCGCCGTCAGCTTGAGGTCGGGGCCGTGGGTCTCGGCGTCAGCATCGAGATCGCCGGCAGCCTCGCCATTCACCACCAGTTGCCGCAGATGAAGTTGCGCGTTGATCACCGGCGCTTCGGGCGTGCCCGATCCGGTAGCGTGAAAATTTCCGACTCCGGCAAGGTGCAACTTTTGCGTTTGCAGCTGCTTGATGCGCGCGAGGTAGAAGTCATGTCCGGTGACATCGAATCGGAACGCCTTCGTCTGCAAATTGTACCCGCCATTGCCGGAGAGTTTCGGTCCTCCCGTAGATTGCGTCATCGTAAAGCGGGTGATCTGCACGTCCTGATGTAGAAGCCGCACATCCGCAACTAAGCTCTGAAATGTTTCGCCGTAGGCAGTGCCGTTGGCCACGCGGATCTGACTATCGCCGCTTAGGTCATTCTTCGTTCCAGCGATGCGGGCGCGCAAATTCAACACACCATCGATGGGATAGGAGTAACCTGCCAGCGATTGCAGCTCGCCTATGGTTGCGTTGCTCAGAGCGATCGCAGCGGAAAAGCGGCTTGCATCGGTGAATCTATATTGGGTGAGCGCTGTGGTGCCATCGAACTGTATATGCGAGCCGCTGCGTTGCAGCACGCCCCGCTGCACCGAAGCTTGCGATGGCGAGAGATCAACATCTGCGACCAGGCTGTCCCAGTGCAGTCGAACCGTCTTGCCGGCCGGCGCGCCGGCCGGCAGAGCAGCATTCGTGACCCTCGGCTGCGAGGCAGGAGTCATGATGGAATCAAAGTCGCGCGCATCAAGATGTCCAAAGATGCGCGGCTGTTTCGTCGTTCCCGTGATCGTCCCCGTGAATGACGCTTTGCCGCTCAGCACGACAGGGATCCGGGTCGATGCCATCGAGGCAAGCGCCGGCTGGAATTCGCGCAGGTCGGTGGAGTTGAGCGAAAGATCGATCTTTGATCGCGTCTTCCCCAGTTCTCCAGCAGCATTCAGTCGGGTCGCGCGAGTGGCTGCGGAAAGCTGCTGCAATTTCATCGCGGCGGTGGCGAGGTCGTAGTCAGCGCGCAGCACAGCCGTTAGCGGTATCTCATCCGGCGCCGGCTGTGGAGGCGGTGCAACGTCCAATGCGACCACGGCGCGCGTATTGCTCACTGCGCCCTGCCATGACAAGTCGATGGTCCCATTCGCTTTTCCAGCAACCTTCGCCTGCGCCATCTTGGGCGCGACTGCCTGGATCACCGAAGCGAGCTGGATGCCTTCTACATCCAAATGGCCGGAGCCGGTTTGTTGATCTTTGCCGCGCTCGCCCGGCAGGCTGGCCCAGTTCATGACGTTGGCAACGCCGCTGGCGCTGCCGCCGAGAGCGCGGATCTGCAATTTTGAGAACGCGATTTGTTTCGGCCTGATGGAAAAATCCGATCCGCCTTGCACCGACGCCAGATCCAGGCTTGCATCCTGATAATGAAGGTTCCGCAGCGTCATCTTCCCCGACGACGAAAAGTCCTTCAGGTTGTAGCTTCCCTGCCCATCCACCTCGACCGTTCCGCCGCGCAACGCCGGGAGCAGCAGGATCTCCCCGGCCTGCCGCAGATCGAGCACCGCGCGGTAGACCAACTGCGCGTTCGGGTTGGAGAAGTCCTTTAAGCTGCCGTGGGCGAGGAATTTGGAACCTCCAGCGGACCAGCGCAGCGCTTTCAATTCCACCGCCGAGCGGCGCAAGCTGAACTCGACCTCGGCGTTCGACAGCAGCGGACGGAACTTCTTGTATTTCGTTTCCAAGCGACCGATGCCGATGGTCCCGTCGTACTTGTTGCCGGGCGCGTCGTAGGTGATGGTGCTCTTGAGTTGCTCGCCGGCAAGATCGAACGGGATGCGCTGATCGTTCCACAACAACACGGCATCGTGCATCTCAAAGCGGTCCATGGCGAGCTTGAAGAGCTCATCGACAGCGGAACCTTTGCGTTCGCGCTCCACCTTGGGCACCGGCTGATTGGTACTGCCATCGGAGAACACCATGATGTGGATGACCGGGCGATCCAAGCCCGCAAAGCGCAGGCCGATCTCTCCGCTGAACAAGGCAATGATCTTGACCTGGATACTCAAGCGATCGGCATGGGCGTATGGAACTTCGCCGGCGGGTTCCAGCCCATGGATGGTGAGATCGTCGGCTTCAAATTGCAATTTGGAGAGGTTCCAGCTGAATCCCTTCAGCTCCACGCGTCCGCCGGTGATCTCTTCCAGCTTTGCGATCACCTTCAACCGGACGCGATTGGCGAAGCTGTCGCTGGAAAGATAGAGACCGACAACGATCATCAAAGCCAGGAGCACGATCCCGATCGCCGCTTGCCGCTTGCGGTTCTTGGCCTTGCGGGTAGCAGCGTTGGCGTTGCTCTTGCGGAACCAGGCCATCAGCGCGCCTCCGCAGCATGCGCCTGGGCTGCCGGCTGGAGCGCGCCGGCTGCGCTGGAGGGCACTGGCAAACGTATCTCTGATTGCGTCCGCAACGACTTCAGCCAATTCTCCAACAGTTCATCGAGCTGCTGTTGCATCAGGATCTCGCGAATGCGCGGCTCCACCTGTTTCATCGGCACCGGCGCCGCGCCTGCTTGTTTCATCTTGGGTGCAAACTGTTCGCGGTAGTAGGCCGCGACGGCGCCGGGATCGACGCGGATCGCAGGCCGGAAGCGCGCGTCGATGAAATGCAGGGTCCGGAGTTGTGACTCGACGTGGTCTGAAACGTCGGCGTTCGACAAGCCGTAGCGCGCCAGCGCGTGTTCCCACGCCCCCGCAGAGGGCGCAAGCTGCTGCCGCAGTTCCTGCATCCTCTTATTGATCTCGTCGGTATCCGGATGCTGGAAATTGATCGAGTCCATCTGCTGTTCCAGCAGCATCTGGTCGATCAAGCGTTCCAGCGCAGTCCGCTGCTCCGCGATGGGAACGACCTGCGCCGGCTTTCCTGCCAGGAATTGCTCAAAGCGCAACTGCTCCGCCAGTTCGCTCTCCATCACAGGTCTGCCGTTCACCGTGGCGACGATGCGATCGATGGTTTCCGATGAGAACAGCGGCGCCACCACCACCAACCACATCACGCATTGGAGACATAGTCTCATCAGAAAGCCTGCCCGATACTGAAGACGAAATTGAAGCGGTGTACCGTCTCGACGTGAGGCGGGTGGCCATTGATGTCGACAACGCGGATAGGAAAGATCGCGGGATTCAAGTTGTAGCCAACGTCTACCCGCACCGGACCTATGGGCGTGTGGTAACGCAGACCTGCGCCGACAGCGTGCGACATGTAGTTGAAGTCGCAGGGTTGTGTCACAGCTAGGTTCCGGCAATTCTGTCTATTATCCTGCGACACTCTGATGAGCCCGGGCCACATATCTTTGGCCGTTGTGAAAACATTGCCCATATCGTGAAACAGAACCGCGCTCAAGTTCTCGCCCGCGAATGGGAACGGCAGAGGCGGCGTGCGCAGCTCGATCTGATTGACGAAGAGCGCCTCGCCCCCAATGGGAAAGCCGGTCTGTGGGTCGCGTGGTCCCGCTTGATTGAATCCAAATCCGCGCAATGAGTTTCCGCCGCCGGCGAAGAACCGCTCCGGCAGCGGGATGAAGTTCAGGGTCTGGTTGGCGCCGCGGAACGGATCCTCAATGCCGATCCTGGTCAGCCGCGCCAGAACGTATTTCTTGCCCAAAACACGATGGTAAGTCGCATTCTGCAGCAGGAAGCGCGAGAAGTTCGCTTCCGATCCAAAAATGCTGTCGGAAACCCCGGTGTCGAAGGTCGTGTAGCTGCCGTGATGCGCATCTACCGGGTCGTCGCGCTTATCGTGGATCCACGTGACCGATGGAATGCCCACGCGCACGGGCCGCGACAAAAGCGGAATAAGGTTCGGATCGATCCTCAAGCTATTCGGATCAACCTTCACGCGGCGATAGGTGAAGCGATAGACCAGCGTGGTGGCTCGGCTCCAGGTCTGCTCGACCTGTGGCGATCCTTCCAGGCGCTCCGCCGTGAATGTGTTGACATCGCGTGTGGAATCGTAAAAACCGATCAGGGCGAATTTCAGGTTCTCGCGTCCAAACCAGCGTGGAGCGTCAAAGCTGATGAGCGCGCGCTGCTGCAATCGCCCAAAGCGCGTTTTTAAAGATAAGGTCTGGTTGCGGCCGCGGAAATTCAAACGCGTCACGTCGAACGAGACGCGCGGCGAGATCCCGGTGCGCCCCTGTGGAAGGCTCGCGCCCTGGCCCGTGCCGGTCTGCACTTCGAAGCCGAGACCGTACTTGAAGGTGTAGCGTTGCGCCTCCTCCACATTCAGCAGAACATTCTTCTCGGCTACGTCGCCCTCCGGATTCTGCACGGCGATGTTCACGCGATTAAAGATGCCAAGATCGTAGAGCCGGCGTTGGGTCTCGAGCATATCGCGCTGGCTGAGCGGCTGTCCCTCCCGCATTTGTAGCTCGCGTTGCACCACGAAGTCTTTCGTATGGTTGAGCCCAGAGACCAGGACGCGGTCCACAAAGATGCGCTTCCCTTCCGTGATCTTGTAAGTCACATTCATTCGCGGCGGATCGGTGGATGCCGGCGCGAAACTAGGCTCGAAGCGAGCGTCGGGAAAGCCGCGATTCAGATATTCCGTAAGGATGGCGTCGCGGTCGCTGGCCACGTTGGCATCGGAGAATGGCTGGCCCTCGGTAATACTGGTCAGGGTGCGCAGCTCCTGCTCCGGAATGCTCTGATTACCAACGAACGTGAGCTTCGAGACGAGAGTCTGTGGGCCTTCCTCGATGTGAACCACCACCCGCATCCTGCCTTTTTCTCCTTTGTAGTCGTCCTGCACTTCGGCCTTGATCTTTACCTGTTGGAAGCCGTTGGCTTTGTAGAGCGCCTCCAGGTTTTGCACGTCGCGCGAAAGATACGACTGGCTGTAGCGGCCATGGCGCAGCAGATAATTCGCCGGCTGCACCTGCGTGCGCTCGATCAGGGTCTCGCGGTCGAAGTAGCGATTGCCTTGGAAATCCAACTCCACCAGCTTGTGTCGTTCTCGCCTTTTGATCTGGTAGTAGACCAGGCGTTGGTCAGGGTCGACCTGCTTCTGGCCAAAATCAACGTTCACATCGAAGTAGCCCTTGGTCTGGAAGTAATCACGTATGTTGCGGCGGCCTTCGTTCAGCAGGTCATCGTCAACAGCGTTCTCTTCATAGATAGGGACGTATTTTTTGACCAACCCTTTTCTGAGGTGCGCTCCCTCTACTTTGACGTCGATCCTGGGGCCGCGATCGATACCAAAGACATAGTCCAAAGTATTAGTGTCTTCGTGATAAGTGCGCTGCACCACGGCGACCTGGGCTTCCAGCCGGTCGCGACGCTGGTACCGCTTACGCAACCGCTCTAACGCGCGGCGCGCGTGCGCGGCGCTCACCTTGTCGCCGGGATGCAACTTTGTGATGTTCGGCAATTCGGCCTGTTCGAAGCCGGAGTCGCCCCGAAAAGTCACTTGGCCCACCTTCGCCAAAGGACCAGACTGAACATGAAAAAAAAGGTCGACCTGTTGCGTGCTCGCGTTCCGCTTCTCGGTCGCAGTCACGGCGCCGTGGTAATAACCGTTGTCAACCAAGAGCCGCCGTATGTTCTGCAAGGCTGCGTTCAATTTCTCGTAAGTGAATAGCTCGCCTAAATCCATCTTGGTGGCGTTGATCAACTGCGTCGCCGTCGGCGCATGTTGCGGGACCCCGTCCACAAAGATCCCATTGACGAAATAATTCTCCTCGGCGATGAAGACGAGCGTCACTTCCCCGCGCTGGTTCTTTTCCGCCTCTACCTGGATGTCTTGAAACTGTCGCGTGGCAAACAGCTTCTGCACGCTGGCGCGGATCTTTTTTCTGTCCAGCGGTTGGTTGGGTTGCAGCGGCAGTTGCGAGAGCAGATGGGGGTCCACTGCGGCATCGCTCTGGATGCGCACCTCGCGCACCGGCAACCCCTCGTACTTCGCGAGCGCAGATTGCGACACCGTCGGGGCAGGCGCAGCCCCAGGATTGATTGCCGCGGATGCAGGTGGCCTTCCAGGTTCGGGTGGGGTTTGTTGCGCGACCGATGGGACGGAGATCGCCGCCGCCCCCAGGATCATGCCGAAGACCGCCGTCGCCGCCCTCAATGGATAGCCTCGCACGTACGTGGTCCCGTAAACCGGGAAATCTCCGAATGGCATGGGCCGGTTACACAGTCAGATGAGCAATAGCGGCACCTTTGTTGCATTTAGCCGCCGAACCAGATCCTGAAGCAAGTGACTCTTATAATAACTGTAGCCATGACGAGGGACTTACCCATCAGCGCTGATGAGCGGTACTCGCGCCAAGTCTTGTTTTCCGGCATCGGCACGGACGGGCAAGCACGGTTGCGCACATGTCGCGTTGCGATCGTGGGCTGCGGAGCCACGGGCTCAGCCGCCGCGGCACTCCTCGCCCGCGCCGGCCTCGGCGAGCTGGTCATCATCGACCGCGACTACGTCGAAGCCAGCAATCTGCAGCGCCAGTCTCTATTTGACGAATCCGACGCCGCCGAGTCACTGCCCAAAGCGGTGGCAGCGGCACGGAAGATCCGCTCTTTCAATGGCGATGTAAAGGTGGAGGCCCACGCCACCGATCTAACACCCGCAAACGTTTCTCTGCTCGATAGCTGCGATCTTGTCGTCGACGGTACCGACAACTTTGAAACGCGTTTCCTGCTCAATGACTATTGCGTCAGCAACGGCATTCCGTGGATCTACACCGCCGCGGTCGGAAGCTACGGGGCGACCATGAATATCTTGCCCGGCCAAACCGCCTGCCTTGCTTGTCTTTTTTCGGAGTCCCCCACGGGCATGCACGACACCTGCGAGACGGCGGGGGTACTGGGATCGGTCATCAACCTGATCGCGTCCATCGCCGTGACCGAGGCGATGAAGGTCTTGCTGCACGAGATCAACGGCGCGCGCGCAACGCTGCGCCGCACGCTTCTCAGTTGGGACGTTTGGTCGAACCGACATTCTGAGGTGAAGGCCGACAAGCCGCAGGCTGCTTGCCGCTGCTGCGGCCAGCGCGACTTTGTGCATTTGCGAGGAGAGCAGCGTCCGCGGATCACTTTGTGCGGAAGAAACTCGGTCCAGATCCATGAGCAGCAGCGGCCCATGGACTTTGCCACTCTCGATCGATCGCTGCGGCCACACGGCAAAGTGCGACACACCGACTTCGTGTTGAAGTTCTGGCCTGACGAGTACGAGATCACCCTCTTTCCCGACGGGCGCGCGATCATCAAGGGAACCACGGATCCCGCCATCGCCCGCAGCCTCTACGCCCGCTTCCTGGGCGCGTAAACCAGGTGCGTAAATCAGGCGACTAAAAGCAGCTTCTTTTCTGCCCTGAGTAGTGGGCATCCCTGTTTACATAGTGGTAATCCAAGTTCTCAGGCAGTTCGAAGGGAACCGAGTATGGCTTTGCGCACAATCTTGATCGCAGCTGGCTTAGCAGTGGCCAGCACCTTAGGCCTTGCACAGCGGACGACAACTCCGCCGGCCACCACCACCTCCACCACCGGCGCAACCACCACAGGGGCAGCTACTTCAGGCGTGAACAGCACCACGACAGCCGCGCCCGGAGTGTCCAATGTTCCGATCGGCATCAACGCCGTCGGCGCAGGCAGCGGCACCGCAGTCACGCCGGTACCGACCGCCATCGTGGTCCCGACCAACACCACCGGATTTGTAGGGCCGTCACAGTCATTTCCGCTGATAACCACGCCAACCGTCACGTTCGTAAACTCGGCCGATGGAACAACTACCGTGCCAGTCGTGAGCTATGGCAGCGGCTCCGCTATGCCGAATTCGTCAGGGTCCGCAGCTAATGCTGCGTCCGCGAATACAGGTGGGTCCCAAGTTGCCGATCTGAACCTCGGCAGTGTCGGTTCGGTTGCCGAGCTGTATGGCGACAATCGCAGCGTGGCTGAAGTATCGCGCATGTATAAGGCTCGCAAGAATGGCGTACAGAACGCCCGCGTCTACACCAACGCTGACATCGACCGCATCCGCGCGCAGGCTGGCGAAGGGCGATCGGCTGTGCCGGCGAGTGACCAGCAGGCAACGATGCCGGCCTCTGATCAAAGCGCCGAGCAGAACCAAAGCACCACCCCGCAAGTACCTTCGGCGAATCAGAAACCAAGCCCCTTTTCACCGAAGAAATAACGGGTTAGGTTTGCGACCCAGGGGACGCCAAAGCGGCGTCCCTTATTTTTTCTGGGGCGCCTGGCATTCTTGGCTGCCGACGACCCATTTCTGGTATCTTCCTTGCTTCACTGAGGACTCATCGCTTTGTCCACCCCCGCCGGCGCAGAAGTTAAGTCCCAACTTCGCAGGGAGCTGAACTTTTGGGACGTCTTGTTCTTCAACATCGCCACCGTCCTCGGTCCGCGCTGGATCGCCACCGCCGCGAATTCCGGACCATCATCGCTCACCATCTGGACCGTCGCCGCGCTTTTTTTCTTCATGCCGACGGCGCTCATCATCGTTGAACTTTCCACCCGATACCCGACCGAAGGCGGCCTCTATGTCTGGGCAAAAGAGGCCTTTGGCGAGTTCCACGGATTCGTAGCCGGGTGGGCCTACTGGACCTACACCATGTTCTATTTCCCTGGCCTGTTGCTCGCCAGCGCCTCAATGGCGGCTTACATCGGCGGAGATAAGACGGCATACCTGCATGACTCCAAACCATTTTTGCTTGTCGTTTGCCTGGCGCTTTTAGCAGTTGCGGTGATCCTGAATATCATCGGCCTCAATATCGGCAAGTGGTTGCAGAATGCGGGCGGCGTGGCTACCTACATCCCGCTGCTGATGCTGGTGGGAATGGGCGCCTATATCTACATGCACTACGGCTCCAAGACACCCATCGATTGGGCAAGCATCATTCCGACGAAACGAAATCTCGATCTCGACACCATGAACCTATGGGCGAGCATCGCCTTCGCCTTCACCGGACTTGAGTTGTGTTCGGCAATGAGCGAAGAGGTAAAGAACCCGCAGAAGACAATACCGCGCGCCATCTACGCGGCCGGCATGATGATCGCCGCGATCTACATACTGGGAACCATTGCGGTGATGGTGATGGTGCCATCAGAGAATGTCGATCCCAAGAGCGGCGTTTTTCAAGCGATCCACGATGGTTCGGCGCTGATTGGCATCGCCTTCTTCAGCATCATCGCAGCGCTGCTGGTCACCGTAGGCAATGCAGGCGGCGTTGGATCTACCGTTGCCGGCATCTCGCGCGTACCGTTCGTTGTCGGCATCGATCACTATCTGCCCGCCGCATTCGGAAAGATCCATCCCAAGTGGAAGACGCCGTGGGTCTCCATTCTGGTGCAGGCCGTTATTTCGGCCGTGATCCTTCTGGTGTTCGCCATTCCCGAGAAAACGAGGACTGCTTATGGGATCCTGATTAATGCCGCCATTTTGTTGTATTTCCTGCCCTTCCTTTATATGTACGCAGCTGTCATCAAACTGGCATTCCGCAAAGACCGGGCCGCAAATCCGCATGCCGTGTTGATCCCTGGAGGCACCATAGGGGTGTGCATCGCAGGAGCAATCAGCTTTGCTATCACTCTCGGTGCAATGATATTGGCCGCTATCCCCCCTGGCGACATCAGCCGGGAGCACCACGTGATCCGCTATGAATTGCAGTTAGTCGGGGGAACGCTTGCCACTGTGCTGATTGGATTGTTCCTTTATTGGTATGCTCAAAGGGATATCCGCAAGCTGGCCCGGGAGGCCGGGCAGACCGACGCCAAAAAGGTATAACGTGGTACCAAGCAACCAAACTAGGAAAAAAATACTCGATATACTTGCAGTCTAGAGCTTTTCCCGGCCCCGGAACTCAAATTTGCAATCCTACGGGGCGCCACACCAGCTTTCGTTGGCGCCACTAAATTCAGTAGATACAACGGTCCAGCTACACTGCCGCATCTATAAAGGTGCGGCCTGAATAAGGCTTCCATTGACACAAGCGAAGAAAATTCTCGCCGGCGGAATCACTGAGGCAGAAGCGATCGATCGAGCCAAGCGGGGTGACGCGGCTTCGTTCGAAGCACTTTATGGCCTGCACAAGCGACGTGTGTATTCACTCTGCTTGCGCATGGTGGGCAATACCGCCGAAGCGGAAGACCTGACGCAGGAGGCGTTCTTGCAGCTCTATCGCAAGATCGCGACCTTCCGCGGAGAGTCAGCATTCTCCACCTGGCTGCATCGTCTTGCAGTCAACGTGGTGCTGATGCATCTGCGCAAGAAGGGACTGAACGAAGTCTCGCTCGATGAGCAACTGGAGCCGCAGCAGGAAGACGGCCCCAAGCGCGACATCGGCGCGCGCGACAACATGTTGGCCGGCTCCATCGACCGGGTGAATCTGGAGCGTGCCATCGAGAGTCTGCCGCCGGGGTACCGCATCATCTTCGTGCTGCACGACGTAGAAGGATACGAGCACAACGAGATCGCCGAGATGATGGGATGTTCCATCGGCAACAGCAAGTCGCAACTGCACAAGGCGCGAATGAAATTACGCGACCTGTTGCGGTTGAGCAAGGCGACCGAAAAGACAAGGCATTAGATCCCGAATCGTCCGCAGACAAGAACGCGGTCGACGGGAGCAAGCGATACAGGTTTTGTGGAGAGAGAGAAGCACTATGAATTGCCACGAATTTCAAAAGGACCTGCCCGAGATCATCGAGGGCGGCGGCACCGACGAGCAGAAGAAGCATTTGGCTTCGTGTCCGGTTTGCGCTGATCTGGTCCAGGACCTTAAATACATTGCCGAGCAGGCCAAACTGCTGGTCCCGATGGAAGACCCGTCGCCGCGCGTCTGGGCCGGCATCGAGCGATCACTCAAACAAGAAGGACTGTGGCCGGCCCATGGGGGTCCGGCCAACCCGCGTCCCTTTCTAGTTCCGCAGCGCGCGCGCCTCGCCTGGCCGATGATGGCTGCCGTTGCGGTGATCGTGGTCGCTATCTTCGCCGGATACTATTCCCGAAACACTACAGGCCCAGGATCCACGGTTGCAGGCTCCCCGGTGGTCTCATCCGCCGGCGTGCTCGAGCCCGACGATCAGCAGCTGATCCACTCGGTCTCGACCCGCGGCGCAGCCACCAGCGATTCCTACCGGAAGAATCTGGAAGACGTGAACGCATACATCGCTGATGCCAAGAAGTGGGTGGACGCACATCCCGACGACGCCGATGCCCGCGAGGCGTTGATGCAGGCGTATCAACAGAAGCAGATGTTGTACCAAATGGCGATCCAGGATTGGTAGTAGAGATCCATTCGAGCGCGGGAGCCGCATCGCTGCAAATAGGCGAGCGGAGGCAGAGAGAGACAACATGAAGCTTACCAACGCGAAGACAACCATCTGCTGTATCGCGGTGCTATCCGCCGCCGCCCTCGCGGCTGACAACCGCAAGGAATTCAAGTACACGGTCGGCAGCGGCGCCAGCGTCAACGTGGTCAACCAATTCGGCTCCGTGACCCTCAAGCCTTCATCCGGCAACCAGGTGATCGTCGTCGCCAACACCCGCTCCAACAAAGTCGAAGCTGACTGCAGCCAATCCGGCAACCGCATCGAGGTCCGCACCCACTTCCTGGAAAAAGCCAATGACGACGAGGGCAAGATCGACTACGAGATCCAGGTGCCGAACGGAGCGAATGTCACAGCGCAGGTAGCTAATGGCAGCATCCGCGCTGAGCGCATCGGAGGAGACGTTACTCTCAGAAGCGACAGCGCTTCGCTTGAGGCGCGAGACATCGACAATGCACACGTGCATGCTCACTCGGTGAGCGGCCCCATCACCCTCGCCAATATCAGCAGCGGTCATGTGGAAGTCGGAACCGGCAGCGGAAAAGTCACGTTGAATAATGTCACCGGCCCTTCGGTCACGGTGAACACCACCAGCAGTGCCATCGCCTATGACGGCGATTTTGGAAACGGCGGAGCGTATCAACTCTCATCTCATTCCGGCCCGATTGACGTTTTTCTTCCATCCAGCGCATCCGTGGACGTGAAAGCCGAGTCGGTGAATGGTTCCGTGCAAAACGATTTTCCCCTGCAAAAAAAGACGCACTCCGACTTCAAACCGCAAGCTGGACGATCGTTCCAGGGGTTTGCTAACTCTGGTTCCTCCTCGGTTGAGCTCCATTCCTTCAGTGGTACAATCCGCGTCAAGAAGCGCTAAAGAGCGCGACTTTCGATTGAAGACAACGGAAGATGAAGAGTTTGCGATGCCGCGGCAAGAGCATCGTGTCATTTTCCTCGTCGGCTTTATGGGCGCAGGCAAGACCAGCGTTGGCAGGATGTTGGCGGAACAGCTGCAATGGCGTTTCGTTGACCTTGACGATCTGGTGGTCGCCCGCGAAGGCCGCTCCGTTGCGCAGATCTTCGAAGAAGCCGGCGAATCCGGCTTTCGCTCAAGGGAGAGCGCGGCATTGCAACAATTGCTGACTGAGTTGAGGTCGTCCGGCAACGCCGTGGTGGCACTCGGCGGCGGGGCGCTGTCTCAACCGGAGAATCAGGCAGCCGTAGAACGATCAGGATTCCTCAGAATCTTCTTGGACGCCCCGGTAGAGGAACTTTTTCGGCGCTGCGCTTCGCAGGATCTCGCGCGCCCTCTGCGAAAAGACCTCAGCTCGTTCCGCGAACTCTATCTCTCGCGTCTGCCTGGCTATTCTTCTGGCGCGAGGCATGCCGATACCAACAGCAGGTCTGTGGCACAAGTGTGCGACGAAGTCCGTTCGTTGCTCGAACGTGGCAAGTTAGGTGTGAAGGAGACTGACTGATGCGCTATGCAAAAAGTTTCTTCCTGATCGTCATCCTTGGTGTTGCCTTCTCTGCCTCCGATGCAGCTACGAAAAAGGAAAAAGCTTCGCCCGCCAGTAGCGTGGTCGATTCCGGAAGTTTTGGTGTTTTTGTGAATGGAAAACGCGTCGCCACCGAAACCTTTAACGTCCAGCAGAATGGGCAAGGCAGCAGCACCACTTCGCAATTCAAGATCGAGGATGGAAGCCGGCCGCCCCTGAGTTCTGAATGGCAATTGACCAGCACCGGCGAGCTTCGTCGTTACGAGTGGAAAGACGGCACTGGAAAGTCGCAAACCACGGTCGAGCCCCGAGAACAATTGCTGCACCAGCAGATCACCATCGCCACCGACCCAAAGCCGATCACGCGAGAATATATTTTGCCTGCTTCCACTCCTATCCTCGACGACTACGCTTTTGTGCAGCGCGAAATACTGACGTGGCGGTTCCTTGCTACCGGATGCCAGCAGGATGCCAAGGGTCTGAACTGCAAAGCTCCTAGCCAGTATGGAGTGCTCGTTCCTCAGCAGCAGACTTCGATGCCCATCACCATCGAATTCAAGGGAATGGAATCCGTCACGCACAAGGGCGAACAGAAGCAGATGGGGCGTTTTGATCTGAAGGCGCAGAACGTGGAGTGGCATATGTGGATGGACGGCGTCAAACTGATGCGAATCCTCATCCCGTCCGACAACACCGAAGTCGTGCGCGACTGATCCGCTAGCCTGCTTTTTCCGCCCGGAAGCTCTTTTGCGGATGGGTGCTAGAATTTCTTCACGCATTAATCCATTCCATGGCAGAGCGAAAGATCCCCGTTGGCATTCTGGGCGCGACCGGAGTCGTCGGTCAGCGTTTCGTGCAGCTTTTGCAGCACCATCCCTGGTTCGAGGTCGCATGGCTTGCGGCCAGCGACCGTTCCGCCGGCCAACCTTACAAGGACGCTGTGCGCTGGAAGCTGCGCACGCCCATCCCGTCCGCAATTGCTGACATGGTCGTCTCACCGGCTTCGCCTGAAGGCGCGCCCAAAGTCATCTTTGCCGCGCTCGACGCGGCTATCGCCAAGGAGATGGAGCCTCGCTTTGCCGCTGCCGGATGCGCCGTCATCACGAATTCCAGCGCCTTCCGCATGCAGCAGGATGTTCCGCTGATCATTCCCGAAGTGAATCCGACGCACCTGAAGCTGATCGATACGCAATCCTGGCGTAAAGAGTCCGAAGGCTTCATCGTCACCAACTCCAACTGCTCGGCCATGGGACTGGTGCTGGCACTCGCCCCGCTGCAGCAGAAGTTCGGCTTGGAGAAAGTTTTTGCCGTCACCATGCAGGCCGTAAGCGGCGCTGGATATCCCGGCGTCGCGTCGCTCGACATCCTCGGAAACGTGATCCCCTTCATCGCGCGTGAAGAAGAGAAGATGGAAGAAGAAACCCGCAAGATGTTGGGCTCGCTCAACGGCAACGGAGTTGTCCCGGGGGACTTCGCCATCAGCACGCAATGCAACCGAGTGGCCGTGGAAGATGGGCACATGGAATCAGTGTCCGTGAAGCTCAAGAAGAAAACGAGTGCCGAAGAGATCATCGCCACGTGGAATGATTTCCGCGGATTGCCGCAGGAGAAGCGCTTCCCCAACGCCCCCGAGCAGCCCATCGTGTATATGAGTGCGGCCGATCGACCCCAGCCGCGCTTCGATGTCGACGCCGGCGCCGGCATGACCGTCTCCATCGGACGTCTGCGCCCCTGCAATCTACTCGACTGGAAGTTCACCGTGCTCTCGCACAACGTGATCCGCGGGGCCGCCGGTGCTGCCCTCTTGAACGCCGAGCTTCTTCATTCGCACGGGTATCTGCCGGAATGATCCGCCTTGGAGCGCCGGCATGATCGTCATGAAATTCGGCGGCACCTCGGTCGAGGACGCCGCTGCCATTGACCGCGCCGCCGCCATCGTTCGCGATCGCTTGTCGCAGTCTCCGGTGGTCGTGGTCAGCGCCATGGCGCGTATCACCGATCAACTGCTCGCCATGGGGCGCTCGGCCGGTGCGGGTGACCGCGACCAGGCACTCGAACTTTCCCGCGCCGTCCGCGAACGCCATTTCGCCACCGCCAGCGACCTGCTCGGCGCCGGAACTTTTACCAAGCTTCATTCCGAACTCGAAGCCGACTTCGATGCGCTCGACGAACTGCTGCGCGGCATCGTCGCTGTTGGCGAGATCACACCCCGCACCTTCGATCACATCGCTTCGTTTGGCGAGCGTCTCTCCAGCAAATTGGTGACGGAAGCTTTTTCTGCGGGCGGGCTCAACGCAACCCATGTTGATTCGCGCGAGTGCATCGTCACCGACGCTACCCACACCAAGGCGGTTCCCGACTTCGAGGCAACGAACCTGCGACTGTCCGATCGCCTTAAGCCGCTGCTGGATCACAAACGCGTTCCGGTGATGGGCGGCTTCGTCGCTTCAACCAAAGACGGAATCATCACCACCATTGGCCGCGGGGGCTCGGATTTTTCCGCTGCCATCATCGGCGCCGGCCTCGACGCCGAGCGCATCGAGATATGGACCGACGTCGATGGCATGAAGACCACCGATCCCCGTATCTGTGCCGACGCGCACCGCATCAAGGTCATCAGCTTCGACGAAGCCGCCGAACTCGCCTACTTCGGCGCCAAAGTCCTGCACCCGGCAACCATGCTCCCGGCGGTGCAAAGAAATATTCCCATCTTCGTCCTCAATGCACGTAATCCCAAGAACGAAGGCACTCGCATCGCCGCGCATGCCCCATCGAGCAAGAACACCTTTAAGGCTATCGCCGCCAAGACGCGCATTACCATCGTTGATATCGTCGCCGCGCGCATGTTGCTCGCTCACGGATTCCTGCGCGCCATCTTCGAGGTCTTCGACCGCCACCGCTGCCCGGTGGATATGGTGTCCACGTCCGAAGTCAGCGTTTCGCTCACCATCGATTCCAGCGACGCCATTCCGGCGATGGCGGAAGACCTGGCCAAGCTCGGCGATGTAAAGTACGAAGGCCGCAAGGCCATCATCTGCCTGGTCGGCGAGAATATTCGAACAGTGCCGGGCATCGCGGCCAAAGTCTTCAGCGCCATCCCTGATGTGAATGTGCGCATGATCTCGCAAGGAGCTTCTGAGATCAACATCAGCTTCGTGGTCGACGAAGGCGACGTGCCCGAGGTTGTGCGCCGCCTGCATGGAAGGTTTTTCGCTGAAGTGGATCCTGAAACATTTGACTGAGCTCACTCATGAACCTATTAGTCCTTGGTCGCGGCAAGACGGGCTCACTGGTCGCCGAAGTCGCAGGCGCACGCGGTCATAAAGTCCGAGCAATGGGCAGCGAGGAGAATGCGGGTGCTGCCGCTCTAAGCAAGGAAGGGCTTGCGCATTTTGATTGCGTCATCGATTTCACCACCCCCACCGCGGTCATCCCCAACATCATCGCCTGCACGCAGGCGGGGGTGAACATGGTGGTCGGCACCACCGGCTGGTACGACAAGCTTCCGCAGGTCAAAGAACTGGTGCAACACAGCAGGTCAGGATTCCTCTACGCCTCGAATTTTTCGCTGGGTGTGAATATTTTCTTTGCAATCGCCGCGGCGGCATCGGCGGCGCTGAAGTCTGGATACACGGCGCGCGTTGTCGAGCGGCACTACGCGCAGAAGAAAGATTCGCCCTCCGGCACTGCCATCACCATCAAGCAGCGCTTGGGCGCGGATGATGTCGAGATCACCTCCATCCGCGAGGGAGAGACCGTCGGGCAGCACGTCATCATGCTCGACTCTCCGAACGACACCATGATGCTGGTGCACGACGCTAAGTCGCGGCGTGGCTTCGCCGAAGGCGCGGTTGTAGCCGCCGAATGGTTACAAGGGAAAAAAGGGTTCTACGAATTCAAGGACGTCGTGAAAGAGAAGTGATTCAGTGCGCCGCCGCACGCGCCAGCAAACCTGCTTCGGCGGCAATCGTCTCTAGCTTCGCACGCGTCTCTTTCTTCATCGGCACCATCGGCAGCCGATAAACCTCTTCGATCTTCCCCATCATCGCCAGCACAGCTTTCACCGGCATGGGATTCGATTCGATGAAGTTCGCTTGCATCAGCGCCACGAACTTGTTCTGAATGCGGCGTGCGGCCTGCCAGTCTCCAGCCATAGCCAGCCGCGTCATCTCCGCCATCTCGCGCGGTATTTCGTTCGACGCGACCGAGATGATGCCGACTCCTCCCAGCGCGATCACCGGCAAAGTGATAGCGTCGTCACCGGAGAAGACAAGAAATCCTTCGGGAACTGATGCGCATACTTCGGCGATCTGCGAGACATTGCCGCTGGCTTCTTTGACAGCAGCGATGTTCTTGATCTTCGCCAAGCGCACCAGCGTTGCGGGTTCAATGTTGGCTGCGGTGCGGCCAGGTACGTTGTAAAGGATGATGGGTTTGTCGATGGCTTCCGCGATGGCGCGGAAATGCTGGTACTGCCCTTCCTGTGTCGGCTTGTTGTAGTAGGGCGAAGCAGTCAACACCGCGTCCACACCCTTCTTAGCGGCAACCGTCTTTGCCTTCTCCACGGCCTCAGCAGTCGCATTCGAGGTCGCGCCCGCAACGATTGGCACGCGGCCTTCCGAAGTTTCGATCACAACATCGATCACGTGCAGCCATTCCTCGCGCGTGAGTGCCGGCGTCTCTCCCGTCGTTCCGCAGGGAACGAGAAAGTCGATCTTCGACTCGATCTGCCACTCCACCAGCGAGCGCAGAGCGCGTTCGTCGATGGAACCATCTTTTTTGAATGGAGTGACGAGCGCAGTGCCGCAGCCACGAAGCATGGTCATGGTCAAAAGGATAAGGAATTCCACGGGAAAAGTCTTGTCTGCTCTATCCTGCCGTGGAGCGCCGCAGTCGCAACGCGTGCGCAATGCTCGGAACATCATGTGTCCATTGCGGCAGCACCATCGAGATCGCCAGACCTTCCGCGTTGCAAACGATTCCGAGAATCAATGCCACGCGCAAGAGCCATCCTGAGGTTCCGAACGCGAACAGGGCCATGGTAGCGGCACCCAGCACCAGTCCCCACAGCTTCGAAGAAAGCATGTGATAGCTGGCCTCGCGATGGAATTTCGCGAAGTCGAAGACGTAACGCCCGATCTCAAGAGTGAATACCCCGATCAGGATGGCTGCGTTCTCGCGTATCGCCTGAGGATAGAGCCGCCACGCCGCCCAGGCGATGGCAAGGTAGAAAACGGTGTCGGCGACGGAGTCGTAACGCCGCAGTAAGGCCGTTTCGATGCGGAGGCGACGCGCGATGATCCCATCGTAGATGTCGGAAACGATCGCGATGAGCGCGCAGCCTGCGATCCACGCGCCCGGAAGATTATTCCAAGCCAATCCCACCACGGCGGGACCAAGTAGAAGGCGGACAGTTGTGAGCGTGACCGGCACCCAGCTAAAGCGGCTCTTCGGGTCTGGTCCGGAACTCGCACTCACGTCCTTACTGTATCGCACTCCGTCCGCACCACTTCGTCTTGAATCATGTCGTGATAGAGCCGCAGGTATTCCCTCGCCATGCGTGGCGCCGAGAAGCAGCGGACCACGTGCTCGCGGCAAGCCAGAGGCATGACGCTACCAACATTCTCGACCGCTTCGCGCATTCCTTCCGGATCATCCACGATGAATCCGGTGACGCCGTCCCGCACCACTTCCGGCAGTGCACCGCGGCGAAAAACGACCACCGGCGTTCCGCAAGCCATAGCTTCCATCGCCGCCAGGCTGCTGGTCTCTTCGGCTGAGCTGGTGATCAGTAATGCACGTGCGTCACGCAGCAGCTCGATTTTCTGCGCGTGTGACGGCGAATCGATGAATTGAATATTCGCGGTATCGAGCCGCGCCCGCAGCTCGCTCTCGAAATATTGCTGATGGTAAGAGAAGGGATAAATCTGCCCGGCAAGTATCAGCGGCATTCCGAGCTGTTCCGCGATCTCGCACGCCACATGCGGCGCCTTCTCTTCGCAGATGCGTCCCAGCCATAGCAGATAATCCTGCTTCATTTCAATGAACGGAAATCTCTCGACACTGATCCCATTGGTGACGACCTCGAGCCGTTCAAGTCCAAGACGTTCGGAGAATCGCCGCGCCTGCGAAAATGAAACGGCGTTGAACATTAGACCGTCGGGCACATTCCGGAACGCGTCAACCGGATAAAATTCTGGCGGCAGATGCAGCGTGGCGAGCAATGGCGCCGATACAGAGGATGCCCGCTGCCAAAAGCTGCCGCTCATGTCGTGGATCAAGTCGTATGCTTCGTCCGCGAGATGCTTGACGATCGCGTTCTCGTGTTCCAGTTTGCGACGCTCGAAGTCGTCGACCCGCGAACTCGCCGGCCCGGTCGCAAGCAGCCGCCCCGGGACGGTCGAGCCGTCGGCAGCCGCGACCGTCACGTCGTGACCTCGCGAAGAGATTTCACGCGTCACGGTAAGCAAGACTTGCTCCGCGCCCCCGGCAACATCCTCCGACACCGGCAACAAAGGATAAGCAATGTAAAGGATCTTCAAGCGCGCACTCATGCGCTCCGCCGATCGGCGCTGACCTGCGAATGTAGGAAATCGGCAAAGCTGGCGCAAACATCCGCACCGCTCATGGGCCATCCCCAAGCTTCATAGTTCAGCTGCCCCGGATGTGGTGGATGAAAATAATCGTACCGTTCCGCCGACAGCGGCCGGAATCGCTCCAGCGGTGAAGTGAACTGCTTCAGTGCCTCGGATTGCGAAGAGTACGCAGCCAGCATCTGCTGTTTCTTCTTGATCTCAGCGTAACTCGGCTCGAGAACCGATTCGCTGCCGTCCGCGTCCCAAAATTCCTGACTCCTCTGACCGCCCAAAGCCCGGTGATAAAGCGGCATCTCCCACGCGGGAATGCCACGTTGGTTGGCAATCTGATTCACCAGAAAATTGCAGCAATCGTGATCCGGATGTCCGCCTTCGTAGGCCAGCGTGATCATTGCCGTGGGAGAGACCCGTTCAACCATCGATCGCAACGAGAGTGCGGCCTCTGGCAGATGGCGATAAAGCGCCTGATCGGGAAACGTCTTTCCTGCCCTGTCAATCAGGAATTCCATCTGGTCGGCGTCCACGTAGGCCAGTGCGTCACACGCCTCCAATTTGCGCACCGAAGCATAGTGCGCGCGATTCTGAAATTTGGGCCAGAACTGGGGATCGAGCGGCGCGCCGTCGGTAGCAAACGCCACTCGGAGCTCGCTTACGCGCTGCATCAGGCAGCCGCAGCCGATGGTTTCGTCGTCGGGGTGGGCCACTACCACCAGGGTGTTCTCGAGCAATGGAACCAGAGCAGCCATCACTAAGTCGGATGGTCGTTTTCGAGGGTGGGTTTGCGCTCAAGCGTGTTATTCGCAACCGAAGTGTGGGTGAGGGCCTAAGGTATACTTCCGCTTCCCATGCTCGAACTGGAACAGCAGATCGAAAAACTTTCCGCAGCCAGTGCGGATGCGATGCCTTCGCCGGAAGCGCGCGATGTTTTTTTGAGATTCCGCGACGCGCTCACCCAAGGCAAGATACGCGCGGCGTCGAAAGATGGCAACGTCTGGCGCACTCATGAGTGGGTGAAGCGCGGTATCTTGCTCGGCTTTCGCATCGGAACGCTCAAGGCGTTCGATGAAGGCAGCGTCCTCTCGTTCGTGGACAAAGACACGTTCCCCGCGCGTCGTCTGAAAATTTCTGACGAGATCCGCGTCGTCCCCGGCGGATCATCGATCCGTGAAGGCGCTTACGTCGCGCCCGGCGTGATCTGCATGCCGCCGATGTACATCAATGTCGGCGCTTATGTGGATGAAGGCACGCTGGTGGATTCCCATGCTCTGGTCGGCTCCTGCGCGCAGATCGGCAAGCGCGTTCATCTCAGCGCGGCCGCTCAGATCGGCGGAGTCCTCGAGCCAGTGAATGCATCTCCGGTGATCATCGAAGATGATGTGCTGGTGGGTGGCAACTGCGGCGTCTACGAGGGGACCCAGGTACGAGCCCGCGCGGTGCTCGGGGCAGGGACCATTCTCACGCGCTCGACTCCGCTTTACGACTTGGTCAACGAAAAAGTGATCCGGGCCGAGAAAGACCATCCTCTAGTCGTGCCGGAGAACGCGGTAGTTGTTCCTGGCTCACGCGCGGTCACAAAGGGTAAAGGAAAAGAGTGGGGCGTCTCGCTCTACACGCCCGTGATCGTGAAATACCGCGACGCAAAAACGGACACCTCCATCGAACTCGAGCACCTGCTGCGCTGATCATCCGCCATGAACAAACATAAAGCGATCCTTCCGTTCCTCGCGTTCGTCGGTCTCGCCTCCATTTTATGGATCGCTAAGGCATACGCGCACCTGGCCATACCAGTTGTCCAGTTAACAGGAACAGGGCCGATGCTCGATGTTTACTTCATCTCTCGCTGGCTGGCCATCGCCGGCCTCATTTACTACGGATTCAAGCGTAAGTCCCTTACAGCTTGGATCATCATCGGCATGGTCATCGGCGCGGAGATCGGTCACGACTGGCCGAAGTTTGGCGCCAGTCTGCAAGTGCTGAGCGGAATCTTTCTGCGCCTGGTCAAGACCATCGTGGCTCCGCTGATCTTCAGTACCCTGGTGGTCGGCATCGCCAGCCACTCCGATCTGAAACAGGTCGGACGCATGGGCATCAAGGCGCTTGTGTACTTTGAGATCGTCACCACTTTGGCCTTGTTCATCGGGATCGGCGCCATCAATCTGACGCAAGCAGGCGCGGGCGTCACGCCGCCGCCCGATGCCGCTTCGGCCGCCGCGGCGGTAAGCACTCCACCGCAGAAATGGACCGACATGGTCCTGCATATTTTTCCAGAGAACATCGCCAAGTCCGTGGCTGAAGGGCAAATGCTTCAGATCGTGGTCTTCAGCGTGATATTCGGCATCGCGCTGGCCATGGTGAGTGAGCAGAAACGCCGGCCCATGCTGGCGTTTTGCGAGAGTCTCTCCGAGACCATGTTCAAGTTCACCAACATCGTCATGCTGGTGGCACCCATCGGCGTTGCCGGAGCAATGGCATACACGGTGGGGACGATGGGCTTTGGCGTGATGGGAAACCTGATCAAGCTTTTGCTCACGCTCTACGGTGCGCTGGTCGTGTTCGCGGTATGCGTCTTGCTGCCGATCGCTGTGCTGGCGCGCGTTCCCGTCAAGCGCTTCACCAAGGCGGTGGCTGAACCTTTCTCCATCGCTTTTGCTACGGCGAGTTCAGAAGCTGC
>Ga0137418_10000976_pt1 | contig 26238 bp, 18 predicted proteins | sample CZODoug3_1_2_16f_FD_122242 | JGI IMG/M metagenome (GOLD analysis project Ga0137418, IMG submission 122242) | Vadose zone soil fungal communities from Angelo Coast Range Reserve, California, USA - CZODoug3_1_2_16fungal (Hybrid Assembly) | ecosystem: Environmental > Terrestrial > Soil > Vadose...
TCAGATGCAGTTGCCCCTGATGACGGATCGACCATCGACGTCCTCGTGCTCTACACGCCTGCTGCGCGGCAGTTTTACGGAAAGACAGAGCTCATTGAAGCGCAGGTGCAACTCGCTATCGCGGTGACGAATCAGGGTTACGCCGCTAGCGGTGTTATTCAGCGTGTCCGCCTGGTCAACACACAGGAGATCAATTACGTCGAATCGTCGAGGATCTCCGACGATCTGACGAATCTCAGAAGCGGAAACGGTGTCCTCGCGCAGGCGCAGACGCTGCGCGACACCTATGGCGCGGACCTGGTCAGCCTTTGGGTAGCCACCCCAGAAAACACGTGTGGCATCGGCTACATACTGAATCCCTCACTGCCCGCGGCGACGATGGCTTCACTCGGTTTCAGCGTTGCCGAACGACAATGTGCGGTCGACAATTACACCTTCGCTCACGAAATGGGACATAACATGGGTGCGCACCATGCGAAGGACGATCTCAATCCCGACGGCACCGTCCCAAGCGGCGCATACCCATACTCGAATGGTTACAAGCAAAAGACTGGGCCGAACAGGTTTCGGACCATCATGGCGTATGATGGCGACTGCGGTTGCCCGAGGATTAATTACTGGTCCAATCCCAACGTGACGGTCAGTGGGTTGCCCACGGGGATCGATCCCAGCTCTCCGGACAGCGCTGCAAACTACCTGACCCTCAACAAAACCGCGCAACTTGTGGCGAACTTCCGCGCCAGCGTGGTCCCCCCACCGCCCGGCGGCGCGGACAACACAGGGCCGGCGCTGACGATCACAAGTCCGACCTCGGGCCAGACGGTATTCTCGCCGTCTATCACGATCTCGGGAACGGCAACCGACGCAGCCCGCGGCGACAATGGAATCTCGTCCGTGACCGTTAATGGAGTCCGGGCCAGTGGAGATACGGCCAGCGGTCTCGGCATAGCCACATGGAGCCGGACGCTGACCCTGAACACCGGATTGAATACAATTACGGTCGTTGCGACGGACGGCAGCCCGAGCCTGAACACGTCCACCACCACGCTATCCATCACCGTGACCATTCCGACATCGGTCACGGCCAGCACCTACCACGTGTTTCCGCAATTCGCGGATGGCCGGGCGGCGGACGGCAGTTACTATCGGACGACGCTGATGGTCGCAAATCCAAGCAGCACGACGACAGCTAATTGCACATTCCGGTTGTACGGACTGCTACCAAATCTCCAGAGCACCTATACCTTCACCTTCGCGCAAAGTGGATGGACTGTGCTGCCGTTCAGCAGCAACCAGCCTTTGAAATCGGGATATGCCACGCTTCAGTGTTCCGCAACTGTAGAAGCTCAGTTGCTCTACTCCTTCTATTCCCCGGCGGGCGCAAAAATGTCCGAGGCGACTGTGTTCTCGTCGCCACCGGCCGGGGCGGTGCAGGTTCTGGGAGATAACCGCGGGGGTTCGCAGATCGCCATTGCCATTGCGAATGACACGGATGCGAGCACGACATACACGATCGGAGCTTACGACAACCTCGGGAATCTCGTCGGGTCTACAACCCGAGTCCTTGCCCCGCGGACCAATCTTGCTGCGTTCGTCCGCGACCTTATTGTGACCCTGCCTGCCGACTATTTTGGCCAGGTGATCGTGACGGGCGGCGGCAGCGGGACGGCAAGCCTGATTGGGATCCGTTTTACAGGAATTGCATTTACTACAATCCCCGCCGTCAACCGCAGTGCACTCGGAGCAACCGCGTCCACTTATCACGTGTTTCCACAGTTCGCGGACGGCCGGGCGGGCGACGGCACCTACTATCGCACCACGGTGATGATCGTGAACTCGAGCAGCACCAGTGGAACTTGCACGCTGCGCTTGTACGGATTGACCGTCAACGGCGGCAACGTCTTCACTTACCCCAACTTCCCAGCGGGGAGCTGGACCATTACGACTTCGATCAGCAGTATGCAGGACCTCAGGTCCGGCTATGCCGCCCTGCAATGCGGAATGCCGGTTGAAGCGCAACTGCTCTATTCGTTCTATACGGCATCGGGAACGAAGATATCGGAGGCGACGGTGTTCTCTTCACCGCCGGGCGGAAGTGTCCAGGTCCTGGCGGACAACCGTGACGCCTCCAGTCTTGCGATTGCCATTGCGAATGACTCGGACCAGGTCACGAGCTACACGATTACGGCATATAACAGCAGTGGAATCCCCGTGGGGTCAGTGACGCAGCCCATCGCCGCCCGGAGTAACCTCGCCAGGTTCCTCAGCAGCCTTATTTCATTGCCGCCAAACCACTACGGTCCCGTGGTGATTACCAGCAGCGGTGGAAGCGCCAGCATTATCGGTATCCGCTTCACGGGCGGTGTATTTACGACGATCCCGGAGGCCATCCGGTAGTTTTCCAGCCGCGGAGCGGCGTAAGAATGTAGCCACGGGCGCAAGCCCGTGGATTGAAATAGCGTGGAATCCCAGCCCTGGAGAGGCGCAAGATTGGATGGGAGTCCACTTGAATCTTTCGCCCCTTTAGGGCTGGGATCCGCGGCAACCGTAGCCCCGGGCTCACGCCCGGGGCTACATTCTGTCGCCGCTTCGCGGCTAAGAACGCAACGAGTACGAATTTCAGCTTTCATCAGAATTCGGGCGCATTTCTCTCCGTAGGGAATCCATTGACACTCTGGTGTCAATATTGCATGATCGGCTAACCCCAATGAAGCCAGCCCTGTCCACTTACGAGCTTCAGCAACGCGAGCACCTGTTCCGGATGGTGTTCGAAAATGCCCCAGATGCCATCTTTATCGAGGATTTCGACGGCAACGTCCTGGATGCCAACGCAGCTGCCTGCAGGCTGCACGGCCTCAGCCACGACGAGCTTGTTGGAATGCACGTCTCGCAGCTTGTCCCGGAGGAATTCCGCTATTGTGTCTACGGGCACACGGAGCTGATCGAAGGCGAGGTAGACGGATTCAGCCTGGCGGCGGACGGCAGGCGGATCCCCGTATCGATCTGTTCCTCCGTCATTCAATACATGGGCCGCAGGGCGGTTCTGCTGCACGTTCGCGACAATACAAAGCGGTACATCGCCGAAATCGCATTACGCGAATCGGAAGAACGCTACAGGCTGCTCTTCGATTTCAACCCTCAACCGATGTGGGTCCACGATCGTGAGACCCGGCAATTCATAGCAGTTAACGAATCGGCTCAGCGTCTGTACCAGTTTTCGCGGGAAGAGTTCTTGCAGATGAATAGCATCGACGCAATCTGTATACCGGACGATGGGGAGCCGTGCCAGCTGCCAAACCTCCCGAACCTCGTCGAGGTCTCGACCGTCAAACACCGCCGCAAGGACGGGGGTACGCTGACCGTCGAACTGACTCAACACACGATGACGCTCGACGGGCGCTTTGCGGTCTTCGTCATGGTCAACCGAGTCATCTCCTGGCGGCGATGAACTCGACCCGGTTTCTTCGAGAATTCATTTCCAATCCAAGCGTAACCGGCGCCCTTGCACCAAGTTCCAGCTTCCTTGCCAAAACGGTCGTTGAGGGCCTGCGCCTGGAGACGGCCGCTGCCGTCCTGGAGTACGGTCCGGGAACCGGTGTCTTCACGGGTTACATCGCGCGGGAGCTCAGGCCAGGCGCGAAATTCGTCGCCATCGAGGTCAATCCGAAGCTGGCGGCTCTGTTCAAAGCCCAGTATCCGAAGACCAATCTCGTCGAAGACAGCGTCGCGAATGTCCGGACCATCTGTGACCGCATGGGTATTCTTTCCGTGGACTGTATCGTTTCCAGTCTCCCGTGGGCGGTGTTTCCGGAATCGACCCAGATGGAATTACTCGATGCGACCATGACCGTCCTCAAACCGTCTGGCAAATTTGTAACGTTCGCCTACCTCCATGGACTAACGCTTTCCCCGGGAAAACGGTTTGCCGAGCTGTTGCCAAAGTACTTTCGGAGCGTTTCGAAGAGTTCTGTGGTGTGGATGAATATCCCGCCGGCCTTTGTTTACCGCTGTACTAAGTGACCCGATCCGAAGCGGATACCTCTCTTCTCCGGACCAAGCGAAATAACGATCGCAGTGAGCGCAAAGACAACGAGCGCGGTCAGCGCCATCGCATTCGAGTAACTGGTACGTGCGGCCAGGACGGCTTCAAAGTACGTCACGACGCCTGCGAACAGAATTCCGCACTGATAGGCAAACCCCGGCAGAAATCCCCGGCTGTGATCGGGCGCCAGCTCCGAAATGTGAGCGGGCACGACGCCCCATGCGCCATGCACGCCGAACTGCATGAAGAAGGCGCCTAAGGCCAGCAGCGCGGTTCCGGGAGAGAAAGCCCACAGCGGGATGATCAGCATCGAAAAGCCCAGCCCCATAACGATCGACCGCCGCCTTCCAAAGCGATCCGATATCGTGCCGATCAGGATGCCGCCGACAAGCGCCCCGAGATTCGCAATGACGGTCATCACGGCGGCGCCCTGGGGCGAGAATCCGTGCTGGGTCTTCAGGAACGTCGGATACATGTCCTGCGTGCCGTGGCCGCTAAAACCCATGCACGTCAGAAACAGCACGAGGTAGAAAAACAGCCGTCGATGCCCTGCCGCAACTCTCCATGTCATGTCGGCGATGAAGGAGATCATGGCGGTACCAATAAAAATCGCAATCATTCCCAGCGGCGAGGCGGCAAAAGAAAAACCTGAAATCGAAACGAGAGCGGCGGCAAGAATCCCCAGGACGCCGTAGATCCAGGTGTTGGACTTCACGCTGTTCCACAGTTTGCTCCAGTCCCTGCGGCGTGTCCTTTCCCAGACCTCGGATTCTTTAACCTTGCTCCTGATGAAAAGCACGAGCAGCGCGGGAGCGCCGCCGATGAAGAACATGGCGCGCCATCCGAAATGCGGGACGATGAGGAAGTATGCGACCGATGCCAGCAGATTTCCTGTCGTGTAGCCCTGCTGCAAGACGCCCGACAGAAGCCCGCGCCATTTCGGCGAGATCTTTTCCATCACCAGCGAAGCGCCGGCTCCCCACTCACCGCCCATGGCAATGCCGAACAGGCAGCGCAGCACGACAAACGTCGCGAAGTTGGGCGCAAGGCCGGAAGCCACGGACAGGACGGAATAGGCAACGACGTCCACCATGAGCGGGATGCGCCGGCCATATCTGTCGGCGAGCAAGCCGAACAGAAAGGCTCCGATCGGTCTGAACGCCAGCGTCAAGGTCACGGTGAGGGCGACCTCGGCGTTCGTCCGGTGGAATTCGGCCGCGATTTCCGTCAGGATCATCACGACAATGAAGTAGTCGAACGAGTCCAGCGTCCATCCCACCGTCGACGCAATGACGGCGTTCCAGTTATCCCGCGCCTGCTCGCGCGAGCTTTCGACGGTGGTCTTCACGGCGGTAGACATGATGGGCCGGTATTATATGTGAAGTACTGTAGCGGCGGTCTATGACCGCTGGTTTTTCGGCGTTTATACCGAAACACCGGCGGTCACAGACGTCACAGACCGCCGCTACAGCTCGCTCTGGGTGGTTTTGAGCCTGATTGAGGAACGCACCTCCGTCTCGGCGGGCCCCAAAGCCCGTAAGTCATTGAGCACTCAGACCCGCCCTTTCGGAACCTTCCATGCCATTACATCCCCCGTGATTACGCGGGCAGAAGTGTCGAAACAAGACGAAGTAACCCTCGACGTCGGCAAGCACCTGAGGCGCTATGCGATCCTCTGTCTGTGGCTTGTTGCGGGCGTCGTCTATACCCACATGGTCGTTCAGTGGATCGGGATCAAATCGAATGACAAGGAATTTGTGCGGTCCGTCCAGCATTCCGTTCAACTTGTAGGAACGGAAAACCGGCCAACCAAGGACCTGCGGGCGTTGTTGCTTGTGAGAGCGGAATCATTCTCGATCCCGATTCACGGTGACGACATTCTAATCAATGGCAAGGAAGACACACTGAGCGTCAGTCTCCACTATGATGCCTACATCACGCTGCCCGTCCTGAACAAGTCCGTTTACAAAATGAGCTTCAATCACCAGGTCGGTTTCAGGCTGCCGAACTCTTAACCCGGATTTTCAGCCGCGGATTACGCGAATTACGCGGAATAGCGGCTGAACCTTTCCTTCGACTCATCTTGCGCTGCAGGGCCTGGGATTCCAGCCGTTTGCGTCCGCCTGCTTCCTGAAGTGCGTGCTTCGGACCAATGGCACCGTCAGATATTCCGGATCCTCAACGATGCTCTCGACCACGAGCCATTGATCACCGTTCGGTTCCTTCACGACGTCGAAATACTCGGTCATGGTCGCGTTCGCGCTGTAAGGCGCGCCGTTTCTCTGCAGATAACCAGGACGCATGCGCGTCGTCACGACCTTCACGCTGCCGGACCGCGGGCCTCCTCCTCTCGGAAACAGCCGGCCTTCCCACGTGGCCGCGGATTGTCCTTGCCACGTGGGTTGAGCGGCGGCAGAGGGGGTGGGGGCGGGTCCGAAACGAAGCAGACGCGTCTGTGTTCCGGCGTCGAATTCAATTTTCAAGGTCGTATCGTTGTCCCAGGTGATATGCAGCCGCCCCGGCATGCGCATGATGTTGGCAGCCCCATAGGCTTTGCACTGTTCACCGGCCGCTTCGTCTTTTGCGGGATCCCATGCATCGCCAATTTTGCGGCCGGCGGGGTTCAGCGGAATATCCGGGTAGTCCCCTTTGGGCGCAGTGACCATGCGGAAACGCCAGTCTTCGCTGACAATGGCCACCCAGTAACCGGTCAGATCGATCGGAGCCATGGCTTTCGGCGTCGGCGGCGCTCCGCGTGCCCCTTGCGGTGGAGCCTGCGCATGAAGATGGACGGCGACGGCCAAAAGGAAGATTCCGGAAATTGTGTATCTCATCAAGTGACCTATTTCTTCTGACTCAAACTCTTGTATACCGCTTCGACAAACATGTCCGTTGTCCAGAAGCCTGTATTCGTCCCGAAAAGTGGATCGTAGTCGCGGGTCGGCCGGGCCGCCTTCACCTGCTCCAGCGTCATGCCTTTCTTGATCATGTCCTGAATACGATCTCGAATGATGATGGTCATTTCCCTGAAATTAAGAAGGTCTCCGAAGTCGGAAAGACGGCCGTGACCGGGAATCACCAGCGTTCCGCCCTCCTGTCCGTAAACAGGAATGATCATGTCCACCAGCCGGTTCAACGCATCGATGGTCCCCTGAATGCTGCCGCCCCCGGCCAGGTCGATGATCGGATAGCTGTTGGTCAAGAAGATATCGCCGGTGCTGATCACATCGGAGCGGCGGAAGAATACGATGCTGTCGCCGTCGGTGTGCGCGGCTGGAGGATGAATGATTTCGATGCCTTCGCCGTTGAAGAACAATTTCTTGAGATCGCCGATGTAGGTGCTCGTCGGCAATGCGCCCGCCGGCGTGGCGGGCATTCGGTTCATCACGTTTTCGTGCGCGATGATTTGAGCGCCTTCACCCGCATCCCGAATATCGAATGAGACGTTGCCGCCGGTAATCGTGGAACCGGCTTTTCGCAGATTTTCGTTTCCGCCCGTATGGTCCGCGTGAAAGTGCGTATCGATGATGTAGCGGATTGGCCCGGTCGAAAGCGTCCGAATCGCGGCCAGGATCTTCGGGGACAAGGCCGCAAACTGCGTGTCCACCAGCAGAACCCCGTCTTTGCCGACGTGTACGGTCATGTTTCCGCCGGCACCGACCAGCATGTAGATATTGCCCTGCACCGGCAAAAGGTGGACCTCGACGTTATTCAGGTTCTGGTTCTGCTGCGCGAATGCAAATGCGGCCAGGGCAAGGACAATGATGAAAGCGCCAGGTATTTTTCGTTTCATTTTTTGCCGCTCAGTTTCTGTTCGTATTCGGGATACAGGGTTTCGGCGCCGCCTCTGGTTGCTTCTTTGGGTAATTTGTGCGCGTTGGCAAACTCGTCAAGAAAAGGGTTCGTACCCGGCAGATGATGTGGGATGGTTCCCTTCTCCCGAATCACCTCGTCCACCGGTTCACAAGGATAAGCGGCGATCTGCTGGTTCTCCTGATAAACGTAGTCGCGGGTGCGGACCATCGGCTCGGTCAGATACGCCGGGTCGGTGATCACGGTCATCAGAATCAGGTGACCGGCGTGACGGATGAAATGTTCGGTCACGGTGGCCCTGTCGCTGCGGGGAACACCGTTGCGGCGAATCCAGCCTTCTTTCAGATGCGTGGTGCTGACCGTCAGGATATCGCCATCCCATTTGCCCGTGGAGAAACCCATGGCCGTATGGAGCGCATAGTCCGGAGGATGCGGACGGCCATCCATCCAGATCGTTCGCTCCGTGCCCCACGCGAAGTGGTGGGTGTGAATTGCAATGAGTTGCTGTGAGTCCTTATCGCGTTCCTCCCAGATTCGGATCGCCGCAAAACTCGGAACGTAGTCGGATGGATGCACGCGGCATTGATATTCGGGCAGCGTGATGAGAGACGCGTCCCACGCGTCCGCGCGAAATCGCGCGGAGTCGTTCAGCGGGATGCCGGTATAGTCGCCAAGTTCCGGACCGAACAGGCGGTCCGGCCAGTCTTCGTGGAGAATCGTGAGGTTTTCCCAAACCCCCTCGAGATTGGCCTGGGCAAAGGCCTGCGCACACACGAGCATGATGGAGAGGAAAAGGACGTATCGCATAGGAGGGTATTGTCCTAAAAAACCCGGAGCCAGGGCAATTGCGATGGATCAATTTCTTGTCAAATTTGTAAAAAGAGAAGAAGAATTAGCCGCGAATTACGCTGATTACGCGAATGGGGCGCATCAAAAGTTCTTTTTGCGCCTCATTCGCGAAATCAGCGTAATTCGCGGCTAATTCTTCTTCTCTTTGTGCTTACTAACTACCCGCTTTGTATGTCTTACTGAACCCATTCCGGCCGTTCGTAACGCTGAAGGAGCCGTCCTGCTGAGCGGACACTTTGATCCAGTGTGCGGCGCCATTGTGGACCGGAGCCGGAGCGGCCCCGGGGCCGGGCTGGGGAGCCGCCGTTGCGGCAATCGGCATTGCCGCCGGTTGGTCATCCACAGTGTTGGCAATGAACATCCCGGGCACGGTGTACTCCTGGCCGCTGAGCAGCGAGAAGTGAAGCTGCCACAGATCCTCGAGACCTGGAGATGAAAACAGGACCTTCATTGCTTCCGGCTGTCCGCCTTTACGAGTGCCGTTGTTCAGGATCGCCACTCGCGGTTGAATCGCATGAACCAGCACCTCCGAATTCGAAATGGGCTGTCCATGGTGGGACACGACGAACAGATCCACGGTGCCAAGGCGATTTACCGGGCACATCAGATCGAATTCCCTCATGACCGTGAGATCGCCGAGATGCACCATGCGGAACTTGCCGAAAGTGATGTGGCTGGCGACAGATTGAGCATTCTCCGTTTTGTCGATCTCCTGGGGTTTGAACGTTGCGCAATACGGATTCGGCTTTCCCGCTCCAGGCAGCGGGGTCTTGAGGACCTCGCTCGCGGAAGCCACAACGCGCACATCCAGGCCCGCGACCGGAATCTTGTCGCCGGGTTTTACGATCGTGTGCTTGGCCTTGCCGTAAAGCCCCGGATAGACCTTCTGGATAAAATCATCGGCTGCCTGAGCCGGCTGAACGTTCGGACCGTGGTCAATGAACTCGCGAATCGGAATGCGGCGCGCGAATTCTTCCATGCCTCCGAAATGGTCGCCGTGCCAGTGCGTCGTGATGAGGTGATCGATTTGTTTGACACCGGAATCTTTGACTGCGGCCATGATGCGGTCAGCGTCACGAGAGGCGGCAGCGCCGCCGTTTCCCGTATCGATGAGCAAGGACTCACCCGACGGCGAAACGAACAGCGTGGAGTTTCCACCTTCCACATCCACCAGGTAGATGTCCAGCGTCTTCGCTGTCCTCGTCTGCGCCACAGCAAACATCGCAGCAGCCATAACCAACAAAAGCACTATTGCCGACCGCATACTCGCCTCCTTTGAAGAATGGACGCGGGCTCAAGCCCGCGACTACATTTTTGGGGACCGACGCGGTTTTTTGGGACCGACGCGGTTTTTTGGGACCGCTGCGGTTTCCGCAATGTAGTCGCGGGCTTTAGCCCGCGTTTAGTTACTGCCCGTGCCAACGATTCTCATGAATTGATCATTCGGTCCCGGAGCACCGTGAATAGGAACATGCTGGGCAACATCCAGCTTGAGCCGCTGGATGCATCGTAATCAATGGTCCGCGTGTAACTCGTTACGTCGAAACGCGGCCAGTCGTCATTCGGGCTGAAACTCTGCCCCGTGGCAGCGTTCCATCCCGTCCCCGAATACTGAATTGATTTCACATTTCCGGCACCAATGGCTGTTGAAGCGGCTTGCAGGATCGCCCGTGCATCCTGGGCAGCCGCCGTCCCCCCGGCCATCAGCGACAGAACAACAACGAGAACCCATAGCTTCTGAGCCATATTTCCTCCTTAAGTTAAATGTGTGGAATGATTCTCAGCGGCGTGACTCAGAATTTCAACTTCTTTAGGGGTGATGAGAACGATTCTTAGCCGCGGATTACGCGAATTACGCGGATGGGCGCGCAAAATCTGTCATGCGACTGCAATGAAGTCTCATGGCGCGCCAATCCGCGTAATTCGCGTAATCCGCGGCTAAGAATCGTTCCTATCACGTCCGCGCTGCCACAAACCCATCCGGGCGGACCAGCACCGTCCCTGACGGGGTTATTCCGTAGGCTTCGAGAAACGCGGGATCGTCGATCCGCTGCACATCGGCATCCTGGTCCATTTTGGGCGGCTTCGCTTCGGGGCCAGTCAACAAGACAAAGTTACGGCCGAACAGGTCCAGCGTGGAAATTCGACGGCCTTCATACTCGATCCAAACATGCGGGGCCCGGGTGCCCGGCCGTCCTTTCGACTCCCGGGGATTCTCGTGAACCCGCCGGTCATCGCCATAACAATACCCAAGCTCCACATTCAGATCGTTTTCGACAGCCTGAATCCCCCCGGTCCCCAGATACGGAGCCGTTCGTGTGACGTAGCGCGCATATGCCTGCTCCACCGTGAACAAAGCCACTGGCCGGCGCTCCGATTCATATGTGGCGAGTAATTCGGGCCCGGCCTTCCCCTTCAAGACCATCGCCAGCTTCCAGGCGAGATTATGCGCGTCCTGAATGCCCGTGTTGCCGCCGAAACCGCCATTTGGCGGCATGACGTGCGCCGCATCGCCGGCAATAAAGATACGTCCGTGCTGAAAACGATCCGCCACGTCGGCCTGTGCTTTCCACGGCATGATGTTCTCGATCGTGATGGGAACTTCGTCCGAGCCCAGGGCGACGCGAACGAACTCCCGGCAACGTTCCTCGGCAAGGCCGGTGGATACGTCCGTTATCGGGTTTTTCGGATCGCCCAGCGCGTTGACGGCGAGAAAACCCGAATCGAACGGCTTCTCAAAGCGGAAGAAACCGCGCAACGTTGGATTCGTGACGTAGATGACGCTGAGATTCCGGCCGCGCAGGAGCGGCGCGACATTTCCGCGGAAGTAGATTGTGATGCTGTTCGAAAAAGTTCCGCGGCCCCGCATGGCGATGCCCAGGCGTTCGCGCACTCGGCTTTGCGCGCCATCCGCCGCCACCATATAGGCGGCCCGCACGGTTTGTGTCTTGCCGGCGTCCCGTTTGTGGATGACCGCCGTGACACCGTTCGAGTCCTCCTCGAACGACACCATGTCGGTCCCATACCTCAATTGCGCCCCAAGTTCCTCGGCGCGCGACTTCAGCAGCGGCTCGAGCAGACTCTGCGAGATGAAGACGCGCTCGGTCGGACTGACGTCGCGCACGCCTTCGTTCAGGTTCGAGATGAAGTATCCGATCTCCTTGCCTGCCAGCGTCTCGACCGCCATGATCGCGCCATCCTGCACGAACTGCTCGTCCGACTTCTTGCGCACGATCTGCTCGACGCCCACGGTGCGGAAAATCTCCATCGTCCGCTGGCTGATCTGTGCTGCACGCGGATGAATGGCCGTGCCCCGATGGTGTTCCACGGCAAGCGCCCGAATTCCATGGTGCCCCAGAAGCAGCGCGGTGGACATGCCTACCAGGCTGCCACCGACAATCAAGACAGGAACTTCAAGGTCGGTCAGAAGAACGTCCTCGCTGGCATTTCATATTACTGATGTCCAATGCCCAATGACCAATGGACTTGAGGATTGAGGATTGACTAATGAACTTGAGAATTGAGAAACGAGAATTGAGAGATTTGACCATTTCTCATCTTCATTTCTCAATCCTCAATCCTCAAGTCCATTGGTCATTGGGCATTGGACATCAGTGATTAGTCAACCTCACTTCACCGCGAACACCCAGATGGCGCCGCCCTGCGGCACCTCCGGGAATTCCCCCGGCCGCCCTCTGTTGAGGACGCCCTGCATTCCGTTCGCGTCAACGCCCCAGCCCGACTGCACGGCGATGTACTGCTTTCCGTCGACCATGAACGATGACGGCTGGCCCGTGATGCCGGAGTTGGTTGGGAATTCCCACAGCAACTTACCGTTCTTCGCATCGAACGCGTGGAACATGCGATCGTTGGTCCCGCCGCTGAAAACCAGTCCGCCGCCGGTGGCCAGCATCGGACCCCAGTTCTGAGACCTGGCGTAATTGTGAGTCCAGACTTTCTTTCCCGTGTCCACGTCCCAGGCCTGGACTTCGCCGATATGGTCAGCCTCGGGGAGCAAATAGGTATTGCCCCTCGAGCCGGTGAAACCACGGCCCGGGACGTACTGGACTTCGAGTCCTATCGAGTTTCCGCAGATATTCTCGTTGGCAGGGATGTAAATCATCCGCGTTTTCGGACTGAACGCGATGGGCGGCCAGTTCTTGCCACCCCACAGCGATGGACAAAAATCCGCCATTTTACCGGTGCCGGGTTTGCGGTCCGGATCGACCTGTGGCCGCCCGGTTTCGGGATCGAGGCTTTTGTAAACGTTTTGCCTCACGAACGGTTTGCCTTCGACAAAGCTGATCTTGCCGCTGGAGCGTTCGAGGAACCATAGATAGCCGTCGCGCCCGACGTCGATCAGACCCTTGATGGTCCTTCCGCCCCGTTTGTAGTCCACCAGAATCGGCGGCGAGACTTCATCCCAATCCCAGGATTCGTTGGGGTCGTATTGGTGGTGTCCCTTGATCGTGCCTGTTGCCACGTCGATGGCAATTGTCGATGAGATGTAGAGATTGTCGCCCGGACGCTGATCGCCCATCCATGGACCGCCATTGCCGGTTCCCCAGAAGGCAAGGTTGGTTTCCGTATCGTAATTGCCGGTGACCCATACCGAGGCGCCGCCGTTCTTCCACTGATCGCCGCCTGGCCATGTGTCGCTGCCTGGCTCTCCAGGCGCGGGCACCGTATAGACTCTCCACACCTCTTTGCCGGTGTCGGGATCAAATGCAGCGACAAAGCCACGGATTCCGAATTCGCCTCCGGAGGCGCCGACCAGAACTTTGCCGTCGGCTACGAGCGGAGCCAGCGTCATGTAGTAGCCGCTCTTGTTGTCGGCAACCGTCGTGGCCCAGACTTCCTTGCCGGTCTTGGCGTCGATTGCAATCAGCACGGCTTCACCGGCGGCGAAGAAGACTTTGTCGCCGTACAGAGCCACACCGCGACTCGTCTGATGCGGCAAAAGCGATCCTTCGGGCGCCGGCCTCCGGAAGCGCCAGAGAATCCGGCCGGTCTTGCCCTCGACGGCGATGACTTGATTACCCGGGGTCGCTGCAAACATCACGCCGTTGTTGATAATCGGCGGTGCCTCATGTCCGCTGACCATGCCCGTCGAAAAGACCCACACCGGCTGGAGCTTATTGACATTGCCCGGCGTGATCTGATCCAGCGGGCTGTAGCCCCAACCGTCATACGTGCGCCGAATCATCAGCCAGTCGCTGTCTTCCGGCTTCTTCAGACGATCGGCGCTGACCGGCTTGTAACTCTGGAGAATCGGCGGCATCGGGGCGGGCGGTGGGGCTGGTGGCGCCGGCTGCTGTTGGGCGATGCCTGTCATGGTAATCAGGACGAACGCAAATGCAGCGGCGAGTATGACCGTGTACAAAGTCTTCATGGGTTCCCTTTCCGAAAGATAACTAATCACTGATGGCCACTGGTCAGTGGCCATCAGTGATTTTCCAACTACCTCCAAAACGGAGATACGTATTCCCCTCTTTGAAGGGCGCAGCCACCCCTTCTATCCCAGGCCTATCCCAGGAGGGGAATACGCTCACCATACTCTCACGCTCCTAACGCTCGAGGAGTCATACCATTTCTTCTTGCCCATGGCAACGAAGGTTCGGAGAGACTGTAATTCAAGGTACTCTGAGAGCAGGAGCAAATGGCCGATGATCGATGATCTCTGGTACAAGAACGCGATTATCTACAGTCTCAACGTTGGAACGTTCATGGATTCCAATGGCGATGGCGTGGGGGATTTCGAGGGACTCTCACGCTGCCTCGACTACCTGTCGGGGCTGGGTGTCACCTGTATATGGCTGCAGCCCTTTCAACCGTCTCCCTATCGCGACGCGGGCTACGACATAACCGATTACTACGGCGTTGATCCACGTCATGGCTCTTCGGGGGACTTTGTCGATTTTGCGAATCAGGCAAAGCAGCGGGGCCTTCGGATCATCATCGATCTGGTTCTGAACCATACGTCCGACCAGCATCCCTGGTTTCAGGCAGCGCGCGCGGATAGGAAGTCGAAATACCGCGATTGGTATGTGTGGTCGAAAAAACGGCCGGCCGATTACCGCAAGGGCGTGGTGTTTCCCGGCGTCCAGCAATCGATCTGGAGCTACGACAAGATCGCCCGCGAGTGGTACTACCACCGGTTTTACGAATTCCAGCCGGATCTGAACACAGAGAATCCCGAGGTTCAAACAGAAATCCAACGGATCCTGGGTTACTGGCTCGAGCTCGGAGTCTCCGGATTCAGAGTCGATGCCGTTCCGTTCATGATCGAAAGTCGCATGCCGGGAAAGAAGCGTGTCCTGAACTACGAATACCTGACGCGCCTGCGGAATTTCCTGCAATGGCGTGAGGGCGACGCGATTCTCCTGGGCGAAGCCAATGTTGTTCCCAGCGAAGACAAGGATTTCTTCGGCGACGAAGGCGACCGCATGCACATGCTGTTCAACTTTTACGTGAACCAGCACATGTTCTACGCGCTGGCCTCGGGCGATGCGGAACCGCTCGCCAAGGCCATCCGGGCGACGCAGAAGATACCGGAATTTGCCCAGTGGGCTTCGTTTCTGAGAAATCACGACGAACTCGATCTGGGACGCCTCACGGATAAGCAGCGCCGGCTTGTGTTCTCGAAGTTCGGGCCGGAGAAACAGATGCAACTCTATGGCCGCGGCATTCGCCGGCGTCTTGCCCCCATGCTGGGCGGCCGGCCGCAACTGGAACTCGCATACAGTCTGATGTTGTCAGTGCCGGGGACACCCGTTCTGCGTTATGGAGACGAGATCGGGTTGGGTGACGACCTTGAACTCAAGGAAAGGGATGCGGTCCGCACTCCCATGCAATGGTCTGACGAGCCGCAGGCCGGCTTCTCAACCGCACCGAAAACGATACTGCCCGTTATCGACGAGGGCGTCTGGAGCTACAAGCTCATTAACGTCGCCACCCAGCGCTGCGATCCCAACTCCATGCTCAACTGGACCGAACGCATGATTCGCTTTAGAAAGGAATGCCCTGAGGTGGGCTGGGGGACCTGCACCATTCTCAAGACCGGCTCTCCGTCCGTCCTCGCCCTGCGCTATGACTGGCGCAACAACTCGCTCCTCACCCTGCACAACTTCGACGACAAACCGACAAGCGTCCTGCTCGACGTCGGCGTCAAAGAAGGAGATCGCCTGGTTAATTTACTCGTTAGAGACGAGAGCCGGGCGGGACCAAACGGCAAACATACGATTGTGCTGGAGGGATATGGGTACCGGTGGTTCCGCGTGGGCGGGCTGAATTACATTCTGAATAGAGAGAAGTATTAGCAACGCGGTCTGAAGACAAGAAGAATTAGCCGCGAATTACGCTGATTACGCGAATGGGGCGCATCAAAAGTTCTTTTTTGCGCCCCATTCGCGTAATCAGCGTAATTCGCGGCTAATTATTCTTGTCTTCAGACCGCGTTCCCCTCAACGTCCCGTAATCTCCTGCGCCAGTTGTTGAGCGCCGTAGAGCTTCCTGAGCGCTTCGATAATCGCTGCGCTGTGGACGCCTATGGCGCGCCCGCCTTCGCTTTCGTCGACATACCAGTAGCGATTCGGCAGCTTCTGGATGTTGCTGTCGAAATTCAGTCCGACAATTTCGGCGTTTCGGTTGATGACAGGGCTGCCCGAGTTTCCACCGATGGTGTCCGCCGTGTAGGCGAAGTTCAATGGAGTGGAAAGGTCAATCTTCGACATTCCCTCCCTGTATCGTCTCGGCAGATTGTACGGCGGCTTCTCGTCGAAGCTGCGGGCGCGGTCGTACATACCAAAAAAGGTGGTTTTATACGGCACGAACGTAGTGTCTTCTTCGTAGCCAAGTACTCGCCCGTAACTGAGACGTAGTGTAAACGTTGCGTCCGGAGGCGCAGTCTTTCCGTAGACGGCAAACCGCGCCTCCGCGATTCTCTGTCCCGCGCTGGTGTCAACGCTTTGAATATTCGCTTCGTTCCAGGCGCGAAGTTCCCGGTAGACCGGAACGATCCGGCGCGCGAGCTGAATCATCAAGTCATCGGACTTCGCGATCGCATCCGCCCCCCCTTCGAGCAGCGCTTTCCTGGCCGCAACGTCGGTTAGTTTTGTGCTGCCGAGAACAGCCCTGGCCACGCCGGCGGGCGTCGAACCTTGAAGCGCCGCCTTCACAAATGGATCATTCGCTCCCAGCGTCTTCTGTGCTTCGGCCAGCCACGCCGCGAGCACGGCTTCCTCCATGTCCTTGTAGATTGGCGCGGGCGAAAGCAGGCTGAAGCGCAGCGATTCGAGATTCGATTCGCGGAATTCGTCATAACGCCGGTCGTTCGGCTTCTGAGTTTCCTCCGAATAGAGAACCAGCGTCTGAGCGATCTGGCCGAGACGCGATGGAGCAATCGTGGTAAACGCGCCGCGTTTGGCCATCGCCGGCAGCGCGGCATATGCAGTAGCGATCCGATCCCATGCTCCACCATACGCTTTTTGAAGATCCGGCCGGCGAGCGATCTGAGCGCGGAGATCTTTTTCTTCCGTTTCCTTGCGCGCCATCATTCGCTGGTTTTGAAGCCCTTCCTGCTGGCCCACAAGCCGCTTGATGGAATTCTCCAGGCTTCGCCGAACTTCTCCCGCGCGCCGTGCCGCCTCGGGACTCGTTTTGGCGTACGCGGCGAGCGCGTCACGCCGGGAAGTCCAGACCTGCATCTGAAGCGGGTTTCCGACGTCACGCTGATACTTGAGTTGCGCGATCGTGAGCAGACGGCTCGTCGACCCCGGATTGCCGGAAAGAATGACGAACTCGCCATCCGCAGGACCGGCCGCGGACCACTTGAAATAGTGCTCCGTCTTCAAGGGCTGATTGTTTTCGTAGACGCGGAAGAATGCCACGTCGAGGTCATAGCGGGGGTAGGTGAAGTTGTCGGGGTCGCCGCCAAAGAAGGCAATCTGCTCTTCCGCCGCAAATACCAGCCGGATGTCGGTGTACTTCTTGTATCGATAGAGCCAGTATTCGCCGCCGCTATAGAGCTTGACGACCTCGCTTCGAAGACCCGTCTTGTCCGTTGATTCCTTTTCGATAGTCGCCATCATTGCCTTACGCTGTTCGTTCGCTTCCTTGTCCGGCGCTCCAGGTTTTACGGCCCCCTGCACCTGTTTTGTCACGTTTTCGAACGACACGAGCACGTTGATTTCGAGATCCGGGCATTTGAGCTCCTCCTCGCGTGATCGTGCGTAGAAGCCCTCGAGCGTGTAATCGCGCTCCGGCGTGGAGACTTTTTGGAGTTGGCCGCTGGCGACGTGCTGATTGGTCATCAAAAGTCCATTCGGAGAAACGAATGCGCCTGAGCCGCCGTCGTTGAGCCGTACCGATGCAAGACGCACGTTCTCGAGCCACTGGTCCGAGGGCGCGAAGTTATAGCGCTCTTTCCACTGCTTGCGCGGGGGGTTGTCAAAAGTCCACATCCCCTCATCGGCAGTGAGGCTGAGCTGAAGAATAAATAGGGTTAAGGCTGCGGCCGCCCAGATTCTTTTCATCATTCGATTGTAGCGGCGGTCTATGACCGCCGGCAATCTCGCGTTTCGACATCGCCGGCGGTCATAGACCGCCGCTACAGCAAAACCCCTTAGAACTCGTAACGCAAAGCGAACTGCATTTCCCGCGGCGGTGTGGTCTGCTGAAATTCGCCGAACGTCAACGGCGCCGTGAGCGCGAGGCTGGGGTTGGTGAAGTTCACGGTATTGAACGCGTTGAACGCCTCTGCCCGGAAGCGGATCGTGTGGCCTTCCTTCGGAAGCTTAAACGTCTTTTGCAGCGTGAGATCCGTGTTGAAGTACGGTGCCAGCCGGACCGCGGCCCGAGTACCGCTGTGGCCCGGCAACTCATCCGCGAAGAAATCGGCGGCGTTCGTGTTGCCGAAGATGCTCGGATTTCCGTTCTGGTCCATAGTGACCTTTGTCTTTACGGGAGCGGTCACAATAGCCAGGGAACTGAGCCAGTAATTCGCGTTGTAGGCGAGATTGCCGGCAACCGTCGTCGGCAGCCCGGTGCGGTAGCGCATGATGCTGGAGATCTGCCATCCGCCGATGATTTGATCGACCCATCCCGGAGCATTCCCGAACAACGCTTTGTTCTTTCCGATCGGCAGCTCAAAAAGATAGTTCGCGGTGATGTTGTGTCGAATGTCGAAATCCGAGGAGCCGCGGAATTCATTGACGTTGAAAATATTCTGAATCGCGGCGCCCTGCTTTCCGGAACCGGATTCCGCCGATGACGCATTGTCGATGGAATGCGACCACGTGTAGTTGAAGTCGAACGCCACTCCACTCCGAAACGCGCGCCGCAAGGACAGGGTCATGCCGTGATAGGCCGCCTTGCCGGCATTCATCCAGGTCGGCATGGAGCTGCCCTGGATGTTGAAAAACGTATAGCATCCTGTGATGGTCAGGCATTGACCTTCAACGTAAGAGCTGGTGGTATTGCGATCCAACGCATGGAGACAGTCGAGGTAGCTGCCGTTGTAGTCGCCGTAGACGCACTGGAAATAATTCGCCGACGCACTTCCCGGGAACACAGCATCCTTGAGACCCGGCCACAGATTCTCGACGAACGGAAGAGCCGGCACGACGCCCGGATTCTTCTGCACTGCGGCCGCCGTCAATCCGGCATCATAGAGCGCGCGCACCTTCGCATTGTTTTGCTCCCAGGTGATTCCCGATTTCGGTTCCTTGAAATACTCCAGCGGAGTGAAGACATCACCCTCCAGCAGCAGCCGGTGTGAAAGCCGGCCGGTGTAGCCAATCTCGAAGGTCAGATTGCCGGGAATCTCCCGCTCGAAGCTGGCATTGAGCACATAGGAATAAGGAGGCTTGAGATTCGTCGAAATGCCGAGGAAATCTCCGGCGATTGCGGCGATGGGTGGCGGCGTATACGGGAAAGGCTGCAGCGGATTCACAGGCACCGCAGGCGCTGAACCGTTGAACCTCGGGCTTGTGCTAAAGCTGTATGAGTCCGGAAAGTTCGTCGCGGTAGCCAGGCCGATCGAGCCGTATTGATCATATTGGGCCACGAGGTCGCTTCCGAAGCGGTCGTAGACCATGCCGGCTCCCGCACGGAATACACCGCTTTTTCCAAAGAACTTTCGCGCGAGTTCACCGCGGTTCTGCGGAGCGTACGCAAAACCCGCGCGCGGCGCGAAATTCAGATTGTTCGGCTTCCACCAGGTCGGCTTGCCGTTGGCGGGACCATTCAAATCCCAGCTCAGGATCGCATTGGGCATCGCATTCTGGGGTATACCCTGGCCCTGAAGGTAATTCCTGGTGGCGAAGTACTGGTTCAGCGGAACAGTGGGAGCCACCTGTGTTCCGCTCGCCTCATAGAGCGGCCGGAAATTCTCGTAGCGGACGCCGAAGTTCAGCGTGAGCTCTCGTGTCGCGCGATAGCTGTCTCCCACGTAGGCGCCGTAGTCACGTTCGATAAAGGAGCGCGCCTGCGGCGTACCCTGTGGCAGCGTGTTTCCTTTCTTGTCGAATTGATTGGTGTAGAAATTGTCGTTCACCAACCCGAGAAGAACGGCCATGCCATAAGCAGCCGATGTCGGGTCCGCCAGCTCCGCATTCGGATTCCCTGTTCGGTTCTGAATGTAGGCGGTCAGTGCGTTCTGGATATCCGCACCCAACCCGATCAGCTCCGTGGCGCCAAATCCATAACGCGCAAACGACGATGTAAGCAGCGACGTGTTGTTGCGGATAAAGCGAAAGTTGAAGCCGGCGGTGATCGTGTGTTTGTTCCGGGTCCAGGTCAGATCGTCTGACGGATTGAACGTGGGCAGCCGCTGGCTGGTAGCGCGGGCGTTGAAGTTTTGCAGGGAATCCAGCGGATTCATGAATAGAATCGGGCCCGCTACGCCGGACGTCGTCTGGGCGAAGCGCGTATAACCGAAGCTGGCAACGTTCACGACATTCGGCGTGAGGATGCCGGTGTATTGGGCGGCGAATCCTCTGCTCTTGTCGCGCAGGATGGATGCCGGGTCCTGTCCCGGGAATTGCGCGAGTGCCACATCGTCCCTGTTGTGGGCGAGGGTGCCGCGGACACTGAGCATATGTTTACCTGAGCCGTCGAGATGGAAATCCAGTTTGCCGACGATCGACTTGTCGTTGCGGCTGCTCGGGGCATTGAATCGGAATCCGCTGAAATTGAGGCCGCCGTCCTGTCCAAAAGCGTCGTCGTTGCCCGAAGGGTACTGATTCAGGACCTTGAGCATGCTGGAATTCACGCCGGTCTTCAGCGGATCGACCTGCCGGACCTCGGCCGATGTCAGCGTCTGTGTCGATCCATCGTTCAACTGGAACTGCAGAGATCCCTGCCGGAGTGAGTCGGACGGAACCATGCGGGATTGTGAAACGCCGCTCGCATCGATCCGCTGTTCGTAATTGAGAAAGTAGAACGCGCGATCCTGAACGATCTTCCCGCCAGCCGATGCGCCGAACTGATTGCGGATCAGAGGCTGCACGGGAACGCCGGCTTTGTTGTTGAACCATGTGTTCGCCGCGGTGGCCGTGTTTCGGTTGTACTCGTACAACGAGCCATGAAACTGATTCGAGCCGCCCTTGGTGATCAGTACCACCTGGCCGCCCGACGATCTTCCCTCGTTTGCGCCGCTGCCACCCACGGTGACGCGGAATTCCTGAACCGAATCGAGCGGGATCGGGAGCACGGCGTTGAAACCCGCGTTGACCTGCACGCCATTGGCATTCGATCCCTGGTAGCCGCCCGTGCTGGTGCCTGTCGCCTGCGCGGTCAGGCCGGAGTTCTGGTTGTTGTTGACGTCGGCCCCGTCGAGCGTGATGTTGTTTTGATCGCGCCTGGCTCCCAGAACCTCGCCTGTCGGCGTCACGCCCACCTGCAAGCTCAGGAGTTCGACCACATTGCGCGTCCCCAGGGGCAACTGCCGAACCTGCCGCTCCGAGAACGCATTCCCGACAGACGCATCGACCGTATTGATCGCTGCAGCATCCGCAGTCACGTTGACGACATCAACCGCGTTTCCAACCTCCATCCGCAGATCCAGTGTGGCGGGCGTGTTCACCTGCAGTTGCACGCTGTCGCGGGTGATCGCGGCAAATCCGGATTTTTCCACAGTCAGCTGATAGGCGCCCGGAGCAGCCTGAATGAATTGATAGACTCCGTCGGCACCGGTCAGCACCTGCCGCTTGAAACCGGTGCCGGAATTCTTGAGCGAAACGACGGCTTCCGGAATGACCGCTCCACTTGGATCGGTGATCGTGCCGCGTAACGACGTGGTCGATTGTCCGTAAACTCCGGCGCAAATTGCGAACAGGATCGTACAGATATAAAACGGGCGCAGGACACAATGGTCTCTCATGACATGGCACTCCCAAAATATGTTGCGGAAAAACGTTAACGAGAGACGGGCTCGTATGTGGCTGACGGGGCTTTGCCGCGGCGTTGCGGAAGGAGAGCTTGTAGAAGACGTCGCTCTGCAGGGATTATGGTTTCCTTGCGTTCTGCAGTCAAGGTGTTCAAGCGTGCGGTTTACTGTAGCGGCGGTCTATGACCGCCGGAAAACCGCCGCTCCTGGAGCGCCGCTACAGTGGCTACGAAGTAATTCGGAGCAGTTTGATCAGGTTCCCGCCCAGGATGGCTTCCTTTTCGGCATCCTTCAGGAATGGCGCCTTCAGAATGAGGTCCACGCCTGCAGGCCAGTTGAAGGGAATATCGGTCCCATAGACGACCTGGCTGACGCCCATCTCAGCTACCAGGTGCCGAAGGCCCTCTTCGGTGAAAACCATGGAGTCGACAAGGAGCTGTTGCTTGAAGTACTCGCGCGGATGTTTCTTGTTGGCGCAGTTCGCGTTGTCCCGGACGTCGCACGCTACATCCGTACGGCCGAGGTAGGAAGGCAGATAGCCCCCAGCATGCGCGCCGCAGATTTTCACACCGGGAAAACGGTCGAGCGCTCCGTCGAAAATCATGCGCGAGAGGAAGATGGTGGTTTCCAGCGGATTCCCGATGATGTTGCCCAGATCGCCTCTTCCGCGTAACGCATTCTCTTTTAGGACATTGTCGGCGCCTGCGGGATGAGTGAAGACCATAACACCAAGCTCCTGCACCTTCGCCCAGAACGGGTCATACTTGGGCGTCGATGGGACCTCGCCTTCGACATGACCGGAAATTCCAACCCCACGAAGATCCATCTTCTTGACGGCATCATCCAATTGCTGGGCAGCCAGATCGGGGTGCTGCAGCGCCACCGACGCCAACCCGACAAATCGGTCCGGGTGAGCTTTACACCACTCCGCGAGCTTTTCGTTTTGAATCTTGATGAGCCTCTGAGCCACATCGCGATCCGTGCCGTACCACCAGGCACCCTGATGGCTCAGTACCTGAACATCGATTCCCTGTTTGTCATTGAAATCCAGACGCGCTGGTCCCAGCACCAGCGGCCCATTCTGGTTAACATTCCTGGCGAGGTTCGTGCCCTTGACGACCTCCAACTCCTCCGGAAAAACGAAGTGACCATGAACGTCCACCGTCTTGATGCGGCGCTTGCCAATGAATACTTCGCGACGCTTTGCAGGCGTGGCCTGAAAAGGAAGAACAAACGCCCCGGCTGTTGCGCTCGCGGCAGTTTTCAAGAAATCCCTGCGATTCGGCATGATCCTCTCCTTATTCCTGAGTATGTTGTTTTGAGAATCTAAGAGAGTGAACGCTTCAAATCAAGATAAACCGGCAATGCCGCGGGTCATTTATCAGTGGGGCTGGCTACTGTAGCGGCGGGCTGTGGCCGTCGGAGTTTATTGCTTATCCGGCTTGCTGTCCTTCGGATCGATCGTCTCCATGTCGCATTGAGGGATCCCGAGGAACAGGCGCGCGAAATGTTTCAATTGCTCATCGTCGCCCGCGATCAGGGCATCTTTCATCTTCAGTTCGATTCGGTGACGCTCCTCCGCAACCTTGAGCGCGGCATTGACGAGGTCACCGGCCCTGGGCAAGGGCCTCATCCAGTTATCGATCTCTTTTCTTAGAAACTGGTTTCCATTGCTACTTTCCCTTTTGGTGGGCCTGTTGGGTTTTTGAAGCCTCTGCGGCGTCGAAGATTTGTGGTTCTTAGACCGGTTCGTTCCAGCCATTTTCCCGGAGCCTCCTGCAATGTTTCAACTAAGGATGGGGTCGTGACAGGCCGGAAAAACCGAAAAGTCCTGAAAACTTTGGGGACAGACTCCGGATTCGAATTCGGTGTCTGTCCCCGGAACTACCTGTTACTTGCAATCGTGGTGCAGATGGCTGGGCGCAGGCGGGCCCGCGATGCAGGGGATCGCGCTTAAGTATTCGTAGATGGCCCGAATGTCATGGTCGGTCATGTCTTGATATACGACCCATGGCATTATTTGAAGAAGATCGCCGTTGAACGGAGGCGGAAGGCAGTTGCCGTTGGGGGCACCCGTACAAGTCGGATGGAGGTGATCAAAATCCTTACCGGTTCTCATGATCGTAAGAAACTCTTGAAACGTGGCGCCGCCTTCAGGCAACCCGGTCTTATCCGGAGTCAAGTTGCGGGAAACAATGTGTGGAAACGGACCTTCCGCTGGAAAGGCCCCGAAATCATTTCCGCCACCCAGATAAGTCGCCGGATTGAACGCCTTCTTCCCGCTAAAGACTGGCCGGAGAAGGTATGGGTTTCCAGAAGCGGTGAATTCCGTCGGGGGGCCAGCCGAATGGCAACCGGCGCAGTCGGCCTGAGCGTTGACAATATAGCTGCCCAATCCCACCAGATCTCGGACTTTTCCGGCCATATTCAGCTTGACCGGCGCTATCCGAAAGCCGATTTGAATCTTCGATTCGTTGTCGTCGTTATCATCGTTGTTATCGTGTTGAGCTCGCAGCAGGCGTGGGCTGACTAGCATCCCAGCCAGCAGGATTGCAACAAATGCTGCGACAGATCCCGCGATTTTGACAGGTCTCTTTAGGGTCATCTCGATTCTCCTTTTTTGTTTGGGAGGACATATCGGGTAGGGTTTTCGTTTTGGTTTCGGAATTCTCGCTGTAAGCGCTTACACGCGCCATGTGAGATTCCGCATCAGCCTCGACTTGTAGAGGTGCTGCAATTCGTCATCGGAAAGCGGTTTTTTGGTGTAACGATACGCCCACGACGATGGCACCTATTACCGATGTTTACTGTACACAACTGCACATAAGCCCGGGATTTCAAAAGACCCCGCGGCACGAATGGCGCAATCCCCGTTACGCAGAGCGATTTGATAATGCGGCATGAAGCAGGAGTTACGTTGGGAAGATCTGTTAACCGGAGGGTATAGATTCTACAAGCCTCGACCAAGCTCGGCCCGTGTGGACATGAAAAAAGGCGGGCCACGAAGACCCGCCTGGATGACTGACATTACTCATGAGCCGTGCTGGATTCGAACCAGCGACCCCCTGCTTAAAAGGCAGATGCTCTACCAACTGAGCTAACGGCCCGTGCGAACTGCTTTGTTGATTCTAAACATCTTCCAGCCACACGTCATTGCGAAAACCATCGTCAGGCTTCGAAACTGTACCAAAACTGTAACAAAACCCATCGGAATCACTCGGCCTGTAACAAATCCGCCGCTTCGTTGGCGCGACGATTCAGTTTCTGCAGGGCCTCGCGTTTCATTTGCAACTTCATCTGCGAGTATTTCTTGAACACCTTGGCATCGCCCTGCCGGAGCAACTGCGTGACCCATTCATCGGCAACGCCTCCGGCACTTAACCGTGTCGCATATGTCGAGCGTAAATCGTAAATTCGAAAATAAGCGACGCCCGCTCGCCGCAATGTTGCCGACCAAACCGTCTTTAAGGTCGTCTGATGTCCCGTCGGATTCTTATCGTTAGGGAATAAATATGGTCCATTCCCAGCGATCCGAATCTGATCCCGAAAGGCAGCCACAGCCAGTTCGGTTAACGGAACTTCAGCCACCCCATTTGAGGTTTTCGAGTCGGGAATCCAGACGACTCCATTCCTGAGGTCCACCTGGTCCTTTCTCATTGGAGTGAGTTCCTTGTAGATCCGAAGACCCGCTTCCGTGATGATGCGGATCACGTTACGCAGGTACTCGGGAGCCTTCGACTCGATCTTTTCCTGCTCCGACCATGAGACATAATGCGGCCGGAACAGGCCCTTCACTGCCACCGGAAACTCGACTTCCGAACACGGATTGGACCGCAAGAGTTTCTTTCGAACCGCCACATTCAGCAACCGGCGAAGAATGCGAAACTCCTGATGTACCGTTGACGGCTTCAACGGCCCTGCCTCGACAAACCCAGCTGCTGTCTTCACCTGTACATGCTGTCGTAATCGATAGCGGAGATAGGCTTCGATACCTTCCCCAGTAACATCGGCCAACTTCCGGGGCCCGAAGACCCTTTTAAGATGCGTCACGGCGCGCAAATTCGCTTCATGCGTTTTGGTCGACCGCATAGGTGGCTTGGAATAATTCTCCAAGAAAAAGTCCACCCATTCTACAAACGGCAGCTCT
>Ga0137418_10000977_pt1 | contig 26215 bp, 20 predicted proteins | sample CZODoug3_1_2_16f_FD_122242 | JGI IMG/M metagenome (GOLD analysis project Ga0137418, IMG submission 122242) | Vadose zone soil fungal communities from Angelo Coast Range Reserve, California, USA - CZODoug3_1_2_16fungal (Hybrid Assembly) | ecosystem: Environmental > Terrestrial > Soil > Vadose...
TTCCCCGAGCGAGATGCCTGGGGTGTCGTCGATGAAGATGGGCGCAGGGCCGAGCTGATCAAGGGCTCGAGTAACCTTTTCCATGTCCTCACGCCACAATGAGCCGGTGCGCCACTTGTGCGAATCGACGCGGGACCAGGAGCATAGAAGGCGTCCGAGCAGGGCCTCGCGGGACATTTCCAGGGAAAATACCCCGACCACCTTTTGACTGAGGATCGACACGTTTTCGGCGATGTTCATGGCGAAGGCGGTTTTTCCCATCGAGGGCCGGCCCGCGATGATGACGAGGTCGGCGGGCTGGAAGCCGCTGGTCATTTCGTCGAGGCGTTCGTAGTGGGTTTCGAGGCCGGTGATGCGCTGGCCGCGCTGGAGGAGGGCGTCGACCGAGCCGAAGCTGTCGCGGATGATTTCCTGGATACCGGTGAAGCCGCGCCCGATGCGTTGTTCTGAAATCTGAAAAAGTGCGGCTTCCGCGGAATCGAGAATCTCTGAGGCCGGGTCGGCTTGCTCGGTGGCGCGGGCGATGGCTGTGTTGGCGGCGTGAATGAGATTGCGCAGCATCGCCTTGTCGCGGACGATGGTGACGTAGTGCTCGATGCTGGGACGGTCGGGGATGCCGTCCAGGAGCGCGGAAAGGTACGAGACGTCGCCAATCGACTGGAGTTCGCGCTTGCGGTCGAGTTCCTCGGCCAGGGTCACCAGATCAATGGGCCGGGAGGACTCGGCGAGATCCATCATGCGGGCATAGATGCGGCGGTGCGCGTCGAGGGAAAAATCGTCTGCCTTCAAGTGCTCGGCAGCCTCGTTGTAGGCGAAATTGTCGAGCAGGATGGCGCCGAGGATGGAACGCTCCGCGTCGATGTTCGCGGGGAGGGTGCTGGTGGGGCTGTAGTTCGTCGTGGCCAAGATCGGTCCTTCAGTGAGGCTGGTCGCTTTCAGCAGTATGATCGAAGAAAAAGCGAAACGCAATGCCCTTGATGACAAAAATGAATGCGGCCCGGGCCAGCCACCCGAGCCGCATAAAACGTGGAGTGCCCTGCCGGGCCCCTCTGCCTTTCGCGGGTGTGCCGCGAGGCTCCCACAGCGGGCTTGCACTCCGTGAGGAGGGCTTGCCTACCGCGGTCGCAGGTTTTGATGCCTGCCACACCGGCTGCGGACGAGTCAGTTCTTCCTTGCGGAACAACCCTGGTCAAGGTGTCTTTGGCAGGCGCCGCACGAATGCGGCAAACCCGACGCCTTGGCGCAATCACCCTCGAAGGGATTGCGTATCTCATCCGCCGCGCGATGCTTGTCCAAAGGGCTCAGGACAGTTCCACGCTTCGTCTGCAGACACTTTGCCGGATGTGCGGGCGGGGTACAACAACGATTCGGCTGGGTGCTGTGCGAAAGCTGTGGGTAGTGGGAATATGTTGTGGAAGATTGAGGATAATTTGGCGGAAATGTTTGCCGGAAATGATGGAGCGGGAAAAGGGGCGGACATTGTCCGTCCGCCCCCTGCAACATTCCCCGTGTGGCTTAGTCGCGTGTGCCATCCATGAACGCACGCAGCTTGCGCGAGCGCGAAGGGTGGCGCAGCTTGCGCAACGCCTTGGCTTCGATTTGGCGGATACGTTCGCGAGTGACCGCGAACGACTGGCCTACTTCCTCGAGCGTGTGTTCGGAACCGTCCTCAAGACCGAAGCGCATTTTGATCACGCGCTCTTCACGCGGCGTCAAGGTGCGCAGGACGTGTGAAGTCTGATCTTTCAAATTCACGTTGATGACGGCTTCGGCCGGGGAGACAATGGCGCGGTCCTCGATGAAGTCGCCGAGATGCGAGTCTTCCTCTTCGCCAATGGGTGTTTCGAGCGAGATCGGCTCCTGCGCAATCTTCAACACTTTGCGGACTTTGGCCACCGGAATATCCATCCGCTTGGCGATTTCCTCGGAAGTCGGTTCGCGGCCGAGCTCCTGCACCAGTTGCCGCGAGGTGCGGATGAGCTTGTTGATGGTTTCGATCATGTGCACCGGAATACGGATGGTACGGGCCTGATCGGCGATGGCGCGCGTGATGGCCTGACGAATCCACCACGTGGCGTAGGTCGAGAACTTGTAGCCGCGCCGGTATTCGAATTTGTCGACAGCCTTCATCAAGCCGATGTTGCCTTCCTGAATCAGATCGAGGAATTGCAGGCCGCGATTGGTGTATTTTTTTGCGATGGAAACGACGAGACGCAAGTTGGCTTCGATGAGCTCGCGCTTGGCATGCTCAGCGTCCATATCGCCCTGGATGATCTCGCGCTGCGTACGCTTGAGCTCCGGGAAGGAGACGGTGGTCTCGGTCTCATGCTTTTCCAGTTCGGCGTGGAGATGGCGAGCCTGGCGCTTGTATTCCTTCTTCTGTTCCTCGTTGCGGGTGGCGTCAGCCTTCTTGTCGTAGTTCTGCGCCTGACGGTCCAGCGCCCGCATCGACTCGACGGTCTTGCCCACTCTCTCGATCAGCCGCTTGCGCTCGACATTGGTGAAGCCGAGCTTGCGAACGGCCTTCGAGGTAGCAACGATCGCGCGGGCCAGCTGGCGACGGTACTTGCGATGATCCCGGGGCTTCTTTTTCGGCGAGATCGTGCGGAACTTCTCTTCCAGCACCTGGGCCTTCTTGTAGAGCTTGCCCACGTCGTCAATCTTGCCCGTAAACGACTTGAGGCGGTTGTTGAGAATCTCTTCGGTGAGTTCTTCCTCGTCGAAGGTGACGACCTCCTTGATGGAGCGCACACCCTTTTTGAGGTCTTCTCCCATGGCGAGCAATTCGCGGATCACGATGGGTGAGCGGGAAAGCGCTTTCAGGACGCGATTCTGGCCGCGTTCGATGCGCTTGGCAATTTCGACTTCGCCTTCGCGGGTGAGCAGAGGAACCGTACCCATTTCGCGCAAATACATGCGCACCGGGTCGTTCGTCTTTTCCATCGCGCCGGGCGTGAGGTCGAGTTCAACATCGTCCCCGGCTTCTTCGTCGTCGAACTTGCGTTCTTTCGCCGGGCCCTCGAGAATATCGATGCCCTGCGTTCCAATTGTGGTAAGTAGATCGTCGAGATCGTCGGGCGACTGCACGTCCTGGGGAATCAGGTCGTTGACTTCACTGTAGGTGAGGTAACCCTTTTCTTTCCCCACATCAATTAACTTCTTGATGTCATCAAATTTATCTTCTAATGCCAAAGGCACTTCCTTTTTGTCTTCGATCCTGGCCAGATTGCCCTGGACGGTCGACCGAGATGAAGACGGACCAATTCCGGATTGTTTGGTGGGAACTTCGGGCGGCGGAGTCCGCCATAGCCAAAACCCTACAAGTTTAGCACGCTCGCTGCGTCGCTGCCTACTGGAATGCTCGGGGCTCCCGCGCCTGGCTCACCGTATGTCTACTGCCGCTAACAACTTAGATGCCGTCGGCGGCAGAAACGGCTCAGTCGGCCGCGCTACTGGTAGAGGTATTCAGGCTGCGCTTGAGGCGGACCTTCTCGACGCCGAGTTCAGCCACCCGGGCGGAGTCGCCTTGGCGGCTGGCCTCGACCATTTCGCGCTGGACTTGCTCCAGCCGGCGCCGTGCCCAGGTGCGGCGCAGGGCCTTGACGGCGCCCTCCAGCAGCTCCGGCGTGAGGCTCTCCTGTTCGTTCATCAGCACCGATGCCAGCAGCTTGCGGTCGCTCTCGCCAAGGGGAAGGTCCATGGGATGGCCGCTCTCCGGGCCCGCGTCGAGCAGCGCCTGCAGCAAGGATTCGGCAGCCAGGCCTTCGTGCAGATGCTCCTTGCGGAGGGCGAATTGGGCTTGCCGGGCGGGGTCGAAGGGCTCGTCAGAACCCTCCCTGGAGGAGGTCTGGAAGGCCCCAGAAGGCATCTCCGAGGCAGCCGCCAGGGCACGGATCAAAAGGTGCTCTGCGGCGGTAACTTGGCCCTCGGGAGTGGCTTTAACCGCGGCCGCGGTCCGGGCCCCGGCAGCGTGGCGCAGTTCTTGGCGGAGGATGCCGGAATCGATGCCGACGCGGTGCGCAATTTCTTGCGCCAGCTCGTCGCGAACGATGCGACTCGGCACCCGCTGAATGTGTGGCAGCAGGTAGTTCAGGGCCTTGACTTTACCCTCGGCGCTACGGACGGGAAACTGGGTGCGGGCGCGCTCGATCAGGTAGTCGAAGTACTTCTGCGAACTGCGCAGGGCTTCTTCGTAAGCCGGTTTTCCCTTGCGGCGGAGGAATAGATCAGGATCGAATCCGGCTTCGAGGGTCAGGACCCTGATTTGGAAGTCTTCTTCCACCAGCAGGCCCAGCGTGCGCTCGGTCGCCGCTGCGCCGGCCGTGTCGGGATCGAAATTCACCACGACATTCTTGCTAAAGCGGCCGAGAAGCTTGGCCTGGACCTCGGTGAAGGCTGTGCCCGAGCTGGCGACGACATTCTGCAGCCCGGCTGCGTAGACGGAAATGCAATCCATCTGGCCCTCAACCAGAATCGCGTAGCCCAGCTTGCGGATGGCGTCTTTGGCCAGGTTGAGGTTGAACAGCACGCGCGACTTCGAATAAATCGCTGTCTCCGGCGAGTTCAAGTACTTGGGGCCGGCCTTCTCGTCGGTGGCCAGTGTGCGCCCGGTGAAGGCGATGACCTTGCCGCTTTCGCTGGCAATCGGGAACTGGATGCGGTTGCGGAACTTGGCGTACATATTCGCCAGGGCCGGTTTGGCAGTTTCCCCTTCCTGCTCACCCGGCTTCTGTTCTCCGGCTTTCCATGAAAACAGCCCGCTATCGCGCAGCGCATCCTCGTTGAACTTGTTCCTGAGCGCGTCTTTGAGTGCGAAACCGGAGTCGGGCGCGAAGCCGATGCGAAAGCGGTCCATCATCGTGCTATCGAGCCCGCGGCCGGCCAGATATTCCCGCGCCTTGGCCCCCTCGGAACGCCGCAATTGCTCGCGGAAGAACTCACAGGCGGTCTCGTGAATCTCGAGCAGGACGCCGCGCTGCCGCGCTTCTTGCGCCTCGGCCGGGCTGTTGTAGGTGGCCGCCGGTTGCGCGATGCCGAGCTTCTGGGCGAGGGCGCGGACCGCTTCCGGGAACGTGATGTTCTCGATTTTCTGAACGAAGTTGAATACGTCCCCGGTGGCGTGGCAGCCAAAGCAGTAGTAGAACTGCTGCGTCGCATGCACGGAGAAGGAAGGCGATTTCTCGTCATGAAACGGACACAATCCGGTGTAGTTCTGCGCCCCGGCTTTGCGCAGCTGGACGTAGTCGCCCACGATGCGGACAATGTCCGCCTGCTGCTTCACCGTATATGCGAAATCGCCGGGGTTGGCCATGGTAAAGGATGCTGACCTATTGTCCGACATGTGCTTGTGAAGAAACTGTGCACAAAGGGGATGTCTTAGTTTTTCAACTCCACTACCGTCGCCCCACCCCCACCCTCGTTCAAAGGCGGCTCGGAAACGGTGGCAACCTGGGGGTGTTTCTGGAGGTATTGACGGAGAGCTTTCCGCAAGATCCCCATACCACTGCCATGAACCACTCGCACCCGATCTCTGCCCGCTAAAAACGCACGGTCAATGAACTTCTCGACTTCGCGAGTCGCATCATCGACATTCTGCCCGATCACGTTGATCTCCGACGGGGCAGCGGAGGCTTCTTTCTCCAGCGTTACCGAGATGCCCCTCGACCGGGCCGCCTGCAGCGGGGAGTCTCCCGCCCGAGTCAGGACCTCGGCGATATCGTCGCGCGCAATCTTCATCTTCATCGCGCCGATTTCGACTTCGAATTGCTGATCGTCGATCTTGCGCTTCACCAGTGCCGGGCGGCCCATGGACTTCAATTTCACCAGGTCGCCTTCGGAAACACGCTTGACCACCTGTGGCTGCGCGTGGGGATCGTCACGGTCGGCGCCGCTGGTATGCGCAACGACCGTGGAATCAAACTGCTCTCGGAATTCCCGGCGCAGCTTGGCCACGCGGCGCTCGGCATCTTTCGAAAGCTTTTGGGCGGCAGCTTTGTCTTGAATCGCATTCACGGCCTCGCGCGCGTGATACTCGAAATCGCGCAACACGGAGTCGAGTTTCTTTTCCAGTTCGCGGATCTTCTCGCGCTGCTCGCGCAGGCCCTCAAGCTCGAGGCGAGACTTCTCCTTGGCAAGTTCCGCTTCCCTAGCGCGCAGGGCGAGCCGTTCCTGCTCGGCCTGCCGAAGCTCAGCATGCAGGCGGTCGAGAAAGTTCGCGATATCCAGCGCCTGCGCTCCCAGGCGCGCCCGGGCGGCATCGACAATTTCCGGATTCAGCCCGAGACGCTGCGCGATGTTGATGCCGGCGGACGCACCGGGCACGCCCATTCGCAACTCATAGGTAGGTCGCAGGCTGGTTTCATCGAAACCCGCCGCCGCATTCAGCACGCCGGGAGTGTGGGCGGCATAAACCTTCAACGAAGTATGGTGCGTCGAAATGATCGTCATCGCGCCCAAGCGCAAGAAATGCGCCGCCATCGCCACGGCCAGCGCAGCACCCTCCTCTGGATCGGTTGCCGAGCCGAGTTCATCGAGCAGGACCAAGGAATTTGCCGTCGCCGTACGCGAAATGAAATCGATGTTCGTGACGTGCGCGGAGAAGGTCGACAGGTTCTGCTCAATCGACTGGTAGTCGCCAATATCGGCCAGCACCGCATCAAAAAGCGGAAACTCCGCGCGCGCTGCCGGAACAGGAATCCCGGCCAGTGCCATTAATGCCAGCAGTCCGGTCGTCTTGAGGGCTACTGTTTTCCCGCCAGTGTTCGGGCCGGTAATGATGATCTGCCGCCGCTCGCCCTCCAGATCCAAAGTGGTCGGAACGACGCGGCCTCCTTTGAGCAGGAGGCTGCGCTCGAGCAGTGGATGCCGCGCCCCATGCAGCACCATGGCTCCCCCCGACCTCGACAATACGGCAGGGACACAGTCGTAGTCCGTCGCAAACCGAGCCTTGGCAAACTGCATTTCGAGCTCGGCCAGAACATCCGTCGCAGCCAGGATATTCGTGGCGTTCTCGCCAATCCGCCTCGTCATCTCGACCAGAATGCGATGAATTTCAGCCAGCTCGTCGTCGAGGAGCCGGACTAATTCGTTGTTCTGTTCAATCGTTTCCAGCGGCTCGACGAACACCGTCTGTCCGCTGGAACTGACCCCATGCACCACGCCCTGGACGCGCCGCTTCTGCTCCACCTTCACCGGAATGACGAAGCGCTCGCCGCGGATGGTAACCAACTCGTCCTGTGCCGCGCCACCCTCGGCCAGCCGCCGCAAGTACCCGCGCAGGGATTCCTGAATGGTGCGGCGCTGTTTTTCGATCTCCCGCCGAATGCCCGCCAATTGCGGCGAGGCACGGTCTTCGAGAGTGCCGTCGGGCAGAATCTTGTTGCGAAAGCCGCGGAGAAACTCGGTGAAATCCACAATGCGCGCGGAGATTTCGCCCGCCACGCGAAACGGAATCCTCATCGCGGCTGGCGGACGCAGCGAAATCTCCCGCCACTCCGCCGCCCGGTCTACCACCAGAATCGCATCTCGAATTTCTTCCGTTTCCAGCGCCGCGCCGGAAATCTTCGACTTTTGCGCGAGCTCGGAAACATCCAACAATCCGGAAAACTCAAACCGCCCACCCGTCCGACGGAATTCCCGGATCTCCGAAGTTAGTTCCTGCTGCTCTTCAATCCATTTGCGATCCGTAGAGGGTGCAAGGCCCGCAATCCGCGCCTTGCCGAGAGGGGATGAGGCGTAGGCAAGTAACAGCTCGCGGAACTGCTCGAACTCAAGGAGACGTGCGCTACTATGGCGTAAAACGGCGGGAGTCATGCACACTCATGGTATCAGCGAGGCGAAGCTGAGAAGATTCGTAGAGGTAGGTTTCGGCTCTAGAAACTAAGCTGTCACCTTGGCAGCCGCGGCCTGCACGTGCTCCGCGGCAATCGGCAACCGCACCGTGAACACAGCTCCACCCTCTTCGCGGTTGCCGCAGGAAATCTCGCCACCATGCTCCTGGATGATCCCGTAGGAAGCGCTCAGACCCAGCCCGGCCCCGCTGCCGATGGGCTTGGTCGTATAAAACGGGTCAAATACCCGCTCCGGCTCGCGAATCCCGGCCCCGCTATCGATGAATTCGAGGACGAGTTCGCTGGCGTCGCGCCGCAACCGGAGATGGAGTGAACCACCTTTTTTCTCCTCCAGAGACTCGATCGCGTTCTCCGCGATATGGGCAAAGACCTGGAAGAGCCGGTTCGCATTGCCCCAAATTCGCGGCAAACCTGGCTCCAGATCCGTCTCAATGCGGATATTCTTTCCTTCGGCGACCATGGCCTGGATCTGCACCGAACGCTGTACCAGCGAGGCCATGTCCACCAGCGTCCGATCCGAAGATGCTGTGCGCGAGAAATTCTGCAGGTCGGCGACCAGGCTGCTGGTCCGCCGCGCCTGTTGGGCAATCTTGCTGACGCTTTGCTGCGCACTCTCGCTGAGGGACGAGTCGGTGGAAAGAATCTCGGAAAAGCCTAAGATCGCCGTCAGAGGATTGTTGATCTCGTGCGTCGCTCCGGCTACCAACTGTCCCAGGGAAGCGAGCTTTTCCTTCTGCACCAGCTTGTCCTGCAAGCGCTTCATTTGGAGCACGTTCCGCTGCTCGACTGCCACCATGGTCATCAGCGCCCGATTCAAAAGGTGCTGTTTGATGAAGACGCACACGCCCAGGATGATCATGAATACCATGGTCAACATCAGCCGAAAACGCCGCAGCTCGGGCGGGCTCGTGTCCCACAAGAGCGCCCACCCGCCAAACAGCGGCAGCGAGAGCGCCGCCAGCATGGCCACGCGCGGTGAGAACTCGATCCACGATTGGGTCCGCGCGTCCAGAGGTTCCCGGCCGAGCTCTACAGCCCCGCCGCGAACCCCAATCCAGGCAAACCAGGACAGCGTGACCACATAGGGAATGTCGTAGGGGCTGCCCGTGTAGTACTGTCCCCGTCCGATTGCCAGGTTCATCCAGTACGAGCTGACCGTGTAGAGCGAGGCGGCGCAGAACAAGTTCAAATAGAGCCTGCGCCAGTGCGAGCGAGTCGCCGAAATCGCCCATCCGAGCACAATCACCAAGAGCACGTTCTCGATCAAATAGAGCGCATTGAACCGGTCGTTGTAGCGACCCGCGTTGTAGAGCACGAACTCGTCCGGCACCACCACGAAGGCATAGGCATAAAGCCACCACACCGTGAGAATGATGGTGTTAAACGTGCTGAAATAGAGCTTGCGACTCTCCGCGGGAAGCTGTGGCAGCAATCCCACCGCAGCAATGAATGGAACCAAGTGCAGGAACAGGATGGGATCAACAAAAGCCGCGTCTGGAGGTTCCTTGTGGAGCAAAGCCTCGTACCAAGTCCATCCACCCTGATTCACGGACCAGAGCAAACAGCCTAGAGCCAGCAACCACCAGAAGGTTCGCACTACGCCTTCCACCCGCCAGCCGTTCCGCACCATCGCCCCACAGGCAAACAGGCAAATGACCAGGGGCAGGGCATCCCCCGCGACCGTGGTCGCGTAGCCTTGGCGCAGCACCAGCGTCGCCGTCGCATGGAGGCCGACGAAACCGACCAGGAACCAAAACGCCCGATTAGGTTTGAAGAGCATGTCTAGCTTCAGATTCTAGAGGAACCCGAGTGTTATGTAGAAAGACTCGGGAGTGCCGGTGTTACTAAAGTGAGCGCCAAAACTGGGCCGAGCGGGCTGTAGAATCCTGAAATGGGTTTCCCCAACACCCGCCTGCGCCGCCTGCGTCAGAGCGCTGCTCTGCGGTCCTTGGTCCGCGAGACCCGGCTCACGCCGGAGTCTTTCGTTTACCCGCTCTTCGTTTGTCCCGGAGAAGGCGTCCGCAAGCCCATCGGCTCCATGCCCGGCGTGTTCAACCTGTCCGTAGATGAGGCGGTCAACGAAGCGCGTGAGGCCTATGCTCTCGGCGTCAAGGCTCTCATTCTCTTTGGCTTGCCGGAAACGAAAGACGAAGTTGCCACCGGCGCCTGGGCCGACGACGGCATCGTGCAGCGAGCCACCCGCACGATCAAGCGCGAGATTCCCGGACTGCTCCTGATGGGGGATGTTTGTCTTTGTGAATACATGTCGCATGGCCACTGCGGCATTGTGCAGCGCACTGCAGGCACCAGCAATTATGAAATCCTTAACGATCCCAGTCTCGAGATCCTGGCCCGCACTGCCGTCTCCCAAGCCCGTGCTGGAATCGACATCGTAGCGCCCTCCGACATGATGGATGGCCGCGTGGCTGCCATTCGCAAAGCCCTCGATGGCGCCGGATTCCTGAATATACCGATCCTCGCCTACGCCGCCAAGTTTGCCTCCGGCTTCTACGGCCCCTTCCGCGAGGCCGCTGACTCCGCACCGCAATTCGGCGACCGCCGTTCCTACCAAATGGATCCAGCCAATTTCCGCGAAGCCCTGCGCGAAATCGCCCTGGACGTCGAAGAAGGCGCGGACATGATCATGGTCAAGCCCGCTCTGCCATACCTCGACGTTATCGCCGCCGCCCGCGATCGCTTCGACCTGCCGCTGGCCGCCTATCAGGTCTCCGGCGAGTTCGCCATGATCGAAGCCGCCGCCCGCAACGGCTGGATCGAACGAGAACGCGTAATCCTGGAGTCCCTAACCTCAATCCGCCGCGCCGGTGCCAGCATCATCCTGACCTACTACGCCAAAGAGGCGGCGAAGCTGCTGGGATAGGGCCCGATGCCGACCGTTCAAGATTGGCTGGTTACAGCGATTGCAGTCAAGGCTCCTCGTCGCCGCTATCGATCAGGACCAACGACCACAACCAACGACCACAACCAGCGACAAGAGCAAGCGACAAGCGACGGAGTATGTGTCCCCATACGATTTGGACACAAAGGGAGAGGCTCGACGTTCTGTTCTTTAGAGTTCTGTTCTTCAGAGTTTGCGGGAGAGAGAACGAGCGGCCTGCCATGCGGTGGTCAAGGGCGCTGCATTCATGGGATGAATTGTCCAACCTTGAGGATGACACCGGGTGAGTGGCATCGCGGGCCAGATTCTGCGCGTCCTCAAGCCTGGGTGTCGGTCAGATCATCGCAGCGCTTCCCGGTTAGGCTTTCCTTCGCGTGACGCCAGCCCGTGGTCTAGAATCTTAAGTTCACCATTCTCATCTCAGTATAGATACCTAAAGATAGATACCTAGAGAAACAGGGAGCACCAATTTGCCATCCTCCATCTATGACGTCATCATCATCGGCAGCGGCCCCGGCGGCTACACCGCTGCCATTCGCGCGGGCCAGTTCGGCCTCAAGACTGCCCTCCTTGAAAAGGACAATGTGCTCGGTGGCACCTGCCTCCACGTCGGCTGCATCCCCACCAAGTCCATGCTCTTCAATGCCGAACTTTGGGACCACCTGAAGGAAGCCAAGGAATACGGCATCGAACTAACCGGGGAGCCGAAGTTGAACTGGGGTTCGGTTTTGCAGCGCAAGACGAAGATCGTCACCAAGCACACCAAAGGCCTCGACTTCCTTATGCGCAAGAACAAAGTCGACGTCATTTCCGGCTGGGGGAAACTCACCGGACCTGCCCAGGACGGCATTCACTCGGTTTCCGTCTCCACGAAACCCGACGCCAGTGACGCCAAAATTTTGCAGGGGAAGAACGTGATCGTCGCAACCGGATCCGGAGCGCGCATGATTCCCGGCCTCGAGGTCGGTCCCAGCATTCTGACCAATATTGAAGTTCTGAGCCTGCCCGCCGTTCCAAAATCACTCATCGTGGTCGGCGCCGGCGCGGTTGGCGTCGAGTTCGCGTCCATCTTCCGTTCCTTTGGTACCGAGGTCACGGTGCTCGAGATGCTTCCCCGCCTCGTGCCCGTCGAAGACGAGGATGTCTCTAAGGAGCTTGGCCGCATCTATCGCAAGCGTGGCATCACATGCCATACGGGCGCGAAGATGGATAAAGTCGACCAGTCCAGAGACGGCGTCTCCGTCACCTTTACCGTCGATGGCAAGCAACAAAAGCTCAATGCCGACAAAATTCTGATCGCCGTCGGCCGCAAACCGCTCACCGAAGGGATTGGCTTGGAAAAAACGAAAATTAAGCCCGACCGCGGGTTCCTCAAGGTCAACCCCTGGCTGCAAACCGATGAGCCCGGTGTCTACGCCATTGGCGACATCGTCCTCGGCACACCGCAGCTCGCGCACGTGGCCATGATGGAAGGCATCGTCGCTGTTGGCAAGATCGCCGGCAAGACCGTAAAGGCGATTAATCCCGATCGCATTCCCAACGCTACCTATTGCCATCCCGAAATCGGTAGCGTCGGCCTGACCGAAGCCAAAGCCCGAGACGCTGGATACGAATTGAAGGTCGGTAAGTTTCCCTTTACCGCCAACTCGCGCGCCTCAATCGTGGGCCAGCACGACGGCTTCGTGAAAATCGTCGCCGACGCTAAGCATGGTGAAATTCTCGGCGTCCACATCATTGGACCGCAGGCCACAGAGCTCGTCGCCGAGGCCGTTACCGCCATGGAACTCGAAGCCACGGTGGAAGAGTTGATGTTCACGATCCACGCGCACCCGACTTTGGCCGAAGCCATGCTCGACGCGAGCAACAGTGTTTACGGCTTGTCGATTAACGTGTAGGAGCTTGCGTACTACCCTGCGGGGGCGCCCCGTCCGTGTCGGGTCAGCGCTAGGGCGGGGAAGTCTGAGGCGCGATGATCTCTGTCCTCCAACTCGGCACCCAGGACTATGCCACCGCCTTGGTCCTGCAACGCAAACTCGTCGATCTGCGAAAGACCAACCAAATCGGCGATGTCCTTCTCTTACTAGAACATACCCCTGTCATTACCCTGGGGCGCAATGCCCGGGCCGCGAACATCCTCGCCACCGCCGACCTCCTCGTCCAACGCGGCGTCGAAGTCGTCGAATGCGACCGCGGGGGCGACGTCACTTTCCACGGGCGGGACCAGCTCGTCGGCTACCCGATCTTCGACCTGCGCGCCTTTACAACACCAGACGGCCAGCGCAAAACCCTCGGCGCTATCGAATTCGTTCGAAAAATGGAAGAAGCCCTCATTCGTACCTGCGCTGACTTCCGCATTCCGGCCACCCGCATTCCCAAACTCACCGGCGTCTGGACTTGCCGAGCGGGCGCCGACGCTGAAGCCGCCAAGATCGCCGCCATCGGCATTCATGTTTCCCGCGCCGTCACGTCCCACGGCTTTGCCCTCAACGTGAACACTGACCTCAGTTTCTTCGATCTCATCGTCCCCTGCGGCCTGACCGCCAAACCGGTTACTTCCATCCAGCGGGAAATTGGCCATCCCGTCAGCCTCGACCGTGTCGCAGAATCCGTCTCCCGCAACTTCGGCCATGTCTTCAACCGTCAGATGCTCTGGCTCGAATCTCTCGACGCCCTGCTCGGCAACACGCTTGGCGTCCCCTCCCGTGCGCCGGCCGAGCTTCGCAAGCTGCGCGGCGAAGACGAAACATCCTGGGCTTGAGGCTGGCGTTGGGCTTGAGGCTGGCGCACCCGCCCACTGCATCCTTCTGCTAAACTCCTAGGCGATGTTACCTACCCGTAAGGTGCTCTTATGAAGAAATTTCTCTTCGGTGCGGTCTCGGCGATTGTTTTGCTGGTCCTTGGCGGTCTAGCTACCGCGCTGCTCGGCCTCATCAATATCGATGCCGACCGCAGTCCGGGGCACACCGAAACCTGGCTCGCCAATCAAGCCATGGACGCCTCCATGCAGCGCCACGCCCCGCATGACAGCAATCCGGTGCCCGCGACCGACGCGAACCTGATCGACGGCATGAAGCTTTACGTGATGGACTGCGCGGGCTGCCACGGCGGCCTCGACCGCAAGCCCAGCCAGTTTGGCGCTGGCTTTTATCCGCCAGTTCCGCAACTCATTCTCGATCCGCCCGACGATCCCGAATGGCACATTGCCCATGTCATTCGCCACGGCGTTCGCAACACCGGCATGCCGGCATGGAAGGGGCAGATCACCGAGGAAGAAATCTGGAAGCTCACCGCCTTCCTGAGTCGAATCGAAAAACTTCCTCCTAGTGTGCAAGAACAGTGGAAGAAATCGGTCGGCCCGACAACTCCCTAGCCAACGGTCTCTCATAACACCCGAGCCGTTGCCCAGGCTGACGTCTCTGCTCCTACCTCGTTATAATGAACGGTTGCCGCAGCCGCTTACTCCCGCAGCTCGGCGGAAGGACGTACATGCCAACCGATATCGTCATGCCCCAAATGGGTGAATCCATCTTTGAAGGCACCATCACCAAGTGGCTCAAGAAGCCGGGCGACAAAGTGCAGCGCGACGAACCTCTTTTTGAAATCTCGACCGACAAAGTTGATGCCGAAATCCCCGCGCCCGCGAGCGGCGTTCTGGGCGAGATCAAGGCCGCCGAAGGTTCTACCGTTCAGGTGAACAGCGTGGTCGGCGTCATTACGGACGGCGACGGTGCAGCCGCGAAACCCGCGCCCTCAGCGGCCGCTCCGGCCAAGCCCGCCGCCCCTGCATCAGCCAAGCAAGAGACCGCCCCCGCGCCTGCACCGCCCGTCAACGGAACCGCCAGTGAAGAAGCCGATGATGTGCGCTCATCACCACTCGTCCGCAAGCTCGCCAAGGAACACAGCGTTGATCTAGCGCAAGTGCAAGGAACGGGCCTCGGCGGCCGGGTGACCAAACAGGACATCTTGGCTTTCGTGGAAAAGGGCGCCGAAGCCGGGCCGGTTGCGACCCCAGCCGCCGCCGCTTCACGACCTGCTCCAGCCCCAGCTCCGGCACCAGCCCCGATACCGGGCGAACTCGTGCCGCTCACCAAGATGCGCAGCATTATTGCGCAGCGGATGATCGAGTCCCGCCGCACCAGCGCCCACGTTCACTGCATGTTTGAAGTGGATCTGACGCGCATCGCCAACCTGCGCAATAAACAGAAGTCCGGCTTCGAGCAGCGCAATGGCGCGCGACTCACCTTCATGCCCTTCTTCGTTCGCGGCGCCATTATCGCGCTGCAGCAATTTCCCATCGTAAACGCATCGCTGGAAGGCGACAGCATTCGTTATCACCGCAACATCAACGTGGGCATCGCTGTCGCCCTCGACTGGGGCCTGATTGTCCCCGTGCTCAAGAACGCCGACGAGAAGAATTTTCTGGGTTTACAACGTGGCATCACCGACCTGGGCGAACGCGCCCGTAGCAAGAGGCTCCTGCCCGCTGACGTGGAGGGATCCACCTTTACCATCACAAATCCCGGCCAGTTCGGCGCTGTCTTCGGCCTGCCGATTATCAATCAACCGAACTCCGCCATCCTTGGCATCGGGGGCATCTCCAAGCAGCCTCTCGTGCTCACCGACGAAAACGGCAGCGACTCGATTGCCATTCGCTCGGTCGTGCACCTCACCCTCGGCTATGACCACCGCCTCATTGACGGGGCGGTTGCTGACCAGTTTATGGCCTATCTGAAAAAGGTATTGGAAAACTGGAACGAGGACATCGGCTAGCAAGAGTCGACCGGGTGCCCCGTCCTGACCGCACTTCTGCGAGGTGACGGGCCCCCGCTTCGCGGTTGCCGCGTGCGCACGTGCGCAGACGCCGCGAATGATCCGCAGCCCGCATTTCGATCGCTGGCGGGCTTACGCCGCGTTGTATTGTGAAAGCGTGGAACGCCCCGGTTGCAGTTCCCTAGCTCCGCTCAGGTGCAAAACTGGCCCGCACCGCCCGCACCGGCGCTGCCGTGTTCCCGTGCTCGAGGAACTTCTTCACGCTGTTCACATACACCTCCGGAAAGTCCACCACCGGACGGCGCAGTTCAATTAAAGCCATCGCGTCCGGCAAGGTCCACCCCAGGTCGCACAGCAGGGCGAGGGCCATCATGGGTGCCCTATGCACGCCAGCCGCACAGTGAATTAGGATCTTGCTCCCGTCTTCGTGCAGCGCTGTTCTCGCAAAAGTGACACCTGCGCGAAACACCTCGACCGGTTTCGACAGGAAGTCATCGTCAATCGGATTCCATAAGACGTGCACGCCCGCCGGTTCTGCCAGCGGCCGGTCGTCGAACTCCAACTGCATGTCGATGATGTGGGTTACGCCCGCGCCCGCCACCTCCGTCATGTTCTGGGCGTTCCAAATCCCTCCTCCCACTGCAATTCGGCCCGTGATCCAACTCAAATCCATGCATTCTCCCGTCGCTCTCCCACAAAGCCTCTCCACGTCCGCCGCAAACTCAACCCAGTCACAATTCTACGGGAGCCTCATGAGCCGGTGCCACGCCCGGAGTAACTTCGGGTACTTCCGTAATCCTCGCCGTCCCCCGGGAGCGAGCTCCCACCCGCTTGAGCAAAAAGACTCGCCAGGGACTCGCGCCGTTCCGGGTTCTCCAACTCGCCGGCATCGATCGCGAACAGGCCCACCGCTTCGAGCAAGAATTTTGCCCTCAGCTACCGGCCCTGCGGCGCATCGTCGATGACGGCTGGCGTGATGGCCGCCGATTTCAGGCAGACGAGCCGCCGGATTTCGCGCCGGGCATCTTCGAGCGTCCCATGCCCCCTCTTGCCCAGGGAGAGCTCGGCCTCCCTCAGATCCTCAGATCCTCAGATCGTCAGATCCTCAGATCGTCAGATCCTCAGATCGTCAGATCATCCGGCCGGGAATCCGTCGTCCTGCCTGCTGCGGTCGTCATCAGTTGCGTTGCAATCGGAAGCCCAGGCAGGATAAGCGCTTCGGCGAGTCGTGATCGTAGGTGCCGGACGCCGAGACCGGGCACTGGCGGGAGAGCCGGCAGTCTGGAAGGCGGAGTCATTGCAGCCCTTCGCGCGAGTCCAATCAGCATGATGTCGTGCAGAGTGCAGAGTGCGGAGTGCAGAGTGCAAGGATTTGCTTTCCCGACGGTTGCAATCGAAACACAGATGTGCGACACGACGCCGCCCGTGCCCATGAGCTAGCGGGAGTGAGCCCAACGCTCACGGACATCAGCAATGACGCGAGCTTTCGCTTTTCGCAGGAGCCGGACGAGCGGTTGATTGCCGGTCTCCTCGTGCGAGGCCGCCCATAAGACCATCTCTGCCAGGACTGGCGCTAGATCGATTCCCTTTTTCGAGAGAAGGTAAATCAACCTCCGGCCGTCGGAAGGGTCTTGTTGGGCGATGATGATTCCGCTAGCCTCCAATTTACGCAAACGGTCTGCGAGGATGTTGGTGGCAATGCCTTCGTGCGACGTGAGAAATTCGTTGTAAGTGCGAAAGCCGCGGAGCATCATGTCGCGCACGATGAGGAGGGACCAACGGTCGCCCAACATTTCCACAGACGCGTTGAGCGGGCACCCCGAGCGGCGTTGGGGCGTGGACTTGTTCGGCATCGGTCTACAATATCATGCCACTTGCACTTTGCAAGTTAAGCGGGTAGACTGCTCCTCGTTTGCAGGCAGGGCTGTGCGAGAGGGTTTCATTATGCTCAAAATCGTCATTTATGTGCTGATTGCGCTGCTTGCGCTGATCGCAATTGTTCTTGGGTTAGCGGCCACGAAGCCGGATAGCTTTCAGGTGCAGCGGTCGGCCAGCGTGCAGGCGCCGCCGGAGAAGGTGGTCGGACTGATTGACGATTTCCACAATTGGGGATCGTGGTCGCCGTGGGAAAAGTTAGATCCTGCGATGAAGAAGACGTTCAGCGGAGCGGGCAGCGGGAAGGGCTCGCGGTATGCCTGGGAGGGGAACAGCAAGGTGGGCGCGGGGCGAATGGAAATTTTGGATGCAACACCGTCCAAGGTGACGGTCAAGCTGGATTTCCTCAAGCCGTTTGAGACTCACAACCTGGCGGAGTTTACGTTGGCGCCGCAAGGTCAGGCCACGCAGGTGACCTGGGCGATGCGCGGTCCTTCGCCGTTTGTGTCGAAGATCATGCAGGTGTTTGTCAGCATGGATGGTTTGATTGGCAAGGATTTTGAAACAGGTCTGGCCAATATGAAAAGCGTTGCGGAAGGCGCAAAATAAAAAGGTTTGGAGGAAACGATGAGTGGAGTACGGGTTCTGGTGGGTACGCGGAAGGGTGCGTTCGTTCTGACGGCGGACGGGAAGCGGGAAAAGTGGGATGTGAGCGGACCGCACTTCGCGGGGTGGGAAATGTACCACGTCAAGGGATCGCCGGCCGATCCGAACCGCTTGTTTGCGTCGCAGACGTCGGGGTGGTTTGGGCAGTTGATTCAGCGCTCGAACGATGGAGGGAAGACCTGGGAAGCGGTGGGGAATCAGTTTGTCTATGACGGCGTACCGGGAACGCATCAGTGGTATGACGGGACGGCGCATCCCTGGGAGTTCAAGCGGGTTTGGCATTTGGAACCATCGTTGACCGATCCAGATACGGTATATGCGGGCGTTGAGGATGCGGCCTTGTTTCAAACCCGCGACGGCGGGCAGACCTGGGCCGAGCTTTCCGGGTTGCGCAAGCACGGCTCGGGTCCGAAGTGGCAGCCTGGGGCGGGGGGAATGTGTCTGCATACGATCATTCTGGATGCGGGCAATCCGAAGCGGATGTATATTGCGATTTCGGCGGCGGGGGTCTTTCGCAGCGACGACGCGGGCGAATCCTGGAGGCCGATTAATCGCGGACTCAAGTCCGGACAAATTCCCGACCCGACGGCGGAGGTGGGGCACTGCGTGCATCACGTGGCCATCCACAAATCGCGGCCGGGAACGCTATTCATGCAGAAGCATTGGGATGTGATGCGCAGCGACGATGCCGGCGATTCGTGGCGCGAAGTGAGCGGGAACCTGCCCACGGATTTTGGGTTCGTGATCGACGTGCATGCGCATGAGCCGGAAACGATTTATGTGGTCCCGATCAAGAGCGATTCGGAGCACTATGTGCATGAAGGGAAGCTGCGGGTTTACCGGAGCCGGTCGGGCGGGAATGAATGGGAAGCGCTGACCAAGGGTTTGCCTCAGGAGAATTGCTACGTGAATGTACTCCGCGATGCGATGGCCGTCGATTCCTTGGACGGGTGCGGTGTCTATTTTGGAACGACCGGCGGGCAGGTGTATGCTTCGGCGAATGCGGGAGATAGCTGGACACCGATTGTGCGGGATTTGCCGGCGGTGCTCTCGGTCGAGGTGCAGACGCTGCCGTGAGCCGCATTCGCATCGAGCTTCCTTATCATCTGCGGACGCTGGCCGAGGTCCGCGGCGAAGTGGAGTTGGAGGTCACAGGGGCGGTGACACAGCGCTCGATCCTGGATGCGCTGGAGACGAAGTATCCGGTGCTACGCGGGACGATTCGCGACCATGGGACGTACAAAAGGCGGCCGTTTCTGCGTTTTTTCGCGTGTTCGGAGGATTGGTCGCACGAATCGGCGGATGCGCCGCTGCCAGAAGCTGTGGCCTCAGGCAAAGAACCGCTCCTGATCGTGGGGGCGATTGCCGGGGGTTAGACAGGGCCACCCCGCTCTCCGAATTTGAACGCAAGAATTGGAGTGTGCGGGGTGGGACCGCTTGCTAGAGTGGGCTCATGCCATCGCTTGCAGAATCTCGGGTTTGTTCCGATCCCTCCCCTGTATTCGAACGCGTGAACGGGTTCGATTGGGATCGGGTTGGGCGAGAGCTGGATGCTCAAGGAAATGCGGTACTCGAGGGGCTGATCTCTCCCGACGAATGCCGGACACTGGCTGGCTTGTATGGACGGGATGAGCTTTTCCGCAGCCGCATCGTGATGGCGCGGCACGGGTTTGGCCGGGGCGAATACAAGTACTTTGCCTATCCCCTACCGGATCTGATTGCCGGGCTAAGGGCAGAAGTGTACCCGCGACTGGTTCCGATCGCCAATCGCTGGAATCAGGCGATGGGACTGGAGATCCCATATCCAGAGACCCACGCAGATTTTCTGGCGCGATGCCACCACGCTGGGCAGGCGAGGCCCACGCCCCTGTTACTTCAGTATGCGGCCGACGATTACAACTGCCTCCATCAGGATCTCTACGGAGAGCACACTTTCCCTCTCCAGCTTGCCGTTCTTCTGGCGGAGCCAAGTCGAGACTTTACCGGTGGCGAGTTCGTTATGACGGAGCAACGACCGAGAATGCAGTCGCGGCCGATGGTTGTGGCGCTCGGCCGGGGAGACGCAGTGATTTTTGCTGTGCATCACCGGCCGGTGCGCGGCACGCGGGGGACGTATCGGGTGAATCTGCGGCACGGAGTGAGCCGAATCCGGTCAGGTCAGCGGCATGCGCTTGGTATCATCTTCCACGATGCGCAGTAGCGGCCAGATCAGGGAGAGTCTGTTCGGCGGTGAACCAGAGCCCAGGCAAGAGGACCTCGCTCCAGGGGCGACCCTGCTGCGCGGGTTCGTTGCGCCCGAGGGGGCTGCGATCCTGCCGGCTCTATGGGAAGTCGTGCAGCAAGCGCCATTTCGTCACATGATCACCCCGGGCGGTTTTCGCATGTCGGTGGCGATGACCAACTGCGGTGCGCTGGGCTGGGTGACGGATCGGACGGGATACCGTTACGATCCCCGAGATCCAGCGAATGGACTGCCTTGGCCCGCGCTGCCGCCCGCCTTTGCCGAGCTTGCCGCGAAGGCCGCGTCCCAAGCGCGCTTCGGCGGGTTCGTGCCGGATGCTTGCCTGGTCAACCGCTATGCGGCGGGCGCCAGGATGTCGCTGCATCAGGATAAGGACGAACAGGATTTTACCCAGCCGATCGTTTCGGTATCCCTGGGAATTCCCGCCGTTTTCCTGCTCGGGGGATTCAAACGAACCGACAAAACGCTACGCGTGAGATTGTCGCACGGCGATGTGGTGGTCTGGGGCGGCCCCGCCCGACTGCGCTACCATGGCGTGTTGGCTCTCCAGGAGGCCCATCATCCTGTGATGGGCGCCTATCGCATTAACTTGACGTTCCGCAAAGCGGGTTAACGAACATGCAGACAATTATCGAGCCCTTCCGCATCAAGATGACGGAGGCTTTGCCGATTACCACGAGCCAGCTGCGCCAGTCCCGGTTGGCTGCCGCGCATCATAACGTTTTTCTCTTGAATGCGGAGGACATCACCATCGATCTGTTAACCGATAGTGGAACGGGCGCGATGTCGTCGCGGCAATGGGCGGCGCTGATGATGGGTGACGAGAGTTATGCCGGCAGCACTTCCTGGCAGCGCTTTGAGCGCACCGTACGCGACATCACGGGGTTGAAACATATCTTCCCGACGCATCAGGGACGGGCCGCGGAACGGATTCTCGCAGCGACACGGCTGAAGCCCGGAGATCTGGTTCCGAACAACAGTCACTTCGACACCACCCGTGCAAATATCGAATACGTAGGCGCCCTGGCGGAAGATCTGCTGACGGAGGAGGGGAAAGACCTGTACCTGGACAAGCCGTTTAAGGGCAACATGGATACGGCGAAGCTGGAAGAGACGATCCGTGCCAAGGGAGCGAAACGCATTCCCTTCTGCATGATCACGGTGACCAATAACACGGGTGGCGGCCAGCCCGTTTCCATGGCGAACATGGTCGCGGTGAAGAAGATCCTGACGAAACACAAAATACCGCTGGTGATCGATTGCTGCCGTTTTGCGGAAAACGCCTACTTCATTCAGAAATACGAGCCAGGGCATGGAAAGAAATCCCTGACACAGATTGCAGGGGAAATGTTCGCCTTGGCTGACGCTGCGGTCATGAGCGCGAAAAAAGACGGCTTGGCGAATATTGGCGGCTTCTTTGCCTGCAATAACGATGCCTGGGCTGAAGACTTTCGCAATCTGCTGATTCTGACGGAGGGATTTCCCACTTACGGCGGACTGGCCGGGCGAGATTTAGAAGTGATCGCGGTGGGCCTGCGGGAAGCCCTGGAATACGAGTATCAGCACTACCGTCATGCGACGGTCGAGTACATGGCGTCGCGCCTGATCGCGCGCGGCATTCCGATTGTGAGGCCGGCGGGAGGGCACGCGGTTTTTCTGGACGCAGCAGGATTCTGTTCTCACCTGAAGGCGGCGGAATACCCGGGAATCGGACTGGTCAACGCGCTCTACCTGGAAGGTGGCGTTCGTGCCGTGGAACTCGGCAGCGTGATGTTCGGTCGGGTGCACGCCTCGACCGGCAGGGAGATCCCAGCTCCACGAGAACTCGTGCGGCTGGCCTTCCCCCGTCGAGTGTACACGCAGAGTCACTTTGAATACGTGATTGAAGTGCTGGACGTAATCTGGAAGCATCGCGAGCAAATACCAGCGCATCGGATTACCCGGCAGGCGCCGTTCTTACGACATTTTACTGCGCATTTTGCCCCTTCCGCTCGGAGAGCCGCCCGGCGCCGTGGTGGCAGATAAAACGGCGTCGACCCGACCAACCGGTTTTGTTCAATAGACGGATCAGCAGAGACTTTGAGAAAAATTGGCGCAAGAAAGATCGGCGCAAGAAAGATCGGAGCAAGAAAGCCCGGGGCGCCGCCTTCCGAACAGGTCGTAATCTTACGGCCCGTTCTGGCAGACGGTCAGCGACTGCCCCTGGAATGTCTTGAACCCGTTGACTGAGGTGCTGGCCGGCGCTCCGAAATAGGGAAGCGTTACAAGATCCTGCAAGTTGTAAGTGAAACCGTGCAGGACGTAGTGGAAAGCGCCGAAGTTGGGATTGTTTTCGAGCGGGTCTCCATTTTCCAGAATTCCGCAGGGAGTGTTGTTGCCATTGACGTTCACCACGAGCGGGTCGTCGGCCCATTCGCCGACTTCGTGCGAGAGCGCGGAGACATCCTGCGCGAAGGCGCCCACATGGTCGACGTAAGTGGCGTGGGAATACGCCTGGGGATTGCTGATGCTGCCTTCCGAGCTATGATAGCCGCCGATGCAGCAGCCGCCGCCCTGGGTCAGATAGACATCGTAGGTAAGGAAAATCGGTAGTTGGTTGGGCTGAATGCCGAGCTTGGTCATGAGGCCCGGAAGCTGGGCGTCAAACCAGTTGATATCGACGAGCCCGGCGGTGAAGCCGAACACAGACCCGGTCTTGCCGAAAGTACGCGACGGGCTCAACGTCTGTTCCGCGGCTACCGTGGGGCCACCGAGCAATAGATGCGAGTTGGGGTTGGTCTGGACCGTACCCCAGAAGTTCGCGCGCTGGTAGGCATCGATGTACTGGGTGGTGCCGACGTTAACACCCCCTTGCACGTAGGTCGTTGTCGAGTCGAAAATCGGCGACTGGACCGTGTTGGTGGTCACCGAATTCCCGTTGGTGAGGATGTGCGCCGGATCATAAACGGTTTGCGCGCCGCGGCGGCCCGTGATCACGATTTTGACCGGGATGATAATCGCGGCGATCGTGGTGGAAGCGTTGGTGGAGGGCGCCGATCCCACCATGTTATAGCCATATTTCGTCCCCTGATAGGTGAACGAGCCATTCCAAGTGGGCAGCGCCACCAACGGGGCAAAGGCAAGGTCGGAACGCAGCTTGGCGGGCAGAACCACGTACATTCCCTTGGCGTTTTGCACCTTGGGCACAGCGTTGATGTCCTGTGCGACGGCTGTGCTGGTCACTGGCGCACATGCCAGGACCGCAATCGCGAAGAGTAAACAGGAGTACAACCATCGTGTCTTCATGAAGCTTTTCTCCTTAAGGTGTTGCGGGCTGTGAACGACGCGGCAATGAGTGCCCTGTTCGTTTTCTTAGGGGCGCGGCAGAGGTCGAATGCGGCGATTCTCGAATCTTCGCCCACTGGATGTCAATCGGGGATTTACCCTATTAGGGGGCTAGAAGTGCATTCCGTGTTTGGAAGATATGCTGATAACGAACCGGACGGTCTGTCGTGCGCTGCAACGCCCGGGACAGGCCTAGGGGTGCCCTCGTCGAACCGACCCATTGTTGTAACCTTGCTTTTTCGAGGGCGCGGCCTCGCTCTTCCGCAGGGCCAATCATCGAGGACGAAGAAGCGGCTAGGACGAAGAGGCGGCTAGGACGAAGAGGCGATTAGGACGAGGAAGCGATTAGGACGAGGAAGCGATGAAGTCCGATAAGAGTCCGGGTTGGATACCGCGTGGCTGTGCCGGTACCTTGATGTTGGTGGCCATCACCGTTCTTGTTGCCGCTGCGGAAGAACCATCCGATTGGATTCGCAAGCACGCGATTCCGCTACGAACGGTGGAAGCGAACCATGGGTTCGACGACTTGCAGCCTCTGGCGAGCGTCGTAGGCGATGCCAGGATTGTGGCCCTCGGCGAAGCAACCCACGGCACCCGAGAGTTCTTTCAGCTCAAGCATCGTCTTATCGAATTCCTGGCGACCCAAAAGGGTTTCACAATTTTCTCCATCGAAGCGAACATGCCGGAGGCTTACCGCCTCAACGATTTCGTTCGTAACGGCGCAGGCGACCCAAAACAACTCTTGAAGGGCATGTATTTCTGGACCTGGGACACGGAAGAAGTCCTGGACCTGATCCTCTGGATGCGCGAATTCAACCGTTCCGGGAAGGGGCGAATTGAATTCACGGGATTCGACATGCAGACCCCAAACGTCTCGATGGAGCTTGTTCGGGGGTTCGTGAAGCAGAATGAGCCTCCTTATCTCGATTCGCTGAACCGGACATTTTTTGATATCGAACAGATGCAGAAGAGCGAGGCTACGCAGGCGGGATTCGGCGTCGCGACAGCGTCCTTCCCGGTGAAGTTGGCTGCAGGGCACCATATCAAATACAGCGGCTACATTCGCACGGAGAGCGTGACCCAGGGTTACGCCGGGTTGTGGTGGCGAACGGACGGCGAGGATGGAAAAGCGCTCGCACTCGACAACATGTCAGATCGGGGAGCAAAGGGCACGATTCCCTGGACACGCTACGAAATCTCTGTCGACGTCCCTGCCCATGCGACGAATGTCAACTTTGGTGTTCTTCATCCCGGTAATGGAACGGCCTGGTTCGACTCCTTGCAGGTGGAGATTGACGGGGTCCCCTTTACGGACCGCGGCAATTTCGATCTTGATTTCGAATCTGAAGGAGTGCGCGGTTTCCGCGCGGGTGGCAAGGGATACGATGTCACGCTCGACAAGGCCGTGGCACATGCCGGAAAACAAAGCCTGCGAAGTAAATTGGCGGACACCGGGGCAGAACCGCAGAAAGCAGTTGTTGAACAGATGCGGCTGTTCCTGGCCTGCGACGACATTCTCAAGCATTTGGAGAGCCAGCGAGCCAGCTTCCTCCGGACCTCGGACACCAAACAGGTAGATTGGGCGCTGCAGAATGCCCGGCTGGTTTTGCAATATATGCAGCTGAAGACGGGCAGCAAGAGCCGGGATGAGAGCATGGCCGAGAACGTGAAGTGGATTGCCGATCAAAACCCAGGGGCGAGGCTGATCCTGTGGGCGCACAACGGACACGTTGGCTACAAGGGGCCAGCGGGGTTTCATCCCATGGGCGGATACCTGCACGCGAAGTTCGGAAGCGGGCTGCTGAACTTCGGCTTCGCGTTCAACCAAGGGTCATTCCGGGCGGTCGAGCCGGGCAAATCGCTCGGTGAATTCAGCATCGGCCCGGCTCCGGAAGGCAGTCTGGACCACGCCCTGGCATCGGCCGGACTCCCTCTTTTTGCCCTCGACCTCCGTCAACTACCGAAGGAGGGTCCAGTGGCGCAGTGGTTCGCCAAACCTCGTGCCACAAGGAGCATCAGTGCCGTCTACAGCGAGGACTCCGCCTCTTACTTCGCCAGCCAGCAATGGCAGGACGCATTCGATGTGATCCTGTTTGTGGAAAAAACGACGGCTTCCCGCCGAGTCCAGTAGGTCGCTTGGATGGCCAGCTTGGATGGCGAACGCGGATTTCCACTGTCGGAGCATAATGTTAGCTGTGGATGTGGCTTTCGAAGAACGCTGGCTGCCGAAGTCGATTCTAAGCCTGCGCCATTACACCCCGCAGAAATTCCTGAAAGACCTGATTGCCGGGGTCACCGTAGGTCTGGTGGCATTGCCGCTGGCCATGGCGTTTGCCATTGCCTCGGGCCTCACGCCCCAGGCGGGAATCTACTGCGCGGTCGTGACCGGTTTTCTGATCTCTTTGCTGGGGGGATCGCGCACCCAAATCGGTGGGCCTACGGGTGCTTTTGTCGTGGTGGTGGCCGGGATCACTGCCCAGCATGGCGTCGAGGGGCTGTTTCTCTGCACCATGATGGCGGGCGTCCTGTTGGTGATTCTGGGCGCTACTGGCATGGGGACGGCGGTGAAGTTTATCCCGTGGCCCATTG
>Ga0137418_10000978_pt1 | contig 26208 bp, 13 predicted proteins | sample CZODoug3_1_2_16f_FD_122242 | JGI IMG/M metagenome (GOLD analysis project Ga0137418, IMG submission 122242) | Vadose zone soil fungal communities from Angelo Coast Range Reserve, California, USA - CZODoug3_1_2_16fungal (Hybrid Assembly) | ecosystem: Environmental > Terrestrial > Soil > Vadose...
TTCTTCTTGGCCTATCGGTAAACGTTAGACTGCAGTCGGCTTTCTTTGCACCATTGTTGCTGGTCATGGCGATCTTCCCAATGAGAGAAATGCGCGTGCGCTGGCTGCTACATTGCGCTGCCGCTGCGGCTGTCTTCGTGCTGGCTGCCAGTCCTGTGTTGCTGTTGAACACGATTCAGTTTCATTCACCATTTAGGACAGGCTACGACTTCTGGACCCCGTTTTTTAGTAAGAATCATCTTTTCTTTTCTCTTCGCTATGTTCCAAACAACGCCTCCGCGCTGTGGAACGAATTCGCTCTGCAGCCGCTCGAATATCATACTGCAAATATTTTTGGAACTGGTACCTGCTTTGTCCCAGCCTTCGTTTTTCTAACTTGCGCAGGATTATTCTTTATCCGGATCGATCGCTTCGTTACCTGCGCCGTTTTAGCTTGCTCAGCTTTCCTTGGAGTGATTCTAACTCATAATTACAGACTTGTTGATGCAAGATACTACCTGCCTCTTCTAATCCTCTCCATCGCGCTTGCCGTGCTGCCGGCGATGTGGGCCGCAAAGAATCTTGTTACCGGCAGACGGATTATTATCGCTTTGCCAATTTTTGTTTTATTCGCCGCGGCCTGCCTGGGTTTTCCTTCACGCTCGGGCTATAAGACACAGAGCATTGGCCGGTGCCAGGCGTGGGACGCTCTTCATTTCACGACTCCACCACACGAATCGGTGCAGTTCATTGCGCAAAAGGAGTTCGCCAAACGGTTAAGGCGGCAACCTGGGATCGTTCTCAGTGATATTGATCCTGTTTATCTAAACGCTCTTCTGCCGGGGGCATTCGTGGCAGCCCCGGTCGATGGGCAGCATAATTACAAGTGGAGCTACGCCTGGCATTATGACCAGGCGCAGGCTTCGGCGTTGGTCGAGCACGGCTTGCAACAATCACTTCCCGTTTACGCGCTATTCACTTCTCCCAACGATCTCACTACAAACCAGTCGCGCTTGCCGACCATTCCGGGATACGAATGGCGCATTCTAAACAACTCCGATGGCAACGCCGCGATACTAAAACTTACTGCCCTCGACCAGGGTCAGCCGACACCACCGGAATAATGCGCGTCACAGCTCGTTTTCCCTACAGCGTGCCTAGAGACCAATTCATGCAACGAGCTCGTCGCGTTATTTCATTTTCGGGTCTGCTTTTGCTGGCGGCCTATCTTCGACTAGCTGGATTGACTTGGGGCCTCCACAGCGGGTATGGGCACGAGCTGAATTTTCAGCCGGATGAATTCGTAAGCCTCAGGGGCGTCCTCCAGTTAGATTTATTAGCAGGCAATATCAAGGCCCCGGGAGCATACTTTGAGGGCACATTCAACTATTACCTGTGGGCCGTGCCACAAGCAGTGCTCAAGCTCACCGCCAGGAAGGATACAGACCTTGGCGACTCAATCACAACAAAAGATCACTCCGATCTTTTGTATATCTCTCGATGTATGTCGGTGTTCTTCGATCTCTGCGCAATAGTTGTCGTCTTTCTCGCGATCAGAGAAGCAACTCATGCGTTCTATCCGTCCCTTGTGGGCGCGCTTTGTTACGCCGTTCTGCCAATGCAGGTGATCTACGCACATTTTATGAGGACCCACATCTTGAGCAATCTGTTATGCGCACTGGTCATTTGGTTGTCACTAAAACTCCGGAAATCCCAACCGTGGCCGCTGCTTCTTCTCGTCGGTCTAATTTCTGGTCTGGGAGCGGCGACCCGATACCCTGTGGGACTCATCGTTGTGATTCCGTGTCTGTATTTGCTATTTAATGGTAGTGATAATTTACCGTCCTGGAGACTGCGAGTTCTGCAACGCGTGAAAAAGTTTGTCGCAGGACCAGCTTGGTTGATCGGCTTGGGATTTGCAATCGGGCTGTTCCTTGGCCATCCGATGCTGTTTTTACACCCATTAAGCGTCACAAAAGCAATCACAGACGAAACATTAAAATACGCGGCATTAAAGGAGTTCAGCGGTGCTCACTTACTTAATCTGTCGGCTGTCTGGAGGTATGTCACACACGTGATTCCATTCGCCATGTACCCTGTGTTGTGGGTCGTTCCTTACTGCTCGGTTGTTTATCTTCTTTTCAGGCGCAGCCTTTACAGACTTACCGTTCCATTACTGATCTTTTCGCTTCTGTATCTGTATTTGATGGGAAAAGGCTACCTGGCACCCTATTTCGGCCGGATAACCATGCTTTTGATGCCTGGATTTTGTGTTCTCGTTGGGATAGCTTGGAGCGACCTGCAGTTACAGGTGAGAAACCACCGCAGACTCGCGGTTGTTTCGACCGTTGCGCTCCTGCTCATTGTTGTGCCATCGTTAATTTTTGATCTGGCGTACGGTCGGGCCACGCAGCAAGAGGATGCTCGCGAGATTGTTCGGAAAGATCTCCAGAATGCCATTGGAGACAGACCAGCGAGGATTGGTATTTTGCACGTCGGACCGGATTTTTACACCGTAATGCCCGCCGCCAAGGCACTGAATAACGAAAAAGTCACGGTTCAGTTACAGGATCCTGGGGAAAACGCTGATTTCCTTCTAGTAGGCTTTCCCACGGAACCTGCGCCGGCGCTAATCAACGCAACTGTTCGGCAAGTTGAGACGCAGGGAAAATTTAAATATGCAAAAAGCTATCGCGTGCCCGTAAGGATTTTTGGACACGAGTTCAGTCTCACGCACTTTCCTCCAGATATGACATATTCCTTTCCAACGATTTTGCTTTTCCGAGCAAGAACCTCGACGTGACCCAGGCACCAGCTGATTGGGATGTCGCTATACATCCAGCCGCAGGACGCAATGAAAAAGAGTGAAAAGAGCACGCTAATTTCCAAAACGCCTGCCGAATCGCACGCCGGTGACATTCTACTGCTGCCCATAGCGATCCTCGCATTTTGGACCTTCGCGTATCAACTTGTGTTAATCGTCAGATGGCCAGCGAAAACGATTACGTGGTGCTTCCTGGCTTTGGCCATAGCCGGTTTTTTCCTCCTGGCCCGCTTCTGGAACAAAACGAATGCAACGCCTGGCAAAGGGTATCGCTTTCATTTATCCCACCTTTTTCTTCTGATTTTCGGTCTTGGCTACGCAATGACAGTTCTTTTTGTGCGTCGTCCGAATCAGGACGATGTCGTCTACTTTCATAGAGTTCTGACTCAATTGTTAGATCTTAACCAGCCCATCTACCTCCGTCAGACGAGTGTTGACATGGACGCGGCGGCATTCTCGCCAGTTCATTTGGCAACCAGCTATGAGATGTTCATGGGCTTTTTGGGGCACTATCTTGGAATCGATCCGCTGTACTTCTATCAAGTAATTGGTCACGCAATTGCTGCATTTTCGCTTCCGTTTGTCCTCTACTGGTGCATCCGGAGATTTGGATTGAATCGCTGGGCTGCAACGATCGGGACCCCGCTGGGAATGGCATTTCTGTTTCTCGCTGACAAGTCGTCGTTCGGCGTGTTGCTTGGAGCTGTTAAGTCACTGCAGTCAGCCGACCCAGCCGGATGGGTCGGGTTTGCGACCGTCTCCGGCTACATGTGGCAGGGTAAACCAATCGTTTTGATCTTGGTTCTGCCGATTGCTTTGGCACTTAGTTACCGATTTCTTAATCGAGCTAGTGCGAGTGATCTGGTGTGGCTCACTTTATTAGGCATCGCCGGGGTAGGTCTCAGCAATATCGCGCTCTACGCAATTCCGGCGGTGATTTCGTGCTCTTGGCTAGCGTCTTTCACGCTTCACTTATTAGAACACAAGCCGCGAGCGGATGTATGGAAACACGTTCGCTGTGGCCTTTGGTTCGCAATTCCGCTTTTATACCCAATCGGGATTTTGGCATCGCTGAAACTGGACATAATTCCAAAGCCGATCGACATCCACCTGCTTGGACCGAGATACCTCCCGTGGCGTGAAGCCGTAGATTATGCTATCGGCGGGTCGGCGGAGTACTTGCGCGATGTGGTACTTATGATTGCCGTGCCGTTGCTAATAGTCAGGGGAACCACTGGGCTCTTTATCTTCCTTTATCTTTGTGCTGTGTGGCTGTTTTGTTTGAACCCATTGCTGGCGCGCGTGTGGATGGCAAATATCCTTGCTCCTACCTATTTTCGCCTTGTCTATCTTTTGCAGTTTCCGATGCTCTGCGCGTTGCTTGGAGCTGCAGCGTCGTCACTAGCACGGTCACAGAGCTTGCTGAAAACCCGATTAGTAACTGTCCTGGCGCTTTCAGCGGTCATCGTGACTTTTGTCTACAGTTATCGTGGACTATCGATCGTGCCGAGAGATGCGAAACTCGGCATCGGCTGGAAGTCACCAGGGGAATACCAGTTACTTCCGGCGAACATCCAGTTTGCTAAAGCTGCCGGCAGGTACATTGCGAATGCCAAGCTGCTCGTACCGACTTGGACAGGAGGTTGTGAGTTACCGCTTCTCTTTCCAGAAATGAAAGTTGTAGCTCCGCGCCTCGTCGTCCATTATTTCGCTAACGCTGGCAATACGGAGGAAGGGATACTGCGCCAACAGGCGCAGGCTTTTATCGAGGAAAACCCTCCTGAAAACGTGGCGCGGCTTCAGGTGTTAGAGCGGAGATTTCGCGAGGTAATCGAAACCGGTCGCGCAAATGCGGTTGCCGTTCCTAAATCTGAAAGCGAGAGAGTGTTGACGGCTCTGAAATCGATTGACGCTGAGTGGCATCGCGTTTTGGAAGCTGGCGGGCTGGTGTTGATGCTTCCTGGTGACTCAGCACCAAGGAGTTGAAATTGAAAGCCAGTTCTTGAACATATCGTCATGAAGCAGAACTTCGGCGATCCGTGTTTGCGATCAAGGTACCCCGTTGCGCCACGAGCGCACTAAGTCGAATGCATCGCTTCGCTCCATTGGCCGAGCGCGCCGTCCAAATCTTTGCCATTTTAATTGGCGGAGTTTTCCTACTTTCGGCAGGTATCTATCTTTATTTAGGTCGCATAACCTGGTTGATGGGAGGCGATTTTTGGAGCGTTTACGCTTTTGCCTGGAACCACAGGTGGTTTCAAAGTGCCCTGCTTAAACAGGCTGGTCACGTTACGTTCTTCCCCAACCTCATTGGTCTCGCCAATTTGCGTTTTTTCCACGGCGACGTGCAAATGCTCTTCTTTGTAGGGCTGGGGCTGCTTTTTATAACAGTCTCGCTACTTCTGATCCCGATTTGGCGTGATAAAACCATAAGCCTGACTGGAAAGACATTGTCCACACTTGCTGTGGTCACGGGCAATTTTTGGATGGGCCGAGCCAGCATCACTGCCAATGGCGAGTTCAACTGTGAAAACTCTTTGGCGATGAGCGGAGCGGCACTGGCTTTTCTTTTGATAGCCAAGACGCGTTGCTCGTGGACGACCACGGCGATTGTAGTGTGTGCCGGGTTTGTCGCTTCCTTTAGTTTTGGCGGAGGGTTGGCGATTTGGCCTACTTTGCTCCTCCTGGCCTGGTGCCTGCGTCTTCCGTGGAGAACGATTGTTTTACTCGGAATCAGCGCGCTTGCCGCAGCCCTCGTCTACGAGATGGTTCCAGCGCTTCCCTTCAGCTGGCCAAAAGCATCGGCGGTCTCTCCCGGTAATCCCATTAGTGCTTTAACCAACTTCTGCAGACTTGTAGGTAGTCCGGTGTTATACACAATCGCGGCTTGGCGCACGGAAAAGCCGCTTGCGGATTTAGAGCAATCCTTTGCTATCGCATTGTGGACCGGCTTGGCGGGTTTGCTGCTCGCAGGAATCTTTGTTATACCTCGCATGCTTTGGCGCAACTTTAAAAGCGGCCTCGAAAGCACTGGCTTGTCGCTTTTAATTTTTAACCTCTTTGCTCTAACGCTTATTGCCGTCGGACGACTGACATCGTTTGATTTGGAGCCTTTTGCGCCGCGTTATCTATTCTGGAGTTCACTTTTGTGGACGAGTTTGATTCTGCTCGCGATCGAGCGAGCGGAACACCTGCAGTGGAGACGATGGCCGATTCTGCTTCTCCCATTTGCCGTAGCCATCTTCGCCTGGCCCGCACATTATCAGGCGTGGTTCTGGTGCAAAAACGTTCAAATTATGTATGACAAGGATGCTACCGCTGTGATCAACGGAGCTTTTGAGGTTCAAAGGATGCAAATGCTTCCTCCTGAGTTTCAACAAATTTTTGAAGAAAGGATGCACCTGGCCTCGCAGTTGCGGGCGCGTCGCTTGGATGTGTTCGCTGATGGTTTACAAGATTGGATCGGGCTCAGGGAAGCGGCTGTGTTTGGGCCGCGACATAGCCCAGAAGGGCTTCATGGGCAGTGCAGGATTGATGCGTTAGGCCAGTGCGATAACGGTGCCCCCGCAGCGCGTGTGAGCGGACAAGCATTCAAACACGAGCAATCGATTCCGTGGACATTGGTAATAACCGATTCAAACGGCGTGATTCGCGGAGTGGCCCGCTCTGCGCCGATTAGCCCGTTTATCAATCGCACGTTTTATCAGAGCAAATTGACGGCGAAGATTGGATTTGTCGGCTACATTAGGGATTACAACCCGGAACTACGCTACGCACTACGGAGCGCCGATAATCTAACTCTTTCGGATGAAGAGATCGCAGTGCAACCGTAGCCGCCTTGTTGCTCAGTGAATGCTTAAGCGGAGGCTGGCAGCAAACCACGCGCCAACACCACCTGGGACGTTACTGAGGGGCAACGAACAGGTTCACGTACCAATTCGGATCCTCGGTAACCGATTCAGAGCGAAAAGGGACCAACCCATGATTTGTTACTTCGAACAGGTACCTTCTGTTATTCTTCAGAGCCTGCACAAGCTCAGGCCAGTTCGCGCCAGCCTGCTTCAACCCATATGGCCAAAATTCGAGGAGCAATTTTGCGTCCGGGTTATCAGCCAGGACACGGCTGGCGCCGCGCAACGCTTGCAGCTCATATCCTTGAATATCCATTTTGATTAGATCAACGCGTTGGCCCGGCTGGAAGTAATCGTCCAGCGCTACGATATCGATATCGATAGCACGGCGGGAATCGCCCTCAGGAACATAGACGCGGTGATCGACGTCTAGCTCATTCGAGACATAGAGCTTCGATCTTTCGCTACGCTCTCCCACTGCAACCTGACACAAACAGATATTGGAGAACTTACGGGCGGCAGATCGCAATCGCCTAAAATTTTCCGGCGACGGCTCGAATGAATGAACGACGCCGGTTTGCCCAACGCAGCGGGAAAAAAACTGCGAATAAATCCCGATGTTTGCACCCGCGTCCACGACAACATCTCCCGCGGATAACGTTGCCTTCAAGAGCCGCCGCTCTGGGCGATCAGTGTAAGCCTTGAAAGCGCTATAACACAGTCGGTAGATGGGAAAGGCGTGTTCGTAAAGCTTATTGCCAATTCCGCGAAGAAGCGGGGCCGTTGAAATCGCGACCGGATCAATCACGAGCGAGTTAAGGGAATACAGCAATGAGCGTCTCGTAGCACGATTGTACGAAAACTAAACCCCGCGGCAGAGAAACGAAACCCAGGTACGATCACTTTGCCGCTGAATCTTGAGCCCGCGGCCGCAGAACCGAGAAACGCAATTTGAGGCTTCATCGCAGTTGGATGCACTTGGCACATTATAACATTGGAAAAGATATTGAGAAACCATACGTTCGCTCAATGCGGCTTTGCTGGGGAGCGCTGTTTAAGTTAAAGCTAAACGCAGAGGTGCACTGGGATCGATGGGATGTCGTGGCTCTCGGCATCGCTGTCTTCGCGGTGATTTGGGTCTTCGTGTTTAAACTTAAGACATTCTACGCTCTTGGCTATACGTCTGACCTCTTCGTGCATGTTCAGCTTGCTCGAAGTTGGCTTGAAGGTCGCGGCTTGCTCCAGGACAACTGCTTTGGCAATCACCTTGCGATGCACACCTACTTTCTGCTTCTGCCGCTCGGGTTCATAGCAAAACCGTTTGGCGCTCCCGGCTTGCTATTCGTGCTGGCCGCCTCGGTAGGAGCAGCTTACTTCTGGGCAACGCGTATTCTGCGTCTTCTGGGCGTTGACGGAGGCGTTGCAATAATCGCAGCCGGGGTAGTTCTCATCTCACCGCTTTCGGTTGCGTTCTATCAACACCCGGGCTTCGGATTCCATGTCGAGATTCTTGCGCCAGCGTTGTGTTTAGTCCTGTTCTATTTTCTACTTCAACAGCGGATGCTCCCGTCAATCCTGACAGCACTAGCTGTCATCAGCGTGAAGGAGGACGCGCCAATCGCGGCGGGTGTGGTGGCGATCGTAGCAAGCGTTGAGACATGGATCTCGTCAGCAGGCAAAGCTCCGCGCTCCCGCTTCAACTGGCCTGCCGCAGTCACACTTCTCTTGTCGGTCTCCGCGATCCCTCTCTTACTCGCGATTTCCTGGTCACAATCGCCGACGGTGTACGCTCCCCACTCGGTCAATCGCCTCGGTATCGTGGTGCCGGGGAGCTTATCAAGTCCGGGAGCGCTTTTCGTTTTTGTCGCCTCCAATGTTACTCGTTGGCTTGCTAGCAGCGTTGTCCGTCAATGGTTGTGGATCATGATCGTAGGCAGCTTTGGGACAGTTTTGTTGCGTCCGTACTATTTGGTTGTTGGTGTCCTCACAACTTTGGTCGCATGGCTCATGGACCGCAACGACCTGCTGTGGACGCCACGATTTTTTTCGACGGAGGCATTGCTTTGGTGTGTCACGTTGGTAGGTTTTGCGTCGATTGCGCGCGCTGCACAGTACTGCAGCAAATGGGCGCGAATTGCGGTGGCAATTGCAATCACAGGATTGTCCATGGTCGCGCAAGTAGGGCTTGTGCCTCATGTGTACTGGGCATATCTCCCTCGCGCCGCCAGCATTTACTCGCCGCAGGAACGGCAACAGGCAGATGCCGTGTTCGGACGTTACCGTCGTGAAGCCAAGCCAGAGGAGCCCGTTGTTGCCTCAACATGGCTGTTCCGCTACGCGCATGACCGAAACCTTTTCTGGCTGGACCGAATGTCTGGCCGGCCCGCGCCAGTGTGGATCCTTGGCGATAGCGCCGACTCCTACGCCCCTCTCCGGATCAGCTCAGATACGATAAATCCGGAGTCTGGAATTCACATCGAGGACTACACACTAATTGATCGTCGTGGCCGTTTCGTGTTGCTCAGAAAAAGGGAGTAACGTTGTAATGACGCCCGATAGATTGGAACTTTGCGAAATGATAGCAGTGTGGCGCAGGCTAACCTGCCGACATTAACGTCGCGTCAGGGTTAGGGTGAAAAAAGCTGCGCAGGAGCGGGGAAAACGGCGGCTGATGGCGAGGTCCATGGGAAATAACACGCGATAAAGAAAATGTGGGACCGGCAGCCTATGCGAAATGCCGCCACTAATCATATACGACAAGGCGGTGAAAGGCCGGACGGCTAAATCGGTAACATCGAAGTTATCGTTCAAGCGCTGCAGCCATTCGCGATGACGGAAAAAAATCAGCCAGGGGAGCGCGATGTTGGCCGACGCCAGCGGCCCCTGCACCTCGCCGAGCTCTGGCTCGATAATCCGGAAATCCACGGCTTCGGGATGTAGATACTTGAACATCGGAGTGGATAGCACAGAAAAGAAAGGCTCGGTCGCGACCACCTTGCCGCCGTGTCTGAGTTTGCTGGCCGCACAGTTCAGAAACGCAATTGGGCTTTTCAGATGATGCAACACATTGGTGAGTGTAATAACATCCAGGCTGTTGTCCTCGATCGCGTGCAACTTGTCGATTTCATGGCAGTCAAACACAAGGTCGAGATAATCCAAATCAAGCACGTCACTTGTCACAACGTTTGCGAGGAATTGTTTCAGGGGCGACGTGCCACTTCCTATTTCCAATATCGAAAGCGCCCCCGGATCGGGAAATTCCTTGAATTGGTCACGATAAAGTTCGCGATACCAGAAAAGCAGATTCCGATTGGCGCTGAGCCGCGCGCGGTTGCGCAACGTTGCGGCATGGTCTTTCGCCTCGCCTTGCGCAACGATCGTGCTGCTCACTTGACGGCGCGAATATACAATGAGCCAGCAAACTCCGAAAGCACTGGCACATTTTCGAGAACACGCCCCAACGAGTTCAACCGACCAACCAGAGCAACGGGAGTTCTGGGATGCAAGAAATCGAACGGGGCAATTCGAACCTCATGATACCCCGTTGCTTCAAGCAGACGCCGGAGCGGCCAACGAAAGAATGCGGTTTCATCCGGTGAGTCGCCAAGTTTTCGTTTAATCCAGGGCACATTCTTCTGAATTGCGACCTGAGGGTTCAGCATGTTTGGCTCTGTAAAACAAATTGCGCCACCGCGCTTTAACACCCTGTAAATTTCGCGCAACGCCGCTTCGATCTCGAGGTGATGTAAAACCGAGCTGCCCACCACGGAATCAAATACGGCATCAGGATAACTTAGTTCATAGGCGTTCTGGATTTCGTAACGAACATTTGGCGCGGAACAATTCGCCCTTGCGATTTCCAAAAGCTCAGATGAGACGTCAATCGCGACAACGTCCGCCCCCGAACGTGCCAGTTCCCGAGTGAAATAGCCAGTACCGCATCCCACCTCTAGCACACTCATTCCCGGCCCGAGGTGCTTGCTCAACATCTTCACCCGGCGCGCCCAGCGCAGTTTGCCAGCTGGGCTCTCCCAATTCCAAATCTCTCCCGCTCCATGTTGGGCCAGGAACCGCCCGTGTTCAATTTCTCTGGCAATCCGTTCTTGCACTAGCAACGTATGAGGTAGCGTGAGTTTGAAACTGGCATGCCGTACTTAGCAGTCTGAGGATCCAGTGCCTGGCACCGAGTTAATATCCAAGTTTTAACTTCAAGAAGCCGTGCCAGCACATCTTTAGCATAACAAGGCCGTTCCGGAACACCTTGGTCATCTTGGTAGAACCGTAGATGCGTTCCTGGTAGTGGACGGGCAAGTCCAGAATTTTGAGGTTCAACTTTGCTGCACCAAATAACAGTTCATAATCTCCCCAACGATCCTCAGTCCCCCACGTTCCCAGCATTGGCTTAATCCGCTCCCAGTCACTTCTCCAGAGAACCTTTGTGCCGCACAAAGTGTCCTTCACGCGTTGCCCGAGCAGGTAGGTAAAAGCGAGGCTGAAAAATTTGTTGCCGAGCATGTTAGCGGTGTTCATTGCTCCTTTTGGCACCGGATAAATCAGGCGCGAACCGTTGACAAACTCCGCCTGCCCCGAAACGACAACGTCGATGAAGTAAGGAAGCTCCTCGGGAATCGTCGTCAAATCGGCATCGAGAATCATTAGAATATCCCCTGTGGCAGCATCAAAGCCCGTCCAGACGTTCCGCGACTTACAGATTCCCGGCCCATGCACAAGACGAATATTCTTTTCAGGGTAAAGCGACTGCACTCGCAGCACTTCTTCAGCGGTGCCGTCGGTCGACTGATCGTCGCAGAAAATGATCTCTGTTCGACCCGCTAAAGGGGGAATACGGCGAACGGCTTCCTCCACGTTTCCTTTCTCATTTTTGCAAGGAACGACAACCGATACGGAAAGCTCTTTTGGCAAAACCGGTCGTGGCAGCATTCGCGCAACGACCACTTGAGTCATACAGAGTTTGCTTAGAAACGGCAGGCGCGCACAAAAACGATTAAGAAAGCCAGACAGCAATGGCAGATATTTCGGCAAAAGCACGATTCGATGCGTCTCCAAAGCTTCAAAACCCGCCAGCTTCAACAAATTTCGAATATCGGCACTCGAAAGCCAATTCTGCTCGGTTCGCGGCACCTTCATCCCAAGCCACTCGGCCAATGTGACAAGCGGCTCCCAAAGATGGTTGTAAGTTGTCACCAAAAGGCGCGTGTGCCTCTGGCAAATTGGCCCTAAATTTCGCAGCGCTTGAAGCACATCTACGGTGTCGCCAATATCGTTAAAGAGAATGTAATCGAATTTCTCATCCGGCGCGAAAGCCTGCTTGAACTCCTCCTTGTCTGGGAAAGCGACCGCGAATTCGAAGGACGGATTTCGTTGCTGCGCGATTTCCACAATCTCAGCGGAGATGTCAACACCCTTGCCCTTACTTGGCCGGACAACGGCCAAAAGATTACCCGTGCCGCAGCGAACTGAGAGCACCTTTTTTTGCGGCTCCACCAAAAAACGAAGAAGCCAGTTTAGCAGCTCGTAATAGTATTCGTTACGATTTATCCAGTCTTCGCGCCGAGCAGCAATTTTGGTTAAATGATCTCGCGTGCGGTTGCGCCTTTGCTCGAGGGCTGCTGGTCCCCACGTCACACTGTTCGGTTCGCACTCGCTTATAAGGCCAGTCTCACTCGCAGGCTGAGACACTTGCGCGTTACCCGTGGGCGAATTGGCTGCAGATCCTCTCAAAGCCGTTTCGTTCATTCGCTGCGGACTTGGTGAATTATGCACCTGCGTTGGCGCTGATTCGGCCTCACGGTAATCTTAGATCGTGAGGGCCGCTGACAGCAAGATAGGCGAGGCGCTTCAGCTCCCAGCGTCCACGTGTTACCGTGTCGAGAATCAGCCCGCTCGCAAGCGAAAGAAACGCCAGGAGCATCAGTCCCATCGAAAGAACGGCAGTTGGCAAACGCGGAACAAGCCCGGTCTTTAGATATTCCAGCACCACAGGAACCCCAAGGATCAGCGACAGCAGTATTAATAGGGCGCAGATCGCCGCGAAGAACACCAGAGGCCGTTCTTCTCGAACCAGTCTTGCAATTGCAAACACAATACGAAGCCCGTCTCGCCATGTATGAAGCTTGCTGACTGAGCCATGGGCCCGCTCCCTGTACGGCGTGTCCACCTCGGCGACAGGCATTAGAAGGCGGCCTGCATGCACCGTTAGCTCTGTCTCTATGCTGAAGCCTTCAGCGGTAACAGGGAAGGATTTGACGAAGCGCCGTGAGAAGACCCTGTAGCCGGTCAGCATATCAAGTACTTTCAGTCTGAATATCATTACAGTAGCGCGGTTCAACAGCCAATTGCCCATGACGTGACCGGTTCGATATGCGTTGCCGCCCACCGCGATTCGGCGGCCGGAAACCATGTCAAGTCCATCACTCACGAGTGTTTGGAGGAACACCGGTGCTGTCGCTGCGTCATACGTGTCGTCGCTGTCTACCAGGAGATAGATATCCGCCTCAATATCAGCGAACATGCGTCGAATGACGTTCCCTTTCCCCCGCCGCAATTCAGTGCGGACAATGGCGCCTGCGGTGTGAGCAACCTCAGCCGTTTTGTCCTTTGAATTGTTGTCATAAACGTACACGTCGGCGTTCGGTAGCGTCATCTTGAAATCGTTGACGACTTTGGCAATCGCCGCTTCTTCGTTGTAACAGGGAATGAGGACTGCTATACGCGCAGTAGTGCTCATCGCTTGTGTTCTGTTACCAGTTTAACTGCACACAATCGATGCGGTGCGCTTAGATAAGCTTCCATACCACGGATTCAATAGGCTCCATCGCAAAGATTGCGAGCATGAACCGAACTCCCCCTGCATCGCTGCGGGAGTGGGTTTTGGTACGCAATTTCGCTGGAGAAAAGGGACGGCTGTGCTTGACTGATAGGTTCGACATTCCTCGTCAGAATGCCTGCGCAAGTTATCAAAATTAGCGGAGCCCGCCAGCACAATCTCAAGAACCTCCATGTGGAAATTCCACGGGAGAAATTGGTGGTCATCACCGGGCTCAGCGGCTCCGGAAAATCCTCGCTGGCCTTCGACACTCTTTATGCCGAGGGGCAACGCCGCTACGTCGAGAGCCTCTCCGCTTATGCGCGGCAATTCCTCGATCAAATGGAAAAACCAAATGTCGATTTCATCGAAGGCCTTTCCCCGGCCATCGCCATCGAGCAGCGCAGCGCCGGCGCGAACCCGAGATCCACGATCGCGACCACGACTGAAATCTACGATTATCTGCGGGTCCTCTTTTCCGCTGTCGGTCAGCCACACGACCCTGTCACCGGTCGGCCACTGAGCCGCCAAACGCCTCAGCAAATTGTCGATGAAATCCTTACGTACGAAACCGGCTCCAAAATCGTCGTGCTAGCGCCGGTGATCGAAAATCAGCCGGGCGAATTCCGCGATGTGATCGAAAAGCTAAAGCGCGAGGGGTTCGTTCGCGCGCGCGTTGATGGTCAGCTTATCGAGCTGGATCGCGCCGAGCCGATCCGGCTTAACAAAAACCGGCGTCATACGATTGAGGCGGTCGTGGATCGGTTGGTCATTCGCGAGGGAATTCGTGTGCGCCTGACAGATTCAGTTGAGATGGCGCTCAAATTAGGTGGTAACCAGATGTCGATCTTGCGACCGACGCGAAAAATACCTAACGTCGAGCGTCCAACATCGAACATCGAATCGGAAGAGTGGGAGGAGCAGCGTTATTCGACGGATTATGGAAATACGGAAACCGGATTCAAGTTAGGCGAGTTAACTCCAAGACACTTTTCTTTTAATAGCCACCTGGGGGCGTGTCCGGCTTGCCATGGGCTTGGTACGCAGTTGATCTGCGATCCAGACCTGATGATTTCCGATCCTACCAGGACGCTGGCCGACGGGGCAATCACGCCATGGCGACGCGGGACAAGGCGGATGCAGGCCTACTACCGGCACCTGCAAAAGGCGCTCGTGAAACACTTTCACGTCAATGAAGACGTTCCGTTCGGCGATTTGCCAGAACAATTCAAACAAGCGCTTTACTTCGGGACCAACGGGACGCCGATTGAAATGAATTTCGACAGCAACTCCGATAAATCGCGAGCCGGCGGCGAACAGAAAGCGGCGAAACCGTTTGAGGGACTCGTTCCGCAAATGCAGCGGCTTTACGAGCAAACGCAGAGCGAATTCACACGCAACAGGATTCGCTCATTCATGACACCTGAAACGTGCAAGGTGTGCAACGGCGCACGGCTCAAGCCGGAAATTCTTGCTGTTACCATAAAGAATCGACATGGACGCGAACTGAACATTCATCAGTTCACCCAACTAGCGATCGAAGCGGCCGAACAGTTTGTTTCAAACCTCGAACTAACTGCGCACCAGCGAAGCATCGTGACCGACGTGGTGCGTGAAATTCAATCACGTTTGCAATTCCTCGTTGAAGTCGGGCTCGATTATCTCACGCTGGATCGACAGAGCGGTACGCTCTCCGGCGGCGAGGCTCAGCGAATTCGACTGGCCACACAAATCGGCTCCGGTCTTGCGGGGGTGCTTTACATTTTGGATGAACCAAGCATCGGCTTGCACCAGCGCGACAATAGACGGTTGTTGGGGACGCTCCGGCGACTTCGCGACCTGGGCAATTCTGTCATCGTGGTCGAGCACGATGAAGAAACAATCCGCGCAGCCGATCACATTATCGATCTTGGCCCCGGTGCGGGACCGCGCGGAGGCGAAATTGTAGCGCAAGGCAAACTCACCGATGTCCTGTCCGCGAAGAATTCTTTAACTGCCGATTATCTTTCAGGCCGCGCGCGAATTCCGATTCCGAAACACCGCGTTCAGCCGCGTTCTGACGGTTGGCTTACAGTGGTCGGTGCAACCGAAAACAATCTCAAAGAAATCAACGTATCTTTTCCTCTCGGCTGTCTCACTTGCGTCACCGGTGTCTCTGGCAGCGGCAAGTCCACACTCGTCGATGACATTCTAAAGCGGGCGCTGTTTCGGCGCTTTTACAATGCAAAAGAAAAACCGGGTGCGCATCGAACGATTCGCGGCGTGGAACAGATCGACAAGGCGATTGTCATCGACCAGAGCGCGATCGGGCGAACACCGCGCTCGAATCCAGTGACCTACACGGGGGCGTTTACACCCATCCGCGAACTATTCAGCCAACTGCCTGCGGCGCGGGTGCGTGGTTACGATGCGGGACGTTTCAGTTTCAATGTAAAAGGAGGCCGATGCGAGAACTGCGAAGGCGGCGGATTAATCAAGATTGAGATGCATTTTTTGCCGGACGTTTATGTCGAATGCGAAGTGTGCCATGGCAAGCGGTACAACCGCGAGACGCTCGAGATTACTTACAAAGGCAAAAATATTGCCGATGTTCTCGATCTGACTGTCGATGAGGCAGCGCGCTTTTTTCGAAATGTGCCCAGCATTTCAGAAAAGCTAAACTCGTTGCTGGATGTAGGTCTGGGTTACCTTCGACTTGGCCAGGCAGGCACGACTCTCTCCGGCGGAGAAGCCCAGCGCGTAAAACTCGCGACTGAGCTTGCGAAAAAGGCAACTGGGCGCACGCTCTACATTCTCGATGAGCCGACCACCGGATTGCATTTCGCCGACATTGAGAAACTGCTGCAAGTACTGATGAAGCTGCGCAACGCGGGTAATACGGTGATCGTGATCGAACACAATCTGGAGATGATCAAATGCGCGGACTGGATTATCGATTTGGGACCTGAAGGTGGCGAAGGTGGCGGCGAGGTCGTGGGCGCCGGGTCCCCGGAAAAAATTGCCGGTCTTGCCGGAAGTCATACCGGCAATTATGTGCGGGCTGTAATCGAGAAGACATGAGACACATAGGGCTCATAAGTCTCATTTGTCTCGTTGGCCTATTCAGACACTTGGCCCGTGCGGACATTTCCTCTGAGATTACCGAAGCGAGCGCGCCACTGAAAGAAGGCGTGCCCGAAGTAGCGGTCGCTCGGTTGCTGGCGTTACTAGATAGAAATCTTCCCGATGCCGAACGGCGCGCGGTAGTCGAGAAACTTGCCGAAGCCCAGGTGGACGCAAAAGAGCCGGAGGACACGCTCGTCTTATTGGCAGACCCTCGGCTGCGCGACCTCCCGTGGGCCAAATTCTGGCGCGCACAAGCCTTGGCCGGCCTGCATCGATGGGCTGACGCTCTCTCGCTGTATGAGGCATTGACGACGGACCGAGGTTCGCCGTTTCATGCCGCAGCCGTGTTTGGCACGGCGGAGATGCTGCGCGCCCTGGGAAAGCCGAAGGACGCTTTGCGAAAACTCAATCTTCTGCTCCATGACCAACAATGGGCTTCCCGTGCACAGTTACGAGCCGCCGAACTGTACATCGACTTGGGCGATGCTCCTAATGCGCGGCGGCTTCTGGCAGAAATGAAGCCAACCACCATTGCCGAGCGAAGGGAACGGCGCGCGTTGCGTGGACGCCTGGAGCTGATTTTGCAGCGACCGGAGAGAGCATTGGGCATGTTCCAAGCGCTCCTGAAAAGGCCCGAGGGAACCAGCCATGCCACGCTGATCGCCGCACTGTTCGGCATCGCAGAAGCGCATCTGCAGCTAAAAACGCCCGAATCTGGAGATGATTTCATTGAACGATTTATCGATCGCCATCCGGCCGACCCGGATCTCCCTATTCTTTTCGAAAAATTGGATGAGCTGTATCGCGCCGAGCACAAACCCTCGCGCAATGAACTGGAGAAATGGGTGCGCAGGCCGGAACAGCCCCGGCGAACATTTGCACGATGGTATCTTGCTCGACTGGAAATCCGTGCCGGACGGACGGAGCGAGCGGCGCAATTATTTTCCGACCTGCGACGCACGAGCATCAAATCGCCAGCGATAGCGCAGGCGTTAGTTGAGTTTGCGCAATTTGAACTGGATGAGCGGAATTTCGATGAAGCGATCGCCATTTTGGATGATGCGCGCTTGTTGCATCCGGAGCCGGCTTTGCAGGCCAAGATCGAGTTTTTGTTCGCGCACACGCAGTATTTGGCGAAACGATTCGATACAGCGACAGCAGCTTTTGAACAAATCGCGCATTGCAACTCGCCCTGGGCGAAAGCTGCGCTGTTTAATGCATCCACCGGCTGGCTACAGCTCGGCAATCACTCTCGTTTCCAGGTTGACTACGCTGAACTGGAGAAGCAAGGCGGCGACGAAGAAGCGCGCTCCAATTTACGATTGCAGGAAGGTTTGATCCAGGCGGCGAAAGGCGACAAAAAAGCGGCGGCATCGCTGCAACAGTTCATTCGTGATTTCCCGAGAAATCCGCGTGTGTCGGAGGCTTGGGTTGGCTTGGCCGAGTTGGCCTTTCACTCCTCGCCACCGCGTCTCAATGAAGCGCGCAAAAATTTGGCTCATGCATTCGAGTCGACGCCCACCGCCGCAGCTGCCGAGCGCGCCGATTATCTCAGCATCTGGGTGGAAGAGGCAGCGGGTGGAAACGAGACGAAAGTCATTGAGCTCGCAAAGAAATTTCTGGAGCAGCATGCCCTCTCACCGTTCGCTTCCGAAGTTCGAATGAAACTGGCGGAACTTTATTACCGGCGGCAGGATTTCGCCAATGCGCAAACGCAGTTCGAACTTATCGCGCAAAACAATGCCGACTCCTCTCTCGCCGAAAAAGCACTTTTCTTCGCGGCGGAATCGGCCATGTCAAGCATGGGCGAGCACTCACTGGACCGGGCGCTTGTTCTGTTCGATCAGGTCGTACAGAAAAACGGCCCGCTGCGGTGGGCAGCGCGAAATCGGCAAGCTGTGATTGAGCGCAAACTTGGCAAAGCGAAGGATGCTCTCGCCTTGTATGACGAGGTGTTAAAGAGCGACGCCCCCGTTTCTGAAAAACGCGAAGCCCTTTGCGGTAAAGGCGATGTCTTCTCCGAGGCGGGCGCAACCGACCCGAACAATTACGAGCGCGCGATTGAGGCCTACGACCAATTAGCCTCCGATAAGGACGCGCCGATTGACTGGCGTAACCAGGCGCTCTTCAAGAAAGGCCTGTGCTTGGAAAAGAAAGGCGATCGCGCCAGCGCGCTTGCGACTTTTTATAAAATTGTGGACGACGAGGCAAGGCCGGATCAGCACCGCGAACTGTTCTGGTATTACAAAGCCGGATTTAATGCTGCTCGATTATTGGAGGAGGATTCAAAATGGGAATCTGCCGCTGCTATCTATGATAAGCTCGTTGCGGCCGGCGGCAGTCGAAGCGAAGAAGCGAAAGCGCGTGTCAACAATCTGCGCCTGGAACACTTTCTTTGGACGGACTGAAGCATTCCTTGCGAAGGCTGGTGGAAGTGGGCTAGCTCAAAAATACGAAGTGGGTCGGGGAATAAGCTTGCTTAAATTTGCAGCGGGAGCAAAATCACGGCATGGGAAATGGAACCAGACTGAGTCGCGTGTGCGGCTGGTCGGTCCGAATTGTAACCGGGATCTTCGCCCTTGCATTCTGCGCATCAGCATTCGCTGATCCGAGCAAGAATGTAGTAGCGCGGCCATCGCAGCCTATGCCTGCCACGACAACAAAGAAAATTTGCTTCGTGATGATGGGTGACACGCGCATTCCGCAACCTTGCGATCGTCTCTCTGCAATTCCGACCACTGCTCACCACATGGATATTTACGGTCGTCGTCCCGGCAGATAAAATTTCCGTGACGACTTTGCCGGTCGTGACGCGCCGCCGGGCCGGCAGCGCGAGGGCGGATTTACTTTTTTCTGCGCCAAACCGTCAATCGGAATCGAAAACCTGGCCGCGCAACTGCGGCCGTTGCTTCAGATTTTAGCTGTGTGGCCCAACCAAACAAGAGTCCGCTGTCGCAAGCACCGATTTGTCGTCGTTATTCGTTAGTCCCGCCAGGAAACCACGAATCCGACGAAACGATTGACGCAAAAACAAATTGGCAGCGGAGTGATCGGGCGCGGCCGCATCTCCATTTCGGCGCGCGAACTGAATTTCTCCGTCCAGACGGCTCAAGACGCATGTCGATGCGAAGAGATCCATCGCCGCATTCGCAATCCGCTCTTGGACGAGCTGCATGTCGAGGATCGGCTCGCGATAAGTGATCAGCGCGCGGTTCACGGCGAAATTAAAACGCCGGATCAAGTGGCCGAGCTGCCGCGCATAATCGCGGAGCTGATCGCTTTGCACCGGCACATCCGGGACGCGGATCGTCGCGCCAAGCCGGCTTTTTCCGGCAGCCCATGCTTTGCTCATCCGATCGCGCGACGGTTTCATCATCGTGTCGTAGATTTCCTTGAACTCCATGCCAGGTCCGCGCATTCCCACCAGCGCGATAAATGAAGTGAGCACTTCGTTCGCCCCTTCGCCGATCTGATTGATCCGCGCGTCACGCATCATTCGCTCCAGCGGAAGATCGACAAAGTAGGCTGAGCCGCCGTAGATCTGAAACACGTCATTGATGCATTCCCAAAGCCGCTCGGTCGTGAACACTTTCAGCATCGCCGTCTCGAGCATGTAATCTTCCAGACCGCGGTCGATGAATGCGGCGGTGACGGTCGTCATCGATTCCATCGCGTAAGCGTCCGCCGCGATGCGCGCGATTTTTTTCTTCACCAGGTGAAAATTGCCGAGCGTCTTGTTGAATTGCTTTCGCGTGTTCGCGTGTTGCACTGCGAGTTCCAGACAGGTCTTCGCCGCGCCGGTGCAACACGCGCCGAAAGTTGTGCGGCCGAAATCGAGCACCGTCAGCGCGACTTTGAGACCTTTCCCTTGTGGTCCGAGAATGTTTTCTTTCGGAACTTTGACGTCGCGCAACGCGAAGCGTCCGGTCGCCGTGCCACGGATTCCCATCTTAGGCATCCTCGCCTCGAGCATCTCGAATCCCGGCATATCGGGCGTCACGAGAAACGCCGTGACCGCAGTTTTGTCCGAGCCCGGCACCGGGGTGCGCGCCATCACCGTGAGCTCGTGCGCGATCGCCGCGTTGGTGATGTAACGTTTTTCGCCATTCAAAATGAAGTGCGACCCGTCCTCGCTTGGACGCGCTTGCATCTGCACATTTGCCGCATCGGATCCAGCTTCTTTTTCCGTGAGCGCGAATGCGCCCAGTTGCTCGCCGGTCACTAATTTGGGGAGCCATTTCTGGTTTTGCTCGTGCGTTCCGAAAAGCAGCAACGCGCGAATTCCGATCGAATGATGCGCGTTCACAAAAACCGACGTCGACGCGCATCGCCTGCCGATTTCTTCCAGCACTTTGCAGTTGGCCATCTGTGAGAATCCGCGGCCGCCGTATTCCTTCGGCGCAGTCATGCCGAGCACACCCACTCGACCTAGTCCATCTATCACGCTGCGTGGAATGTCTGCCTGGCGGTCGATCTCGGCAGGGTCAAGATGTTCGTCCAAAAATTTGCGGAGTTCAGTGAGCGTGTCATCCAACTCGCCTTGTTGCGCAGCGGGAATGCGCGGATACGGCATCACCCAATCGGAAACGAAGTGCCCCTGGAACAATCCCTTGGCAAAACCGAGCACCTGCGGACCTGTAAAAAGCAGTTCCTCCGCCTGTTGAATTTCTTTCTGCCGCTGCGCGTCGAGCTTGTTCATTCAGTTCGCGTTCGAAAAAACTGAGCGACGCATTGTAGCCGTAGGCGCCCGCCTGTCCAATCACGCACTCCGGTTGCATCTTAAACATCCAAGTCACTAATCTGAAAACTTGGATGTTGGAAGATTTTGGATTTGTGGCGTTCTGCTTAGCTACAGCCCTGGCTGGTACCGCATTCTGTGCAGACGCCGCATGCGCCTGCGCGAATGACTTTGTCGCTGCCGCACACTGAACAGGTGATTCCCATGAAGATGCTGCCTAGTGCGACCATTACGCGGTCGGCATGGCCGTTTCCATTGCCGCTGTGATCAGCCGCGCTTGCGCGTTCGACGGGGTTGGACAAATTGTTTGTAATCACGTCGATCACTTGTTTGTCGCCGGTGCGCGCCAAATCCGTTACGGGCCGGTTCAGAGCTTTCTTTTCGATTTCGCCAATCTCTTTGAGCGGCAGGTCCGGCTGTGCGCGATTGGGCGAGGTAGCCTCCTTGTAGCCCTTGATGAACTGGCACGCCAACCATCGGAAAACGTAATCGGTGATGCTGGTCGCATGGCGGATATCGGAATTTTTTGTGAACCCGCTCGGCTCGAATCGCTGATACGCGAATTTCTTCACCAGGCTCTCGAGCGGCACGCCGTACTGCAGCGCGATTGAAGTCAGCGTGCCGACAGTATCCATCAATCCGCCGATCGTGCTGCCTTCCTTCGACATGGTGATGAAAAGCTCACCCGGTTGTCTGTCTTCGTACAAACCGACCGTGATATATCCTTCGTGACCGGCAATCTCGAACCGGTGAGTCATCGAATTGCGGGTATCCGGCATGCGATGCCGAACTGGTTGATCAATGCGACTGCGCAGCGTTGCCAGTTCTTGTTCTAGTTCGAGGATGCGATTTTGTAGTTCCTCGCGCCTGGTTGGAAGGCCGCCATCAGTCGCGGCGGCTACAGCGCCCATATCTTTTGTTTTTCGCGTGTTCAAAGGCGCGGAGCGCTTTGAGCCTTCGCGGTAAATCGCGATCGACTTCAAGCCGAGCCTCCAACCTTCGACGTACGTGTTCATGATGTCGTCTACGGTGGCTCCTTCCGGCATGTTAACGGTCTTCGAAATTGCGCCGCTGAGGAACGGCTGCGCCGCAGCCATCATTTTCAGGTGCGCCAGGTAATGCAGTGCGCGCTCGCCTTTGAACGGCTTGAATGCGCAATCGAAGATCGGCAAGTGCTCGGGTTTCAGGCCAGACGCGACTTTGGATCCGCCGGTGTCGGTGACGTCCTCGATCGTGTCGAACGCATCGATATGCGCAATAATGCGCTCGATCTCTTCGGAATCGTAACCGAGTTTTGCAAGCACAGGCTTGACCGTCTGATTGACAATCTTGAGCATGCCGCCACCGGCCAGCAGCTTGTATTTTACCAGCGCGATGTCGGGTTCGATTCCCGTCGTGTCACAATCCATCAGGAAACTGATCGTGCCCGTGGGCGCGAGCACCGTTACCTGTGCGTTGCGATAGCCATGGCGCTTCCCAAGTTCAGCCGCGCTCTCCCAAACTTTCGCAGCTTCTTCTTTCAAATGCGCGAACTCTTTCGCATCCGGGATTTCGCGCACTGCACAGCGATGCTGCTCAATCACGTCCAGCATCGAAGCGACGTTGTCTTTGGCGATGGGCTTCGACACGCCGCTCGCCCGCGCGTCGTGATAACCCGGGAATGGTCCCATAGCCCGCGCCATTCGCGCGCTTTGTTCGTACGCTTCGCCGGTCATGATCGAGGTGATCGCACCGCACAGCGCCCGGCCTTCGACGCTATCGTAGCCGTAACCGTAACTCATGATCAGCGAGCCGAGGTTCGCGTAACCAAGCCCGAGTGTGCGGAAAATATGCGAGTTCTCCGCGATGTCTTTGATGGGGTAACTGGCGTTATCGACGATGATCTCCTGTGCCGTAATGAAGATGCGCACTGCCGCTTTGAATCGGTCGACATCAAAATCGCCAGCCGCGGTCTTGAACTTCATCAAGTTAAGCGAAGCCAAATTGCACGCAGTGTTATCGAGGAAGAGATATTCCGAGCACGGGTTGGTGGAATTTTGCCGGTCTGTGCCTTTGCAGGTGTGCCATTTGTGGATGGTCGAATCGAATTGCATTCCCGGATCGCCACAGATGTGTGTGCCCTCGGCAATTTTCCGGAGCAGCGTGCGCGCGTCTTTGCATTCGCATGGCTTGCCGTCGGTCACCCGGCGTGTCCACCATTCCTGCCCGCCCAGCGCTGCTTCCATGAATTCGTCGCTTACGCGCACGCTGACATTTTCATTCTGATACATCACCGAGCCGTACGCGTCGCCATTGTAGCTGCCGTCATAACCCTGCTCGATCAGTGCCCATGCCTTCTTTTCTTCCTTCTGTTTCGCGTCGATGAACTCTTCGATGTCCGGGTGCCAATCTTTGAGCGTGTTCATCTTTGCAGCACGCCTTGTCTTACCGCCGCTCTTCACTACGTTCGCAACCTGATCGTAAACTTTCAGGAACGAGAGCGGTCCGCTAGGCTTGCCGCCGCCGCTCAATTTTTCCCTTGTTGACCTGAGCGAAGAGAGATCCGTGCCGGTGCCGCTGCCATACTTGAAAAGCATGGCCTCGCTCATGGCCAGGCGCATGATGTCTTCCATCGTGTCGCTCACGCTCTGAATGAAGCAGGCGCTTCCCTGCGGATATTCGTACTGCGACGGCGCGCGCTCCGCTTTGCCGGTCTCGCGATTGTAAAAATAATTCCCAGCGCCTCCGTTCTTACCGACGCCGTATTGGTGATACAATCCAACGTTGAACCACACGGGCGAATTAAACGCGCCGTGCTGATTCAAACACAGCCAGGTGAGTTCGTCGTAGAAAGTGTCCGCAGCTTCTCCATCCGCGAAATAACCATCGGCGATTCCCCAGTCGGTGATCGTGCGCGTGACGCGATGAATCAATTGCCGCACTGACATTTCTCGTCCGCCCTTGTAAGGATCTGTGCCGTTTGCGATGTCGCCGTAAAAATATTTTGAGACCGCAATCTTCGTCGCCAACGCGCTCCAGCTTTTCGGGACTTCGATGTCTTCCTGCTTGAAAATGACTTTGCCGCTGTCGTCATTGATTTCCGCAGTGCGCCGTTCCCATTCAATCTGATCAAAAGGCGCAACGGCGGCATCACTGAACACGCGCTTGAAATGCAGGCCGGCGTTTTTCTTTTTCTCGGACGTGGTTTTTTGCCGTGTGGCGGAACGTGGTGACGCACTAAGTGAAGCGGGTTGGATTCCGGGTTTTAATTGAATCATGGCGGTGAGGGAGGGTTGAGGTTTCGAATAAGATGCGAATAACAGTGAACAGCGGCACTAACAAGCTGTGAATACGGGTCAACAACAAGTAATAGCGTGGCTGCCCAGTTGGACACACAATATGCAGCCCCGCGTACACTCGTGGCAAGCGAAAAATTGTAACATTTTTCTGTCTGCCGGACGCCCACTTTGACAACGATTGGCGGAAGGGGTGGGATTCGAACCCACGGTGGGTTTCCCCACGCTCGATTTCGAGTCGAGTGCCTTAAACCGGACTCAGCCACCCTTCCGTAATTCTGACGACAACGCCGAACGCGCAACGTCCAACATCCAACGCTCGATGCAACTCTGTTCGCCATATGAGCGTTTAGCTTTGAGCATTTCGATCTCGGGGATCGGCGGCTTTCCAGCCGTCGTACATCGACCCAACGTCAGCGGTTTTACTCCGCGCGTTCGTCTTAGACAAAATCGTCAGTCGGCGGCGTCTTCATTGAAATCGCTGTTGCATCCGACGGCTTCAACGGCAGCTTCCTCACTTCATCTGTTGTCCTATGAAGATACTCTCTCGGTTTCTCGTTCTTTTGTGTTTGATCGCGGTTGATCTGATTTCAGTCAGTACTGTGCCTGCGCAAAACTTGCCCAATACGACGCGACTGCTGCGTTTTCCAACGACAAATGGATCACAAATTGTTTTTTGTTACGCGGGCGAGCTTTACACGGTCGCTAAAGATGGCGGGACGGCGCGCCGCCTGACGAGCGGACCGGGCTACACTTCGTTTGCACGATTTTCGCCGGACGGAACGCAGATCGCGTTCACTTCAGAGTACGACGGCAACAGAGAGATTTACGTGATGCCCGCGGAGGGCGGCACACCGAAACGCTTGACGACTTCGGCAACGCTGGGGCGCGACGACGTTTCCGATCGCATGGGCCCGAACAATATCGTGATGGCATGGGAAAACACGAAGCCGCTGATCGTGTTCCGCTCGCGCATGAAATCCTTCAACGATTTCATCGGCTCGCTTTTCACGGTCGGACTCGATTCGGAATTGCCGCAGCAATTGCCTGTGCCGCGCGGCGGGTTCGTTTCATTTTCGCCGGACGATTCGAAGATGGCTTACAACCGGGTGTTCCGGGAGTTCCGGACATGGAAACATTATCGCGGCGGCATGGCCGATGACATTTGGATTTACGATTTCAACACAGGCGCCACTGAAAACGTAACAAATAATCCAGCGCAAGACATCTGCCCGATGTGGGGGCCGGACAACAAAATCTACTTCATCTCCGATCGCGACAACCGGATGAACCTGTTCGTTGTTGATCTTGCAAGCAAAGAAACAAAACAACTCACACACTTCACTGATTTCGACATTAAGTTTCCGTCGATCGGGAAAGACTCGATCGTATTCGAGCAAGCGGGATACATCTGGCGCTACGATCTTGCCACGGGACAGGCGACGCCTGTGCCAATTGAGATTAAAGAAGATTTTGACAGCGGTCGTGGCGGGCTGGTTGATGCAGCCAAGCATCTCGAATCGGTAAACCTCGCGCCTGACGGCGAACGCACGATCGTAATCGCGCGCGGCGATCTTTTCTCCGTGCCCGCAAAGAACGGCACGCCGCGC